>Ga0307516_10002327_pt1 | contig 25569 bp, 26 predicted proteins | sample 19_EM_MG_FD_203310 | JGI IMG/M metagenome (GOLD analysis project Ga0307516, IMG submission 203310) | Populus trichocarpa ectomycorrhiza microbial communities from riparian zone in the Pacific Northwest, United States - 19_EM | ecosystem: Host-associated > Plants > Roots > Unclassified | place...
TTACACAAGAGCGGGGAAGTGAGAAGGGATATTTTGCTGTTCTTTCTGTACTTCTCTTCCGGTTCTACATACTTGTTCAATATACTTGTTCTTGATCTTCACCACCGAATCGATATTCTTTCAACACGTTTGCATGTTCGGCCCTAGCGTAACTGCGGATTGGTGAGTGAGCAGAGATATTGGAGTAGACAGGACCATGCCCAGAGCCCATGGCAATGGTAGAGTCCACTTGCGTCAAGTATTTCAAGGCCTCCTCGGAGGTCGCTGTAAATTCCCCGGGGCCCTGATCGACGCCCAGCACACGATGAGCACTATCGATGGTATAACGTACCTGAGAGCGGTGGCGACACTTACACTCGTTCGGGATTTGTCGTGACAGGGGATGCAGCCGCATGGCTCGCGCCATGAGAGGACAAGTCCAAAGAAGACAGCGTGAGTACTGCCGAATGCGATCCAAATGATCAGTGATGTGAATTTTGATGCCGACCATCGCGATTTGGTTATTGGCAGCGTCCAGTTCTACCAATTCCACCAGTCGTGGTCTAGACATCACAGCCGTGTCTACTAGCGCCAGCCACTCTTCACAGTACGTTAGTTCGGCCCCAGGGTAGTAGCTCAACTTGGGAACCGGATTTATCATGATTACGTCGGTGGTACCTATGTTCGATGGAATGCGCACGGTGCCGTTCACAACTTTAATGAACATCGTTGGCAACCATGATGAATGAAGAATTCCGGTGCTGCCAGCTGTGTACTTCGGCTTTGCTTCCCGTAATGATACCTTCCGGGTCGCCAAGCTCAAATTCATTCATAGCACGGCTCGTATCGGCGTTCCCAGAGAGGCAGCTAGCCATCATTGTGTCCAGTAACGACTCCATTTGCTGTATCGATTACCTGAGGAATCTCTAGTTAGCAGTTGCGCTACCAGTTTGATCGCGCAAGCTCACCCTAGGAACTGCTTTGTTCTGACCAAGCCGGCACACCATCTGAGGAACTTCGTGGTGAACGGCAAAAGAACCGAGGGTCAGTGCCGTGATAGGCGCAGAGGGCATGCTGCACGAACAGCGCTGCGGAGGTGTGCTCACTGGATCAGAGATATGAGGTCGTACTTGTCGACTTGCATTGCCACAGATTGCCGCAGCTGCGGCTCCAAGTCGTCACGTTGGTGCGGCTAATGTCTGTTAGCTGGTTGTAAAGATGCTGCCCACCTTCTTATACTAGAAGACGTGAACATACTACAGCAGAATATCTTGTGGCGTTGGATCTGTCCTGTTGATAAATGCCGCGGCATCAACTGCCAGCAGCATCAAAGGGGCCGACAGCATGGCGAGGAAGTAGACCGTTACGGTAGAACATATCGCGTAACTGGTTGCAAAAGCAGAGATCTCGCAGAACGCTGTGATATTTCTTCACAGGAGTAACCGAGGTGCAGATTTCGAATGAGAATACGCATAGCCGTCTCTTCGCATGGCAGGAGGAAGGAGGCGAAGAAGTTTTGGCGGGGTGGACCGTTTTGCTAGGTGTTGTGCTTTTCTGGAGGAGATAATGGTGAAGATTGAACTTGAAAGCAAGCAAATCCTACTACACAGACACACGCCAAGGCACTAACCCACTAGGTTCTCAGAGCGGTTCTTTCATTGTCACTTTCAGCGGCAGAAACCAAGGCTCGGCAGCTTGGCGACGTTGTGTTCCAGCTCGTTTGCTGTTTCTCTCGCCCCAATCTCTCGCTCGATTGGTCTTGATCGCTCTTGTACCTATCCAGGTTTCCATCGTGGCGAAGGAAGCAGGCGATGTGCAAATGCTCGTTGAAGAGGTGAGCGTTTTGTGGGGGGTGCTCCGGGGTGCGGAAATGTCGAGTGGGAGGGATGATTGAGGTGCTGTGAACGAGTCTGCGTGAGAGCACCCGTTAGCCAATGATTCCAACAATGCAGCAGCAGCGGGGCCACGTGCCTTCAGTCTCATGAAATTGCCAATTCATCACTTCGGAGACCCACATCCTCACGAGACAACTGGACAGGGGCAGAGCGGAGGAAGCTGGGGGGCGGTTCCAATGATGCAGCACGTTCAAGAGCTAGTATAACTTGCCCTAGAGGTAATTGCCAGAAAGGGAAAATCGTGACGGCATGGAATTATGAGCGAGGGTCCGGTTTTGATGAGGCTGCGAAAGGCTGGCTCTTCGGGGCAATAGTAGGGGCGAAACGTGATTGGATGGAACTGACCCGGGGGGCCAGAATTTGGAAGCCTGCGAGCAACCTGCTGTCCGGGGCGATAGAAGGCGTAGGGATGTATGCGACTGCCGAAATCGGTTGAAGAGGGGCAAGGACGATTGGGGAGAAAGAAGTACCCGCCATGAGCGTCGGCCTAGCTTGCTGATCGTGGAACGGCCATGTCTTCATGTCTGATGCGGAGCGGCCATGCGAAGTTGTGAAGAACAAATTGTGGTCACGCATGGTGACGAGCGGCAATCGCAGAGAGCAATTTCAGTATTGGTGGACAGATGGAGGTGCTGATAGCAGTAGGAGGTGATTGATAGAGGAGATGAAGGAAGGAGGAGATGTATGAAGAAGGAGATGGATGGATAGAGGAGATGGATGAAGAAGAGATGGATAAAGAGGAGATGTATGAAGGAGGAGATGTATGAAGTAGGAGTCGGACGGAGAAAGAAAGGAAGACCGCGAATGGACTAAAATGGCTCACAGATGTGACACAAGGCTAGTCTTAGCGCAATAGCTCACTGCACTTGGGTACGCCATTGAGTGGACAGGCTTGCTGGCAGCATCGATTCACCCCCGCTGGTACTCACTAACGAGGGACCACCATGGTCCATTTCTTCGCAAACAACATCTATCGGTAATTGTGCTGCTATTGATGGAGGTCGACCATCACCGTGTGACGAATGCGCTCCATTTAAATGGGTTGTGGTCCAAGGGCGTTGGGGAAAACCCACGGTCTCTAATCTCACCCTCTGCAGCATTTTGTGCTAACCGCAGTGGGATAGTTTGCGAGCTTATCGTATTGAAGGACCTATGCCAGGTCCAATGTAGATAAAGACACTGAGGGGGGATGGGATCAAGAAAGAAATGGGCGGGTGTTGACGCCATTGTAGGATTGGCGGATTCTGTCTTGCTAGGATGATGTACAGAATACGGAGCTAACCCCGCTCCGCATCTTGCTAACTACCCAGAATTCGATGGATAATCCGCACAATGAAGCGACCGAACCTAAATCCTCCCGCAGTATATATCTACCGTGGAGCAGTGGCCGCAGTAATGGCAGTAATTCACGTGGTGGCGAAAACGAGTTTCTGAGGACCGGTGAACTAGCGTTCGACCGATCTCTTGTCTTCCTTCTTCCTCTTCTCTCATGCACGTACCTACCTATGTAGACACGGATACCCAGACGAGTTTCTCATAGTACTGGTCCCCGCTCCTCGAAGATCTTCGTTCAAAACCCCCACGTGTTTGGGACCCCTCAACGCCCGTCAGTTTACATCCGTGTCCGTTGGCTGCAAGTTTGTCTGCACCCCCTACGGGAGTAGACAAATATGGCTCCTTGCCAACGCGATACCTCCGTTTCTCTTCGCGTCTCCATTACTTGCTCACCAACTGAGTCTCTACTGGGTTATTTAATATGCGTTTCACACGGCGCATCACATTATTGGTGATTGATAATTGATTGGTGCTGACAATGCAACCACCGGTGTTCCCTTGTCTCCCCATACCAACGCTCAACGAGGTACGACACACTGATGTGAAGAACTCGTCAGATTTGGCATGTTAGTTCATAGCCCAGTATCCACTCGGTCCCATCTTCTGGTCTTGCTGCGCAACGGCCTTCCCAGCTAATGCGTCGAACGGACCCTCACAACTCTATGCGAATCAACCAGCCACCACCGGTGAAACTTCCGCCTACTGGGCGAAGCCAACTGTCATAGCGTGAAGCTGGTCTTGTCCAGAGGTGGGTTGTGCTTCGACCGCATCGAGCGTGTAATGCGCGGAAAGTATCCTGGGCAACAGTGTCGGCATTGCTGAGGGAGGCTCAGAACGTTATCGCTTGGAGGTTTGGCACACCTGTTCTAATTGTGTCTAGCTCATCACCTTCCTGCAAAGCGATTGTTTCCCAGCGGCACCGGCTTTGGATCATTGCCGTTCATGCGCCTCCTACACCGATTGGCGCGGCGCCGGGTTGAGGGCATTGCCAAGGGGTGATGTGAATTGCATTGCCCCCTGGCCGTTCGCAGGACGCTGCTCTGTATCGAATGAGTCCTCCCCCCTCTGCGTGGAGTCAACTGGTTTCGTGATTTACCTCCGCATCGGGCGAATCCTGAGGCCACCACGCGCTGAATTCGCTTGGCAATTCACTGGTTGAGTGGATTCGTCCGCCACCACGTGGAACAGATTGCAACTACCTAGCGCGGGTCGTAACACAGCTACTTTGAGCGGTCGATCCTCTTGTCTTTGGAGTAAACCGTCCGCCTCCTCTCGACCGAGTCATGGCCCGAGGGGATTGATGCCTTTGCCACTGCAAGTCGAGCGAATCGCACCCGCTATCGCGAACTGACGCCGCGTCACGATCGGGGGCTCCTCTAGCCTCTATAGTCAATATTATGCGCCCATCGTCCCAGCAGCGCGAACTCACAGCGAGAAAGCTCTGTTCCAGCCGTACACGGGCCGCGGTACCAGTCGTGCCGGTACATGGCGACAATCGAGTAACACCCGGGATCTCGACAACCCGACGGATCTGGTATCCTCATTCCCGGTTCGACTCCATTGGTAGCTGGGTCACCCCTCGGAAGCAGAATTCGATCCTCCTTCACCTATCCTATAATCCCAATGTTGCTCGGCTAACACCCCACCCGCATTACACCAATCACGCCCACTAATTTACCGCACTCTTTGAATCGCACTAGCTGATGACTAGCCGCACGCCCGAGCCCCCGCCGGCACCCAGGGTGGCTAATATGGCATCGGTTTGTCCCTAACTGCCCGGGGTGGGACTTGGCCAGAAGCGCTGAAATGTGGACGGACTCCGGGGTTCCAGGACGGGACCTTCGGGTCTTGTAATAGTGATTAATGGTTGCTAAGGATCGACCGATAACATCCGAGACCCTAGTCGCCGTCAACCGCGCCGTCACTATCATCTCGTCCAGTCCCAATTAATAGGTTCAGCACTATTGCTATCGTAGGGTGCGGGCTGGGAACGGACAGCTGGAATGGTGAGTAATATGTGCCATATTGGCTACAGTACTCAAGCCTCGGGCGACCGGAGGCTGCTGTGGCGTGGGATGATCGTGGGTTAGGCCCGGTTGTAGTCAGCGAGGGCCAAAGGGGAAGCGGGGGAACTTGCGGCGCAGCAGCGGTAGTTTTCTATTTCTCGAGAGGTGGATGTAGCGGTGGCGCCATTGTCGAGAGTGGATATTTTGGAGTGGTGTTAGAGTGTGTGCATTATTGGGGGTGTTGTTCTTATGGGGATAGGTGGTGAGGGGTGGAGGAGGTTGGTGCCGGTGGTCGCGGACGGTCGGCGGTTGTGGAATCCTCTTTCTCGCGCTATGGCTTTTTTTTTTCGTGCTCTGAAATTTTGGGGGCGTCAGGTTCGCCGATGGGAACTACGTTTTCGTTTGGTGCGCCGACTGAGATAGTGTTAAGTGGGCATAAAGGTGGTTTTTTTTTGCTTATTCATTACTCGTGTGCGACCTAGTTTGATCATGACGAGGATATCTGCAGTCCGTTTCCTAGCCGCAAACCGCGCGAAGCGGCACAGTGCAAGCGTCCCCTTGCCCTCCGCCCAGGCCTGTCCCCAGAAAGAGTAGAACCGCACCAAGGAAATTACAAAGGAAAAGTACAGGAAATATATGCGACCTGCCCGCCCCCTACTCCGACTCCGACTGTGCCGGCGGGGCATAAAGGTGGTGTTCTTTTGGTTGTGGTTGGACTGGCCACTGGCGTCGTTGCCTACTCGGCAGGTGAATTGGTCTGCCGGCAAATCCGGACCATAAGGCGAATCGTACTCCAGCCAGCCAACACTCCGCCCCGAGCATTAACTAACCGGTCCATCGATGAGCGATAAAAATTTCCTGGCTGGCTAGCACATATGCAAAAAGGTCCGACAGTCTCATATCAAGAATAGGTAAGAGACTCCCATCGATCCATCACATACCTGTGACATATTCTTCACAGAAAAGAGTTTGATCGCGTGGAAAATATCTCAACTGCATTATGTTCGTCAACCGAAGTGAATAAGCATATCAAGGCAAAAGAACGCGAACATGGCCCATCACGAGGAGCCTCAATAACCAAATCCACACACGCCCCCACTATCCACCTTCTCGATGGCGGCGACTTAGCCACCACCAGTCGGTGCATCGTTTGCGGCCCTACCACTGGCGGCTGTCGGCCACGCGAGTATCTCGTAATCGGAAGTGACTTTACCTGCAGGCATCCCAATTTCTCGGCCGCGTCCCTCTCGGCGGCGAACGGCACAAGTGTCATCGTCTGCAGGAGAGCGTTGCACCGAGAGAGAAGGTCAGGGTGACAACCCAGGAAAGGGTACGTAGCCAAATTGCAGCCTTTGACAGCCATCCCAAATACGGCCGGGTCTGAAGGAGTCGCTAAACGCATTATCACTTGTGATGGGCCGTGCTCCATGGAGAGCTCCATCCGGATGCAGATCCCCAACTGCTTCGCATGATGATACGCATTATACTCAGGCCCCAGAACGAGCTCAGGACCCAGTTGGCGGTTCTTCACCTGTATGAAGATAGCGGAAAGATGCGAGCGGTCGTAAGGTAGGTTAACGTCGCCGATGTAAATTCGCAAGAGTAAGTCCCAGCATTCCTGCACCGGCGCCAATTGCAGGGCAGCGTTGCGAAGAAGCAGCATCATGAGGACATTTTCAAACTCTAGGCGATTGTCAGGCAAAGGGTCCAAGACCCTGACGAAGTGACTGAAGTTGCAGATGCCAGCACGGAAATTATACTTGGCATCCCAGTTGGAGACTGATCGACGAGGTAACCGCAATGTCAGGGACTGTTCGAGCAGACGATCGACGACTCTAGGGCCAAATATGTGATTAAGGAAATCGGCTACCTTGAATGGCCTCGAGAAAGGGAAGTCGGTATTCAGCGCCACCGTTTGGAGAGATAGGCTGTCTCGTGCCAACACGAAGAGGAGCCGAGCAACCAATTCGCCTTTCGAGCCATTGTCGACTAAGCCACCCCAAAGCAAACTCTCGGTAAGCACTTAGATACAGTCCGACCACGTATCTATTGCTCGTCCACCGATACCACCTTCAACGAGTATTGCGCCGGCAGCTTCGACGACCACCGGCCCGGGCGGAGTGGCAGTCCTCAATGGCTCTGAAGGGTGATTCGGTGCAATCAGGAGCTGAAGGTGCCTATCAACCGTGTCCTGGGAAAGCTGGATACCTCCTGCATTGTCCAAGCGCGGATCAAGGCATATCCGCGAGGCAGGTAACGTTAAAACCTGCTTGATGTTGCTCCGGTCGAGCCGAGCAGCAACATCAGAGAGCATGTATTTCTGGACAAATCTGAGCACCTCCGGGAACGCCTTATCGGCGCAAAGTGCCACAGTGGGCGACCAAACGACGTCATATTATCGACACTAACAGGATCGGCTATCGATACGGACACGATGTCAGTCGGCACGCGCAGGCGGCGATCAGATTCCAAGTCCAATTGGAACGCCAAGAAAGGGGATTCTCTTCTCAACTCCCCGCTGGCGATACGTGCCGAAGGATCTCCGTCCTGACTGGACGCTAAGGTTTCGATCTTGGAGTTCGTCGAAAGGAAGACGGCCCAAACGGGATGCTCCCGTACACTGCGGAAGACACGACGTAAGGCAGCATGGCGGTGTTCTTTTCGTTGACGATCGTGTGGGTCGATGTTGTCGTAGATTTGCGGCCTCACCAAACCCAAGCAAGAAAACCGGCATCGGTTTCACGCCTGCTGGAAGGTTGGAAGACCTCATGTACTCAACAAGAGTGTTGATTTGCGGTTTGACGAATTTGCTAAACCCCCGGAACTCCTCATAATCCTACAAGATTGTAGGATCAGCATACTGCAAACATATTTGGTCGGCTTACGGATTATCATACCACATCGGTTTCCCAATTCCAGTCGCGTAGCACTCTACCATTCGACGTGTCTATCTTCTTCTGGTAGTATTCCGTATGCATCTTTTCCATCAACCTCTCTGCACACTTATCTATCGCTTTGCACACCTCAGTTCGCGTTGCCGAGCGCTGGTAGCTATTTTCGCCTGTCAGTGTAGCCATCTCAGCTGCCCATTTAGCTATCTTCTCCGCCGGAGAGAGCAGGCCCCCTCTCTTTGTGTGTTTGCACCATGCGGCCACTTCACTACGGTCAGCTGATGCTACATACCTTCAGAAAGTGACGACCACTTACCAAGAGTGAAGGTTGCACCTAGCAATGCTGTAGCCCTGAGATGAGCGTCCTTATAATCGTCCGCCGCACCGCCCGTCAAGAAGGCGTATACCTCGTCATCGCCGAGGGGGAAACCTGCCTCACCAGTCCGACGCAACACGAAGCAAACCGACATGATCTGAAAACAAACCTCATGCACCAATCTACTCTTGCCCATTCCGGTGCTTTGGATTGTGTCGAAGATCTTAGAGTACTGACGGTCTAGGCGGAACTGATAATCCGATTCGCGTAACCTTTGGATTAGCAATTCGCGCGAGCACCCCAGAAACGGGTCGTCCCAGTCGTACTTCAACCCCCTCGGCTTCGTAATGCGCCAGAGGCGGAACAGGGCCTAGCCCTCGGTGTGCCGGTAGTCCCTCGGAGCGTCTGGGTTGTTTCGGTGAAACTCTCAGAGCTTCTCCAGACCTCCGGACGACATTTGCGTTGACACTCTGTGTCTGGAAGGAAAAATTCCCTGACATTCCTCATCCAGATGGCAGATGCCGTGGTACGCGTCGTGCAGAAGGCAGATGCCGTGGCGCGCGTCGTCCTATATGCAGATCCCATGACAGGCATCGTCCTCGTCGACATACTACAGTTTGCACCGCACGAGAAGTATATGCGGAAATTCGTGCTCGGGCAGACACCTGCGTACAAGGACATTGTGCGCGAACGGAGTCCTGGGTATGGCGGACGTGCCGAGTTTGGTCGATCATGGGAGATCTCAGCTGGAACGGAGAGGCTCGGAGGCCGGCTTCTGGCATGTCCCCACTGGCTACAGAATCCCTCACCGACGTTGGAAATGAGTACCAACTCATTTGGTGAGCGACTTCGTAGCACTGTCCTTCTTTCAACAACTGGAACCATCGTAAAACTTGACCCGCTGCGAGCTCCAGCACGCCGTGCCGCTGCGCCTTACAGATTCGCGTCTCGAAACAATTAGCTTTTATGGAAAGACCAAGACTGAGGCTATTGCAACTAAGTATGTGCCTTGCAGCATATACGTAGGTAGTGGCCAAGGCATTTTACAGGTTGAATAACGTGGCGGGGCCCGGTCACGATATCGGGGAGCCCTCCCATTTTGTGTCCTCCCAGCTTCCTCCTCATTTCACCTTTCTTCATCCTGTTCTTTGCCGGTCGTCCTCTGGGTACGTGTGTCATCGGTTGCCCACACTGTATAGCCTCCCCCTCCATGGCAGCGATTCCTCCAGCTACCTCAGGTCCCTCTTCATTACCACCGGAGATCTCGTCTTCCACTCTGACTTGAGTAGTTGGAGTGGCCATCGAAGGGGCCTCAGTATCTCATTCGCCGTCGGGGTTGGAGAATTTCCGCTGGTTGGAGGCGTATTGGATGTATCGACGTTTTTTTATTTTTCTTATTTATTCATACTCGCATTCGACCTATATAGATCATGGCGGCGTACATTTTGCCCGGTTTTCCTGTCTGCAGTCCGCGCGGTGGCGGCACGTTGCCAGCTCCCCTTCGCCCTCCGCCCAGGCCTGTCCCGAAAATAGGTGCGCACCAAAGGAACCACAAAGGAAAGTGGCAAAGGAAAAGCGACCCTCCCCTACTCCTCGTCTGCCGATGCCATGAAGGAGGGTGTGGGCAAGAACAGCGGCAGTTCCTCCCCAGCGCCCGATCCTCCCGCAGCACCCAGCTCCTCCGCCTCCGCCTCCTGTTCCTCTTCCCGCTCCGGGCGCTCCCGGAGCTCCCATTCTGACGTCTGGCTCCCGGCGCTGTCCTTCCACAGGTGGCACCAGCCTTCCCACATCCGTTGCGGTGAGGAAGTCCAGCACTGCCTTTCCGCACCTCTTGTCGGCAAGTAGGTCCCGTATCTTCCACCGGCTCTTCTACCTTCCCGTCTCCTTCTGCACCTCTGCCCACAGCACCTTTTGCTGCAGCTTCCATTCCGGGCACACCTTGAAGAGGTTGGTCTCTTGTTTGAGAGGGGCGCTCACACCACCAGCACTGAGCGGTGAGGCGAACCTTTGCCCAGTGTAAGTGCTGTCCGGTGCGGGCGTGCCCTGTCTTCAGCTGGTAGTACCTCGAGGCAAGCCTCTTGGTGCAGTCAGCTACCACGCTATCGGGCTTCAGGCTCTTCGGCATGCGGTACTTCGCCTTAGCGGATGTATCGACGTTGTGTATGTAAGGGAGGTGGAATTTTGTGTGCTGCTGGCGGCGGTGAGGGCGGGTTGTTGCTGGCGTCGGTGTTTCCGGCGTGGTGAGCGTGGGTGTTGTTAGCTAATACTCGAGAAAATTGGACTATCGTAGGTAATAAAATAAAATAAAATCGGTGGGTCATCCTTTGTCTCGTGACCAGACCGTATATCCTTAGCGCCGCCAGGGCGTCACCGTATATACGGTCTGGTAGATAACTCATCGCCAAAACCACCAAAAAAAATAATTTCGCCACCACCAAGCACATCTCATGGGAGATAGAGAATTTAAAGCCGAGTTTAGCACAAGTATCCCAGAGTCCATAGCTGTCGTGGTTGTGAAACGCACATCGATTTTGTCTTGACGAAAGAGGGCATATGTGTACGGGCCTAGTCCGTTGGAAGTGACGGTCACATGACTAAGGTACAGCGTACAGCAGCGAATACCCACCATACGGGCTAAACCATCACAACATTTTCTGTCACTGTCTCGTCGCCCCGCTTCAACCGGCCGCTGCCCTCCCCCCCAAAGCCTATACATATCGTTCTGGACCTTCCACTTCTTCCTTCGGTCATTTTTTTTTCGTGTTTTAACAATGAGCGACACTGATGGAGATTGGATGGCTTCATCATCACCACAGTCACATGATTCAGTGTCTGGGAGTGACTATGGAAGGGAACATTGCCCTCACTGGTGTGCAAGCTGCGATAGACACCTGGAGAAACTAACAGAAGATGGCCGCATCATTGCAGTTCTCGAGTTCATGAAGCGTGCCGGATTCCGTACATTATCCGTGTTCCTTCAGATGTTCTTCAGCAGCAATGAAGATCCAGTCAAACGGAGAGCTGGCAAATTCTTCCAGCATGGAGGCTTTGGCACATGCATGAGTGCAATGCTTCAGCACAGGCGGTTTGGACCTAGTAGGAGAGCCACAAAGGGTGCGACAATGTCATTCCGCAAGGAGCTCGGTGAAGAAGTAGGAGACAACTTCCTATGTATCATGGAGGCCGAAATGGATGAGCTTGAAAAGGACCTTTCATTGCGACTGAACCCTGACAGCGTGAAAGCATCCGATATTGAGGATTTCTCATTTGCAAAGTATATGGATCGGTACCAGACACATGCCCCAACTCTGACCTGGCTCATGAAAAGGCTATGTCAGGTAACTGAGGAAAATTCGGGTACACAGTCAGAAGAGGAGATACTACTGGCGACGAATGAAGAGAGCAAGGTGGCCGAGGGCAGTGAGGAGGAACAGGAAGAGGTGGACATTTCCAGCGATGACGATGACGAAACACTCAAATTCGGTGTTCCATACCAGCCTATCGTCTTCGACATTCCCAACCAGGTCCCAATACAGAAGAGAAGATGGCGGAAAAAGAACACATTCCCACTGGCCACAACCATCATCGCACAGATATTGTATGCAAGGAATCATTCTGTCAATAGACTCCAGGTATGTTACTCAATATATCAACACGATTATTAAGCTGAACAAAAGCAGACAATTCTTGGCTTCTGGATGCAAGGCGGTTCTGTATCAAGGAGGGTGCAGTCTGTGCTAAACCAACTTGGTATAGTTTGCTCTTACGATAAGAGCCTTGGAGCTATGCGCAACTTTGGCTTGTCTCAAGTTCGAGAGATGCAAGAAAAAGTGGCTGGTGGCAGTCCTTTTATGCTGTGCTGGGATAATCTAGTACGCACAGAGAAGAAGGAAGAGGAGACTCTATACAATAGACGTGTGCTCCTTTCTATGACATCTGGATACGTGCAGTTTCTGCACATACCTCCACCCCCCCTATCTGCAACAAACCCGAACAGTCCCAACCATTGGATGGTATACGCCTATAGAAACATCATGGATGCCATGAAGAGCAACAAAAACCGTCACATTGGCCTGCCGAAATGCCTACTTGAGGTGAAGCAACCACGATACGATACTGTTACCCCATTCGATCTGTTATTTGTGGATTCTATTCAAAAGCACCAACCTCTGAACGCACATGGCCATACGGCGAAGATACTGCAAAGGTTCTGCGGCAGGTCTCTCAGCGTTTATGAAGCGCTGGATGGAATGCGTCTTAAACTGCCATCAGTACCTGATAGACCAGAGTACTACACGATACCGGAAGTCAAATCATCATTATATGTTCTACGTATTTTCGATGTGGACGAGACGACAATTGATGGAACAAGCAGGCTGGTGGACCTGCTGATGGAAGAGCTCAATATTACTGCTGAAGAGCTGAAGGATCGTCATGTGGATATGGTTGGTGATCAACTATCCAACGCACGGGTGAGGAGTTTGCAGCAACTTCGTCTCAGGGATTACTCTGAACATCATATGGCTTTCGCAGGAATCAAGCCTGGAAACTTCCACGTTTGTCTAGCTTTCATTGAGGTAATCTTTCGGTGCAACTGGGGACATAAGAACGGCAGAGATCTGGGCTCATTGTCCAGATTCGTGAACGTATTAGGACGCAGTGGAGTTAATGAGAATATTGCGGACTTCAACATGTGTAATTGATTCGTTCTACAAGTTTTTGATGCTCATGTTTTGGTGGCATTGATTACAATCGCAAACGAGTGGTCTGTGTCAGCGGGACAAGGGCGAGTGAAGACGGTGAATCAGTTATGCAAGGCGGTGGAGCAGAACAACTGGGTGGGTCTGTTGGAGGAAATAGTACGACGGTTCTATCCGATGAGCAAGGCACACTTCCTCAGGTCGAACTGTAAGGCTACGGTACTACAGGCATACTTGGCAAAGAGAGCAGAGATCATGGCAAAGAAGAAAAGCGAGCGCACTGCACAGGAAATCGAATTCTCAACTGCGAAATACAAAGAGAAGCATTTTGCGGAGAGGTGTTTAGAGTTCTGAGACGTCGTATACGAGAATGCTTTGATCATGCTACAACAAATCCTAGTCTATAAAGACTTCCATGATGCGATACGTGGTGGCCATTCAGGGCGGATGGAGAAGGACTTGGAGATTGCCATGGTTATGTTTGCTGGTTGCGGCAAGTCGAACTATGCCAAAGAAATGATGGAGCAACAGATAGACCGACTGAGGGTTTGGACACCTGAGCATGCATATCTGGAGCTTAACAACTGTGTTGTTAACCCTTCAGGTAAACCCAGGAAGTGGGTTGCAAGGGATGAGTTCAACAAAGAAATCAACCTCATGGCTTCCGATACGATGAATCCACGCAATACTTGGCAGTCACGCCGGTATCACCAAGAAACACTACCACAGTGTATGATGTTGTTAAAGGAAGTGAAACACATTGTTCCCATCCAGGCCGGAGCTACCATGTTGGGCTCTCGACACGGTCGTGTTGATGACACCGAGGACATTATCAGGATGGCATACCTGTTGGTGGAAGATGAGGTGTTTGTCAACAAGCCAGGGCGCTCGTAAGTTCCGGGCTTGGTAATGTTAAAGTAGAGGTAGTGCCGTCAGTGGATGCCTTTCAAGAAGGGGCAAAGGATATCATTCGCGGGAAGATGTTCATGGAAATCTTGAAGAGAAGGGTGATGAAAAACTTTCCAGATGCTCCAGATGTGGACTCTAAAGTCGAGTCTTCGGACTGCACTGGGGAAGAGGTGGAAGAAAATATGGAGAATGGTTGGGGTACTGCAGGTACAGAGGAAGGGGATGGGAGAAATAGAAAATGAAGGATTTGGGATTCAGATTGAGAGGTTGGGCAGTGCCAGGTACCTATACGGTAAAAATACAAGAACTGTGCTTTTCCCAACCAACAACTGTAGAGACAAGATCATTAGGGGTAAGAAAGTAGACATCTAGCAGTTAAATTCTGTGGTATTCTTGAGCAGTAACAATCAAAAGCACACGAATAGTGCCGGCGCTGGGTGTCTCTACAGCAAAACTACAACGGCTGTACTTTTTCGACGCAACGCCCGTACAGACAAGCGCATTTGGTGGAAGAGAGTAAACAACTAGCGCTTTAATTCGGCGCTATTCATGAGTGGTGATGATCAATCGCACACAAATCGTGCCGGCGCCGGGTGGGATGCTGGCCGGCACTAGGTGGGATACCTGCTGGCGCCGGGTGTCTCTACAACAAAAATACAATAGCTGTGCTTTTTCAACACAACACCAGTACAGACAAGCGCATTTGGTGGAAGAGAGTAGACATCTAGCTATTTAATTCGGCGCTATTCATGAGTGGTAACGATCAATAGCACACAAATCGTGCCGGTGCTGGGTGGGATGCCAGCCGGCGCTAGGTGGGATACCTGCTGGCGTCGGGTGTCTCTACAACAAAAATACAATAGCTGTGCTTTTTCGACACAACACCAGTACAGACAAGCGCATTTGGTGGAAGAGAGTAGACATCTAGCTCTTTAATTCGGTGCTATTCATGAGTGGTGACGATCAATAGCACACAAATCGTGCCGGCACTGGGTGGGACGCCGGCCAGCGTTTAGAAGATAAATTAGGCGAAATGGATTTTAAAATCGCGGGAACCGAAAAAGGAATTTGTTCTTTACAATTAGATGTAAAAAATGAAGGAATTAGTAAATTATTAATAAAAGATTGTTTAAAAAAGGGTTTGACAGATATTTACTAAACAGCGCTGGGTGAATCTACAGCACAAATGCAAGAGCTGCGCTTTTTTGACACAACACCAGTACAGACAAGCGTATTTGGTGGAAGAGAGTAGACATCTAGCTCTTTAATTCGGCGCTATTCTTCAGTGGTGACGATCAAAAGCACACGAATCGTGCCGGTGCTGCTGCTGGGTGGGATACCAGCCGGCGCCGGGTGAATCTACAGCACAAATACAATAGCTGCGCTTTTTTGACACAACAGCAGCACAGACAAGCGCATTTGGTGGAAGAGAGTAGACATCTAGCTCTTTAATTCGGTGCTATTCATGAGTGGTGACGATCAATAGCACACAAATCGTGCCGGTGCCGGGTGGGACGCCGGCCGGCGCTGGGTGAATCGACAGCACAAATGCAAGAGCTGCGCTTTTTCGACACAACACCAGTACAGACAAGCGCATTTGGTGGAAGAGAGTAGACATCTAGCTCTTTAATTCGGCGCTATTCTTGAGTGGTGACGATCAAAAGCACACGAATCGTGCCGGTGCCGCTGCCATGTGGGATACCAGCCGGCGCTGGGTGAAACTACAGCACAAATGCAAGAGCTGAACTTTTTCGACACAACACCAGTACAGACAAGCGCATTTGGTGGAAGAGAGTAGACATCTAGCTCTTTAATTCGGCGCTATTCTGGAGTGGTGACGATCAATAGCACACAAGAGCGTGCTGGTGCCGGGTGGAATGCGGGCTGGCACTGGGTGGGATATCATAGACAAGCACCTGCTGGAGAGCGGTGCTTTTTTTTCGATGCAATAAGCACAGAGACACGTGGAAACTCAGAACTAATGGTTATTTGAGGTTCCAGTAGTATATTGATTGACATACTCTATGAGCAAATCTTGAGGCCCAGTACACTTCATCACGATCCGCCCTCTTCTGCCAGATCTACCTTACTTGGGCCACCTCGTTTCAGCTTAACCGTCCATTTGGTTTGTTCGTCGGTTATATGCTGACAAACGTTTCGCTTCTGGCTGTATCTTCCGCTGCGATTTACTGTTGTGTATTCTGCGTTCGGTACGATGTTCGGTGTAGCAGGGTCTGCTCTGGGAGATTCTAGTAGACCACTGCCATCCGAGGCAATTGTGTTGGGGTTTGCATACGGGTGTGGCAGAAGATCTTGTATTGTATCAACTGGAATACTCTCATTTCTAGAGGTTTGGTGGAGGTCGTGAAGCACTTGGGATGAATGGGAGTTCGTCTTTTTTGCTGGCCAACCGCGAGGACGTTTTTGTCACGTACATGAGTTAACGACTGCAGCGATACGAGCTGAATATTCGCTCACTGATCTGTGTCTGCAAAGCTTTCGCTGGGTCAGGACAGTCTTAACTTGTTCTGGCGTGACAGAACTCTCTAATGAGATCAACAGTGTGTCAATGTCCTTGTCAGACAGTATCATGGAGGGCAGAAAAGGACAGAACAGTTTTCTATATCCCAAAGCAGTCCAGATCTCGTTCCGGAGGTCGCACATTTTGCTATGGGCCAGTGTACGCTCATCTACAGTGAGCAATTTAGTCTTTCCAACCACAACTGGAGGTGAGTCTATATCGCTATCAACATCGGTACCGGCTGCATCCTCTTTTGTCAATGCCAGTGAAGACGGGAAAAGCCGCTGTAGGTCTTGAGGTAGTTGCTCAATAGGTGTATGTCTATCACAACAGCAGGCAGTGCCAGAGACGCCGACATATGTCTGGCCATCAAACCCAGCTTCATCAAACACCCTGAGTAGAGCAGCACGGCGACACTGAGGTGTGTTTAAATACCAGAGGATCCCACGACAGGTGGAAGGGATACTCGCTTTAGACTGTCGACGACGCAGGTGTGTAGGCACTGGCATTTCCGAAACCTCGTACCCCACTCTGCTGCTGGTGCTGTTTTCCATTGGGAACATAATTTGACCGTCGTCATCCGGAAGTGAACGTTGAGTACATTCAACTTCATCACCATCGATCACAGTATCGGGGAATAGGTTGAATGGGAGAGTTGGATCTTCTAATTTATAGTATGTTGTCTTCGAACCGGGCCGCCCAGTCGCAAAGTCTTCAATAATACGTAGACACAGATTGGAATCTTCTATTGGCTTGGCCAATACTGCTAGCGGATTGTCTGCCTGGGGGGAGATGACATAAGAGCTGGTATACATAAAGATACCTACTCCTCGACGTGTAGGATTGCGAGCACAGCGCCCAAACCATTGCCACATGGTGGACAATGAAAGGGTACTCGGTGCAGTCCACTGAATTACCCTCTCAATGAAAGGGAAATCAATTTCCATCCCAGCGACCTCTGTTGCAATCAGAACTCGGCACTCTCCTGTTCGTACAGCTTCTGTAACCCTTCAATGTCACTTCTGGCTGAGTGCTGTACTGATCTCCACAATAGCCAAAGGGTCTGAATATCGCCAGTGTTCAGGTACAAGGTCCCACAGATGATTGCATGCATCACAGACAGCCTTCCTGCTGTCCATGAATATGATCATCTGGGGGATATGATTGGCAGATCCTGACTTAAGCCAGTCATAGACAACGAAGTCGAGGTCGTGCATAGAGTTGACCCCCTTGGTGATAGGGACGGCAGCTAAGTAGATATTTGGTCGATCGATTGGACGGTGGATGAAGCAGGCTGCATTATTCATCGCTAGTGACTGGTGAATACAATGGCATACGTAAGGTGTCATTGTCGCAGATACAGCCAGGACAGGAGCCATCGGAAAGAAAGAGCAAAGCAATCCAAGGTACTCGTAATGGGGCCGAAAAGTTCTCCACCCATGAACTAAGTGCGCTTCATCGATAACAATACCACCAATACATTTGCGAAATGTTTCCGACTGCACGAGTGCCTGGAAGTTCTTATTGTGTGGAACACACCATTCAGGACTGACAAACACAAGTTCAAACTGCCCATTGAGGATGCAGTCAACAAGACCAGCATCTTGTTGACTGGATGCCATATTGATAGCCACTGCCTTTATCCCAAAAGCTTCTGCACGGCAGACTTGGTCTTCCATGAGATTGAGTAGTGGGCAGACAACAATAAATGTCTTCTGCTGCAAAGTTATTGTGGCAAGGTAGAAGCATAAAGTTTTCCCAGTGCCAGTTGCTGAAACTACCATGCAATCGTTGCCAGATAGCATTTCCGCAGCGGATTCGATTTGCCAATCTTCCTGTCGAATATTCACACCGAGAGACTGTGCACGGGTCATCGATGCAGAGTGTATATCCAAACAGTTTGCCTTATATTCTGGATGGTGGTCGAAAGATGGACTGCAGATGCGGAAACGTCCTTGGTCAATAAGTCTTACACCTTGTGTCTTCTGAGCTTCACCCAACTTTGTATGTCAGCTGTAAGGTTCAAGATGTTTCATATGAAATTTAAATAAACTGATAGGTCTTACATGGCTGCCGAAACCTGTTGATACCTGCAGTTAGGTGGTCAGCCAATTGTAGTAGGGTATGTGGATTGTCACACACCTACGACTCAACATTCTGAGGCGTTAGGATAGAAGCAGTATGACCAGCGCACTGTGAGGTCCGTACAGCATGCAGTGCTGCCTCACGACGGCCACGCATAACAGTGTGCTTTAGATCTTCTCCTAGTCGGCAAATGTGGTGGGTGTGCTTGTCATACAAGCGTTGATGAAAGCGAGCATCTGACACGATACCTTAACACCCCGTATTGGTGGATGTAAGGCACAGGTCAGGCCAGGTTTCAGTCTGAGAATCCGAATAAAATGTTGGCAAGCAAGCAAGGGCAAATGGGTACAGAAGAAGAGGGACGACGTCAACTAGCAGTGATAGTAAGAAGGAGTCTGGATGCAAGAAAGGACTTAACCACACTAAAAATACTAGCCGTACCTCAACTTTCAAAGTCCACTAAGTCGACAGTGGCTGGAGCAGATAATAAGCCCTGAACCTGATGTCGAAGCACTCGTATCCCACCAAGAATCCAACCCCAGGGAGAGCAGCCGTCTCAATCTCAACAATATTTCAAGGCCAGTCCGACTCTCTACAAGAGTTGTGTGGAAAAAGCACAGCACTTGTGGTGCTATCCCAGCCGGCGTCGGCACACTCTTGTGTGCTTTTGATCGTCACCACTCAAGAATAGCACCGAATTAAAGAGCTAGATGTCTACTCTCTTCCACCAAATGCGCTTGTCTGTACTGGTGTTGTGTCGAAAAAGCGCAGCTATTGTATTTTTGTTGTAGAGACACCCGGCGCCAGCAGGTATCCCACCTAGCGCCGGCCGGCGTCCCACCCGGCGCTGGCACGATTTGTGTGCTATTGATCGTCACCACTCATGAATAGTGCCGAATTAAAGAGCTAGATGTCTACTCTCTTCCACCAAATGCGCTTGTCTGTACTGGTGTTGTGTCGAAAAAGCGCAGCTATTGTATTTTTGTTGTAGAGATACTCGACGCCAGCAGGTATCCCACCTAGCGCCGGCCGGCGTCCCACCCGGCGCCGGCACGATTTGTGTGCTATTGATCTTCACCACTCATGAATAGCGCCGAATTAAAGAGCTAGATGTCTACTCTGTTCCACCAAATGCGCTTGTCTGTACTGGTGTTGTGTCGAAAAAGCGCAGCTATTGTATTTTTGTTGTAGAGACACCCGGCACCAGCAGGTATCCCACCTAGTGCCGGCCGGCTTCCCACCCGGCACCGGCACGATTTGTGTGCTATTGATCGTCACCACTCATGAATAGCGCCAAATTAAAGAGCTAGATGTCTACTCTCTTCCACCAAATATGCTTGTCTGTACTGGTGTTGTGTCAAAAAAGCGCAGCTATTGTATTTTTGCTGTAGAGACACCCGGCGTCAGCAGGTATCCCACCTAGCGCCGGCCAGCATCCCACCCGGCGCCAGCACGATTTGTGTGCTATTGATTGTTATCACTCAAGAATAGCGCCGAATTAAAGAGCTAGATGTCTACTCTCTTCCACCAAATGCGCTTGTCTGTACTGGTATTGTGTCAAAAAAGCGCAGCTATTGTATTTGTGCTGTAGATTCACCCGGTGCCGGCTGGTATCCCACCCGGCAGCGGCACCGGCACGATTCGTGTGCTTTTGATCGTCACCACTCAAGAAAAGCGCCAAATTAAACTGCTAGATGTCTTCTTTCTTTCAGCTAATGTGCTTGTCCACACGGGTGTTGTGTCGAAAAAGCACAGCTCTTGCAGTTCGGGGGTCACGTCGAAAAAGCGCAGCTATTGCATTTGTGGTGTAGATTTACCCGCCGCCGGCTGGTATCCCACCCGGCAGTGGCACCGGCACGATTCGTGTTCTTTTGATCGTCACCACTCAAGAAAAGTGCCAAATTAAACAGCTAGATATCTTCTCTCTTTCAGCTAATGTGCTTGTCCACATGGGTGTTGTGTCGAAAAAGTGCAGCTATTGCATTTGTGGTGTAGGTTCACCCGTCGCCGGCTGGTATCCCACCCGGCAGCGGCACCGGCACTATTCGTGTGCTTTTGATCATTACCGCTCAAGAATACCACAGAATTAAACAGCTAGATGTCTACTTTCTTACACCTAATGATCTTGTCTCTACAGTTGTTGGTTGGGAAATGCACAGCTCTTGCATTTTTGCCGTAAAGGTATCCATCGTTCGCTGATCTTATGACGTTAGTCGGATTACTCCTCCCTCCACCTCGTCTTTCTGTGTTCTTCCACCTCCCAGAACAAAACATCACCTCTCCCCTCTTACATCCCTCCATCCCGCTACACCACTGGATCTTACCCCCAACACCACCTCTTCCCTTGATTTCCTTGCAAACCGTTTCCCGTTTTCATTACATTGAGTATACCATCCTTCATAGCACCTGCCGCCAACAAAAAGCGTGCAGCTGCAGACGGATCACCTGCGAACCCAGACCCTCCCAAGCGCACACGGACTCGGGGACCAGCTCGCAAGGCTAAGCAACCTGCAACTGTAGAGCCTTCCGCAACGCCGACTATTCTGCTCACACCTGTTACTTTCACCGACTTCTCTGTCATACCTGACATGTCCGCAGAAGCTGTGCTGGAGTTTCTCCCCAAGTCATTACTTGACATTGTTCAGGCTGCTGAGGTACTATCTCTGGAGAACACCTGTTTATCAAGCTAATTGATTATTCTGCACAGTCACGGGAACATTGGGAGAATGCGGTGCGATTCCTCATCGCTCATGTCTTCTACCGTATGCGTCCTTTCTCCCACACCACGCTGAGTACCTGGTTGGGTCTTCTGCAGCCTTGCAAGCTTGGTGTATGCGATGCGGCTTCAGAGCTGCCTTGGTTCAAGGATGTCATATCTGAGCTGCAAAACGACCTTTGCACATCACATCGTTTCCTTTGCGATGTCTTCCTCGGTAGCAAGGTTGGCAACCAGTGGCTTCAGAGGTGGAGGAAGATGAGGTGCGGACTTGCTGTGGCCACATAGACACATAGTTTACTCTACTAACATTTTATAGCAGATCACGTCAGGTCGGCATACCTCCTCGAGAAGAAGAGGTTGAGGCAGTACTGAACCTCTCTGGGAAAGAGATCACTATTCTTTGGACGCCCATTCTGTATACCTACGATCCCGCTCATTGGGATCCATTGCAGTGGGGCCCTGATTCCCACGTCGATGCTAGCATATTCCAGCGTATGAAGATGACATCCTATTGCTTGATTGCTCTGTTCATCAAGGCCAGCACCGCATTTCAACAAGAACCTAGGTACCGATGCCCGAATGCTCATATTGTTCAATTCAAGCGACTCGAATGCGATTACTGCCTGGCCTGCTTTGCCTGAGATGCCTAGCAAAGCAGCCGTATGGGAAACTTTACATCCGTCCTACATCCCACACAACGAGCACCGCGATTACAAGACCTTCGAGACAAAGATGTGCATCCTAGGCAACATTCTACCCCCAGCTATTGGCACTCCGAAAGAGGCACAAAATGACGAAGTACCTATGTCAGAGCTTTTGGATATTGCTGCCAATTTGCCGTTACCACATACATCCATTTCACCACGTGCTGGCATTGCAGATTCAATTAATACAGATAGTTTTAAGGAAGGAGAAAATGACACCACCACTGCCCACCAGTCAGCTACGACTGCCGCTCCCACTCCTATCCCAATACCCTCGACAGCACCTACCGCAAGCGGATCTCTACTGGCTCTGATTGGTACACATTACGAAGCATCACCTCAACGAGTTTCTGTTGCAGCCAACGGCAATAGAGGGGAGGATTCTGAAATTTCCCAGGCCATGGAGACAGCCGTGAGCAATAAGAGCAAGGCCGATACTGATATTATATAGCGGTCCACCTTTCCCTCGGATGACGAGCTCGGTAGCACTGAATCCTATCGTTCCCATGACTACGAGAAGGAGACCCTAGAAGACAACGAGTATAGCAACAACGAGGAGTATGATGACGAGCACACTGTCGATATTTCTCAGCTTCATCAGTATGACATCGATCTTCCTATGCGATTTGGATCCGAGAGCACCATGGTTTCTGCTGAAGCTTTGATTGCCATTCGCAATCGTGTCCAGGGTTTACAACACGACGACGCCAAAATAGCAGCCCTTGTACTCGATACTGAGGACTCCATTCGGGAGGCCACAACTCGAGGTCTTATTCTGGGTCGTATGGGTCCTGTCGCCCAGAGTCTCTATGCGATTGAGGCATTTCATCAGATGAATATGCGGACACAGCAGGTAATCACCTACAAGCACCGAAAGATATCTATCAACAATCGAAACATAGACCTCATCCATAAACAGATCGAAGAAGCTAGGATGAATGCTGCCCGCTATAATGAGTTGCGCTCGAAGTTTCAGGAAACGTCCAAAAATGTTGGTCATCTATGGCAATCCAATCACCGCGAGCAACAGGGACATGGCGTCACTCTGACGGATAGCCTTCTTGGATACGGCAAGAAACGTACGAAGCCTAAGGTTGGGTCTACGGGTATTACAATCCATCCTGCTGGCCGCCGGATTCACCATAGTCAGCCAACCAGACACTCGATATCGTCAGCACCTTCTGTGCATGCCTCCCCTAGCAGAACCCTATCCTCTTCTGAACGCAACCATGTCCAGGCCTTCCTTACGGTTGGTACGCCCAATGCCATTACATACGAAACCCCGGATATGCATTCAATGTCCCCCGTCCCCCTTTCTGGAGTGAAGGAGTTGTACGCAAACAACGACAATGATGAAATCGAGGAGGATGAGCCTGACATGATGGAGCTGCTTGGCAAGTAACAGTAGAGTTTGCTTTCTTTGGGTTACTTTGATTTGTTTGGCATTTCTTGTATAGTGGAGGTTTGGATGGCGCATCTGGTTACTCTCATTTCTCAAGTCACAATGAATCAAAGTCCCATTGTGTCGGTTGGGCAGTTGTTCTGTTCCAATTTTGGTCTTTGTTTCTTGCTGGCATCTTTTTACTCGGGGTATGCACTGTAATAAAGTTGGCCGTCAGGCGTACATATACACACAATTCCATCAAGACAAAATCAATTTGAGTTTCACAGCCACGATAGCTATCGAATCAAGGAAACCTGTGCTGTACTCGGCTCCATAATCTCTATCTCCCATGAGCTGTGCTTGGTGGTGGCGAAAAAAAAAATCACTCCCATTTCGATACAGATGCGGACTAACTAGTCGCAGCCCGTATACATAAGCACTGTTCGGTCAAAACAAAATCGCTGTGCGTTTCACAACCACGATAGCTATGGAATCAGGGAAACCTGTGCTGAACTCGGCTCCGTAATCTCTATCTCCCATGAGCTGTGCTTGGTGGTGGCGAAAAAAAAAAATCACTCTCCCATTTCGATGGAGTTATCGACCAGACGGTATAGCCGGTGGCGCCCTGGCGGCGCTAAGGCTATACCGGATGGTCACGAGACAAGGTCATCCTAGGAATTCCGCCTAAAAAAGTGGTCTATCCTAGACAAAGGCTGATAATAACAATAAAAACCCCTCACTCTCCTCCTCTCTCCTCATCCTCCTCTCTCCTCATCCTCCTCTCTCCTCATCCTCCTCTCTCCTCATCCTCCTCTCCATGCTCACGGAGCTCCCAACTCACGAGTTCTCTCCGGAGAATAGTCATCATCAACGCTAGAACTCCACAAATCGTGAAACGACAGCACCCCAACTCCTCGCTAACATACCGCTCTTACTCCAGATGTTCCACTTTCCAACTGCCACCGCTCGTCTTTGGCGCCTTCCGTTCGACTTGGACTCCTACAGCTCGACTACGCCCCGTCCGCCCAATTTTATCACTTCCTTGACGACGTCTTCGCCTCCATTCCACCCCGCGCGATCGAATCTGCTTTCCCCCATCTAGCTATGCGACAATTGACATCCTTCTCCGGTTTCACCACTCGGCCAGACGCCCATCCCCTCACATATCGCTCTACCGATGGCTATGCCTGCGACATCTCACGGATGGGATAGCTGGGAGCCAGAAGCACGTGAGTGTTCGAAGTGGTTTCCGAACGATCGGAAACATTTCAGGGTGTACACATGGATGCTCATGAGGAATGCACTGGAGTCTTCTTGGGCGGGGAGCCCTGAGATGAGCGTCCTTATAGTCACCCGGCACGCCGCCCATCAAGAAGGCGCATACCTCGTCATCGCCAAGGGGGAAACTGGTCCCTCGCCAACCTCAAGCGGGAGATCTCAGAGAAGAAGTGGGTGGAGGCGCGCCAGTGGGCTGGAGGCCGGACCTCCAAGACGAAGTACCAGATGCCGAAAAGCCAGAGGCCAGGAGCACCAAGAGGCTGGCCTCGCGGTTACCAGATCAAGACAGGGTACCGCCTGACTGGGTAGTACCTCAACTGGACGAAGAATCGGCCCATGTGAGAGTATATACATATATAAGATATTATGTAAGTAGCTAGAAGCACGTGTACAAGTAACCATGGCAACAACCATGGGGGTAACCGGGGTGGCAGTGGCGGTCCTAGCCGGACTCGTACCGCTGAATTTGTTTGTTTTTTTCTCTCCATCTTTTTTTTCTCGTGTTTGCTTACTTACTTATTTTTCTTGTTTGATGAGGGGTAGCAAGAAGCATGTCCATTCTAGAGAGGCGAGCGCCGGACACTATATACCAGTGTCCGTCCGCCGCCTGTGACTGTCTACTGTGACTGTCCTATGTAGCCCTATGTCACACTCCTGTAGCACTGTCCGTGTCACCCGAACTCTAGACACCCCGCTGGGCGTAGCGTCCGCGGCGCCCGTAGCGGCCGGAATCCTCCCCCTACAACCACTCCCCTCCTAACAAAACCAGCCCCGTCCCCGTCAAGCTCCGCCGCAAATGAAATGACAAACCATCAAAAGTAAACACAAAAACAAACCAATCTAAACC
>Ga0307516_10002328_pt1 | contig 25567 bp, 26 predicted proteins | sample 19_EM_MG_FD_203310 | JGI IMG/M metagenome (GOLD analysis project Ga0307516, IMG submission 203310) | Populus trichocarpa ectomycorrhiza microbial communities from riparian zone in the Pacific Northwest, United States - 19_EM | ecosystem: Host-associated > Plants > Roots > Unclassified | place...
GAGGTTGAGCCGCGGTCAGCTCCGCGCGGCGCAGCGGCGCCTCGGCCCCGGGCCACGCCCGCTAGATGGATGACCGACGACGACACGGGCTGCCGGGCCGGCATCTCTGGCACGTTGTCCGCTATAACTGCGGTTAGGATCCCTCGAAAAGCGCCCCATCCTAACCGCGGTTAGGGTTCGGCCCTCCGTACGACCTGACCTCCGGGCCCCTTTCGGCGCACCGACAGGAGGAATGTTCAGGATGACCGACGACGATGGCGATCTGCCCGACGAGCTACCGGGCGGCCGGCACAGCAAACCTGCTGTGCAGGGAGGGAAGGGTACGTGGCTGGCCCAGTACGGGCTCACCCCTGCCGACCTCGCCGGCAAGATAATCACCGTGGCCGCTTATAAGGGCGGCGTCGGCAAGACGTTCCTTGCTTACGAGCTGGCCTACATGCTCGGCGCGATCTACCTGGACCTGGACTGGGACGACGGCAACGGCACTGGCTCCTGGGGCTACAACCAGGACAAGCGCTTGAAGGCGCCGCTGCTCGAAGCTATCCAGAAGGGGCGAGTTCCACGGCCGCTGGCCGGCGGACCGTGGCGGCCGGATCTAGTGCCGTGCTTCCGGGAGTTCGTCGTCAGTCAGCCTTCCGCCAAGGAGATGGCGAAGCTGGTCACCATGTGGGCCGGTGCCTGGGGGGACGAGCAGAAGGTGCCAGTAGTGGTCGACACCCACAACGGAGGAGGGATCCCCTCTGCGGCCGGGGCGGTGGCGGCCGGCCATGTGGTCGTTATGCCCGCCGTCCTTGGTGAGAAGGAGATGCGGGCGACCGAGGGCGCGCTGCTGGAGCTGCGGAGCCACCCGCTGCTGCTGATCCCGAACATGGTGCCCCCGTCGCCCCCGGACCGATACATCACGCGCCTGGAGCGCGCAGCCGAAGAGGCGCAGGTCCCGATCGGCCCTGTCGTAGGTGAGCATCGCTGGTTGAAGACGCGCAGTCGCCGCATGGCGGTCACGGCGAGCCAACCGACACCGAAACGCGCTCAGGTGATGGTCGACGAGCTGCACGAGGTGGGCAGGACGGTGGTGAGCTATGTCCGAGCAGCAGCCTGAGACCGATGGGCGCCCATCGACGTTACGCGTCCGGAAGGAGCAGGCGCGGCAGAAGGCATCGGGACGCACTCCCCCGCCGCCGTCGCACAAGTTGGGCCAGCCGGTGCCGCTCCAGCCGGTAGCCACGTCGGACTCTGCGCCGGCCGACGCGATCCTGCTGGACGAACCGGTCGGCTCGTTCTGGGCGCCGATCGAGCTGGTCGCGCCGAACCCGCGAAACACCCGCGATGTGAAAGCCCGGCCTGCCGAGTTGCAGATCCTTGCGAAGAAGATTGCGGACAACGGGCAGCAGCACGCCACCCCCGTGGTGACCCGAGCGGCGTATCTGGCCATCTTCCAGGAGGACGAGGCGAAGATCGGCGCAACTGCCCGGTGGGTCCAGGGGCCGGGTGCACGCCGCCGGGCGGCGCAGCTGCTCAACGGATCCCCCGTGCTCAAGGTCGAGGTGCAGAATGACATCGCCTCCTCAAGGGAGAAGTTCCTCGACGTCACGCTGGGCGAGAACATCGACCGGGAGCAGCTGGACCCGATCGAGGAAGCCCGTGCCGTTGAGCTTCTCGTCGAAGAGGCAGGCAGCGCGGCCGAGGCAGGTCGTCGGCGGAGCCGTAGCGACGCCTGGGTCTTCCAGAAGTTGAACCTGCTGGAGCTGCACCCGGACGTGCAGAACGCCCTCCGTGCGGAAGGTGATGCGCGGCTGCCCGTGCGAGTCGTCCGGACCTGGCACAAGAAGTCCCTCGATCAGCAGGTCGACCTGCTGCTGGCGTGGCGTCGGCGCAACGACCCGACGTTCACCGCCGATGCAGGCTCGGCGCCGGACGGAGAGACGCCCGGCAAGGTGTCCCGCCGCGAGGCCGCCCTGACGAGACTGGGCACCACGCTCGGCTTTGTCCTCGGAGAGGATGACCCCGACGCGATCGCCGAGGTCGGGCAGGCGATCCGGGCGAAGGTGCCGCCGCAACAGCGCCGCGCACTCGCCGAGGAGCTGCTGCGGGAAGACGACTCCTAACCGCGGTTAGGACGTGGCCCCGCTTCCAGGGGGTACTCCCCCGGCCAGCGCTGCGTCCGTCGCGTCGGCGACGCGCATCGACGGATCACGGCGCAGCGCCCCGCGGTCGCGGTCGTACCGCCGCGTGGTGCGCGGATCCGCGTGACCCATCGCGTCCTGGACGTCCTCCAGGTCGGAGTGCTCGTCGCGGGCGATGGTGGCGAAGGCGTGCCGTAGCGAGTGCGGGGAGATGGACTCCCACGAGGGGATGCCCGCGTTGCGGGCCAGACGGCGCACCAGCCGGGTCACGGACGCGCGGTCCATTGGCAGTCCGGCCGCCGTGGCGAATAGCGGCGCGTCGACGGGCAGCGCACTTGTCGGTACGCCGGCCGCGGCCGCACGGTCGGTGAGCATGGCGTCGAGCGCGAAGGACAGCTCCGGCGGTACTCGCCGCCACCGAATCTTGCCGCCCTTGCCGCGTACTTTGACTCGCCGATGGCCGCTGTCATAGCGGAGATCGGCGATCCGAGCGCCGGTCGCTTCGGAGACTCGCACGCCGAGATCGAGCAGGAACCGGATCAGCGCCCGGGTACGCAGGTTGCAGGCGTACGGGTCGAGGTCGGCCGCGCGTTTGAGCGCGGCCGCCTCCTGCGCGCTGAGTCCGACCGTGGTGGAGTGGTCGCGGTCGACCTCGGGACGGTCGACCTGATCGGCGGGGTTGCGGTCGACCAGGCGGACGGCGGTCAGGAAGGCGTACCAGCTGGACAGTGCCGACAGCTTGCGGGCCACCGTCGAAGGTGCGTACGTCCGCCCGGTGCGCGGATCGCCTACGGCTTCCAGCTCGCGGGCGTAGGTATTGACGTCGAAGAAGCCCGCCGTCAGCGGGTTGAGTCGCTCTGAACACCAGGCGAGCCAGCCGAGCACGTCGCGGCGGTAAGCCTCCCGGGTGTGCTCGGACAGCCGCCGGTTGGTGAGCCAAGCGTCGACGACACCCACCAGCTCGGCCGGAGTCGGACGCCCGAGGGTGAGTACCGGCAGCTCGCCGTGCGGGGTGACCACGGCGGGGGAGTGGGCGAGCTCAGTCACGGTGCGGGCCAGGTGACGCGCAGTCGGGCCCCGGTCAGCGTCCCGGCTGACGCTGCGGCCTCCAGCCTTTCGGGGGTGAGGTCGCCGGTCATCGGGTCGCTGAGTCCGGACCCGGTGTAGAGCACGCACCAGCCGCGCTGCTCGGTGACCTCGCGCCAGATGGGCAGGAGCTGGACGTCGCCCTCGTAGAACAGGGCCGCCGGGTTGATCAGGAGGCGACACGTCTCTGAGCCGGTGTCGGTGATCGTGGCCCGCCAGTCCAGCTCGCGGCGGGGTACCTCGTCCAACCGGGTGACCAGGTCGAAGCCGCGGTTGAGGGCATCGGCCACGCCGACGTCAGTGAGATCCCCGCCAGGGATACGGCCATGAAGGTAGGCCGGCGACTTCCGTTCACCGACGAGGCCAGCCAGGAGCCCGCTGTCGTCCTGCATCAGCATCGCCGTCATGAGCATTCCGGCGTCGGCGACCAGGTCGACGGGACGACGGGACCGCATGACCGTGGACGGTGCGCAGGACAGATGAGCGAAGGTAATCCCCTGGTGAAGTCCGCTGACGCTCACCACGACGTTGACCGGCCCGAGAGGCGGGACCGGCTTCCGGCAGGCCAGGCACCGAGCCTGCGCGAGAGGTGCGGCGAGCACGTTGCGGATCATCTCCGGGCCGAGCAGCTCGCAGACCTGCGCGCTCATGCGGATGTCGGGCAGCTGGGGCATGGCGATCTCCTACAGGTCGTAACCGGCGCCCTTGAGGCGCTCGCGCAGCACGACGAAACCCTCCGCGGCGTGGTCCAGGTTGAGGCCGGCGGTAGTGACCACGGTGTTGACGAGGCCAGGATCGGGGGCGGTGTTGTGCAGCAGCACCAGCACATTTGCGGCCGCCGTCGCGGCCGGCCCGATCACGTTGGCCAACGGCAGGTCTCCGTGAGCGGGGCGGGGCAGGCCGTCAACGGCCAGGTGGAGCCGGTCACTCGAGAGTCGAGCCCACCACCGGGCGGCGGCGGGTTCGTCGCCGTCGGTGAGCATGGCCAGCGCCGCGCGGTATCCGGCGGCGAGCTTGTCGGGGTCTGCGCGGCTCGTGGTCATGTCGGCAAGTGCGAGCAGCGCACCCGCGAGCACGTCGCGGTCCACCGGGCGGCCCGGGTCAGCACTGTGGACGTCGCGCAGACCCAGTGCGGTGAGCGCGGCGCGGATCCGGTCCTCGCTGATCAGGGGTGGCGGCTCATTCGGTCGGTCAGGCATGAGGGGCCCGGAGCGTTCCGGATTCCCGGGCGTCGTCGGCGAGCACGATGGATGGCGTTTCGGGTCCGCCGGCCGCCATGTGACCGGCGAGGTACGCGCGGCGGATCCAGCCCGCGACCACCACGGCGGTCTCCGGGTCGAGCTGGCGGCCGATGACGTCACGGTGGCCGGATTCGTAGTCGGTGGTCTCGACCCCGGCGGCGAGAACAGCTTGACCGATGACCATCGACGCAACGGCCGACAGCGCATCAGTGTCGGGCACCGGGATCCCGAAGGCGAGCGCATCGAACTGCGCGCGGGTGGCAGCGGCTTCGGCGTACGGGCCGTTGTCGTAGAAGGGGGTCGGTTCAACAGGGTGGTCGGACATGCACGGACCGTACCCGAATCCAAGATCATCAGGAAGCCGCCATAAGCGGCGTTATGCAGGCTTGTTAATGATCTTGACTCCATCTGGAACCATCTGGCGTTCGAGCTTGCCACTATGGTTCACTATCAAGGCAATAACGCCTCATAGTGTTGGAGGACTGATGATCCACGAGGATGAAGACCTTTCCCGCCTCGTGCGCGAGAGCGCTCGAAACAGGTGGACGATCGCCGCGCTGGGCGTGGCTTGGGCGGTCGCGGTGATAGCCAACGCCGCCGCCGGCCGGGGGCCGGTCGACAACCTGCTCAGCTTCGTGGTGATGGTGTCCGCGTTCCTGGTGCTGGTCGCATATGCGATCAGGGTCGTCACTTGGCGGCGCTCCGGCGGCGTCTTCCGCCTCGTCGGCACCCTGCCGGTCTGGTTCGTACGCCTCGCCGCAGGTCTGGCCGCAACCTGGTTCGCCATCGCCGTGATCATCGTGGTGACCCCGTGACCGGCCCTGGCCGGCCCGCAATGACGGGCGCGCCGGGCGACACGGCGGATCAGTTGCTCGTCGCCAACGTTCGAGGGCGCTGGAGCGAGGTACTGCGCGGCGATGCCACCGACGAGGAGGTGGTGCTGGGTGACTGGAACCTCGTCGACCGCGATATCGACCCCGCTCGGATCGCCGTGCTGATCGGCGTCCGCCAGCGCATCATCGTGCGCGCGTGGCCGGTGCGGAACCCGCAACCGGTCACCGGGTACGACCGTCCCCGGATCCGGTTCGAGCCAGCGGGGGAGCGGCTGCGTCACCTGGAGGGGAAGCCCTCGCCGTACGCCTGGCGCCGCGGCGAGATGTACCCGGTCGTGGCGCTCCCGCTCGCTCAGCTCGACATCGACCCGGCGCCACTGACGCCCGTCGACCTCGGCCCGGCCGGCGAAGCCCGTATCGGCGGGTACGCCCTGCGCGTCGACGAGCACGGCGCCACGGTCACCGTGCCCGCCGGCCGACAGCTCAGCGTCGTGACCGTCGTGACGCTGATGGACGAGGCGGCCACCATCGAACCGGTCCGGATGGACGACTTCCTGCGTGCCCACGCCGCGACCGGCCAGCCCGCCACGGCGGCCGGGTCCGAGTAGAGCGGCCCGGCCGTTGCGGCGCTTAAGGCTTGCCGCGCCGGATCTGGGCGAGCTGCTCGGTGATCTCGGGACCGGAGGACGCGGCGAAGGCCGTCAGCGTGTCGTGGTCGGCCGCAGGCAGCCAACCCTGCTTGCGGCCGGCCGCGAACAGCATCCCCAGGTGCACCTGGCGTACCAGCGCGGGCGCGAAGGTCTCGTTTATCTGCCTGGCCAGCGCGTCCGACCGGGCAGGGTCACCGGCCCCTTGAGCAGTGATCATCTCCTGCACCAGGACCAGGGCCTTCGTGTACTGATCCAGGAAGGCCGCTTCCTGCGCGTCGGTGGACCCCTCGGCGACCAAGTGCCGCCGGGCCCGCTCCGCGGCGGCACTGTCGCCGGCGGTGTGCGCCGATTCCATCCGGTGTCCCTGCTCGACCTCGAAAGAGTCGGGCAGGGGACGCGGCACGTACGCAGGGGTCGACATGGCCTCCATTCTGGCCAGCCGTGGCCAGCTGGACCAGAGCGGCCGAGCCCGCAGCATCGGGGCCACGCCCGCTATCCACGTTGTCTAGTCTTGCCAACAGATAGGAAGATCATGATTACGGCACTGACCGGTAGCTGCGGGATTCTCCTCGCCCGGATCGTCAGGAAGGTGAAGCGACTCATGGGTGACCCACAAGAGCAGCCCTCCCTCCTGGCCGGGCTACTACCCTTCCCGTGGGACGCCCAGCGGTCCGTACGCTACGAAGTCGCCGTGGAGGCGATCACGCAGGCAGTGGCCGCGTACAGCGCACTGATCTACCAGGCCAACGAGCTGGGGGATCCGACCGAGGCCGCACGCCTCGTCGACCTGCGTACCGGCTGCTCGCTGGCGCGCGAGCAGCTGCGCGCCGATGACCACGGCGCCGTCGACCAGGCCGTCCGCAAGTACCGGCAGCTCACCGAGAGGCTGCGGTCAGAGATCCGATGAGCGACATCGACAACGCCCTGCGGTACCAGCTGCCCGAAGCCGACGCGCAGCGCATTTTCCGCGAGCAGATCGTCCCGGGCGAGCTCGCCCGGGGAGTGCCGCAGGAGCGCCCGGCGGTTGTGTTCGTGATCGGCCAGCCCGGGGCGGGCAAGACCCGCACGACCGATGCGATCAAGGAGCAGCTCGACCAGCGCGGTGGCGCGGTCGTGGTCAACTCCGACGTCTACAAGGCGTATCACCCGCAGTACAGCCGCCTGCTCGCCGAGAACGACCGCACTGCTGCACCTCTGACCAGCGCGGACGGTCGACGCTGGACGGCGATGTCCGAAGCCCACCTCATCGCCGGCCGGGTGGACACCATCATCGAGACGACCGCGCGCAATCCGGCGTACTTCGCCGAGCAGGTGGCGCGGTATCGGTCGGCGGGCTACCGGGTGGAGGCTGCCATCCTGGCGGTGCCGGAAGCGGCGAGCCGGCTCGGCATTGTGCACCGCTACCACGATCAGGTCCAGCAGCTCGGTCACGGCCGGTTCACGCCGCAGGCCAACCACGACGACTCCTACTACGGTGTTTCCGCCGTCGCCCGCGCGATCGACAAGTACCAGCTGGCCGATGCCGTCACGGTCTATCGCCGAGGCAACGTCCAGGTAGGCGTGAACTACCTGGCGGGTGGAGCAGGAGAGCCGGGGGCGGGGGAGTGGCGCTGGCCGGAGCGGTCCACTACCCGGACGCTCGACATCGAGCGGAACCGGCAGTGGACGCCCGAGGAGACCCGGGCGTTTGCCAGCACGCTCGCTCAGCTCGGCAAGGAGATGGGCCCGGCTTGGCACCAGGAGCTGACCGCCATCGGCAATCTCGCGCTGCCGTTCGCGGCACCCGGAACCGGCACCGCGGGCCGGACCCAACCCACGGCCGGCCAACAGTTCCAGCAGGCCGCCGATCGGCCGCACCAGGCACCAGGCGCGGACCAGGGTCGCAGCGACTCAAGTCGCTGATCCTCACTGGGAGAAGACCCCGCCACAGCATCAGGGCGCCGGCCGGGTCGCCAGTAGCTGCGGCACACGACACCGGATGTCGATCCAGTCTCGGGTGACCGGGCAGATCCACCCGGCGACCTGGATCGTAGTGGCCCGCAGGTCACCGATCGGCCGGTTGAACATTGGCTCGTGGTGCGCCATCCGATTGCGGGCGTCGTGCAGCTGCTTCACGGCGTCATGCACGCCCCGCCGCGGCTGGCGCCCGAATGCCCGGTTTAGGCAGGGGTGCCACAGTCCCCGGTCGTAACGACGAGCCAGCAGGAACCGCCAGAACCCGAGATTGAGCTCAGCGACCACCCGGCCAGGCGTCTCCTGGCGCCCGTCGCGGGTAGCCCGGCTGCGTGCCTTGGCGATGTCGGCGAGCGACTCGGCCGACATCACGCCAGCGGGGTCGAGGTACCAGCGTGGCTCGGTGAAGCGGGACGTTGTCCAGGTTGTCAGGGCCTCGTGCATGGCGTTGCGTAGCAGGACCTCCAAGTGCCCCAGCGTGGTACCCAGCGCGGCGGACACCTCGGCGTTCCACTCGTACAGCGCGAGCGCCGCAGCTAGATCCCCACCGCAGGCCGCCCGGTACGGCGCCAGCCGCTCGACCGACAGCCAGCGCTCCAGCGTCGCTTGTTTTGCCGGATCCACACCAACCACCTGCTACTTCCCGCCACTTGTCGCAGCAGAGTGCTAATCTCTTTAACGAAGACCCCGGTCCGCCTCTGCCCCTCGTGGGTACGCCGCCGGGGTTTTGACTTTGCCAGGCTAACCGCCGATCCGCACAAATCCGGCACTCGCTGCCGAGACGGCCGCGCGTTCTAGTCCCGCTGGTGGTCCTGAATCGCCCAAACCGCCCACAGCGCCAGCGCGCCGCGACGGCACGGCGGCGAGGAGACATAGCGGTGTATCCGGCATGATGAGTGGCTCGCCATGCTGAGGAGGTTTTGTGGCATCAGCCACTGCTGACGGTCCCCGAGCCCCCGCGTTCCGGGCTGTCGCCCGAGCCGACGCCGGCCTGTTCACTCACCGCCTGGACTACCCGGTCGCTGCCCAGCTGGCAGCGGCGGCCTACCGCGCCCGGGTACGTCCGACGGCGCTGACCTTGGGGAATCTGCTGCTCGGCGTCGGTACGTCCGTAGCGGTGATCGCAGTCGCGCCGTGGCTCGACCGGACCGCGGTCCATGTGACCGTGGCCGTGCTCGCCTGGCTGATCTGGCAGCTCGCCTATTGCCTGGACTGCGCGGACGGGCAGCTGGCCCGGGTGTCGGGCGCATCCTCGCCGGCCGGTGGCCGGCTGGACGTGCTGTGCGACATCGCGGTGCAAGTGGTGCTGGTCGCCGCGGTCATCGCGGTCAGCGCCGCCAGCGGGCCGGCCTACCCGGCGTGGCTGCCGGGGGTGTTCGGAGCGAGCTGGATGGTGTCTATGGTGACCTCGGTGATGGCCAAGGAGGGCACCAACACCAGCCTGATCACGTCGCGGTCGCTGCCGGTGCAGCTGGTGAAAGTCGTCCGAGATTACGGGTTCATCGTCACGGTGATCGCCGTGGTGCTCCTGATCGCACCGCCCGCGATGGTGTGGGTCATGGCCGGGTTTAGCCTGGTCAACGGCGGCTTTCTGCTAGCCAGCATCGCGCAGGCCGCCCGGACGGCCTGGCGGTCCGGACCGACGGCGCGCTAGTCGCTGGTCTTCACCCATCCGGCCTCGCTCATGAGGCCGATGAACCGGGTGGCCACGTCGGCGGTGATGTCGAGACCGGTCGCCCATCGGGCGCGGGTCAGCAGGCTGGTGAGACCGGTGGCGCCGTCCAGCGCGTGCGCGAGTCCCACGAGCCGGGCATACCCCGGCCCCGGCGGATCGAGCAGTTCGGCGAGGGCCGCCTGCTGTGCCGCCGGGAGCGCGGTCGTCAGGTTCTGCAGGTTCCAGGGGCCGGCCCACGCGCGCACGATCGGTTGCTCGTCGCGCGCCATGCCAGGCAAGGGGTTGAGGACGCCGGGCGAGCGAGATGGGCTGTACCAGCCCGCCATCTCCGCCGCCGCGGCGGCGCTGACCACCTGCCGGTACGCAGCTGCGCCTGGCTCGTCCGGGATCCGGGCGAGACGCTGGGCGGTGAGGACGTCGTGGATGGGGCCGATATCGGCAATCGCGGCGTTCCCAAGGCCCAGCGCGCTGACGGCTGCGGCCGTTGTCACGGTCACGTCGTTCAGCACGCCGGGGTCGATTCGGGCAATGGTGTCGTAGGACGTATGGTGCGCCGTGTCCGGGCCGCAGGAGACGTGCGCGCTGGGAACGGCGATGCTGCGGTCGGCGAACAGCAGGTGGTCGCTGGCGCCGACAAACGGGACCACCCGTGTCCGCAGCGCTCGGGCGCGCGGGCGGCCGCTGCGGACGTGGCGGTGCGCGGCGAGCAGGGCGGCCGCGATCGGCGCGGGGCTGTGATCGGGGGCGTCCTCGAAGGCCAACTGCTTGCCGACACCGATCATGTCGAGGCTGATCACGAAGGAGGGTTGCTGGCCATTGCCGTCCAGCGCGATGTCGCGCAGGTAGGCGGCGGTGCCAACCATCTCCGGGACCAACAGCAGGTCGATGTTCGGGCCGCTGTCGGGCGGCCACAGCTGGTTCACGGCGGCGGCGATGGCCAGAAGGCCCGCGACGCCGGAGCCGTTGTCGTTCGCGCTCGGCGCCGGGTGGCACAGGTGCGCGATGAGCAGCGCTCGCGGGCCCCCGAAGTCGCCGTGGTGGCGAGCGTGCACGATCGGTATGTCTGCCGCCGGGTCGTGCACGGCGGTGACGCGAACCAGCCGGCCAGCCCTCGCGCGGAGCTGGGCGGCCTGATCGGGGGACAGGCTGAACCCGACAAGCGGACAGCCGTCGGCAAGTTCCAGCCGGGCAACGACGTCGCCGCCGTGCCCGCCCGCCGGGGACTCGATCGCAATGGCGACCGCCCCGGCGGCGTGCAACTGCGCGGTCAGAGCGCCGAGCGCAAATCGCGGCTGCGGGGGACAGAGGACCAGCGCCCCGCGAGGGTCGGCACCCAGCAGGGCGACCCGGATGTCCCGCGGCGCGGTGGATGCTGAGCCGCGGGCCAGTGAGCACGACTGGCCGGGGTAGCTGGTGACCGGTTCGGCGGGGTCAATCAGGTCCAGCGACGCCGTGACGGCTGAGCGGGCGGCCGGGGCCGTGAATGACCACCACCGGTAGCCCGGCCGGTAGCGGCGCAGTGTGACCTCCAGGCCGAGACCGTCGAGCCGGGCCGCGACGTCGCCAGCGAGCAGGTCGAGACCAGTGCTGCCCTGCACCCGGTCGACGGCACTGACCCAGGCGACGTCATCGAGCAGCGAGGCCGGGCGGATGTGCTGCTGGTACGCATCGACCAGACCGCTCATGGTCGGCATCGGTGAGGGTCCTCCTTGGCTTGGCTCGCGCGGCCGGTGGGGCACTCGCCAACAGGGCGCGTGCCCCACCGTTGCCTGGTCACCGCTGATAGAAGTTGACGTTGCTGCCCGGCTTGTAGGCGTGCAGGATCAGGCTCTTGCGGGTGTAGCCGAGGGTTTGGTCGACCGGCTCGATCGAGTGCCACGAGTCGTCGCTGCGGGCCACCACGACGCTGGTGCCGGCCACCGGCACGACGCTGCTGCGCACGTCGTTCATGTCCTTGGCGCCGTTGATGAGCAGCCGGCCGCCGGCGCCGTCGGGCCACTCGGGGGCCATATAGATGATGTGGCTGAACAGCTTGCGGTCGTCGTCGGTGTGCGGGCCGAACCAGTACGTCGGCGGGTACCGGTAGAACGCGGCGTGGATCTCCGCTCCGTCCAGGTCGAGGCCGGTCAGGTCGCCGATCGCCGCCAGGTACTCCGGCGACCACAGCTCGGCGAGCAGCTGCTGCCACGGGCACAGGTCACCCTCGCGGACGTCGAGATCGTTGCGGACCTCCATCTCGAACTGCTTCTTGTCGTCGTCCTGGCTCAGCCGCTGGAACCCCTCCGTGGGGTAGGTGCTGGTCAGGGCGTCGCGGGCGGTGTCGTCGACGAACGTTTCGCGCACGACCGCGTACGTCCACGGGTCGGTGACCAGCGGCGTGTCCCGGATCGCGGCGAAGTTGAGGAACGGGCGCCGCTGCGCGTCGGTGTCGGCGGGGCTCAGTTTGGAGAGACGATCAGCCACGGCGGGGGCTCCTCGGAGGCAGAGGCGATGATGGTCGGGTCGGCGAACGCGGCCGCGAGCGCGGGGTACCGCTCGACGACGTGATAGGCCAGGAAGTACATGGCCGAGCGCAGGTAGGACACCGACGCCTTGCGCCGGTCGTAGTTGCGCATCGAGTTGGCGATATCGAGCGCGTCGATCAGCTTCTTGGGAATCTTGTAGAGCGGGGCGATCAGGTCGACACCCTTGGCCTGGCGCACCGGGTACGGGTCCAGCTGGTTGCCGGTCAGGGCCTGATACAGCCGTTCGGCGATGACGTCTTCCAGGTTGAAGCCGAACACCACGGCGCTGCGGCCAGCCTCGGTGGCAACCGCGAAGTTGAGCTCCTGCACCCAATAGGTTGCGAGGATCTCCTCCTCGTCGTCGGGGTACTCGCTGCGGTAGCGCTCCAGCGCGGAGTCGAACCCGTCGACCCAGCCGAGCTTCTTCGCGGAGTCGGCCTCGTTGAAGACGCTGTGCGGCAGGCCGAACCGCTCGGCGATCGCCACGGCGCTGTCGAGGTGCTCGGCCTCGTCCTCGAAGCCGTTGGCAGTGATCACGGCGTGGAACGCCACGCCCGGATGCTCCTTGAGGTATCGGCCGGCGCACTCACCGACGATGCGGCCGTCACCGCCGCCGGACAGCGCGATCTGGATCTCCCCGGCGTCGGGGTGCGCCGCGTAGTAGTCGTCGAAGACCTTGCTGACCGCGGCATAGATGTAGTCGATGCCCTCGGCGCGGGTGAACTGCACCAGCGTCGGCACCTGCTCGGTGCCGGCCGCGGCGAAAATCTCCGCCACCGCTTCGTCGCGCCGGGCGACCTGGATCGACGGGTCGAGCACGGCGAAGTCGGGATTGCGCAGCGAGTACGCATTCACCATCTGACCGGCGCCAAGGATTTGGGCCAGCGAGGCGAACGCGCCGTCCTCGTCGTGCAGCAGGAAGCCCTGCGCCGGGAGGCCGCTGCGGCGCAGCGCCTCCAGGATCGTCTCCCCGTCACGGGTCTCAAGAGTGAAGTCGAACGCAGTGGTACGGGCTCGAATCGTGCCCATCGAACGTCCCTTCCAGCAGTAGGGCGCCGCCGCGGCGGCAGTGGATAAGCGACAGGAGACGGGGCCGCCCGCACGCGGGGTGCGGGCGGCCCCGCCAGGCGGCCTAGAGGCTGCCGATCTGGCTGGTCACGATGTGCCGCTGCTCGAAGCCGGTCCGGGTGATCAGCGGCAACGTGGCGGTGCCGTGGTCCGGCGACATGCGCAGCACGTCGGTGTCCGAGCCAGCCGTCGAGACGACGGTGGCCCAGCTCCGCGTGGAGACGGTCGTGGACGTCATAGGTCTTCACCTCCTCCCATGTGTGGGTGGTACGTGACCGGCGGCGCAGAAACGTCCTTCCGCTTTGCCGCCGTCGCCCGGGGATTGGCTTTCACCGTGGGGAACCAGGAGGCCGTGATCCGGGCGCAGCACTCACCGTCGCGTTCGGGCCGGGCCGGAATCTAGGCCACGGTGATAACTCACGGTGGCGTTCTCACGGTGAGTACGGAAGAAACCCCAGCTCAGAACGTCCTATACAGACAATGAGCGAACAGGACGCTACGGTGTGCAGCGACAATGGGGATCGAGGTGACCCGATGTCGCACTCCTTCGGCGACCCGCAATGGCACACCGCGACCTACGGCGGCTCCACGCTGCGCGCCCTGCTCGCCCGCCACGACATCGGCGCGGTGTTCCGCTATCTCAACGACCGGGGCGTCTCCTACTCCCGGATCGGCGCGGCCACCAACCTGACCGGCAGCCGGGTCTGGGAGTACGCCCACCAGAAGCGTTTCGTCACCGAGTACAAGCTGCTCGAGCGCATCGCAGAGGGCCTCGGCATCCCCCGGCACTGGATGGGCCTAAGCCGGACGGAGCCCGCCACGGCGCGGCCGGTACCCGAAGGCCCACCAGACGCTGACCGTGTGCTCGACCATCAGGATCTGCTCGCGTTCGTTGCCGCGATTGCCGTCGGTACGATCCCCGCCGGCGTCGATCGGTGGCTGCCCGACCTGGGCGACCTCGTCCCGCCTGAGCACGTCACCGCCGCCGATGTCGAGACCGTCGAAATCGTCACCACCATGCACCGCCGCCGGGACGCGGCGAAGGGCGGTGGCGCCTGTCTGAGTTCCGCCCGTGGCTACGCCGCGTGGGCAGGCAAGCTGCGGTACGCCTCCGGCCTGGACGACGGCCTCGCCATCCGGCTCAACCGCGCCCTGGCCGACCTGCACAACCTCGTCGGCTGGCTCGCCCACGATCTCGACGACCACGACACCGCCCGCAGACACCTCACCCAGAGCCTCGTGCTGGCCCGCCGCGCGGACGCCCTCCCGCTGCTGGCCAACGGCTACTACCGGCTCGGCCGCGTCAGCCTGCACCAGCGGCGCACCGAGGAGGCCATGCACCTGTTCGGCCTCGGGCAGCTCGTCGCCCAGCAGTCCGGCTGCCACGCCAGCGTCGCCATCCTGCACGCGAACACCGCATGGGCGTACGCGCTGCTCGGCCAGGACACCCGCGTCACCGACAGCCTCATCCGGGCCCGCGACGAACTTCGCCAGGCCGACCCGGACACCGCGCCCACCTGGACCAGGTTCGCGCTCGAACCGGCCGACACCCACGGCATCTCTGCGGTCATCTACACCGAGCTGGCCAGCCACCCGGACCAGCGCCAGCACGCCGAGACCGCCCTGAGCCACGCCCACCAAGCCGTCGATCTGCGCACCTCACAAGATCAACGGTCGCGGATCTTCGATCAGATCTCCCTCGCCTCCGCGAGTATCCTTACCGGCGATCACGCCGCCGGCGGCCGCAACGCCGTGGCGGCCGTCGACCTGGCGGAGGATGGCATGGCATCAGCCCGGGTACGTGACCGCCTTGAGGCGCTGTGGGTGCTCGCGGCGCCCCATCAGAGCGATTCGGAGATCGCCGCCTTCGGCCGCCGGCTGCACACCGCCACCATCTGATGACCACCGCGCTGGCCGCCGGGGTCGAGGCAGAACTACGGGATCGGCTCACCGAGGTCTGCCGCCACGTCGGCATCTCCGCAGACACGGCGGTCCTGATCAAGTACACGATGAACGCCGTCTGGCGGGTCGGCGACTACGTCATCCGGCTCGGCCACGGCGAGCACGCCCGCACCCTCGCCCACCGCATCACCGTCGTGGCCACCGACCTGGAGCGTCGCCAGATCCCCACGATCCGGCTCGCCCGCGATCTCGCCCCGGACCCGGTCACCGCCGGCCCGTGGACCGCCACCGTCTGGCAGTACGTCGCCGCCGCCCACGACGACCCGTGGCCGGTCGACCTCGCCGCTCCGCTGCACGCCCTGCACGCCGTCGACCAGCTCGACGTGCCCCTGCCGGCGTGGGATCCGGTAGCCAAGATCCGCAGGCGGCTCGCCAACGCCGCATCCCTATCGGCCGACCGGGTCGCCGAGATGGACCGGTGGGCCCGAGCCGAACTCGGTATGTCGGCCGGCCAGCTTCTGGCGGTCCTCGGCGACTGGTGCAACGACATCCACCGGCAACTACCCGGCATCGCCTGGCACCTTCCCGCTGGGCCGCTGCACGGCGACGCCCACACCGGCAACGTCCTGCTGCGTCGCATCCCGGCCCGACCCGCCGCCGACCCGACCGCTCTGCTGTGCGATCTCGACGGCATCAGCCAAGGCCCCCGGGAATGGGACCTCCTGCCGACCGCGCACGGCACCGTCCGGTTTGGCCGGCCCCGGGCCGCGTACGACGCCTTCGCCGAGGCGTACGGCTTCGACATCCTGACCTGGAGCGGCTGGCCGCTGCTGTCCCGGCTCCGAGAGCTACAGCTGGTCACCAGCGTTCTCGACTCGCTCGCCGGCCGCCCTGCTATCGCAGACGAGGCCGCGTTGAGACTCCGATCTCTGTTCGCCGATGACGCCACAGTGGTCTGGACTCGGTACCACTGAATTTTCCACTCACCCTTGTCCGCATGTTGATCTCAACAGCTGCTCGCCCCTCGGCATTTAAAGTCACATGACTTCAAGAATGCTATCTGAGCATTGAGCTGCGATGATGTGACACATGAGGACGTTCAAGGTGCGGTGTGAGGAAGCCGCCGCGCAGCGGTTCGAGGTGGTCGCGGCCGCAGCCGCGCAGGCGGAAGACCTTTGGGTCACCGAGCAGCGCCAGCGCAACGAGGCCGACGCCGCGGCGTACGGCTGGTCGACGGCCCAGCGGGCGCAGGCCCGCCGGGAGCTGCGCGTCCGGCAGGCCGAGCTGCGCCGCACGGGTGAGCTGCACGGAACGAATGGGCTGACGCTCCTGCCCGCGCTGCGTGCGCAGCTGGCCGCCCGGGGTTGGCTGACACACCGCTGGCGCAACATCCCCGCCGGCGAGGGATTCGGCCGCCCGTGGGGCGCACCCGATCAAGGGTTTCTCGGGAAGGTGATTCTCCAGCTACCCGACGACATCGCCCGGATCGTGCTCTGCGGCAGCTACTGGAGTTCGCTGCCCCACGTGCGTCGGCTCCAGGCGTGGACAGACCGCAACAGCGCCTCCCGCGCCCCGCTGAGTCAGCCTCAGCTGGAGACGAAACGGCAGCTTGCTGCGAAGGTCGTCACCGCCCACGACGTCCTGCGACAGGCCATCTGGGACACCTGCGAAACCGCGCCGCCAAAGCTTGAAGTCATGTGACTTTAAGTACATCAAAGATGCCCTGAGCTGCAAAAACACTGCTTGACATGACGTCTGATTCCAGCCACTGTTGAGGAATGCTGATGCAGATGAGAGTGGAGGGTCAGCCCCCCGGGATCGACGCGCTGATTGCGCTCCTGGAGGGGGCAGGGGTCGAGGTGGCGCAAGGCACCCGCAAAGTCCGGCGGGAGGGATTCACCCACGCCTACCTCACGGTTGCCGTACCGGCCGCCGCGCGGGCCGATGCCACCGAAGCCGGTCGGCGGCCGCGGTGACCGCGACCGAGCAGGACGTGCAGACGTACGAGCTCGCCCAGCTCGGCGAGCTGGCCGAGTTCCACCCGGGTGTAGCCGAGCGGGCCCTGGCGATGGGCCTGCTGCGGCCGGACCGCGAGGACGGCAGCTGGTCGGCCGCCGCGGCGGCCACCGTCGCCGAGCGGAAAGAGCAGATCGTCAAGGAGCTGGTCGAGGCCCGCGCGTACGGTGCGCGTCGCTGCGCCGGCCACCTCGCCGAGCTGCTCGGCGCCGAGGTCCAGGGGGAGGACATCACTGCCCTGGCCGAGCAAGGGCTGATCACCGCGTGCGACGAGTACAAGGGCCACCCGCTGTACTGGGTGCTCCAGGTCGAGGCGCTGGCCGGGCGCCCCGAGGCCGTCGCCCTGATCGCCGAGCGCCGCGCGTGGCGGCAGGCAAGCATGGACACCTACGACGCCGCCGATCGGCTGAACTGGCGCCGGGACTACCTCGCCGCCGACGCCAAGGCGTGCGGAGTGCTCCCCGGCGCCGAAGGCCGGTACGCGATCGCCGACGTGGAGCGGCTGGCCGCCGATCCCGCCTTCCAGGGTCGTCGCCTGCTCGGCCCGGACCAGGCCGCCACCCACTTCGAGGTGCGCCGCACGGACCTCGATTACGCGATCGCCGCCGGGTGGCTGGCCCCGGCCCGCTACATCTGGGTGGACGTCACCCGCCGCCGCCAGGTCCAGGTGCCGCTGTACCGCGTCGCCGACGTCGACGCGCTCGCCGATCTTCCCGGCGTCGACTGGCGTGAGGTCCGCGAGACCGCCCCGGGCCGGCCGTCGCCGCTACGGGCCTGGGTCCGTAAGCCCCCGTCCCGGGCGCAGATCATCCGCCGGATGGCCGCCGATCTCGGCGCTCGATTCCGCGTCGAGGTCTGGGCGTACTACGAGGCCCGCACCGAGCGGTGGGAGATCGACTGGGAGACCGTCGACGGTGCGCCCACCCGCGAGCAGGTCGCGGCCGCCATCGCCGATGACCCGGTGTCCCGGCAGTACCGCAGCCAGCTGACCCTGGCCACCGACGCCGGCGCCGCGATCCGGTGGGCCCGCGCCATGCTGGAACCCGACACCGCCGTCATCCTGGACACCGAAACCACCGACCTGTTCGGGGCGGTCGTCGAGATCGCCGTCGTCGACGCCAGCACCGGCCGGATCCTGCTCGACACCCTGGTCAACCCGGGCCCCGACCAGCCGATCCAGCCCGGGGCGCAGGCCGTGCACGGGATCACCGCCGCCGACCTCACCAACGCGCCCACCTGGGACAAGGTGCTGCCCAAGCTCAAGCGGGTCACGAAGGACCGCACGATCCTGGCGTACAACGCCGAGTACGACGAAGGCGTCATCATCGCCGACACCGTTCGCGCCGGCCGCCGTCTCGGCCACCTCGGCGACCCCGGACGGTGGGGCTGCGTCATGCTCCGGCGCTCCGACTGGCAGCGCGTCCACTACCGCCTTCCGCTCGGCGCCGGACACCGCGCCCGCGGCGATGCGCTGGCGGCCCGCGACGTTCTGCTCACCATGACCGCTCCCCGCTGAGCATTACCGTTGTTTTGGTCTGCCAGCCGCGCCAGTCGAGGCGCAGCTGATTCAGGCCCCAGACTGGTGATCTTGTGAAAACTAGCGGTAACGCTGGTCAGAGGGCATGTCACTGACCGACGGACCCCCTGGCCGGGCGAGCGCGCTGGCTCTGACCGGGCGTATCGCCGGCGCGGGTTCGACGAGATCGCCGGGCGTCACACCGAAGCCCTCGCCACCGTGTTGACGGCCAGGCGAGGGCTTACGCCGAGATCAGAAACGGGCGGTGCGAGTCGCCAAGGTGGGGGCGAGGTATCGGCCAGGTGGCATGGCGAGCTCGACCTGCTGTCCCGTGATCTGCCCTTTCCGCTCGCACGCCCACTGGACCGGTGGGGTGCTGTACGTTGCCGGATCGCCGATCAGCTCTCGATCTGACTTCCCGCAGCGGAGCCTTGTCGGCGTCGGCGAGCCCACCATCCTCCGCCGGCTGCGACCGCAGCGGCGCTCGCAAGAACGTGTGGCGGGACGAAGAGAGCGATGGTTGCCGTAGCGCCGGTGCAGATAAGCGCCACGGCGAGCAGAAGCAGCAGTAACCGGCAGCACTCGACGCGGGACGTCATCGCCCGGCGGGCTAGCTCAAACACGATTTCGCGCCACAACGGTGGCCGGCTAGTGCGATCGGCCGCGTACCAGAGACGCGCAGTGGTACGAACAGCTTGACGGCGACGCGGAGGGTTTACCTCTGACACGACCAACTCCAGGGCGAGGACACAGTGACCGAAGCCCTCTTGCGCTGGAGGGCGAGCGGTCACGGATGTCGCACCTGAGACGATTGGCGGTCCACCTCCGGGGTGGCGTCAGCAACTGTACCGGGTGCCCGCACCCTTCTGCAGGTCCGCACTAGACCGCATATGGGTTTCATGCCGGCGCTGCCAGCTCAGCTGAAATCTCGATCGGCGCGCAATTCCGCAGGATGAGGCGGCCAAAGGATCGTTGTCGTCTCGCCCTGCTCAGCGCAGCTGGTGCAGCCCCACGTACGGTGCCCGCCGGGGCCGGGCAGCGCGGCGGCGCAGCTGCACGAGTTCCACCCCACGCTGACCCGTCCGGGGTCGAGGCGGTGCCCCACTGGACAAGTCGCAGGTGCCGGCTCGGCGAACTCGTGCAGTACGCCCTCGCGGTCGCGGTGCGCCACCAGCACGCCCTGACGGCAGCGCGGGCAGACCGGGATGCCGATCGGCGCCTGCTCGGCCGCCACCCGCCCGTGCACCACGCACACCAGGTCACCGTGCCGCAATTGCGGCGTGAGCGTGGCCCAGTTCACGAGGGAGGGTGGCCAGGACGACACCTCGCCACAGTACGGCCGCCACCAGCGAAAAGCCGCAGGGCCCCAGCGGATGCTGAGGCCCTGCGGCTGTCGGCGCGAGGGAGCGGGGGACTCCTACTGCGCGACGGCTCTGGTCGGCATCGGCCCGACGGCCTTGGCGATTGCCACCCCGGTCGACCACAGGACCGAAAAGCCTTGGACAGCGACGAGGACAATCAGCGGCCCGATCCACTCGGTCCGTTCGGCCGCCACGGCGGTCAGCACGAGCGCGGCCGCCTGGAGTACGGCGGCAGTGCCGAACCGGACGCAGTTCAGGGCGACCCGGTCGTGCCGCCTGAAGATGGCCACGACTTGCAGCACCACCGAAAGCGCCGAGCACGCGATCACTGCAACGAAGCCGACCGGGAACTGTTCAGCCAGTGACATCAGCACTACCTCCTGCAATGAGACTGAGATTGTAAGGCCACAGCACGCCGGCCGGTTACCCCTGCGCGGGCTACTCGGCTTTCGCGCTGACCGGCGGTGCCTTGCCCTCGAAGTGGACGAGGATCGCTTCCGGCGCCGGGAGCGCGACGGCCGATTCGGCGTCGACGTGCCGTTCCGTGCCGCACTGCCGGAACGGTCCGTCGGCACCGGTGAGATCGGCCAACGCCGGCGCGAAGTGGTCGCGGTACCAGACGCTCAGCCCGGTCCCCGGGTCGAGCCGCAGCGCCTCCCAGGCCCGCCACAACGACTCCAGCCTGTCCAGGGCGAGCGGGTGAGCCCACCAGCGCTTGCACCAGCGCAGGCCATCACCACGGCCCTGCACGGTTTGCAGCTTGTACTCGCCCAGCAGCAGCACGAACACGCTGCGGACCCACTCGTCAGCGTGCGGGTACAGCGGCTCGACCGCCTCACCGTCGCCGGCCGGGCCTTCTGCCGCCGCCAGCTGCGGCGGGTCCTGCTGGCCGGTCAGCTGCGCCAAGACGTCGTCGATAGCGGAGGTCACCGCGTGCTCCCTTCCTCGAGTACGGCATCGGCCGGCACGAAGTCGACGGCAGGCACCGGGTGCAGGCTCGTGTCGTAGCGCTCGCCGTGCGGATCGAAACGGGCGAGCGAGTCGCGGACCTGCTGCGCGTACGGACCGTCCTGCCACGGCACGGTGCGGCCCAGGATGACCGGGGCGCCGGACGGGATGACGATCGTGCGGCCGAAGGCCAGCGCCGCGAGCTCGGCCACCGTCAGGATCCGCTCCTTGCGGGTCTGCTGCGACACCGATCGACCGCCCCGGCCGGTCGACACTGAGCGAACCGAGGCGTCCCGGTCGCCGATGAGTTCGGAGATCATCCGCAGGAACGCGGGATCTTTGATACCGCCGCCGTAGGTGATGATGTTGGTGGCCGCGAACAGGGCTTCCATGCCTTCCTTGCCCCAGACGCCGACGCCCTGCGCGTAGTTCTGCAGGGCCGCCACGATCGGCATCCCCCGCGAGCCGTAGAACGAGAACTGCTGCGGAAGCCGTTTGATGCGGACGATGTTGGCAACCTCGTCCAGGAACGACGCCAGCGGGGGATCCAGCCGCCGGCCCGGCATCCGCATGGCGGTCGCGCTGCCCGCCTCGTGGACCGCGTCGACGAGCGCCGCGACCAGCGGAGCCGGTGACCCGGGCCCGCCCTCGCTCACCAGGTACAGGGTGTCCGTCGAGGTCACGAAGGTGTCCGGCCGGAACTCCGGCAGGCCGGCCTGCTCGGTGATCCAGCGCGCGTACGCAGGTTCCAGCAAGCAGACGAGCATCTCCTGCGCGGTGCCGTAGATGCTGCCCCGGAATTTCTCCGGCTTGTTGAGGGTGCCCCACAGCGACGAGGCCGGGCTTGCCGCGCCATCGTGGCCGTGCTGCTCCAGCAGCTTCGCAGGCTCCTCCTCACCGGGCTTGGTGGTCCAGTCGTAGACGTCGAGCAGCGTGCGGCCCGACACCGCGGCCGCCAGGATCAGGTTGGCGACCAGGGCCTCGGCGAACAGGTCCCACTCGTTCTTGCCGCCCTGTCGCTCGGAAGCACCGAACGCCTCGGCCAGCCGTCGCGCCGACGTGATCGAGGTGACCGCGCGCAGCGGATCCCACCAGCACTCCTGCCGCCCGCCCGTGAGGCCCTGCGGGTCGATGACCCACACCCGGCCACGTGTCTCCCGAATGGCGCGGGTCGCGTCGACCACGTCCGGCTTGTTCGAGGTGCTCAGCACCGGCCCGGGAGCCTCCACGATGCCCGGAATGATGCGCGTGGTCGTCTTGCCCCGACGCGGCCCGGCGATGTCGACGTTCGTGGACTCCCAGTCCAGGCGCAGCGGGATTCCGCCAGCCACGGTGGAGCAGAGCGGGATCCCGGTGTCGGCATCCTCGATCGGATCCGTCAGGCTCGGCCGCAGCCGGCTGGCGCTGGCACGCACGGCCGCGGGGGAGAGGTTGCCGAGCTCGCGGCGGCCGCCCATGTACCGGGCTTTGCGGTCGACCTTGAGACGCGGTCCCCGGATTCGGCGCCACAACATCAGGCCACCCACCCCGAGGACGGCGAGGACGAGCAGCTCGCCGACGAGGGCAAGCGTGCACTGCCCGGTCCAGGTCACTTTGCCGGTCAGCACCGCCAGGGTGGCGCCGAGTGGTCCCGCCCCGTCGTAACCGGGCGGGTTGATCAGTTGCAGCGGGATCCACACGCCGAACACCGCGGCGGCGGCACCCACACCAACCATCACCGCCTGCTCGCCACCATTTCCGCCGGTCGTTCTGCCTTGGCTCATCAGTCCACCGCCAGTCCGATGCCGAAACGCTTGTCGGTGTTGCCGATCTCCAGCTCGCGGTCCGTCAGGGTCAGGTGGACCGGGATCCCGGGCCGTGACCCGATCTTGAGCAGGAAGTTGCCGACGCCGGCGCGGCTCTTGTTGCTGCCCCCACCCGCGCTCCAGCCCTCGCGCTGACCCCAGCTGACCACCTCGCCGATCTCGGCGGCGGACAGCTCGACCACCTGCCCGAACTTGCCCAGCTGGTCACGGCTGAGACCGCCGAGCAGCTTGGCGGCGCACCGCTCGGCGAGGCCCCGTGCCTTCGCCTTGTCCGAGGGCGAGGCCATCGCTTCCAGGTCGTCCATCGAGTGCGTGATGTAGGCCAGCCCAGTGCCCTGCTGCCGCGACAGCCGGGTCAGGCCGTCGAGCCGGTCGACCAGGCCCTCACCGGCGCGCAGGGCCCGCCACAGCTCGTCCATCACGGCGAAATACTCCCGGCGCGGGCCCAGGCCCAGGTCCGCGAGCAGGTGCGATGCCTCCACCTGCGCGAAGCCGTACGCCCAGGCGGACATGAGCGCGGCCGCGACCAGCTGCTCGTCGGCCGCGTCGATGCCGCTGATGTCCACGCACACCGCCGTGGTGTTCAGGTCGATGGGCCGGGTGGTCTGCCCGTCGAAGGTGGCGCCCAAGCTGCCGTCGAGCACCGCCAGCAGCGTCCGCATCAGCGGGTCGGTGGCCTTGCGGTACTCGCGCTCGTCGCCACGGTCGAGGGTCACCTGCCGGACCTCGTCCGGGCCGGTCTCGATGATTTTGACGACGTCGGCGAGAGTGGGCTGCACGTCGGTCTCCTCCGCCGACAGAACGCGGATCGCTGCCGTCAGCACGGCCACCTCGCCGTCGTCGAGCGGCCGCCGCCGGACCAGGGTGGCCAGCGCTTCCACCATGTGCCGGCGACGGGAGATGACCGAGGCCCGCACGGTCGTGGCGGCCGTGTGGTCGAGGTGCGCGAGGGCCTGCCGCCACGGCCCGGCGTCCAGGGGGTTGATCCGGTCCAGGCCCGGACCGATCCGGATGACCTGCCCACCGAGCGCGCGGATCAAGTCCGCGTAGTCGGGCTTGAGGTCACCCAGGATCAGCGGCGTGATGCCCTGCGCCGTCATGCCGAGCACCTGACGCCGGATCGCACTGGACTTGCCGAGGCCGGGCTGCGCAGCCACGAAGACGTTGGGGTTGCTCAGGTAGCCGGCCCGGTACCACGAGATCGGATCGAAGCAGACGGTGGAGGAGGTACGCAGGTGCTTGCCCATCGGCACGCCGACCAGCGGCGCACCGGTGCCGATGCCGAACGGCCACAGGCCACAGACCTGGCCGTGCCCCCCGCGCGCCTCGACCGGGGCCTCCACGTACCCCATCCGGCCGCCGCCGGTGGTCTGCGGGCCATAACGATCGACGCGCACCGCTGTGGACTGTGGTGCCATTGGAAGAACCCCCGTCAGCTCGGAATGTGTGCGTGCTGGGTGAGGACGATGCCGACCGGCAGCCCCGCAGCGAACGCCGCCGCCTGACCGCCGAACACCGGCCGCAGCCGCAGCCGGGTGGAGGCGGACAGCTGGCGCACCGTGTCCTCAGCGGTGTCGAGCGAGTCGACGTCGCCGACCGTCGCGGTGACCAGCAGCGAAAACTTGATCTGCCCCTCACCCTCGGCCTCGGCCAGTGCCGTGGCGTCGGCCGAGGCGACGTCGACCAGCTCGCGGGCACCCGGCCGTGCCTTCTGCGCGGCCCGGAACCGGGCGTCACGCACGTCCATGTCGACCGCCCGCGCCGCCTGCTCGGGCGTCATCGGGTGCCACAGGATCGTGACCCGCTTGCGCAGCAGACCCGAGCTGGCCGCCATCAGCCGCGGCAATACCGTTGCGTGGATGATGCCGCGCGGCGCCTCCGCGAGCCCCCAGGACATCGAGACGCCGGAGTCGTGGCGGTAGTGGTCCCACTCCTCCTTGGCCGCCACCGGTCCTGCGTTGACCCAGGCCACGGCGTCCTCCGGCGCGGTCGACAGCAGGGTCGCGGCCGCCGGGTCGTACGCGGCCCGGCACGCCATCGCCAGTTCTTCCGGCGTCATCGGCCGGACCTCGCCGGCCCCGGTCCCGCGCAGCATCTCCATCAGGCCGGGCAGCCGGACGGCGATCCGCACGCACATCTCGTCCTCCGTGAGCACCTTCCGGGGCCCGCCCGAGCGCGGCTTGCGCGCCTTGGGCATGGCGAAGGTCAGGGTCACGCGGGTGTCGACCTGCGGCGCCGCCCGGGGGTACTCCTCCACCACCTGCGCCAGGACACTGCGGGCCAGCGCCGGTGCCTGGTCGGTGACCTGCCGGGCCACCGCGTTGGCCAGCCGCGTACCAGGATCCGGTGCGGTCTCCACCGTCACCTGCGCCTGGATCAGGCCAGGCTCCTCGCTGAGCGAGCTCAACCACGCCGCAGTGCGTCCGACCCAGGTGTCCACGGTGTCGGGATCCACCAGGTCGGTGCCGGAGGTGTCGCAGCGCAACGTCACCGAGAAGTGCTTGGCCTTGGGCAGGATCACGATGCCGACGCGGGGGAAGTCGGCCCGGCCGGTCTCGACCTCCACAACCTTGGACTGGTAGAGCAGGCCAGGCAGCCGGGTGGCGCCGGGGATGCGGGACACGACGCCGGCCCGGTAGACGTGCTGACGTCCCAGCCGGGTGATCCCGACGAGGACCCGCCGTCCGGCACGCTCGGCCAGGGTGCGGCCCTCCCAGCGCACCATCAGCGGGACCACGCACAGGATGCCGAGCACGGCCACCACGATGGCGGCCTGGAATCCGACCAGCGACAGCGTCAGCAGGGTCAGCGTCGCGGCCAGCGCCGCCACGGCGACGCCGACCGGTCCCATGCCGCCGACGAGACGCCGGCGAGCTGGCTTGAAAT
>Ga0307516_10002329_pt1 | contig 25560 bp, 12 predicted proteins | sample 19_EM_MG_FD_203310 | JGI IMG/M metagenome (GOLD analysis project Ga0307516, IMG submission 203310) | Populus trichocarpa ectomycorrhiza microbial communities from riparian zone in the Pacific Northwest, United States - 19_EM | ecosystem: Host-associated > Plants > Roots > Unclassified | place...
GTCTTGCTTGCTGCTACGGAGCGCAGCAAGAGGGGAAGTGTTGCAATATCTCACTCGTTCAGCTTTGTCACGTGTAGAATCACGTCATATACGTGTATTCAGACTTTTCACTTTTCCTGCCTTTCTCCCTAAGACAAGACAATACACACAAGACTTCATCGTTCCATCAAACTTCCATCATAATCTTGACACCAGTGATGCAATATCCCACTCATTCTGCTTACTTTAAACGCGGGAGCATGTCTTCGAGGGCTGCCCGCACTGGAAGGACCAACAGAAGGTTCTGTGGGCGAAAGTTCGGGAGGAGACCGGGGAAGGACTGGTTCAAGATCTGGAACCTCCTCGTCGATGCGAGGGGAAGTGGAGTAGGATTTGGGGGCGGCTTTCGTCTAGATAGGTCGCACGCGATCAATGAATAAATGAGAAACTCGTTCTGTTTGGTCACTTTTCAGCCTTTCTCTCATACTCCGATCTCACCCGTTTTCATCAATCTTTTATCCGCTATTCCAACAATCGGAGGCTCCCTCCCCCTCTTTTCCCTGCACAGCTGTCAGGTCAGAGCTGTCATTCGGGAAACCGGAGGTACCAGAGACGGCCTCTCAATCTGTGGGATATGGGGGTCGCATTACGTTTTGGAGGGTGCATGTTATCGAATTCAGTTGGCCGAAATCATACATTCGAATAAGACACGACTTGGCTTTTCTTTTCATCACGAAGCATAGAGCAGACCCCGTACGTGCTCGTCGTCTCGCAATTTCTCGCCAACGATTTCTACTGTATACATGTGGAGCCGTCCCCCGGAGATCCTCCGTCTGCTCCTCCGAGCCTTTCGGTCCGGCCCAGCTCAGCCGACCTGTTTCACACACCAGCCAGATCACAGCTGCAAGCCCCGCCTTCTGTGCAAGCGGCTCGTTGGGTTGAGCGAAAGTCGCCCGCGCAACGGACACGGATAATTGCCTTTCCACCCTGATATGTAGCGCGCATAAAAGGATGCCCATTCGGTGCATTTTTGATTCCCGCAACAACCAAATACGTACTATGAACCCGTGTACCATACTCTCTCACTCGCCATCCTATCCCCAACTGCCGGAATGTCACTCGCTGCATCAGTCATGCTGCAGGTAGATAGGCTAGACCCAACCGGGGCGCCACGTGGACTCCCACGCCCGGTCGGCCCGAGACGGGGTGTGCGCTGGTCACCGAGAATTTCGAGCCTGACCACCCGCCCGCCGATGCACTCGTCATCATCCGTCGTCCCATTTCCGGCGGGTGGTCGTCCCCGTCGGGTTGTGCTGGCATACCCGGCTCCCTGGCCTGACCTTGTAGATAAGGCTTCAGGGTGATTTGAGATTTTTTTTCTCTCGCGAGGGTTGACCAAGTAAGTAAGTGGGGGGGACCTGAGTGAGCCGGCGGAAGTGCCTTGTGGGTGTGTGAGTATGCGCGACGAGATCGGGGGACATGCATGAACCTATTCATGCCTGCGGTGCCTGGTGTGTATGGGCATCTACATTTCCGTCGGGATGGATTTTAGGTGGTGCACGTACATAGCGTGGAAGAAGCAGAGAAGGATTCCTCGCTTATCGAGTTGCAGTTCTGTTCCTCGCGTAGCCGGAAAAGAAGAAGAAAAAACCCCTTCTAGAAGCACCAGAAGCACCAGTGACGATGGGTGGGGTGTCCACTGTAGAGAGTACGTACCCACCTGGTCTGACCCATCCCTCCATCGATTCGCCGATGCGGCGGGATGCGCACAGTCGCTCCTGCTCTCTTTGGCCTGTTCTCGACGTGTTCCTGAACACCTCGACTTTGAGAGGAACGCCCAACTGTGCTTTTAGAGACCCCATTGCCTGCCCAGCCCTGCCAGAGCCACAGACACTGAGGAAGGAAGGGGGAAACACCTCTACGCGTCGTCGAGCCTATCAGGCCGCCAGGTCAGTGGTGTGGTTTTTCCTTCCCTTCTTTTTCTTTTCGCCATCGATATTGTCGGGTAGAAAAAAGACAGCAGGCACCCGATGAAGGAAAATTCAATTGCGAGCCCAGAGCCAACGACACGTTCTCCTCTTTCGTTGGTTCTGGCCCGTGGTCAGAGCATGTATCGCTGCTGTGACGGCGCAGCAACCCGTACGCTGGTTCTGATTCGTCGAACCACCGCACTGGGAACAATCCCAGCATGCCAGCGAGACGAATCAGCCCTGGAATTGGTAAGTACGCTTGCGCTGTCAAATCGTTCGTGCCAATCAATAATGTGTTCTGGAAGCATCGTGGATACTGTCATGTTCCTTTAGCCACCGCGGAAACAGTCGAGTGAACCACCCTGGATAAACTACGGTGCACCATGGAGCAGCTGGCGAATTCCCCAATCATCGTGCGGCGCGAGAGAACCATCTAAGCGATAGTAGACCGCTCTCCCCTTGCGTTGTTGCGTATAAGTTGGGACCGAAGGAGGCTTGATCACTTTTCGACCGTGCCGCCGGGCATGACGTTGAGGCTCAAAGGATCGATCCAGCCAAAGGCAAACACGAGCAGACGACGGTAGGCGGCTCCAGCTACATACCCTGATGCAAAGCCCGTCTGACTGGTGGCCCCAGGAACCGTTGCACAGTGAGTGAGCACCACCAAGCCCCACAGGAGAGAGGCTCAAATTCGTAGAGTCTGTTACGACTCGGGCACCATCGTGGCTGAGCACCCCTCTCAATGGCGGGGGGATACAAACGCAGCCATTCGAGCTCCAACGTTCTAGAAGGGAGGAGAGAGCGATCTACCAGCACTTCCTTCCGGGTAGATCTGATGGACACTCAAGCTAGGGTACCACTCACTAGGTATGTGGCGTCTCGCGAAAATGTGCACAAATGGCAAGCCGGTCGAGGCAGCGGTTGGTAGATGCTCTAATCGGTCCATAGAACGACACATCACGGTGCGCAGGCCTGGGGGCGACTTCAATTCTTCTAGGCGATTTCCAATACAAGGCCCAGATAGCGAAACCGCAAGGAGCCTCGCGATATGTTTCTCGTGGGAAGTTCGTACTGCGCACGATGTTTTGATTCCGGAAATATGCATGCTCGCTCAACAACAACAACCTAGGCTCACAGCCTGTTCACAGCACCCTCTCCGCGATAACTTTCCACTGATCCGGCTCTCCCCAGGTCTGAACCAGCGCCACCCGGCCACCCTTCCATCCCCCTAGCTCAGCGCCCGCAGCGGAAGGTCCAGTAACCACACCCGCATCGTCCACACTCTTCGACACTTTGTGCAACACCTCCGCCTTCACTTTCTCCGCCGGCATTGACGAGTAGACCAGGCTCAGGTGCGGCGTGAACACGTCAGTCACCCACAGCTCGGCTTCCTCTTCATCGACAGTGCCTTCCACACATTTGTGCCGACATTGTCTCGCGAGGGCGACGAGTGCCGGCGTCTTCTCGGTGAGTAGGGTGACGCGTGTAAAGAAAGTATCGCTGACCGGGGAAAGAGAAAGAAAGAAAAAAGGACCAGTCAATGTCTGCGTCAAACCCCGAAGAGCAGCCGGGCACACACCCGACATTGAGCTCCTTGAAGACGATCTCGGGAATGTCCTTGACTTCGATGTCGTTGAGCACCGATTGTGGATCTTTGAATTCCTTCGGGAGTTGGCTCGTGAGCGTCACGTGCGGAACGAAGGACGGAATCGCCCCGATGGACGCGAAGTAAGGTGGAAGAGATTCTTGGATCAGCTTGGACAGCGTGGCGTCAATAGCGGAGCCAGCGGGAGGAATGAGCCACAGCGACGCTGGACAGCTGCTGTCAGTACGGACGGCGGGCGGGAAAGGGGTGTGTACAGCCTAGCGACAGAGTATTAGGCACTGTCGATGCAGAAGGAGGTAGGAATTCTGTTGAATACGTGCCTGGCATTTCGACAATCCTGAAGGCGGTAAATGTGGCGGCGGTTGTGGCGGCGGTTGTGGTGGGTGGTGGTGGTGGGATGATGGTGGTCATGGTGAGTGTTGGCTGACCGCAGGGTGGAGCGGGGCAGTGTGGGTGGCAACGGGGTTACACAAACCAGCTGTCCGCAAGATGTCAGAGCCCATCAATCCGGAAGCGCCAGGCTGTGTACCAACGACATCTTCGGTCAGGCCGCATGGCCATCAGGCTGCGAAGAGAGGCAGCCGCAACAAGAGAGAAGGCGGCCACCGCACAATAAACACAACCGTATACAAAAATCGAGCCGTGCGGGCGCAGTTGGGCCTTCTCAGACGTGTAGCACACACGTATTTTCTGTGTGCTCAGTACTGTTAGGGACGTGGAACGCTGGGTTTTTAGGCAGGCGGCACGGCCTCGAGCCACAGTGTTCAGCCTCGAGCCCGGCCGTGCTCGAATACGAACACAGGCAGAGCTCTTGGTTGTATATAATCGAATGCAAGCACGAAGCAAAACAGCATCTCAACCACCACAGCTCATTCCATCACAACGACAGAAGCAGGAGAGCATTGCATGCTTCCTCGTCACTAGATCTCTACGGCCAAACAGTCATTCGGGCACCCAACTCACCCTCATTGAGTCTCAGAAAAATTTATCAGTCATCTCGACCGGCTCGAGAGTAAGTCCTCCACTTGTCTGCTTGTGGGGACCAACACTGACGGACAATATAGGCATTGCCATGGCAACCGCACTGGAGCGCACAAAGGAAGCCATCGAGCAGTTCGACGCCAAATTCAACAGAGCATGCCCAAAAAGCTCGGACAAAGAGGACGTAATCAATAAGGACGACTACCCTTGTTTTAATTTCAAGAGGCAGATCCGCGATGTCCAGAGACACATCAGGAACTCGCCGGCGGAGCCCGCGAGACGCATCTTCCCCAAGACAGAAGTCTACAAGATCTTGACCAAGGAGAACATCCGATCACTCCTTCACTGCCCATGCGGTCGCGAGTATTGCCGGGGTAGGCTTGATCCCGCCACTGAGCAAGACGTCGACACAATCTTCAGCGGGTACCGATTGATCCTCGCCATCCTCCTGGAGATGGGCCGCCTCTGCCTCATCCACATCTTTACCGAGAACAAGCACACCGACGACTCCGTGCTAGCACAACCGCTCGAGAAGAGGGAATTGAAGCACCTCATGACCGAGGCCACCAGGCAGTTTCACATCCGCCCCGACAAACACTTCTGCGAGGCGTTCCACTACCTTAGGCAGTACGAGTTTCTTCTGCCAAGCATCCCAGCACTGCGGGCTGCGGACGCGGACGGAGTCTTCGTCGCCGAAGTGTCCCAGGTGTTGCCGATGAACCTGAAGGGTCAACTCGGCCACGGAGGTTACGGCGAGGTCTACGAAGCCGAGCTCCTCGACGGCTACCACAAGCTCAACACCAGGAACGGATGTGTTGCGGCCAAGTTTTTCACTGCATCTTCCAGCAAAGGCAGCCAGAAGAGCCGGGATGACTACGACAGCGACGGCGAGTACGACAGCGGCGAGTCCGATTGTGAGGACGATTTCACCACCGAGACCCAAAACAACAAGCGCTTCCAGCACCCGAACATCGTGCCGATGCTGGCATCTCTCAGTCACGGACGCAAGCGCATCGCGCTCTACCCGATCGCACAGATGTGCCTCCAGAAACTCATGGCCGATTCAGACCCCACTGCGCCCAACAACACCAGCGTACGAATCGTCGAGCAGATGGCCGGTCTCTTCTCCGCACTGAACCACATCCACACGGGAGTCGAGGGCGGCCACGGCTACCACTGCGACATCAAGCCGGCCAACATCCTCGTCGACAAGGACGCTCTGAGCACGTTCAAGCTGACCGATCTCGGCCTGACGCAGTTCAAGCCCCGCGACGAGCTGCAACAGTACTCGTCCTTCTCCGGGATCGAGATGCCAGTAATCTATGAGGAGTACGCTGGCCCTGAACGCGTGAACAAGCGGATCCGACGGTCGTTCGACATCTGGGCAATGGGTGCCGTCTTCCTCGAGCTGCTGGTGTGGCTCGCTGAGGGTCGTGGCAGCGTGTGCAAGTTCCACACCACGCGCAGGACCAAGATCGGTCACAAGACCGTGGCCAGCTTCCACCAGCACGGCGCCCTCAAGAAGGAGGTTCTGGAGAAGATCGAGTCGCTCGAGCGCTCGCAGCGCCACGACCACGTCTTCGTCGGCGCCCTCCGAGTCGTCCGGCTGCTGCTCCGTCCGAAGGAGTCCGAGCGCCTGACCTCGCGCGAAGCCGAGATCCTGCTCCGCACGCTCCTCGACCAGAAGTGTGTCCGCGAGGCACCCGCACCGCCCCTCACCTTCCAACCGCTCGCCAGGGGCCTCCTCCGTGACTTCCGCAACGCGAACAGGAAGCAGCTGTTCAAGTACCCCACTTGCCCACCGGTGGGTATAGGGCGAGGGACGGATGGACAAGGGAGGAAACCCACGATGCAGCGATACGGCATCCTCGCCCAGTCGGTGTTCAGGCTCTGGCGCGGCACGAAACGTTTCGATATGGCCGTCCTCGGCGCCGTGTCGGTGCTTCCCCAGAAGCACCTTTCGAAATAGGCGATCTCACCTTTTGCTTTCCCTCACCCTCTCCTTTGTTTTCTTTCTTCTCCTGGTGTTTTTTCTGGCGTTTTTTCGCGATACTATAGACATAGACGGATAGATTCCCGGGGGGGCATTTTTTTGGGTTTTTCCTTCTTATCTTCCAGTTTGATTTGTGCTGCTTTGTTTCTGGGGCGTTCTCCGTTCGACATTCCGATTCTGCAAATTTGGCTTTCGAGCTCTGTGGCATTTTGATTTTTTGTTTCGATGTTGAATATTTTCCGCGGTATTCTGATTTCCGATTTTTGAGTTCTCTGGCGTAATAGATAGTAGCATATAACGTGGTTTTAGACGGGTTTAGACAGTTTTAGACGGTTCGGGTTTTTTTTGTTTCGCTTTTTGTTTTGTTTTTTTAGACGGTCGTGCGTGGTAACTTAGACAAAAACGGACGGCGGGCGGTGATAGACTGGTTGGGGACGGACGGCGTTACGACTTTACGACTTTACGACGTTACGACTTTCAGGCTTTACGACTTTACGATGCCACGACTTTACGGCTCTACGACGTTACGACTTTCAGGCTTTACGACTATACCGCTTTACGACTATACCGCTTTACGACTTTAAGGCTTTACGACTATACCGCCTTACGACTTTAAGGCTTTACGACGTTACGGCTCTTACAGCTAAACGACCTTACGACCTTACAACTTGAGAACTTTACAAATTTACAACTTTACGGCTTTACTACTTTACGACCTCACGAATTTATGGTCTTATGACTTGACGAGCTCATGGACTCTACGACTTACGACTTGATGGCTGACGACGCTTCAACGATTTACGGACCACGACTGCCTCTAGAGCCATGGAGGATGGAAGGACAGGATCAGTGGATGGACCCATGGACGGGGTGGTTGGCGGTGGGCGGAAAGGTGGGTGATGAGTGGTGGACTGTGGGCTGTGTTGGCGGATTGATTGGTGGGCGGTGGACGGTGGACGGTGGACGGTGGACGGTGGACGGTGGACGGTGGACGGTGGACGGTGGACGGTGGACGGTGGACGGTGGACGGTGGACGGTGGACGGTGGACGGTGGACGGTGGACGGTGGACGGTGGGCGATGGACGGTGGACAGTGGCTGCTAAGGACGGTATTTGTCTCTGGGACAATGGGAGGCTTTTCACATACACAGTCATTCAAGGGATCTTCCTTTGTTTGTTTTTTGTTTTTCTCCGGCTATATCATGAATACACAAATCTCTTTTTACCGCACAGCGAGCACAAAGCCGCCCAAAAAGAACCGTCCGAAAAAGAACCACCCAAAAACAATTAACCCCCCGAGACGGGCGATGTCCCCGACGGAATCATACACTGACACCCGCTCAAACGCCCCCTCAGGCGTCGCAAAAGTCCGTCATTAGGCTTTCCCGGGACTGGGCTATGGCCGGTGGTCCTGGGATTCTAAGGATTGTCGTTCTGTAGATATTCCTTTAGTGAGGACTGGACGGACTGCTGGCCCGCCACACACACCCGCCCCCCAACCCGTATATACGCGGTTGCTGGCGGAGAGCCGCGCCGCACCACACTAGTCTGGATATAAAATCGATGGCTAGCTACCGAGGAGCACGAAAAGAAACGAAAAAAGTATATTTAATTGTTACGAGTCACAGTAGTCGGACAAGAGGTGGTAGAGCTACAGGAGAAATCGTGCGCTCATTTTCTGCGATGTTTGGACGAGTGTACACATGAGATGGGGAACAACAGAAACGTACACATGCGGCTAGGTAAGCAGGCAGCAAGTTGGAGCTCGTACTCTCCTCCACGTTGAAGGGAGCGTGGCGAGTAGTCGGCCAGCGTAGAGGGAGGCCTTGGCACTTCCGGATGCAACACGTTGCGTAGTGTTGCCGAATACCTCCCGAAACCCGCGCTGGCGGATGGCTGGTGGTGGTAAATCCCCATATAGGCCAAGTTTATGACACGCTGAAAGTGTAAGATTAAATTTTTGATAGAGGCATCCGAGCACGTCTGATACGTGCACTGGGGCCTAATTCTGAGTGGTGGGTTGGGTGGCGCCAGCAGGATGTCTAACATGTCAGATAGAGACGGCAGTAAGAATACAGCATGGTTAGTGCGTAGGGCCTTGCATTCAGCAACAGCAAGAAGAAAATTTCACCGATTTTTTTTTTTTAGTTTAGCAGCCAGCGTGCCCGACAGTCTTTGGCAGTCCATCTAAATCTTAGACGGAGTGTAAGGCAGTAACGACCATGCCCAGGACAAGACCGTCCCAGAAGGCGGCCAGGAAGGACGGACTTGCGACGCGTGCGCCGCCTCTCATTGGATAGCGGAAGCCTCTCTCTCACCCACCCAGCCAACTACCGTCGCTACGAGGGGGTTGCTGCGTCTGTCGAACTCTCCTGGCATCTTGCGACGTCCATGCCGTCGTGGCGTCATCTCCGTCTCAGTTTGCTGCTGCTGCTCCGCGTGGGCGAGTGGCGGGAGCCAACTTGACGTAGTCAGCGAATGCTCTGCCGACGTCGCCTCTCTGTAGCTGCGTCCTGAGCCGCTGCTCGTGGAGCAGAACGAATCGCCAAGTCTAAGGCGATCGCTACTTTTACACTGCGCTTTCTTTATCTCTTGTGATCTGTCCTCGATAGAGGTGATTTCTTCTTTTTCTGTGGATTGTGGGGCGTTCAGTGACAGGGGACTGGTCGGATCCGAGAACGGTCGGTTGTTTGTAGCAGGAATGCGGGGAGTCGAACTCTACGGACCCAACACATACGCCTGCTGAATCACGAACGGAATCAATAGAATGGATCCTAATGAATCCCGTTTCCATCTCTGCATTGCGTTGTCGATTCCGCAGCCCACCACTCCCTCTGGACACCCCCTAGAGAACCACGTCCTGCGCGATCGTCTAGCATGGATCTTTACTTGGATCCGATCTGGCGTCCTCCATCGAGCTGGGGAAGGACCATGGCTATGGTAACTTCTGTGGGGATCCCCACCGAGTCCCTCCTGCGCTGGGTGCGGATCGGACTCGTTAAATGAACTGCACTGCGAAGGGTAGGTGGAGTGGAGAGGTAACCAACTCACTACGCACGGCGATGCCGACGTTGCTGATTGGGCTCCACCATTACAGGTAAATTTACATAGGGCTGGTAAGGCTGTCCCTCCTCCGTAAACTAGTCGCTCACGAACCGACGATGCAACGTCACTAACTACAAAGTTCCAGGGAGCTTGCGCAACGTGGCACATTTTCTTCATCTTTCTTTCTCTTCCTGCCTAGCACCCTATCAAGAAGAAACAAAAAAAATATAAGTCTCTCGTCTTCTCCCCCCATTGAACAGTGAACTGCACGGCATATGCCTAGGCGTGTCTGACAGTAGCGGAAACTGCATAAGTAGGGTGCTTGCACTGCTACCTAGTTACTCTTCTCCAACTTTGAGCCGCATCCGCCAATTCACCCTTCAGTCCATCCCTTCTTCGGTCCAACAAAGAATCGAACGGACGAACGAGCTGGCCGATTGGTTTGCCATGGCAACTGCAGTGGAGCGCGCGAAGAAAGCCGTCGAGCAGTTCGACGTCAAATTCAACGGAGCATGCCCAAAAAGCTCGGACAAAGAGGACGTAATCAATAAGGACAACTACCCTTGTTTTAATTTCAAGAGGCAGATCCGCGATGTCCAGAGACACATCAGGAGCTCGCCCACGGAGCTCGCGAGACGCATCTTCCCCAAGACGGATGTCTACAAGATCTTGACCAAGGAGAACATCCGATCACTCCTTCACTGCCCGTGCGGTCACGAGTATTGCCGGGGTAAGCTTGATCCCGCCACTGAGCAAGACGTCGACACAATCTTCAGCGGGTACCGATTGATCCTCGCCATCCTCCTGGAGATGGGCCGCCTCTGCCTCATCCACATCTTTACCGAGAACAAGCACACCGACGACTCCGTGCTGGCACAACCGCTCGAGAAGAGGGAATTGCAGCACCTCATGACCGAGGCCACCAGGCAGTTTCACATCCGCCCAGACAAACACTTCTGGGAGGAGTTCCACTACCAAAAGCAGTACGAGTTTCTTCTGCCAAGCATCCCAGCACTGCGGGCTGCGGACGCGGACGGAGTCTTCGTCGCTAAAATTTCCCAGGTGTTGCCGATGAACCTGAAGGGTCAACTCGGCCGCGGATGTTACGGCGAGGTCTACGAAGCCGAGCTCCTCGACGGCTACCACGAGCTCGACACCAGGAATAGATGTGTTGCGGTCAAGTTTTTCATTGCATATTCCAGCAACGGCAGCCAGAAGAGCCGGGATGACTACGACAGCGACGGCGAGTACGACAGCGGCGAGTCCGATTGTGAGAATGATTTCACCACCGAGACCCAAAACAACAAGCGCTTCCAGCACCCGAACATCGTGCCGATGCTGGCATCTCTCAGTCACGGACGCAAGCACATCGCGCTCTACCCGATCGCACGGACATCCCTCCAGACACTCATGGCCGATTCAGACCCCAGTGCGCCTAACAACACCAGCGTACGAATCGTCGAGCAGATGGCCGGTCTCTTCTCCGCACTGAACCACATCCACACGGGAGTCGAGGGTGGCCACGGCTACCACTGCGACATCAAGCCGGGCAACATCCTCGTCGACAAGGACGCTCTGAGCACGTTCAAGCTGACCGATCTCGGCCTGACGCAGTTCAAGCCCCGGGACGAGCTGCAACAGTACCCGTCCTTCCCCGGGATCGAGATGCCAGTAATGTTTGAGGAGTACGCCGGCCCTGAGCGCATGAACAAGCGGATTCGGCGGTCGTTCGACATCTGGGCGATGGGTGCCGTCTTCCTCGAGCTGCTGGTGTGGCTCGCTGAGGGTCGTGGCAGCGTGCGCAAGTTCCACGTCACGCGCAGGACCAAGGTCGACTACAAGACCGTGGCCAGCTTCCACCAGCACGGCGCCCTCAAGAAGGAGGTTCTGGAGAAGATCGAGTCGCTTGAGCGCTCGCAACGCCACGACCACGTCTTCGTCGGTGCCCTCCGAGTCGTCCGGCTGCTGCTCCGTCCGAAGGAGTCCGAGCGCCTGACCTCGCGCGAAGCCGAGATCCTGCTCCGCACGCTCCTCGACCAGAAGTGTGTCCGCGAGGCACCCGCACCGCCCCTCACCTTCCAACCGCTCGCCAGGGGCCTCCTCCGTGACTTCCACAACGCGAACAGGAAGCAGCTGTTCAAGTACCCCACTTGCCCACCGGTGGGTATAGGGCGAGGGACGGATGGACAAGGGAGGAAACCCACGATGCAGCGATACGGCATCCTCGTCCAGTCGGTGTTAAGGCTCTGGCGCGGCACCAAACGCTTCGATGTGGCCGCCCTCGGTGCCGTGCCGGCGCTTCCCCAGAAGTACCTTTCGAAATAGGCTATCTCGCTTTTTTCCCCCTTTACCCCCCCCTTTCTTTTCTTTCTCGACGTTCCCGGTGGCTTTTTTTGGCGTTTTTATTTAACGATACTATTGACATAAACGGATTGATTCCTGGATTTTTTTTGTTTCTTCCCCTCCTACCTCCTAGCCCGACGAGCCCCTCCTGTGCTGCTTTGCTTCCGGGGCCTTCTCCGTCCGGCATTCCGATTTCTGCGCTGTTTGATTTTTCGCGTTCTGTGGCGTTTTGATTTTTTTGCTCCAGCGGCCTGCAGAGTCAGTCGCAACCGAAAAACAGTGCGAGAGAGGGGTGCGCCGCCCTTGCAAGGGCGCTGGAATCAGCGCCACGAAGACAGACGACTCCAGAGCGGGTTGCGATATTTACGGACGCCCAAGCTGCCATCAGACGGATGGCTTCGGAGGAGCCTGGCCCCGGACAGAAGTACGCGCTCCAGGCAAGAAAGCACGTCGCAGTGCTAAAGAAGGCCAGGCCGAACATCGTGATCGAGATCCGGTGGCTCCCGGCACACGAGGGAGCCCCAGGGGATGAGAGGGCCGACGAGTGTGCCAAGCTCGCGGCGGAGGATCCAGACGCCTGCGGGGTCGAATGACTGAGCTACACGGACCGACCGGGGCGTACGCGATGCCGCATCCCAGATCCTTCGCACACCTGAAAAGGGAGATCACGGAGAAGGAGTGGTGGAGGCGCGGCAGTGGGCTGGGGGCCGGACCTCCAAGAAAAAATATACGGTGCCGAAGAGTCAGATACCCGACGGCGCGGTTGCGGGTGGTTCCAAGAGGCTCGCCTCAACGTTCCACCAACTTAAGACAGGTCACTGCTTATCCAGGCAGTACCTACAATGGACGAAGAACCGCCCCACAGCATAGTGCTGGTGGTGCCGGTGCCAGAAGCAGACGAGGTTTCACTTTTTAAGGTGTCTCCCGAGTGGAAGGGCCAACAGAAGATCCTGTGGGCGGAGGTGCTGAGGAAGACCGGGAGAGGGAAGACTCGGTGGAAGATCCGGGACCTCCTTGCCGACGAGAGGTGCAGCCAGGTGGTGCTAGACTTCCTCTCTACTACAGATGTGGGAAGGCTAGCCCCGGTTGAGGAAGACGCGGGGAGTGAGGCGTCGGAGTAGAAGCGCAGGGAGCGCAGGGAGCGGGAAGAGGAGGGGGATGGAGGCGGAGAAGCTGGATGCCGCGGAGGCGCTGGGCGCTGTCTAGGCGCTGTCTGGGCGCTGGGCGCTGGGCGCTGTGTGGGCGCTGTCTGGGCGCTGGGCGCTGTCTGGACGCTGGGCGCTGGGCGCTGTCTGGGCGCCGTCCGGACGTCGGGCGCCGGTCGCTGGGGAGGACTACCGCTGTTCCTACCCACACCCTTCTTCATGGCATCCGAAGACGAGGACTTGGGGGGTTGTCTCCTCTTTTCTTTTGTTTCTTCCTTTTGTCTCTTTTCTCAGTTCGGTTCCTATTCCGGTGCGATTTCTTTGGTGTGTATCATATATTCTTGGGACAAGCCTGGGCGGAGGGCAAAGGGGAGCCTGCAGTGTGCCCGCCTGGTGCGGACAGCGGACAGGAAATCTGGACAAAATGTACGCCGCCATAGTCTAGATACTTGGGCTAAATATGCGATTACATATGATTAAACCAAAAAAAAAATCACTGTCGAGCACTCCCTTCAACAACCAATCAGAGAGAGATGTTTTGATTTCTGTGGTCACGTAGCCTACCAGAGGAGTGTGCGCTTGTGCCGGCCCTTCTCATTACTATTCGCTTTTGCTACCGCCCGGCTAAATTATCTCCCAAATTCTGGTGGTAGACCCAAGTTCGACCATGGCAAGATATTCTTTTTCCCTGGTGTGATGCAGCCAATAAATCCTACTTCCCCTCCACGACTGGGTGTGGGGAAGCAAGTTCCAGATCCAGCCGAGGAAGAGAGGGAATTCTGAATATGGCGGGGGCCTTTCTTCATTCTTTTTTCTTCGTTCAGGGGAGGCCAGGCGGGGGCAGGGGGAGTCACCCCGGGACGCCAGTAGACTGTTCGACGTCGAGGCGGACGCTGGACGGGAACGTCTTGTAGAGTATATGATATCGCCATGATCTGACAAGGTCGCAAGCGGTCAATGATGCCAGCCTCACCATTATTTATTCCCAAAGACCGTGCCGCAGTGGGCTTTCTATTTCCGCCGTCTTCAGGGCCACGGTCTTTTCGCCAAGGACGACCTTGCTGATGAGATCGCTCTTCTGTTAGTTCTCTTCCCTGTTATCAAGGGCGGAATTCTTGAGTTTGTGGACATGTGGAGCGTCCACGAGATTCGAAAACAACGGACACGGTGTATTTCCCTACACTGATTACAAACCACAAACTGGTCTGATTCCTGGTAACTAGGCCGTATCTGGACAAACGTATAGTACAATCTCCCAATGGACTGAGTCCATGACTATCAGCAGCCCATCGATCCTGCAGTGGTGTCGGAGGTGAAAAATCGGAGTGGGATAGGTGTGTGGGGTAAGCCAATCAGCATTCAAGCTATAACTATAGTGGAGTCGCTCTATGTAACAATTCTCCGATCACATCCTGACACGCGCAGCGCTAGCTCCCGCTAGAATTTCTACGCTGCTGCTATATAAGTTAGGATCAGAACCAGATGTGGGCTCTCGACATGAGTTGGCCTATATATCTCGCTCCGCGAGAGATGGGTGGCGACTTCCTCCAAGACGCAGCGGAGCTCGGACCAGGACATTTCTCCGGCATTCGGCCAGCCCCCATTGGTGCATGGGATTGGGAATCACTGGCTGCTGCTTTTCCCCGAAGGGGCCGAGGAACTCGATCTCATCGCGGATGAGGCTGCGCTCGAGGTGGAAATTGTCTATCTTAGGCAGCAACCACGGCTCAACCGGGATTTATGTTGCTCTCTCTCTCTCTCACATTTTATGTGTCGCCGACGGGCGCTTGCAGGTTGCGACCCCGCAAAATTTAATTGTAAGCTAAGCGCCAGTTCGGTTGCGAGCTGCATTTTCAATCTGGGCGATGGGCTGAGAAAATGCACAATATCTAGTCTACAAATAAACTCCCCGCTACGGAACGGAGGCCGATACATATGTAGTGGCCAAATGGTCACGTTATGGAAATCTCGTGAAATCAAAAGCTTGAGCCCAGCCAGAAACCAGAAAACTAGAAAACTCGAAAAACTTAACCACACAAACGTTCAAAAAAAAAAATCACGATATATATCCACCACACCACAAAATCGCGACTGGAAGGAGTAATGTTTGCGAGCGGCAAACATTGTGGCTCGTTGTGAACGAGATGCATGACAGTACTTATCCGACATGAAGCATCGAGTATAAGCGAGCCGAAGAGCGAGTTGTACGGCACTCCGACAAGTAATCTGTCCATTGAGGCGTCGGGCACGCCACCGAACAATCCGTTCGACGAGGTGTCGGGCAAGCTGCCGACGAGCGGAAGGGACGAGTAAGCCGATGAGCAAACCGTCCGGCAAGCCGCTGACGAGCGGAAGGAAAGCGCGAGCTGACGAGCGATCTGACGAGCAATCCGCCGGGCAAGCAGTCGGAAGGGCCGTGTGTGCGATGCGAGGGGTGAGCTTAGTGCGAAGCCGATGAGTGAAGAAAAACGAGCGAACTTGGGAGTGAGTCGTTACGGCAAGCAGCCAACGAGCGGAAAGCATGAGCGAAACAACGAGCAATCAGAATGGCAAGCCCGTCGATGAGCGGAATGAACAAAGTAGGCCAACGAGCGATCGGCCAGGCGAGCCTACGAGTGATCTAGCACGTACTTCCCAGTCTCACCGCGGTGCACCTTGGAAAAATTATTGAGATCAATCATGCCCGTCCAAATAGCGGTCATCCCAATCGACATATCCGATGGGTTTCACCACCGCCACTTATGTTGTGATGTGCGGGCATCGGATTAATAGGGAGAGCGGACCTGGGGTCTCAATGGTCCGGCCGGCCCGTGGGCATCCAGCGGGCTTTTGGGATGGTCTAGTCCGGGCCGGGCTTTCCGATGACCCAGTCCGGCCGGGTGGGCCCAGTGGCCAGACTGCCTTGACCCAGGCCGGCCGGCGGGTGCCCGCAGGCCTGCGCTAGTAGGTACCAGTTGTAGTGTAAAAAAAATATCCACCAAGCGACTCCACGGAGAACCGCCAGCCAACCACCAGTGCAGAAACCCGACCAACGGCCAAGAACCGCAAGTCAAGCCCCCGCAAATAAACCCAACCACCGGCTCCCCCGTGAATCGCAAGCCAACCGCCAGCCAGCCAACCAACCATCGACTCCTCCTCCGAGAACCCCAAGACAACCGCTCACACAGTAGCCAAGCACCGGGCTCGCTCATCCACAATAAGGAGTCAATTACGTATCACCAATGCCAGCCAGCGACACCAGCCAGGCCCTGGCATGATCCCTTTGCACCGCCTGAGCTCCCTGACGACATGTCACTTTTCCCCGATGATTCTGCCTCCTAGCGGCTGCATCCCTTTCCCGAGCTAGTAGTGGGCGTTTAGGGGTGAAAGCAGCTAAATGACTGATATTGCATCGGTGATGAAACTCGCGGGCGGCTTCTGGTTCAAGCCACAAGAGGACGAGTGGCAACGTAAGCGATATAAGTGTTTTGTATTTAGTGCTGATGTGTAGAAACTTTGGGGAGTGAAAATAAATGCCGGCACCCAAATTCTGCTCCCCTCTTCCCCCTCCTGCTTTCCTCCCTCACCTCTGCGGCACACAGGATCTTCTGCTGGGCCTTTCGTTTGGGGCACACCATGAAGAGGTGATCCTGTGTCTGTGTCCTGCACGGGCACCACCAACACTGAGCGGTAGACCGGCCCTTCTTCCAGTTCAGGTACTGCCCAGTGAGACAGTGACCTGTCTTCAGCTGGTAGAACCTAGAGGCGAGCCTCTTGGAACTACCCACTACCATACTGTTTGACTTCTACTTGTCCGACATTTTGTACTTCTTCCTGGAGGCCCGACCTCTTGCACCCGCCGTCACCGAATATGCACTCCACTGCGAACACATTCTCATGAGCTAGAGATATTTACACCACCTGTGTAATTCGCTCCAACCATCCCAACCCATCGGCGATTTCCCAGGTGAGTAGTTATTCAAAGTTACTGACTACTTAGGTAGTCACTGAGGTGATTGGCTCCTCGCTCTGCTCATGCTTCCCGCTCGGGAGTTGATTTTCTCTCGGCAGCGGCTTTGTCTTGCCGTCGGCTCGACATACAGCTCGCTCATCCCTCTGCTCATTATTCCCGCTCGGCAGTGGGTTTTCTCTCTGTGGCGGCTTTCAGCTTGGCGGTAGTTTTCAGCTCTGCAGCGGCTGGCACCGGCTTTCTCTCATCACCGGCTTGCAATACAGCTTACGCTTCGGCCCGCTTATACTCGATACTTAATTACTGTTGTGCGTCTCGTTCGACGAGCCACAACGTTTGCCGCTCGCAAACACTACTCCTTCCAGTCAGACGAAATTAACTATGTATGTAATAATCCCCAGAATCAGGTGAGGAAATTTCGAATGAATCCCACCCCCCAATTTGCAGTGTTGTGGTAGATACTTAAGTACATATCGTGTGATTATTATTATTTTTGATTTTATTTTTACGGCTGTGGCTGTGTGGTTAAGTCTTCGGTTCTCTAGTTTCAGGGTTTCAGGGGTTCAAGCTTTTGGTTTCACCACTAGTTATTGGCCCCCGTAACCCGCCATAAGCCTATGCAGATACTCCTTGTACATAGGCTTCATGCGAGTATGGATAAACAAAAAAAAATACAAATAAATTCTACTGACAGCCACCAGAGCACAACGCCGCCGCCTCCCAAAAAAAAGGGGGCCGTCCGAAAAAGAAGCATCCAAAACCGAATTTGATTTCTCGAGAACGGGTGATGTTTTCTGACGGAATCGCACGCCGGCACCCGCTCAACCAAACGCGGCCTCTCACCGGACGGTCACCCGTCCAGCTGCGGTCGCTACGAGGAGGGCCGGCCGGCTGGGGACTCCGCATCAGCCGAGCTCTCCCGGGAATCGTGCGGCGTCCGTTTCATCTTCGTCTCGGGTTGCTGCTGGCTGCTGTTCGACGCAGCACCCGAAGTGGGCGAATGCTCTGTGCCACCGCCGCCGCCGCTGCAGCTGCGCCCTGGGCCGGTGGGGGTGGCGGGAATTGCCGTGACTATATAACCAAGGCACAGGTGCAGACGGGAGCACACAGAATCTCACTCGAACGCGGTGTGCCGTCCCTGTGTCGGAGAAGCTGGAGGGCAAAGGCGACCTATGTACAACGGGCAGCGTCAGCTTACCTATTATTGGTCGTTGCATGTATGTGGCTACATATATCCTGCATTAGCGCACCGCGCAGGAGTATCTAGGTATGTATATATGTAGACACCGCATGGCGGGTGCAGTTAGACTTCGGGCGGAAATATACCGCACCACTGCGCTAATGCATGCGGGATGTGCGCATGCCATGGAGATACGATACGATACGTATGGTATATATCTCGCAGCGCATGCACAAGTGATCACTCGGCTGCGCACGGCACCCAAGGTGCGATTTGTGCTATCTACACAGTACGCATGTGCACAGTACACAGATACTCTCTGTCCGACACGAACCTTCTGCAGCAGCTGCCGCCATACCAACAGCCAAAAAAAAAAGAAGAAAAAAAAGTGGAAACAGTCTCTGCATGGCCGCAAGCACTGGCAGGTGCGGACACACACACACGAGAAAAACGGCATCAACTGTCCGTCCGCTCCATCCGGCTGGCACGCACAGCCATTGGGGCAGGGGGAAGGGGGATGATGGGGGTTCCCAGTCAGCACACACGTGCAGTGATGTTTGAGCATCGGGCGAGTGAGACGCAGTGCTGGACCACCCATTCGCCCGTTCGGGACGACACCGGCTACTGCCGCTGGACACGAGCACGGCCGTTATCTGCTCGCCCAGCGGACGGTTCTGCCCCGCACTGCGGCGGGCTGCAGGAGAATGCGGTTTCGGTGCCGCATCCGTCCATCCGCCTGCGCTGGGCGAGGGTGTGCGCAGCGATCAGCTGCATGATCGAGGGAGAGTGTGTGGCGACAAGTGCGACGGCTGGCAAGTTCCGGAGAATGTCGGCCACGGCGGATCACTCTCGCGCCAAGCGATCAGGCTGACGGCCCCCGGTGCATGACAGGCCAGCGGCCGGCGCGGTCATCCCCCGCCGCGCCAGTACACATGTATGACGGGAAAAAAACAAAAGAATCGCCACCTGTCCGCTCGCGCCATACATGGAAGTGACTATATGTACATATATTCTCGATAGGGAAGTGTGCGTGAGTGCGTGAGTGCACACCGGGGTTTGCCGCCTGGCCGGCTAGAAGATAGAGTACAGCAGCTATGCAGATACTGTATGTAGCTAGAGTACGGTTTGCGCACCTTCCAGCCGAAGCTAGTACATATCTAGGAGCCCCTTGCCTTACGTTGGACTTGCCCCCCTATGTACCTCCCGGCCAGCTCGGAAGTGTCCGCTCGTCTCCGCTGTGTCTCCGCTGTGTCTCCGCTTGTCTCCGTTGATCTGGCAGTAGTTACGTATGTAACTATAGAGCTGGTTGTGGTGCGGGATAACGAGTCAGCGCTTTTGACGGGAGCTCCTCCAGCACCCAACTGCGGGAAAAGAAGACCAACTACAGATCGGTATCTATGTAGGGCGGAGGCAAGAGACCATAAAAGATGCGGTGATATTTTTTTATATATTTTTTTTTTGGTCGGCTGATCTACATAACTACAGAAGAACCCTGAAATAAATCGCGGTGCCATGTCTGCCCCTTTAACGCGTGTAGATATCTCCTCTTTTGTCTTCAATTCGATTTTTTTTTCCTGGTTGCCGCCGGCCAACCGGGTGCGTAGCGGATCTAGATACGTATGATATATAAGTATCTATGATAGCGATCCAAGTGCGTGCAGGGATGTGTTCACTGTCTAATATCACCCTTCTAGAAGTCATCCACAACTTCTTGGCGGGGTCAGCACGTCCTTTCGTTCTCCGTTGGGAACTTCCAGAACAACCCGCCGTCCCCCCTCTCGGCGACATGTCCGGTGCTCCCTCTTCCTTGCTCGACGGCTGCCATGAACCTCTCCCTTGCTCCCCTTCTCGTCCGCCTATCATATACCGTGCATGTACGTTCCTCTGTATCTGCCATACATACGTCTCACGGCGAGCCTTGCTGCTTGCAGAATCATGATTCGCTTTCTCTCACTTCTCCTCGCACTCGCCCCCTCCCCCCCCCCCGCCACGGGTGAGAATGAGAACGAGAACGGAACGTCAGTGCCTCCTCCACTACACCGCGCGAGCCAGTCAAGTGCAGAGCGCGCCCTCTGCATCGTGTCCGTGTCCGTGCGATGGATCCTGGAGCGCGGCGGGGGGCGGCGGTTGTGGTATCGATTCTCCTCTTGCAGTCTGGCGTCCGCCGCGATTGGCCAAAGCTAACACTGTGCGCAGTTCCCGATAGCGGCCATACGGCCCCCATTGGCACCATCGAAGCTTACGTACGATCGGATTGTCCTCTGTACCTTCTGTGCATATACAAATAGCCGGGTTGTGTGTGCGGGCGTGCGTGCGAGCATGCCCTGGAAGAGGCCGGAGGGCAGGCTGTCCCTTCTGGAAGCTTTCCGTACGCCCTTGATGGCGCGGGATCGCCAGGATGCAGTGCCTAGGTCTGTGTCGAGCCGGATGTTCCGCTCGCTGGCTTGGTCTTGGTTGGGGGGATTCCCCCCGTGTTGTCGTGCGCACTGCAGCCGCCCCCGTTATGCTCGTCGCGATACCCAGTCGCGAGCGCTGGCTGTGGCAGCTAGGCGCATCTCCGCTCGGGTTACATAGAGGATGTCGCCACCAGCCTTCCGTGTGATCGACGGACTCTTCTTGTGCCGTACGCCTATGGCTTGCGCATGCTGCCTGCCTCGCGCCCGCATCCCGCGCTCGCATGGGGCGAGTTTCCCGCAGGGGAGTGGGATGTCTATGGGGGCCAGCTACGGGCAGACGGGACGGTGTAATGACGGTACCACGGCTGTGGCTGACGAGCAAAGCAAGACGTATATAACGCCAGCAGCTGCTGCCATCACCACAACCGCACCCACAACCACACCCACACCCACAACCACAACCACTACCACCATACAGCCACCATGGCCAGCACCACACTCGCATTCGGCGCCTACAGCGACGGCAGCGACGGCAGGCACAAGTCGCTAGCAATGCCTACGCTGCCGCCCGCCCACGACGACTTCCCGTGGAACTTCTTCTTGGCGCATCCGGAGCATCCGTCGCTCTCCCATCCGCCGCCGCCGCCGCCACAGACGATCGCGGCGACCGCCACGCAACCGCCGACGGTGTTCCTGCCGTCGCCGCTATTCCTCGCCCCGCCGCCGCTATTCGCCTCCTCGCCGCCGTCGCACCTGCCGTCGCCGACATCCCTCCCCCCGCCGCCGCCGCACCCGCCCGGCCGCGCACAGCGCCGCTGCGATCTGCCGTGTCCCTTCTTCGCGCACGATCCGCACTCGCATCCCAAGTGCGCGCGCAAGATGTTCTCGTACATGTGTCGGGTCCGGTAGCTGCCATCCTCCTCCTCCTCCTCCTCCTCCTCCTCCTCCCCGGCCCCCCTCTCCCCCGCTGGACGCTTTGGCTGACACGGATGCAGAGAGCACATCGCCACACACACGCTCCCGTTCGCGTGCGACATGTGTCTGCGCCGGTTCTCGTCCCGCTTTGGCGCGAGGAGACATGGCGATACTTGTCGGCATCGCGGTGGTGCTGCCGCTGCTCATGGTGGTGGCGGTGGCGGTGGGCAAGACGGGAGCGATGCTCTGGCTTTGCATCGAGCGCTGATGTGCGCCGGTTCCGTTGAGCATATGGTTGGCTTGTTGGCGGAGAACCACTGAGTGGACAGTGGCTGTCGTTCGTGTATTTTTGGGCGTTGTGCATAGACTTGTATAGAAGGAGTCGACTTCGCATAGGACACCGTCGCGAGAGTCCGAGTGAGATTCCATGTGCTTGCACTGCCCTGTGACCGCGACATTCTCAGCAAGTCCTTCCCTCCCACCCCTCCCACTCAACCAGTAACTACCACCCACACATAGCCATCTGTCTACCGTGACGCATTCTTCTTCTTTTTATCTATCGGGCTACATGCCTGATATCCGCTTATCTATCGATCGACCTGCCGGTACATGGCACAGCTGCACCGGCAGTTTTTTAACATCCGCGTTCGAACCGGCAATTATCTTTCCGCGCACAATCCCCACGGCTAGATACAGCGGGAGTATGTGCATACATACAGCAATGCAGCGTGGCCGTGCGTGGCGAGTCCAGGCCCGCCGCATTTGGTTCAGCCCTACCGTGCTAGTGGGGCTACGACCGTGCTTCCGGGAGCTTAATTCCAAAAAGCCAGTCCCACTTTTGCACAGATATGTCCCCTCTCGTACGTGCATACCTAGACATAGACGGTGATTTCTCTTCCCCCCCTTGTTCTCATTGCGAACCCCCCGCCCCCCCCGCCCCCCCCCCTTCCCCCCGAATATCTCTCCCCAAACTCATTACAGATAGATGGAACAGCGAAATGGAAGCACATGGGTACCCCGACTCCTCCTTCCGCACACGACTAGCCCGCCCCCTCGGTGTTCAGTCTCCGCAGGCCCGCGCGCTTCCCGCCCGCGCCGGCCAGGAACGCACCCGGCATCACCGCAACGGCCAGCACGGCCTGGAACACGAGTGCCCACTTCATGTCGCCGTCCTTCGCCTTCATCGCGTCCATGGCCAGGATCATGAACGCACCAGCCAGCTGTCCGCCGCACCACAGGATGCTGCTCGTCCACTCCGGCGCGACGGGATGCGTGAACTCGACGCTCAGCTCCAGCGCCAGCGGCAGGAGCGAGAAGCTCGCCGCGCCCAGGATCGCGCTGACGACCCATGGCCCGGCAACCTTTCCGTCGTCCGGGACCCAGATGAACGCGATGTAGCACGCGGCGATGGTGGGGATGCACACCTTCAGGGCCAGGAAATACGAGTGCGTGCGGTCGATGATCGGCGAGACGATGGCGGAGCTGACCAGGCCGACGACGATCAGCAGCGCGCCCGTCAGTCCCGCGTCGTCCGAAGAGTATCCCCGCGGTTTCATGATCTGGTTCAGCAGCGTCGTGAAGGCATTGAACAGGCCGAGGTAGACGGTGAACATGACCCAGATGATCCAGAAGTCGCGGCTGCTCTTGAGGAGGCGCACGGTCTCCCTGTAGTCGGCTTTCGCGTGGTGGCCGCTCGGGCACGGCGGGGACGGCGGGTGCGCCGGGAACGCGACCCAGCCCAAAACGGCGACGGAGGTGATGACCGCGACGTAGAGCACCATCTGCGGAAGCTTATCGGCGGTGGTGGCGAACATCGGGTTGATCAGCTGGCCCAGCGCTGCGCCTAGCGGGTTGGACAGCGACGCGACGGCGGTGGCAGAGACGCGCCCCCTCGACGTGAACCAGAGATCGCTGTAGTGCGGAGGCGCGCTCAAAACGAACGGCTGGCTGAAGCCGATCAGGATCTGTCCGAACATCGTCACGCCGAACGAGCGCGTAGCCGCCCCAGCGTAGCGGATCCAGTTGCCGGCGAGGAGCAGGAGCGCGGCTAGCAGAAGCGTCGGCTTGATCGAGTACCGGCCGAGGAGATAGATCACCGCACTTGCCCCTCACGCCCATCAGCACAACGCGCTTGCGAGGGGGAAAAAAAAAAGGGGGGGGGGTGATCCTACGGTGTCGCAGCAGCATACGCAAACAGGATCACCGTGCTCAACCAGTTTATTGGCGACTCGGAGTCGAGACGAAACCACTCGGCAGCGAGGTTCGACACCGGCGCGTACGTGAGCCAGCCCCAGGACACGACGATGTTCATGACCATGAGCATCGCCAGGCCGACCCATCGTCGCTTGTAGACACGGTACTCGCCGCTGGCCGTCGTGGGCAGCGCCGGGTCGTGCGATCGAGTCGTGTCATCGCTGTGCTGCAGCGCCAGCTCGAACGTGTTTCCGGGGGTCTTCTCCCCGGCGATGTCGTTGTTCATGGTGGGCGGGAGGTGGGCTGTCGACCTCGCCGGCTCGGTGCGGTGCTGCCTCCTTTTGGATGGCGAGCAGTTAGGTATATGTATGTAGTTGCTAGTTGGTGCATGCACCGACGCTGCCCCGTTTGATCAGAGAAGGGCGGCACCCCAGGCATCTGTCTGCCCCGCTTGTCTATCGGTAATAGGGGCGGTCTATCAGTGTAGCCAAGACAAGGCAAATAGAGCAGCTCCAGCTCCAAGTATCTATGTGCTCTAAGTTGTGCTTGGGCGATTGGATATTTCGCTGACGATCTGGGAATTAAAGCCCGATGCTGCTGGGGCTGTGGTGATGATAATGTGTACCGGTGCGACATGCGGAAAAACAAAAAGAAACGGCATCTTGGTGTGATGTGGAGGGTTGCTATGGTATCTAATCGAATTTTCTCCGACAAGTAGGATTGGGATTCAGCACAGCGCCCGGTGGCCTATGTACGCTCGAACATTGACCGTGGCACGCAGAAAGTAGACATCTTCATTTCTGCCGCCCACTGCCGCATCTATCTTTGCAGGAATGATTTCGTCCTTGTGCCTCTCGAAGGCATTCAAAAATCGGATTGGTTCCGGTGGTGCTGCGCCGTTGGGGAAACAGATTAGGATGATCGCCACTGGGGAATCGTGTTTCGCTGCTAGACATTGCTGGCAGATGCCTAGGTGAAGCTTTCCAGCAGCGAGCTCTTGCTCCCGGAGCTCCGACCACTATCTATACAGCGATCAATCAGCCATGCTAGATGGCCATTTTAGCTTATCTAGCGGGGGGCTCGACTCACTCTATGTACTCCAAGCATGTACGAACCGCGAATTATGTATCTCCCAGCGCCAGCGGATGTACGCCACTGTCTACATATTTTTATTTTTGTTTAATCATACTCGCATTCAGCCCGTCTAGACTACGGTGGCGTACATTTTATCCGACTTTCTACATATGTATCATACGGTACTGCGAAGAGCGGCCAGGCCGGACGCGGGGTGTCGATCGCGGCGGGGTGTCGATCGCGACATGGTGTGCGTGACAGCGATGATGGGTGCTGGCCTGCGCCGTCTGACAGTCTACATACCGCGGAGTCGGAAGCGAGGATGGAGGACAACTCATCACCACCACCATCATATCCACCATCATCACCATCGCCACCGTCTCGTCAATCGGGCGCGCCCGGGTTACCTGTCCTTATTGTCATGTGCGCACACTTATGCTTACTCATGCAGACGCAAGAGCACGCGCTCTTTCTTTTCCCGGGAACGACCTGCGCGGCAGCTGTCAACCATCCATTTGGAACTCCATCGCTCTTCTTCCTCCCTTTCTCTGCGCCCTGCTGCGAGAAACGCGGCTCTGCCCTGCTGCGCTGCGCTCCGTCCGGTCGCGAGGTGTCTCGATACATACACAGCGATGGCAGCTGCGCGGCCGGCGCATGTAACTAGCGTACATAAAGTACAGGGACAAAAGTTTCCGTACAGGGGCCGTTTTACACCAAAAATGCCCGTTTTCACACAACCAAAAACCACTCTTTACTTGACGGAAAAAAACTGTGCCTTTCACAGACGTCTTA
>Ga0307516_10002330_pt1 | contig 25553 bp, 25 predicted proteins | sample 19_EM_MG_FD_203310 | JGI IMG/M metagenome (GOLD analysis project Ga0307516, IMG submission 203310) | Populus trichocarpa ectomycorrhiza microbial communities from riparian zone in the Pacific Northwest, United States - 19_EM | ecosystem: Host-associated > Plants > Roots > Unclassified | place...
GGGAAGAAGACCAACGTCGACAGCCGGAAGGATTTGGAAATCTGGAACGTGGAGGGGAGGTGAGTCGACAAAGCGGGGAGCAGGAGAGATGTGCGCAGCTGGGTGGGTGGTGGCCGGTCCTGCACGACAACGAACAGGTTCCACTGGCTGGTACATATCGACACCCGCCTGCTCGCGGATATATGTACATATCTAGATATGCCGCACACATGCTTTCTATGTGGTGCCGGCACCAAACGCAGACCCGGGACCACCTTTTCAAGGAGTGCACCGAGTGGAAGCCGCAGCAGAAGATCCTGTGGGCGGAGGTGAAGAAGGAGACTGGGAGGTGGAAGGATCGGTGGAAGGTGCGCGACCTCCTGGGCGATGGGAGGTGCAGCCAGGCGGTGCTGGACTTCCTCGCGACCACGGATGTGGGCAGGCGGGCGCCGGCGGAGGAGGACGACGCCGTCAGCGCGGTGTCTGAGCTGGAGGTGCGGGAGTGGATGGAGGAGCAGGGAGCCGGCGCTGAGGAGCCGGACGGGGAGGGACCACCACTGATCCTCCCCACGCCCGACTTCATGGCGTCCGCAGGAATGGCTTAGACGCGGGGCGGTACTCGGTGTTCTTTCCTTCGTTCTTTCTTTTGTCCTTCACGCTCGCTCTTCTTTCTTTTGTAAATCTCCTTGGTGCGAACCACATCTTCTTGGGACAGGCCTGGGCGGAAGGCGAAGGGGTGCTAGCAACGAGCCGCCACTGCGCGGACAGCGGACAGGAAACGGACTGTGCCATGATCTCATAGGTCGCACGCGAGTAATGAATAAACAAAAAAAAACACATGCTTTCTATGCACCTCAAACCAGCGGCCGCTGCGTCCCTTTTTTTGGCATTCAGCGTTCACCCATGACCTATGTATCATTCAGCATCCAATCACGCACTCTGTCCTCGTTCAGTAACGCCCAATATCCTGCTGCCGCAGAAGTAATTGCATGTTTAGCGGGCATGTACCTGTGGAGACACTAATAACCAGGTGCCGTATTGTACTCGACCCATACTAGTTGAGAATTTTCTAGCGAACCCTCAGATGTTGAAGATCTTTTTGGACACCAAATATTCGCGACGGTATGTACTATACAGTGAAGGGGGGAGACGGGGGGCATAAACGTAGTTTTTTTTTATGCCCCCCCCCCCAGCATTTTCCAACCAGCTGCACTGGGTTTCGAGCTCTTGGGCTCATGCGACGTCAACGGATGAGCGCAGCACGAAGCGGTCAGAGCAATCCCCACAAGTCAATCACCCACTCACGATTGGCTGGGTCCGACGCCTCAGGGCGACACATTTGTGGCAGGATCAGATACCCGCATATTCGCATGGATATGGTGGAAGCACATTGCTTTTTTTCTGCAAACAGCGGTTAATGAAGCGGGAGAGGGGCGGCAAAGAAGCCGATTTCGCATACATATCAACTCCGCATCCAATGGGGTGGAACAACGAATAGGCAGGCAGCAGGTAGGCAAATACATAGTACATAGACGGTCGTTTTTTTGGGCGTAGGATCGTGTGCGGGGAAGAGTTGGGCTCGCGTCAATGAATGGGTGTTTTCCAATTGCAAACAGGCGGCGAAGCGCGACCCCGAGGCGCTATGCGTAGGCAGCGGATAGGGCAATCAAGCGGCCTGTTCGGGCCTGCTGAAGGGAGGACTCTTGCCCCCTCGCGAGTTATTGTTTTGGCGATTATTCTATCCTGCGGACTGTGTTATCCAACAAATCGCTGAAAGATGTAGATCTCCCCGGCTGGTGCTTTGCTGCCGTGTGCTGCTCGCTCGTTTTGCCTTCCACTGCGGGTTGTTGGCTGCGCCCAAAAACAGGCCAGGTATCTACCTCTTTTCTGTTTATCATATTCAGTGCATACGACCTGCTAGATCATGGCAATCCATGTATCTACTTCCTATTGCTGCAGCGAGAGAGAGAACATCAATTATTTCGCGTGCGGCATTGCCGAAGATGGCCATGCAAGCAAGTGATGCGAGGCAGTCGAGTGATGCTTTATGCATAAGGACATCCGCCAAAATGGATTATTCTGTTCGGATGGCCCCATCTAATGCGAGCAGACACGCAGCCCGGCAACAATAGCCTGTTGGAATTAACTGGTGTGAAACAGAGGATATAGGACACATCGCCTCTGCTTAGATTTACCGCGGATACGTGCACACTACATGAGGGGAAACAACAATATCCATGATTGTTGCGCGCTGTTGTGGCGGATCGGATATGATATTCACGGAAGGCGTGCGGCTGCGAAGATGCACATATGCACCTACTCTGAATCCTCACGGCGAAGTGCCACTACTTCGCCTTGGGCTCACCAGGTACACCGTGTACGTAGTTACGGAGCCACTTTCGAGAATTCAGCTCACGGGGGCGTTGGCCGGGGACAGTGCGCACGCCGTGCCACAAGATCCAACCATACAAGCCGTCCCAAGCTCATGCCGTAGGCACCTGTACCGTATGTATAGGTGCAGCGAACACGCTTTTTTTTGTTAGGATGTTACGGAGCTGACTCTGTTACTATCTTTACGGCGTCGACGACGGAAGGTTTCGGCGGTGTGGAGTTACTGCTGGACGGCCCTGTACCTACCCACCGCCAACGTGTGTAGAGGAGATCCCCTCGGCATCTCCTGCACATCCCACCCATCGCCGCAGATTGTAGTCGTGATACGATACGATAGTCGATCTCATATTCCCTATGCATGCGGGTGGCTATGTTGCTGCATCTCCGCGCAGAGAAGTAGATGGCGCCTGCTGTAACTAGCCTCAAGCTGTACTTCGCTCATTCCGTGCTCGCTCGCGGGGGCATATCGGAGTGGAATCTCATGAGAATTGCCGGACAGAGATGGGGCTTTTGTTTCGACGTTCGGTATTTACCTAGTGTGAGGTAAGATTGGACCCGCCAGACGTCACCGCTCCTTCTCTCCGGCATGCATTGGCGGAGATCTTGGACTGGCCGCAGAGCTTAAGGCTGCCGGGCGCTGTCGGCGGTGCAGGTGGTATGTAGGTATATGCCGATGCCGGCGAGACGGACAAAGGTAGTTACACCTGAAACCTGCAGTAACTAACGGAAGCCCCGTACACTCCGCAGTGCCTTCTCCACCAGTAAGGAAATAATTGCCTCGATACCCCCTTCGTGCCCTGCCCTCTTGCTGTACGGGTGAACCACCATTTGTCCTACACATACGCTCAAGAGAATCATTCCTGCGGCCAGGTACATACCTCAGAAACCCTTGTTGATTCTGCGGACGGATCGGCAGTATTAGCTCCTTCCTCCGATACAAGCCAGAACCGCGTCACTCATAGGTCAATGCACTCAACGTTTGGGTGTCGATTGCCAGATACGAAGCGTTGATTTCGAAAAGCTCTGTGTTTAACCAGGTTGTAATCCCCCATTCCATGTGAGTTTTGAACGCACGTGTGTCCAACCGGGCCCGAAAGTTGTGGGCACTGGAGGCGTCGATTTTCGTGAAGGCAGTGAATATCTTCGGGATACGGTCGAATGGCTCTGGGAACATAGCTGACCCCTTCCAGCCGCTGGTTTTATGTCCGTTAAAGTCCCCAGCCGAGATGCCAGCTTTGCCGGCTGGGAATGCGATCCAGGCTGCTTGAGCCGCATAGAGCTCCGTGGTTTGATCCCGGGTGTCGAAGTGTATGTCGAATCCATTGCAACCAACATTCGATGTGTACAGGTGGATTTGCCAATTTTTGCCAATGTCGAAGCCACTCAGCCCCACAAACACGGTAGGCGGCCTGGGGAATGGGAGGTCGAACTTGACTGCTGCTTGGACGTTCCCGGGCTCGCCGGAAGGCCGGACCGTCGTGGTGCAAAAGGTACCGCACTGGATATCGGTCGGATCCGAGAGCTTCAGCCACGAAACCCTGGCGTTGTGCAACACGGTTTCGTCCCAGCTGTCGATGTGAAGTGTGAATTTCTCGGCAGTGATGGAGTCGGCAAACGAGCGGATGTGAAAGCTATTGCTTGGGCGGCCGTGGGTGTCCAGCATGTTCAGGCAAGTAACGACCCGCGGGGGGATGCTGCAGGGTTTCCCATCGAACCAGAGAACCGTCGAATACTTCGTGCCTGGAAGGCGCTGGAAGGGCGGTCCTATGCAGCCGATTGCGAGGTCACATCCCCGCGGGTAAACCTTGGCAATGAAAAGCTTGTCCATGTCTGAGAGACGGCTATTCCAACCAGTAGCGTTTGTGCCCTGTTCGGGAAGTAAAGGCATAGGGTAGAGCATGATCGATTCCGGATCGGAGACCCTTGAAGCGGGGGTCACTCCGGTTTCGGCCGGCATGGTGTTGCTGGATTCCTCATTCCACCACCACTTTTCATAATAGTTGTATACCGCCTCATTCACCCAGGGGATGTTGTTGTTGGGCAACGGGTCCTCGTGGATGCATCCGAGTGCGTGGCCAAACTCGTGGAGTATTTTGGCCTTCAATGTGGCCTCCTCGATCTCGTTCGACAAAGCCAGATTCATTGTTGGCTGACCTGACGGTACATTCAGACACCCCTTCCCGACAAACGACCAGAAGCCACCTCCCGCGAAAGAGATGCGGATCTCTGCGTCGCCGCTGGTGACCCAATCGAGATGGATGTGCGCGTGAACCGTCCACTCGGCTGCATAGTCCTTGACCTTCACCGCGTTGCACGTGTTGGCCCGTTGTCAGAATCTGGAGCCCCGTAGGGGGAACTGGTTGATGTGCGTACCTTCCTTTGGAGGTATTCGCTCCCCCCAAGGAAGCGAACCCGCAGGATGGAACCGTTGTCCCACATGACTGCGCGCATCAAAGCCAGACGGTAGGATGGCGATCCCGGGACCTCATGGGTGTATCTAATAATAATCTGCTCTGGCGTGAACAGCTGTACGCAGCTCGTCCTATCGTCTTTTCTCGAGGAATCCATGGCTATCCAAGGAGCAGGTTATCATCGGCGCGGACGGGAGCATTTCGCACATACCTGCCGGGACGCGGGTGTGTATGCATTTACTCTCACGAACGGATCCGCACGGACTGGTACTGTTCATACTCGATCGCACTCGGGGGTATGATACCTTTGGCCGAGAGGAGAAGCTACGAGATGGAAAACCAAGTGTAGATGATCGCGGGGGAAAAAGAAGACCAACTTCGAAGTATTTGGAGATCCGGGAAGCGGCGGGGAGGGGGTGAATCGGCAAAGTGGGGAACAGGATAGATGTGTGCGGTTGGGTGGTGATGTCTGGTGTTGTATGACGGCGATTAGGTTTCAAACACTGTCTGCTTGTGCACATACCATCCCAACCGCACACATTTTCCATGCGCCTCAAACCAGCAGCCTCTTTTTTTTTTAGAGTTCAGCGCTCACCCATGAGGTATGTATCATTCAATATTCAATCACACACTCTGTCCGCCTTCAGTAACGCCCCAATATCTTGCTGCCGTAGAAGCAATAGCATGTTTAGCAGGCATGTACCTGCGGCGACGCCAATAACCAGGTGCTGTATTTTATTCGACCCATAATCGATACTTTTCTATCGTATCCTCTAATGTTGAAGGTCTTTTTGGACACGAAATATTAGCGACTGTGTGTGGACAGTTGGAACCCTAAACCCCCACCCGCTACACTGGGTTTCGAGCGCTTCGCGCTCTCGTGCGACGTCACCGGACGAGCACAGTACGAAGCGATCCAGAGCAATCCCGCAAGTAAACTGCCACAATCACGATTAGCTGAGTCCGACGCCTCCTGACGATACATGTTGCGGGATCAGATTCTTACACATTCGCATGGACATAGTGGAAGCACATTTCTTTTTTCCTGCAAACAGTGGCAAATAAGGGGAGAAGGGTGTGAAGGGCGGCAACGAAGTCGATTTTAATGTATCAACTCCGCATCCAATGGGGGGGGGGGGGGTTGTTTTGTTTAATCATACTCGCATTCAGCTTATCTAGACTATGGCGGCGTAAATTTTATCCGTTTTTTCGCGTCCGCTGTCCGCATCCAATGGGTGGGAACCACGAATAGGCAGGCGGGTTTTTTTTTGTTTATTCATTACTCGAATACGACCTAGTTAGGTAGATCATGCAGAAGTACACATCATCTGTTTTTCCCGTCCGCAGCCTGCGCGGAGGCTGCACTTTGCAAGCTCCCCTAAGCCCCCTTTGCCCTCCGCCCAGGCCTGTCGCAAGACGAGATGTGCACCAAAGAAATTACAAAGGAAAGGACAAAAGAAAAACAAAAACAAAAGAGAGAACAAAGGAAGCGTGCCCGTCCCCTACTCCTCGTCTGCGGACGCTATGAAGAAGGGCGCCTTCCGCCCTCCGCCCCCCTCTCCTCTTCCTGCTCCCTCCGCTCCCTCTGTTCCCACTCCGACACCTCGCTCCCCGCGTCTACCTCAGCCGGGGCCAGCCTTCCCACATCCGTAGTGGAGAGGAAGTCTAGTACCGCCTGGCTGCACCTCCCGTCGGTGAGGAGGTCCCGGATCTTGAACCGGCTCTTCCCCCTCCCCGCCTCCTTCCCCGCCTTCTTCCACGCCTCTGCCCACCGGATCTTCTGCTGGGCTTCCCACTCGGGGCACACCTTACCTTGAAGAAGTGATCCCACGGCTGCAACCTGCACGAGCACCACCAACACTGGGCAGCGGGTCGGCTCACCGTCCAGTTCAGGTTTTGCCCGGTGAGGCAGTGACCTGTCTACAGCTGGTAAAACCTCGAGGCGAGCCTCTTGGGGCTGCCCGCGGCCGTTTCGTCCGGCTTCTGCCTGCTCGGCATCTTGTACTCCTTCCTGAAGACCCGCATCCAGGCTCCAGCCCATTGGCGGGCTTCCGCCCGCTATTTCTCGGAGATCTCTCGTTTGGGGTGCACGAGGGATCTGGGGAGCGGCATCGCGCATGCCTCTACCCGGTCCGAGTACTCTAGCCATTCCACCCCGCGGTCGTCTAGCTCCTCCGCCGCGAGCTTGCCCACTCGGCCTTCTCGTTTCCCGGGACACCCTTGTGCACCGAGCACCACCGGATATCGATGGTGATGTCCGGTCTGGCCCTCCGCAGCTCCGCAATGTGCCTTCTTGCCTGGAGCGCGTACACGATATCTGGCTGGGGCCAGGCTCCTCTGCGGATGAGGCAAACCTCCACAGTACCACCGAGTACCCGGCAGTTCCATCCTCCAGTCGTGACCCATCCGTGAACATTGTTAGTCCAGGACGCGTCTTCTCTGCCTATGCCTTGGCTTCGGCCTCCTCTCCCTGCAGCAGCGCGTCTCTGGTTCCTCTAGAAAAACTGTGCTCTCCATCCTGCCCGAGTATGCAAAGGCAACAGTATCCAGGACTGCTGCGCGCGGGTGCCGAAGGGTGGCGGATCGGATGTGTATATTCGCGGAAGGTGTGCAGCTGCGAAGGTGTACATACGCATCTACGCCGAATCCTTACGGCGAAGCGCCATACTTCGCCTCGGGCTCACCGGGTACTCTACGTAACAAATAGTTAACATAGCAACTTTTCGAGAATTCAGCTCACGGGGGCGTTGGCCAAGGGAACGGTACGCACGCTGTGTCACGAGATCTAACCACACAAGCCGTCTCACGCTCATGCCGTAGGCACCTACTCCGATGTATATATTTAACCTGTTTTGTTTTTGTTGGGATGCTGCGGAGGGGAATGGGATGGGGTACAGTACATCATATGGTCCATACGGTAACGGTCGTAATCAATCGACGTTGCGTGGGGTACGATGGGGCCGACTCCGCATGATACGGCTGATGGATGTATGTGGATGATCTGGGTTGGCGCTTTCGGCTTAATAGCTTGATGGTGGGCAGACGGAAGGTTTCGGCGGTGTGGAGTTACCACCGGGCGGACGCCCTATCTACTCACCGTCAGCATCGCCGCAGATTGCAGCCGCGCGATACGATACGTTAGTCGATCTCATATGTCCTATGCACACAAGTGGCTAGGTTGGCACATCTCCGCGCAGAGAAGTAGATGACAACTGTTGTGACTAGCCTCAACTTGTACTTCGTTCGGTCCGTGCTCGCGCGCGCGGCAATATCAGAGTGGAATCTCACGGGCCTTGCCGGTCAGTGGTGGGGCTTTTGCTTCGACGTTCGTCATTCGCCCAGATACTAATGAGGCAAGATTGGATCCGCCGGATGTCGTACCGCTCCTTCTCTCCGGCATGCATTGGCGGCGAGCTTGAGCTGGCTGCGAAGCTTAAGGCTGCCGGCTGTGCCGGGTGCTGTCGGCGTGGCAGATGGTATGCAGATATGTACCGGCAATATTAGTGTAACAGTTTGTGGCACGTAGCGAGGGGGAACCCTCTCTCCAGTACGAATATGGGTTCCAGAGTTGGCCCTGCAAAAGAAAAAAACACGGACGGCAGGACAAACAATGGCAGTTACACCTGAAATCTGCAGTAACGGAAGCCCGGTAGTCTCCTTTCCTACTGGCAGGGAAATCATTACCTCGATGCCCCCTACCTGTAGGACTTATCCACAATGTATCCTAGTTACACATACCCTCAAGAGAATCACTCCTACAGCCAGCTACAACTTCAGAAACCCTTGCCGATCCTGCGGATGTATCGACAGTATTAGCTCCTTCCTCCGATACAAGCCAGAACCGTGTCACTCACAGGTCAATGCACTCAACGTTTGGGTGTCGATTGCCAGATACGAAGCGTTGATTTCGAAAAGCTCTGTGTCTGACCAGGTTGCTATCCCCCATTCCATGTGAGTTTTGAACGCACGTGTGTCCAATCGGGCCCGAAGGAAGGCGGCGTTGGAGGCGTCGATCTTCGTGAAGGCAGTGAATATCTTCGGGATACGGTCGAATGGCTCTGGGAACACAACTGACCCCTTCCAGCCGCTGGTTTTACGTCCGTTAAAGTCCCCAGCCGAGATGCCAGCGTTGCCGGCTGGGAATGCGATCCAGGCCGCTTGGGCCCCGTGGAGCTTCGCGGTTTGATCCCGGGTGTCGAAATGAATGTCGAATCCATTGCAACCGACATTCGATGTGTACAGGTGGATTTGCCAATTGTTTCCAACCTCGAAGCCACTCAACCCCACAAACACGGTGGGCGGCCTTGGGAATAGGCGGCTGAACTCGACCGTTGCCCGGACGTTCCCGGGCTTGTTGGAAGGCCGAACCGTCTTAGTGCAAAAGGTACCGCACTGGATATCGGTCGGATCCGAGAGCTTCAGCCACGAAACCCTGGCGTCGTACAATACAGTTTGGTCCCAGCTGTCGATGTGAAGTTTGAATTTCTCGGCAGAGATGGAGTCGGCAAACGAGCGGATGCGAAGAGTGTCGCCTGGGCGGCCGTTGATGTCCACCATATTCAGGCAGGTAACGACCTGCGGGGGAATGCTGCAGATTCTCTGGTCGAACCAGAGAACCATTGAGTTCTTCACGCCTGGAAGGTTCTGGAAGGGCGACGCTATGCAGCCGATTGCGAGGTCACATCTCCGCGGGTAAACCTTGGCGATGAAAAGCTTGTCCATGTCCGAGAGGCAGCCATTCCAACCAGTAGCATTTGTGCCCTGCCCGGGGAGGAAAGGTATAGGGCAGAGCATGATCGATTCCGGATCGGAGACCCTTGAAGCGGGGGTCACTCCGGTTTCGGCCAGCATGGTGTTGTTGCTGGATTCCTCATTCCACCACCACTTTTCATAATAGTTGTATACCGCCTCATTCACCCAAGGGATGTTGCTGTCGGGCAATGGGTCCTCGTGGATGCATCCGAGTGCGTGGCCAAACTCGTGGAGTATTTTGGCCTTCAATGTGGCCTCCTCGATCTCGTCCGACAGCGCCAGGTTCATCGTCGACTGATCCGAGGGTACCTTCAGGCACCCCTTCCCGACAAACGACCAGAAGCCATCATCCGTGAAAGAGATGCGGATCTCTGCGTCGCCGCTGGTGACCCACTCGAGATGGATGTGCGCATGAACCGTCCACTTGGCTGCATAGTCCTTGACCTTCACCGCGTTGTGCGTGTAGGACCGTTGTCAGAATCTAGAGCCCCGTAGGGGGAGCGGGTTGATGTATGTACATACCTTCCTTTGGAGGTATTCGCTCCCCCCAAGTAAGCGAACCCGCAAGATGGAACCGTTGTTCCACATGACTGCGCGCATCAACGCCAGACGGTAGGATCCTGGGTCCTTGTGGGTGTATCTAATAATAATCTGCTCTGGCGTGAACAGCTGTACGCAGCTCGTCCTATCGTCTTTTCTCGAGGGGTCCATGGCTACTCAAGGAGTAGGTTATCATCGACGCGTCCCGGTATCGGGCGGGAGCATTTCGCCTACCTGCCGGGGCGCGGGTGTATATGCGTTTACTCCCGGGAACGGATCCCCACGGCTTGGTACTGCCCATACTCGATCGCACTCGGGAGTATGATACCTTTGCCCGACAGGAGGAGCTAGACGTGGGAATTCAAGCGCAGATGATCGTGGGGGGGGGGGGGGGGGAAGACCAATGTCGACAACCGTAAATATTTAGAGATCTGGAACGTGGAGAGGATGAGGTGAATCGGCAAAGCGGGGAACAGGATAGATGTGCGTCGATGGGTGGACGGTCCTTGTACGACAGAGACCAGGTTCCACCGTTTGGTAACCATGATCGACGTTGTCTGCTCGGATATGTACATACCGCACCATCTACCTATCCGCAGCTGCGGAGGCACTGGATAACCAGGTGCCGTGTTATACTCGACCCATATGTACTAATCGAGAACCTCCTACCCCCCCCCCCCATGTCGAAGGTCTTTTTGGACACGTAATATTCGCGACAGTTGGGTATGAGGTAAGTACATAGATGCCTGGAACCCTAGGCCCCCAACTCGTTTCGAGCTTTTGGGCTCACATGCGACGTCAACGGGTGAGCGCAGTGCGAACCAAGGAACAGTGGCACATTAATTTATTTCGCTTACGGCATTGCCGAAGATGGCCATGCAAGCGAGTGATGCGAGGCAATTGAGTGATGATTTATGCATAATGACATCTACCTACATGAATTTTTCTGTTCGGATGGTTCCATCCAATGCGAGAAGATAAACGGCTTGAAAAAATAGCCTGTCAGACTTAACCGGTATTCAGCGGCACCTATGGAAACAGAGGATTAGAACAAATCGGCTCTACTTAGAATTCCCGCAGATACTTCTGAACAGTACGTTCACACATGAGGGGAAACAAACGATATCCAGGACTGTTGCGCGCGGGTGCTGTCGGGTGGCGGATCGGGTGTGTATATTCGCGGAGGGTGTACAGCTGCGAAGAGGTACGTACATAGATACCTCCTATGTACCTACGCTGAATCCTCACTGGCGTTGGCCAGGGGAACAGTACGCACGCTGTGTCACAAGACCTAACCACACAAGCCGTCTCACGCTCATGTCGTAGGTGCCTGCTCCGTATGTATATATTCAACCTGTTTGTTCTTGTTGGGATGCTGTAGAGGGGGGTGGGATGGGGCAGACTACATCAGACCCATACGGCCGTAACCAATCGGCGCTGCATGGGATGCGACGGAACAGACCCCGCAAGACGGATATATGTGGATGATCTGGAGTTGCGCTTCCAGCTTACCTAGCTTGACGGTGACGACAGACGGAAGGTTTCATCGGTGTGGAGTTACCGCTGGGCGGGCGCCCCATACCTACCCACCGCCAACGTGTAAAGGAGATTCCCTCGGCATATCCTGCACACCCCACAGCATTGCCGATTGCAGTCGCATGGTACGATACGTTAGGTCTCGTATGTTCTATGCACGCAAGTGCCTGGGTTGACACATCTCCGCCAGAGAAGTAAATGACAGCTGGGGCCTGGGAGCCATAAAACTCACTCTGCAAGCGGTTGTATAATGGGTGAAGAGCCTAAGAAAAGATTAGGCCCTGAGGACACTGGAGGAAGATTGGGGGTGGGTTACTAGCTATGTACGTATAGATAAAAGTCCACCAAGCAAGTTACTAAGACACGGGGTCTTTAGTAGTTCAATCTACCTGGATGCTTGCACCCTCTGACTACCAAAGGGATTCTGAAGGTGAGCTTTCTCTGACTGAAAGCTTGATTCCTGAGGGAAATTGTCGACAATTGAAGTCGTTAAAGTCCAGGCGAGAGAATCTGCCTCTAAGCTTCTTCTGACGTGCCGACCATTAAACCGGCTAAAGGCAGAATCCTGCTTAATCGATGGCTGACGAAAGACTGCCTCTGACTTTATCTTTGTCTGAGTAAGCCTACACTTTGGTTAGTAACCAATGCGACCAACTACTGGAGGACTTTGGCGAAAATCTGTTCACGTATTGCAAAGACTTAGAGAGGTCTCATCCTAACTCAACTAGATCAGAGTAAGAGTGACTTCGGCACTTTAGCTAGGTTTCTGATTCGTGAGTTTTATGGCTTCTCAGGCCCTAGCTTCGGCAGTGTATTCGCATTTTCTCCTTCTCAATCCTGGTTTCGACCAGGCTCGCCGTGATCTTATTTAGGTCTCTAGATGCGAGCAATGAACTAAAAAAAAGTAGATGACAGCTGCTATAACTAGCCTCAACTTGTACTTCGTTCGTTCCGTCTCGCTCGTGCGGGTATATCGGAGTGGAATCTCGTGAGCCTTACCGGACAGTGATGGGACTTCGTTTCGACGTTCGGTATTCGCCCAGATAATTACGAGGTAAGATTGGATCCGCCAGATGCCACACCGCTCCCTCTCTCCGGCATGCATTGGCTGAGAGCTTGAGCTGGCCGCGAAACTTAAGGCTGTCCGCTGTGTCAGGCCTGCCGGTGGGGCAGGTGGTATGTAGGTATGTGCTGGAAATATTAGATGGCAGTTTGTGGTACGTATCGAGAGAGAACCGATGCTGATTCCTCTCTCCAGAACGAATGTGGGTTTCTGAGTTGGCACTGCACGAAAGAGGTGCCGCCGGCGAGACAAACAAGTTAAGACTAAAATCTGCAGTAACGGAGGCCCCGTACACTCCGCAGTGCCTTCACAACGGTAAGGAAATAAATGCCTCGGTATCTCCTTCGCGCCTGCCCTCCATCTATAGGGCTTAACCGCCGTTCATCCTACACATACGCTCAAGAGAATCACTCCTGCAGCCGGCTACATACCTCAGAAACCCTTGCTGATCCTGCGGATGGATCGACAGTATTAGCTCCTTCCTCCGATACAAGCCAGAACCACATCACTCACAGGTCGATGCACTCTCCGTTTGGGTGTCGACCGCCAGATACGAAGCGTTGATCTCAAAAAGCTTTGTGTCTCCCCAGGTTTCTATCCCCCATTCTATGTGAGTTTTGAATGCACGTGTGTTCAACCGGGCCCGAAGGGTGGCGGCATTGGAGGCGTCGATCTTCGTGAAGGCAGTGAAAATCTTCGGGATACGGTCGAATGGCTCTGGGAACATAATCGTCCCCTCCCAGACGCTGGCTTTATGTCCGTTGAAGTCCCCAGCCGAGATGCCAGCCTTGCCAGCTGGGAATGCGATCCAAACCGCTTGAGCCGCATGGAGATTCGTGACTTGATCCCAGGCATCAAAATGGATGTCGAATCCATTGCAACCGACATTCGATGTGTACAGGTGGATTTGCGAATTCTTGCCAACGTCGAAGCCACTCAGCCCCACAAACACGGTAGGCGGCCTTGGGAATGGGCGGTCGAACCTGACCGTTGCCTGCACGTTCCCGGGCTTGTTGGAAGGCCGAACCGTCTTAGTGCAAAAGGTACCGCACTGGATATCGGTCGGATCCGAGAGCTTCAGCCACGAAACCCTGCCACCGTGCAACACGGTTTGATCCCAGCTGTCGATGTGAAGTGTGAATTCCTCGGCAGTGATGCAGTCAGCAAACGAGCGGATGCGAAGCTTGTTGTCTGGGCGGCCGTTGATGTCCAACATGTTCAGGCAAGTAACGACCCGCGGGGGGATGCTGCAGGATCTCCGGTCGAACCAGTGTTTCATCGAGTACTTCGCACCTGGAGGGACCTTGTGCCGGTCCCAATGGTGGGCGGTCCCTAGACAGCCAATTGCGAGGTCACATCTCCGCGGGTATGCCTTGGAGATGAAAAGTTTGTCCATGTCCGAGAGGCAACTATTCCAACCAGTAGCATTTGTGCCCTGTTCGGGAAGGAAAGGGATAGGGTAGAGCATGATCGAGTCTGGATCGGAGACCCTTGAAGTGGGGGTCACTCCAGTTTCGGCCGGCAGAGTGTTGGTGCTAGATTCCTCATTCCACCACCACTTTTCATAATAGCTGTATTGCTTCGTTCTCCCAAGGTACGTTGCTGTTGGGCAATGGGTCCTCGTGGATACACCCGAGGGCGTGGCCAAATTCGTGGAGTATTTTAGCCTCCAATGTGGCCTCCTCGATCTCGTCCGACAGCGCCAGGTTCATCGTCGGCTGATCCGAGGGTACCTTCAGGCACCCCTTCCCGACAAACGACCAGAAGCCATCATCCGTGAAAGAGATGCGGATCTCTGCGTCGCCGCTGGTGACCCACTCGAGATGGATGTGCGCATGAACCGTCCACTCAGCTGCATAGTCCTTGACCTTCACCGCGTTGTGCGTGTAGGACCGTTGTCAGAATCTAGAGCCTCGTAGTGGGAGCGGGTTGGTGTATGTACCTACCTTACTTTGGAGGTATTCGCTCCCCCCAAGGAAGCGAACCCGCAAGATGGAACCGTTGTTCCACATGACTGCGCGCATCAACGCCAGACGGTAGGATGGCGATCCTGGGTCTTTGCGGGTGCATCTAATCATAATCTGCTCTGGCGTGAACAGCTGTATGCAGGACGTTCTGTCGTCTTTTCTCGAGGGGTCCATGGCTACTCAAGGAGTAGGTTATCATCGGCGCGTTCCGGTATCGGATGGGAGCATTTTGCACATACCTGCCAGGATGCGTTTACTCCTGCTTGCAAGATCGGGCGCTATGATTCCCGACGTGCTGCTCATACTCGATTGTTCTCAGGAGTTTGATACCTTTGGCCGAGAGGAAGCGCTACAATACGGGAATTCAGGCGTAGATGATCGCACGGGGGAAGAAGAAGACCAACGTCGACAACAGGGAACGGAACGTGAGGGGAGGAGGTGGATCGGCAAAGCGGGGAACAGGATAGATGTGCAGCTGGGTAGATAGTGGTGGCTGGTCCCGCACGCAGCGATCAGCTTCCACCAGTTGGTACGTGTTGGCATTGTCTGCTCGCGTATATACATACTTTAGATATGCTGCACACATTTTTCCATGCACCTTAAGCCAGCAGCCACTGCATTCCTTTTTTTTTAGCACCCAGCGTTCACTCATGAGCTTCCTTTCACGTACTCTGTCCACCTTCAGTAGCGCCCAATATCTTGCAGCCGCAGAAGCAATCGCATGTCTAACTAATAACCAGGCGCTGTATTGTACTCGAACTATATTAATCAAGAATTTTCTATCAGATCCTCCAATGTTAAAAGACTTTTTAGACACAAAATACCTATTCACGACAGTACATAGGCAGTTGGAAGCCTAAACCCCCAACCCACTGCACTAGGTTTCGAGCTCTTGGGCTCGTGCGATCAACGTACGAGCGCAGCACATTAACTAAAGCGGTCCAGAGAAATCCCCACAACTTAACTACTCACTCATGATTGGCTGGGTCCGGCGCCTCTGGGCAATACATATGTGGTAGGATTGGATACCTGTATATCCGCACGGACATAGTGGAGATGCTAATATATGATGGCCTCGTATGGATCTGTGACAACGACGACCAGTGACTTGGGATATGGTGACCACCACGACACACAAGCCGCGGGACATCCTGACCATGGATGAACCTTGGAACTCATCAGCCGAAACTTCTACTGGCCACAGCAACGAAAATAGTCACTGATATGTCGACCACTGTGACACCTGCCGAAGAATTAAACCAATCCGATACGCGCCATTTGGGCTCCTAAAAACTATCGAACCCCCACACAGACCATAAGACTCCATATCAATGGATTTCATTATAGGGTTACTAATGAGTAATGGGAGCGACGCCCGGTGGGTAATCATCGACCGATTGACAAGCACATTCCTCTTTTCTGCAAATAGTGGTTAAAGTTGATTCATTACTTGCATGTGACTAGATCCCGATCATGGCGAGCCTAGGGGGGGATTCAGGATTGAAGGTGAGAAAACTCCAGCACACTGACCGAAGCGAAGGGCCTGGGAAGCCATAAAACTCACAAAACAGAAACTAGCTAGAATGCCGAAGTCATCCTAACTCTAATCTGTTCGGGTTCCGATGAAACTTTCCCGGACCAGTGCAACACGTGGGCCAGACTTAAGGTTCTAGCAGTTTGCCGCATCAATTGCCAGCTGAAGTGTAGGTTCAGTCAGATAAATACAAAGTCTGAGGAAAGTTTCTGACATCTGACCAAAGATGCTGCGTTTTTGTCTAGGTGTCCTCCTATACGGGGTTTAAAGGGCTGGTAGAGTCTTGATGCAGATCTCCACGCATGGATTTTAACGACTTCGATTGTCGGCAAGCTTCCTCAGGGGTCAAGCTTTCTACTCAAGAAATCTCACTTAGAAAATCAATCTTAGGAGTAGCTAGATGGTGCAGATGTTCAGGCAGACTCCTGAGTCCTTGAGCGGCCCTAGTTACCTGCCGTGGTGGACGTTTGCTCTGGCTGAACCCTACTTCACCTCAGCGGAACTATTGACCCACCCCAAATCTTTCTCCGCCCAATCAATCCCCAGGGCCTACTCTTGTATAGGCTCTTCATCCATCAGTAATATTGCTTGCAGTGTGAGTTTTATGGCTTCCCAGGCCCCCTTCCGCCCAGCTCCGGGCTTCGGCCTACTTCTTCTCTGTAATTTCTCGCCTAGGGATCTAGGTAGGGGCATCGGCCGGCCCCCGTAACGGTCCCCATAGCCTAGCCATTCGACACCGCGAGATGCGACCGCCGATGATGATGATGATGATTCGTTGATCGCATGCGACCCTATTGGATCATGGCGATATTATACACAGCACTCTCCTGTTCACCGTCCGCCGCGCCCTCGGGCAGTCCGCCGGCGGCCCGTGGTAGATGCGACCGCCGATGATGATGATGATGATGATTCATTAATCGTGTGCGGATGCGACCGCCGAAGTTGACCGTGCAAGCGGAAGATGCGAGTCAGTCGAGTGATGATTTATGTTGGAATATAGGGATCGATAGAGACGAAGGTAGTGAACTGATTGATTGATACAACGTCGAAGGAAAAACATTCTCTCTATATACAACGCGCCTGAGGGACTCGCCAAGGGGAAAGGACGGAAGACTGTCTCCCGAGCCGGTGCTCGGAGACTAAGGCTGCTGTCATCTCTGGACATGTTGCCTCTGGTCCGTCATCTCCGGACGCCCATTATTCTGACAATTTATGCATAAGGACATCAGCCTAAATGGATTATTCTGCTCGGATGGCTCCATCTAACTAATGTGATAGTTCGACAACGATAGCCTGTCGGTCTTAACTGGTATTCAGCGGTACCTATGGAAACAGAGGATGTAGGATAAATCGGCCCCACTTAGAATACTGCGGATACTTCCGTGCAGTACGTGTACACTACATGAGGGGTAACAACAATATCCAAGACTGCTGCGCGCGGGTGCTGCCGCGTAGCGGATCGGATGTGTATATTCACGGAAGGTGTGCAGCTGCGAAGATGTACATATGCGCCTACGCTGAATCCTCACTGCAAAGCGCCTCGAGCTCACTAGGTACTCTACGTAACAAGTAGTTACGTAGCCACTTTTCGAGATCTCAGCTCGTGGGGGCGTTGGCCAAGGGAACGGTACGCACACCGTGTCACAAAATCTAACCACACAAGCCGTCGCACGCTCATGCCGTAGGCACCTACTCCGTATGTATATATTTAACCCGTTTTTTTTTGGGATGCTGCAGAAAAGATGGGCACAACACATCATATGATCATATGGCCCATAAAGTCGTAATCAATCGACGTTGCGTGGGGTACGGCGGGACCGGCTCTGGCTAGGTTGGCACATCTCCGCGCAGAGAAGTAGATGGCAGCTGCTGTAACTAGCCTCAACTTTTACTTCGTTCGTTCTGTGCTCGCTCGCGCAGCAATATCAGAGTGGAATCTCACGAGCCTTGCCGGTCAGTGGTGGTGCTTTTGCTTCGACGTTCAGCATTCGCCCAGATAATAATGAGGTAAGATTGGATCCGCCAGATGCCACACCGCTCCTTCTCTCCGGCATGCATTGGCGGCGAGCTTGAGCTGGCTGTGAAGCTTAAGGCTGCCGGGTGCTGTCGGCGTGGCTGATGGTATGCACATATGTACCGGCAGTATTAGCGTGACAGTTTATGGTACGTAGCGAGGGGGAACCCTCTCCAGAACGAATATGGGTTCCAGAGTTGGCCTCGCAAGAAACAAAACACGGCCGGTGGGACAAACAATGGCAGTTACGCCTGAATTCTGCGGTAATGGAAGCCCCGTACACTCCACAGTGCCTTCCCCACCAGTAAGGAAATCATTGCCTTAATGCACCCTTCGTACCTCACCCTAACCCCCTCCCCCCAGCTGTACAGCTTAGCCACCATTTATCCTACACATATGCTCAGGATAATCACTCCTGGAGCCAGCTACATGCCTCAGAAATCCTTGCTGATCCTGCGGACGGATCAACAGTATTAGTTAGCTCCTTCCTTCGATATAAGCCAGAACCACGTTACTCACAGGTCGATGCACTCAACGTTTGGATGTCGATTGCCAGATACGAAGCGCTGATTTCGCGAAGCTCTGTCTCTTCCCAGGTTGTTATCCCCCATTCTATGTGAGTTTTTGATGCATGTGTGTTCAACTGGACCCGAAGGGAGGCGCCATTGGAGGCGTCGATCTTCGTGAAGGCAGTGAATATAGTCGGGGTACGGTCGAATGGCACTGGGAATATAGCTGATCCCTTCCAGCCGCTGGTTTTATGTCCATCAAAGCTCCCAACCGAGATGCCAGCTCTGCCGGCTGGGAATGCGATCCAAACTGCTTGAGCCGCATGAAGCTTCGTAGTTTGATCCTGGGCGTCGAAATGAATGTCGAATCCATTGCAGCCGACAAACGATGTGTACAGGTGGATTTGCCAATTTTTGCCAATGTCGAAGCCACTCAGGCCCACAAACACGGTAGGCGGCCTGGGGAATGGGCAGTCAAACATGACTGCAGCGTAGACGTTCCCGGGCTTGTTAGAAGGCCGAATCGTCTTAGTGCAAAAGGTACCGCACTGGATATCGGTCGAATCCGAGAGCTTCAGCCACGAAACCCTGGCGTTGTACAACATGGTTTCGCCCCAGCTGTCGATGTGGAGGTTAAATTTCTCGGCGGTGATGTGGTCGGCAAACGAGCGAATGCGAAGGCTGTTGTCTGGGCTCCCGTAGATATCCAATAAGTTCAGGCAAGTAACGACCCGCGGAGAAATACTGCAGGACCTCCGGTCGAACCAGAGTTTCATCGAGTTCTTCGCGCCTGGGCGGACCTCCTTCCAGTTGTTGCTGGTCCCTAGGCAGCCGATTGCGAGGTCATATCTCCGTGGGTAAGCCTTGGCAATGAAAAGCTTGTCCATGTCCGAGAGGCGGCTATTCCAACCAGTAGCATTTGTGCCCTGTTCGGGAAGTGAAGTAATAGGGTAGAGCATGATCGACTCTGGATCGGAGACCCTTGAAGCGGGGGCCACTCCGGTTTCGGCCGGCAGAGTGTTGGTACTGGATTCCTCATCCCACCACCACTTTTCATAGTAGTTGTATACTGCTTCGTTCTCCCAAGGGGCATTGCTGTTGGGCAATGGGTCCTCGTGGATGCATCCGAGTGCGTGGCCAAACTCGTGGAGTATTTTGGCCTTCAGTGTGGCCTCCTCGATCTCGTCCGACAAAGCCAGATTCATTGTTGGCCGACCCGACGGTACATCCAGACACCCCTTCCCGACAAACGACCAGAAACCATCATCCGTGAAAGAGATGCGGATCTCTGCGTCGCCGCTGGTGACCCACTCGAGATGGATGTGCGCATGAACCGTCCACTCAGCTGCATAGTCCTTGACCTTCACCGCGTTGCACATGTTGGCCCATTGTCAGAATATGGCGCCCCGTAGGTGGAACGGGTTGATGTATGTACATACCTTCCTTCGGAGGTATTCGCTCCCCCTAAGGAAGCGAACCCGCAAGATTGAACCGTTGTCCCACATGACTGCGCGCATCAACGCCAGACGGTAGGATGGCAATCCTGGGTCCTTGCGGGTGCATCTAGTCATGATCTGCTCTGGCGTGAACAGCTGTATGCAGGACGTTCTGTCGTCTTTTCTCGAGGAGTCCATGGCAGCTCAAGGAGTGGGTTATCATCGGCGCATTCCGGTATCGGATGAAAGCATTTTGCACATACCTGCTGGGACGCGGGTGTACATGCGTTTACTCCTGCTTGCAAGATCGGGCGCTATGATTCCCGACGTGCTGCTCATACTTGATTGTGCTCAGGAGTTCGATACCTTTGGCAGAGAGGAGACGCTACGACACAGGAATTTAAGCGTAGACGATCGCACGGGGGAAGAAGAAGACCAACGTCGACAACCGGGAAGATTTGGAGATCCAGAATGTGGAGGGGAGGAGGTGAATCGGCAAAGCGGGGAACAGGATAGATGTGCGCAGCTGGGTAGATAGTGGTGGCTGGTCCCGCACGCAGCGATCAGGTTCCACCAGTTGGTACATATTGACATTATCTGCTCGCGTACATACTGTAGATACAATATCTAGATATACTGCACACATCTTTCCATGCGCCTTAAGCCAGCAGCCACTGCACACCTTTTTTTTTAGCATTCAGCATTCACCCATGAGCTTCCAAACACGTACTCTGTCCGCCTTCAGTAGCGCCCAATATCTTGCTAATAACCAGGTGCTGTATTGTACTCGAACTATATTAATCTAGAATTTTCTATCGGATCCTCCGATGTTGAAGGACTTTTTGTACACGAAATACCTATTCACGACAGTACTTAGACAGTTGGCTAGGTTTCGAGCTTGGGCTCGTGCGATGTCAACGTACGAGCGCAGCACATTAACTAGAGCGGTCCAGAGAAACCCCCACAAGCCAAATACTCACTCATGATTGGCTGGGTCCGACGCCTCTGGCGATACATATGTCGCAGGATTGGATACCTGTATATTCGCATGGACATGGTGGAGCGGCGGGTGCCGGAGCACATCTCCTTTTTTCTGCAAACAGTGGTTAATGTAGCGGGGAGAAGTGTGAGCCGGTTTTACATTGTACATATCAACTCTGTATCCAATGGGGTGGAACCACGAATAGGCAGGCAGGCAGGCAGGCAGATAAGTACACAGACGGTCGATTTTTGGGCGTAGTCTAGGATCGTGTTCGGGGGGGGGGGGGGCTCGTATGTACCGTTGAATCGGTGTTTTCGGGTTGCAAACAGGCGGCGAAGCAATCCCCGAGGCTCTATGCGTAGGCAGCAGATACGGCGATCAAGCTGCCTGCTCGGGCCCGCTGAAAGGGGAGGGCTCCTGCTCCCCTCGCGAGTCATTGTGTTGGCGATTATTCTATCCTGCGGATTGCTGCTTGCTCACTTTGCCTTCCACTGCGGATTGCCGGCCGCGCCCAAGCACCGACAGGCCAAGTGTCTACATCTTTCTGTCTACTCAGTGATTGCATGCGACCGTTGAAAGAGAGAGTGTGTGTCTCGTTGATCGCATGCGACCCTATTGGATCATGGCCTGTTCACCGTCCGCTCCGACCTCGAGCAGTTTTTTTTTGTTTATTCATACTCGCATACAGCCTATCTATATAGTCTGTTTATGGCGGCGTAACCTTTTCCCGGCTCCTGTCCGCTGTCCGCACTGCGGTCCGTTGCGGCTCCCCCCGCCCTCCGCCCTGACCTGTCCCGAAAAGATATGCGACCTCGAACAGTCCACAGGCGGCATGCGGTAACCCCCTATCCCCGCCTAGCCTATCGGAACCCGCTTCGAAAGACATAAGAAAAGACAAAGTGATGGCAACTAAAAGGAGAAGAGCCTCCCCCCGTTTCGTACTCCTCGTCCTCTCCTGGATCCCTTCCGCTTTCCCGCTCCTCCTAGTCCTCCTGCTCCATTTCGTCTTCCCGCTCCGAGTCTCTAGCCGTTCCGTCCAAGCCATGGCTCTGGGCTATGTTTCTCGCCCCGCGTGGTTCCGCCCTGCGGCCCTCGGTGGCGCGCGTGAAGTCCGAGATCGGTCGCGTGCACCGCTCATCCGCGAACGGGTCCCGGATGTTGAAGCACTTCTTCCGCCTCCCAGCCTGTCTCCGCCTCCGCCCCCAGGGTCTTCTGTTGCTTCCAGCGCGGGCGGTTCTTAAGCAAGTGCTCCCGCGTCTGCACCTTGGACTGGCACCACCGACACTTTGCGGTGGTCCGGCTCTTCGTCCATCGAAGTATCATCTAGTGATGAAGTGGCCCGTCTTCAGCTGTTGATACCGCCCAGCCAGCCGCTTCGAGCATCCAGCCACCATTTTCCCTGGGCGCTGGCTATTCGGCATCCTGTACTCTTTGCGTTGATCCGGCCTTCCGCTCAGCTCCAGGCTTCGGACCGCTTCTCTGAAATCTCTCGCCTAAGGATCTGGGCAGGGCATCGGCCGCTCCATCGCGTTCCTGTAGCCTAACCATTCAACACCGCGAGATGCAACCGCCGAAGATAACCATGCAAGCGGGTGACGCGAGTCAGTCGAGTGATGATTTGTGTATAAGGACATCAGCCTAAATGGATTATTCTGCTCGGATGGCTCCATCTAAAATGCAAGCAGACACGCAGTTCGACAACAATAGCCTGTCCGACTTAACTAGTATTCAGAGACACCTATGGAAACAGAGGATGTAGGATAAATCGGCTCTACTTAGAATACTGCAGATACTTCCGTGCAGTACGTGTACACTAATGAGGGGAAACAACAATATCCAAGACTGTTGCGCGCGGGTGCTGTCGCGTGGCGGATCGGATGTGTATGTTCAACCTGTTTTGTTTTGTTGGGATGCTGCGGAGGGGGATGGGGTGGGGTATAGCACATCCTATGGCACATACGGTCGTGATTAATTGACGTTGCGCGGGATGCGGCAGAGCTGACTCGACGGATGTATGTGGGGTTGCGGTTCTGGCTTACCTAGCTTGGCGGTGACTGCGAATCGAAGGTTTCGGCGGTTTGAGCTATGATTGGATCCGCCAGATGTTACGCCGCTCCTTCTCCCTGTCATAGCTTGAGCCGGCCGCAAAGCTTAAGGCAGTCGGCTGTGCGGGTGCTGTCGGAGTGGCTTGTGGTATGTGGTTACCTAAGTATGTACCGGCAATATTAGGCGGCAGTTTGTGGTACGTATCGGGAGGGAACCGATGTTGATTCCTCTCTCCAGAACGAATATGGGTTCCAGAGTTGGCCCTGCACGAAAAAAAATACCGCCGGCGAGACAAACAAGTTAAGACTAAAATCTGTAGTAACGGAGGCCCCGTGCACTCCGCAGTGTCTTCCCCGGTACGGAAATAGTTGCCTCCATACCCCCTTCGTGCCCTGCCCTCCAGCTGTAGGGCTTGGCCGCCGTTTATCCTACACGCTCTCGAGAGAGAATCATTCCTGCAGCCGGCTACATATAATAGAAACACTTGGTGATTCTGCGGACGGATCAGCAGTATTAGCTCCTTCCTCCGATACAAGCCAGAACCGCGTCACTCACAGGTCAATGCACTCAAAGTTTGGGTGTCGATTGCCAGATACGAAGCGTTGATTTCGAAAAGTTCTATGTCTGCCCAGGTTGCTATCCCCCATTCCATGTGATTTTCGAGCACACGTGTGTCCAAGCGCACCCGAAGGTTGCAGTCATTGAGGGCATCGATTTTCGTGAAGACAGTGAATATCTTCGGGATACGGTCGAATGGCTCTGGGAACACAACTGACCCCTTCCAGCCACTGGTTTTATGTCCTTTGAAGCCCCCAGCCGAGATGCCAGCTCTGCCGGCTGGAAATGCAATTCAAACCGCTTGGGCCGCATGAAGCTTAGTGGTTTGATCCTGGGCGTCGAAATGAATGTCGAATCCATTGCAACCGACATTCGATGTGTACAGGTGGATTTGCCAATTTTTGTCAATGTCGAAGCCGCTCAGCCCCACAAACACGGTAGGCGGCCTGGGGAATGGGCGGTCGAATTCGACCGTTGCCTGGACATCCCCAGGCTTGTCGCAAGGCCGAACCATCTTAGTGCAAAAGATACCGCACTGGATATCGGTCGGATCCGAGAGCTTCAGCCACGAAACCCTGGCGTTGTACAACGTGGCTTTGTCCCAGCTGTCGATGTGAAGTTTGAATTTCTCGGCAGAGATGGAGTCGGCAAACGAGCGGATGCGAAGAGTGTCGCCTGGGCGGCCGTTGATGTCCACCATATTCAGGCAGGTAACGACCTGCGGGGGAATGCTGCAGATTCTCTGGTCGAACCAGAGAACCATTGAGTTCTTCACGCCTGGAAGGTTCTGGAAGGGCGACGCTATGCAGCCGATTGCGAGGTCACATCTCCGCGGGTAAACCTTGGCGATGAAAAGCTTGTCCATGTCCGAGAGGCAGCTATTCCAACCAGTAGCATTTGTGCCCTGTTCGGGAAGTGAAGTGATAGGGTAGAGCATGATCGACTCTGGATCGGAGACCCTTGGAGCGGGGGTCACTCCGGTTTCGGCCGGCACGGTGTTGCTGGATTCCTCATTCCACCACCACTTTTCATAGTAGTTATGCACTGCTTCCTTCTCCCAAGGGACGTTGCTGTTGGGCAATGGGTCCTCGTGGATGCATCCGAGTGCGTGGCCAAACTCGTGGAGTATTTTGGCCTTCAATGTGGCCTCCTCGATCTCGTCCGACAACGCCAGATTCATTGTTGGCCGACCCGACGGTGCATCCAGACACCCCTTCCCGACAAACGACCAGAAGCCATCTTCCGTGAAAGAGATGCGGATCTCTGCGTCGCCGCTGGTGACCCACTCGAGATGGATGTGTGCATGAACCGTCCACTCGGCTGCATAGTCCTTGACCTTCACCGCGTTGTGCGTGTAGGACCGTTGTCAGAATCTAGAGCCTCGTAGGGGGAGCGGGTTGGTGTATGTACCTACCTTACTTTGGAGGCATTCGCTCCCCAAGGAAGCGAATCCGCAAGATGGAACCGTTGTTCCACATGACTGCGCGCATCAACGCCAGACGGTAGGATGGCGATCCTGGGTCCTTGCGGGTACATCTAATAACAATTTGCTCTGGCGTGAACAGCTGTATGCAGGACGTTCTGCCGTCTTTTCTCGAGGAGTCCATGGCTACTCAAGGAGCAGGCTACCATCGGCGCGTCCCAGTATCGTATGGGAGCATCTGCACATACCTGCCGGGACGCGGGTGTACGATTGTGCTCAGGAGTTTGATACCTTTGGCCGAGGGGAGACGCTACGACACGGGATTTGATTCGAGCGTAGATGATCGCGGGGGGGGGGGGATGAAGACCAACGTCGACAACCGGGAAGATTTGGAGATCCGGAACGTGGAGGG
>Ga0307516_10002331_pt1 | contig 25549 bp, 22 predicted proteins | sample 19_EM_MG_FD_203310 | JGI IMG/M metagenome (GOLD analysis project Ga0307516, IMG submission 203310) | Populus trichocarpa ectomycorrhiza microbial communities from riparian zone in the Pacific Northwest, United States - 19_EM | ecosystem: Host-associated > Plants > Roots > Unclassified | place...
TTCCCCTGGATTTCAATTGCTCGACCTCGCCGGTCCGGCCGGTGCGTTTGAAGCCGCAAATGGCGAGCTCGGACGTCTCGCCTACCGGATGGATATCGTTGCGGCTGATGAGGGAGTCGTAACGAACAGCCTTGGCTTGGCTACTGCCGCCACGTCCCTCGATGATGCCGTGCTTGATACGCTCGTCGTTATCGGCGGACCAGTCGGTCCGCTTCTTTCCGCCGTCACACTCAGCCGTATCGTTGACGCTTCGAGCCGGTGCCGGCGCGTGGCGAGCGTCTGCACGGGCGCATTCACGCTCGCGGCGGCTGGGCTGCTGGACGGACGTCGAGCGACGACGCACTGGCGATTTGCAGCTCGCCTTCAGCGAGAGTATCCATCTATCCGGGTCGAGGCGGATCGCATCTACTGTCGGGACGGCAACATATGGACTTCGGCAGGCATTACGGCCGGAATCGATCTCGCGCTGGCCTTGATCGAGGAGGACCATGGTTTCGCCATCGCCAAGGGCGTCGCACAGCACCTCGTCGTCTACCATCGTCGCCATGGCGGACAATCACAATTTGCAGCCTCCGTCGATCTGGCACCGGAGAATAACCGTATTTCCGCTGCCCTCGGCTATGCCCGCGATCACATCGCCGAAGTACTGACGCTAGAGCATCTGGCGGAGGCGGCCGGCATGAGCCGGCGCCAGTTCAGCCGCGCATTCCGGGCGCAGACCGGCGCCACGCCCGCGCGTATGGTGGAACGCCTCCGCGCCGATCTGGCCCGAGGCCGTATAGAGACAACTGCAGAACCTGTCGAACGCGTCGCGGAGGCGGTCGGCTTCGGTGATTCGGAAAACATGAGACGGGCATTCATACGCGTCTACGGACAGCCGCCTCAATCGATCAGACGCGCAATCCGAAGTTAATCGGGCGAATTGCGCTTCCGCGTTCAGGCGTCGACCGTTACGACGGGCTTTCCGAAACTGCGTCCTTCGAGCATCCGGATAAACGCGGGTATGGTTTGCTCGAACCCTTCGGTTACGCGGAAAGCAAGCAATAAGGTATTGTGCCGAGATGGTGGACGCGTGTGCGGCTTTACGACGCTTAATGACGGTCGAGCTAACGTAGTCGCCGCAACTGTGGACTACCGTATCTGGGCATCGATTAGCACCGTTGCTGTATCGATCAGCTCGCGTTTCAATCCATCGGGTCCAAGCGTCACGGCGTGGCCGTAAGCGCCGTCAATCAGCAGCGCGAGTTGATCTCCGAGCCGTTGGGGATTGCGCGCGCCCAGGGCGCGAGCGATCGCGCGCAAGCGTTCGCGCATTTCCCGCTTGTTGGCGCAAGCGATAACTGTGCCTGGGTGGTCACGATCCGGAAACTCGTTGGCCAGATTGATGAACGGGCAACCACGGAACTGCGGGCTTGCGATCTGCTCGCCAATACCTTCGAGCAGCGCTCTCAGCTGTCGGGACGGTTTGTCAGCGTAGCGTTCAACAGTTTCGTCCCACCATCGCCAAAAGCGCAGATTTTCGCTCTCTGCAAAGGCCGCGATCAGTTCGTCCTTCGAGGCGAAAGTCCGGTACAGCGAGGACTTGGATACCCCGGAGCGCGCCACGACGGCATCGATACCGACGGCGCGAATTCCCTCCTGATAGAAGAGCTCGGTCGCAGTTTCGACCAGACGGGTGCGTGCGGAAGGTTCATCTCGCCGCGGCGCGCCTCGCCGTCTTTTTGTTGTGCTCATCCTCGCATTTTCCCCAAGGGATCGACCGCTTGACAAACGAACAGATCGGTACCTATAAACGAACAGAACGGTACCTTTAAACGAACAGGTACGTGCCTATCATCTTGAGTCGCACCTTTACTGTGGCAGGACGGGAACTGGCAAGTCCTGGCCATGAACGGAGCATTATGACATGACCACCTCAAATTCGACCGAAGCTAACAAGGCGCTCGTTCTCGAGGGGATCAAGGGCGTTTTCATCGAACGCGATGCCACCGTGGTCGATCGCCTCTTCAGTCCTGATTATCGCCAACACAACCCCCAGATTCCAAACGGCTCCGCGGCGATCAAGGGTCTGCTGGGAAACCTGTCGCGCGACTTCAAATATGAACCTGGCCTGGTCATGGCGGACGGTGACTATGTCAGCATTCACGGGCGTTATACCGGATGGGGACCGAAGCCCATGATCGCGGTCGATATCTTCCGGGTCGCCAACGGCAAGATTGCTGAGCATTGGGACGTTATGCAGGAAGAGGTCCCGGCCGCGCAGAGCGCCAACGGAAACAGCATGTTCATTGGGTCGTGAGGCGCGGCTTGTTCACGGCGCGCTGACAGCGTCCCCTAAGGAGTCGAAATGGATTTCAGCGATGTCCAATGGCTTGAGGTCGACGGGCTCAAGGTCCGTTACCTCAAGGGTCCGGAGCGAACGGGCTTGCCGCTGTTCCTGACGAGCCCCTGGCCCGAAAGCCTGTTTGCCTTTCGCAAGATTTGGGACCACCTCACCGCGCAGACGAGCGTCGTGGCGGTGGACTTGCCCGGCTTCGGTCAATCGGAGGGACGTACCGATGTGCTCTCACCGTTGGGCATGGGCGCGATCCTTCCGCAGATCATGCACGCATTGGGGTTGACCCGGGTGCATGGCGTCGGGCCCGACGTAGGCACTTCGGCGTTCCTGTTCGCAGCAAAGGATCAGCCCGCTCTGTTCGAGAGTCTGATCGTCGGAAGCGGTGCCACATCGGCTGACACCACCGGTGCGACCCTCAAGGATCTGATCTTTGCGCCCACGCTTGCTGATTTTGAGAAATTGGATGGGGCGGTCGTGGCCCTGGCTGCGGTCGACAGCTTGCTGAACGAGGCGCTGCCTTCTGACGTCCGCGCCGATTATGCCGCAGCTTCGGCGGGCCGTCGCTTCGTCGAAGCCGCGGCCTACGTTCGATGGTACCCGCGCGATCTTGTAAAACTCGGCCGGGCACTTGCATCGATTTCAACGCCTGTCCTCGGCATCTGGGGCGAAAAAGATCCGCTCGTACCGCCGATCAACGCCAACCTGCTTCTGCAGAAACTTCCAAAATCACGGGCGATCTATCTCGACGCGGGCCATTTCGTGTGGGAGCAGCAGCCGGAAGCATATGCGACGGCCGTCCTGGATTGGGTCAAAGGCGGATACGCCGCACCCTAGATCGAGAGGCGACTCTCGGACTCCAGCCAGAAGGGCAAAGCGATCCATTACACTTGACCACTCGATGCACAACGTGCGCAGTGGCCTTTTAGCTGCTTGAGAGATTTAAACTCCCATTCCAATCCATCATTGGTACCGCCGAGGCCTCACACGATCCTGTGCGAATTGACAAGCCAACATGGCGCGAAATGCCGAGCGGGCTGTGCGATCGATCGGTTATCGAGTGGGGTAGCACTCCCCAAGCGGGGTCGCATCGTACAATGTCGTAGAATATCGTGGATTTTGGCGCTCCCTAGGGGAATCGAACCCCTGTTTCAGCCTTGAGAGGGCCAAATAACGAGTCCTTCTCCGTTCGCTACCGTCCGCCGACGTTCAATGATTTCAATAGGTTGAACGCCTACAATCCAGTATTGTTCGCCAACGTACGTGGACTTATATTCAACGGATATTCAACGTAAGACCGACCAACGCCATGTCGAAGACACTCACCGAGGCTCAGGTTACGACGGCTAAAGCGCGCTCCAGGCTCGAGCTTGGCGTGCATTGGCGTCGCCTCGATGCTGAAGCGCATCTGGGCTATCGCAAAGGAAAACAGAGCGGCATTTGGCTTGTCCGCTGGCGTAATCACTATGAAGGCGGCAACTACAAGCAGGCGCAAGTCGGCGTCGCCAATGACATCAATGACAAGCCCGCCGATGGGATTCTGACCTTCGAACAGGCCGTGGGATCGGCACGGGAGGCGGTAGCCCGAGCCAGAACAGAAGCCGCGTCGCAGGCGGCGGGGCCGGCTCCTACCGTGCGATCGGCCGTTGAATCATACGTCAAGGAACGCGACGCTCGAGAAAAGCGCCGAACAGGTCGCGACGTCCGATCCGACGCCGGCACCAAACTGCGGCGCTACGTTCTTGGTCAAGAAAAGCGCGGCAATCAAGAAGCTGCTGAAGCTGCTGCTCTCGCATCGGTGTATCTGCACGCCTTGAAAGAGGACGACTTGATAACGTGGCGTGAGGGTTTGCCGGAGGACCTAAAGGTCACGACCAAGCAGCGGTTCGTGAATGACCTCAAGGCCGCACTAAATGCCGCGTGGCCGCGGCTATCCGCAGATAGGAAGAAGCTAAACCCGACGTTCCTCGCCATTGTGAAGGCCGGCTTCAAAGCCGAGCGGATCGATGATGATGATGATGTGTCGGTTGCTCGAGATAACCAGATTCTCACGGATGAGGAGGTTGGCGCCATCCTTCAAGCTGCACGTGAAGTCGATCAGGAGCAAGGATTTGATGGCGACCTATACCGGATCGTCGTATGTCTGGCCGCGACCGGCGCGCGGTATGCCCAGGTCAGGCGAATGCGCGTGGGCGACGTACAGGTTTCTGCACGGCGTCTGATGGTGCCGGGCTCCTACAAGGGGCGCGGCGGCAATGGCGGCTCAGACCCGGTCCCAGTGGGGGACGATGTGATTGAGGTTCTTTTGCCCGCAATCGCCGGGCGGCCAAGCGATGCACCTCTTTTTGAGCGATGGATCCATGAACAGGAGCCGAGGGGTATCGCGTGGAAGAAGTCTGAACGCGGTCCGTGGAAAAGAGCCGAACTTGCACGTCCCTGGAAGGCCATTCGCGATCGCGCCGGTATGCCGGAAGTGATTCCCTATGCTTTGCGGCACTCGAGCATCGTGCGCGGTCTCGGAAAGGGCTTGCCCATCCAACAAGTCGCCAAACTGCACAACACCTCAGTCAAAATGATCGAGCGGCACTACGCGAAATACATTGCGACCGCCTTGGAAGACCTCGCAAGGGCGGCAGTCGTGTCCCTGGTGCCGCGGAGTGATGGAAACGTGGTGCCGATTGGAAAACGCGCGAAACGATTTTAATCCGTAAACCATCGTTGGCGAGCACTTTGGTGCATGCTGGGAATGGTTGGCATGACTCGGTGGCGGAGAGAGTGACCGCCCCACCGATTTATCTAAATCATTGATATTATTTATTTAATTATCATCGCTCGAAGTCTCGGTACCCGGCTTTGTACCCGGCGGCCGAGGCTGTTAGCTGCATCGGTCGTGCAGCGACGCTTGGCTCGATGCAAGCACATTGTCAATGGACCGCCCATCAATCTGCCCCGCGTGTAGAGCGGGGCGACGTCGCTGTTATTCGAAGCACATTTGGGAGTCCGAAACTCAACAGTAGACCGAGAACGGTTAGCGCACTCACAAGCAAAAATGAGGCACCGGGCAATGACGCAACGTTGAACAACAATCCTCCGGCGGCCGAACCGGCAGCTACGCCTAGGCTCGCGGCGGCGGTTTGCATGCCAAGTTCCGCCCCCCGTGCCTTACCAGCGTGGCTCGATATCCAATAGGTCAGGATTGGAGAGAGAATACCAGCGCTCGACGCGACCGCTGCGACGACCGCGAGCATCAGCGTGAAGTTGGGAGTGCGGGGAACAAGGAACAATCCTACGGCCAGGACACCAAGAGCCGGTGCAATAAACCAGCGGGTGGTGCTGGCTTTGATCCATGGTCCGAATACGATAGCTTGCACGACGAACATCACCAAGCTGCACTCTGTGAACATCAGAGCGATCTGGTATTGCGTGAGACCAAGCTCCTGCTTTCCGCGAAGCGCCAATCCCACCTCGAACACGCCCACTCCTGCAGAGACGATGAGGACCAGCAAGAGGAGCCTCGCAACGAGCCACGCGCGGATACCCGAATTGCGTTGGTCGCGTGCGGTAGTGAGATCAGAACGTTCCTTATTCGGGATCGTCACCGCCGCGGCCGCCGCGGCCATAAGCGCCAAGACCGCGGTCCCCGCCAAGGGGATGGCTAGTGCCCCGGCTGCGCCGTCGACGGCAAACAGGCTGGTAGCGCCTTGGGCGATGGCTACGCCCAGAGTGGGTCCGAGCAGAAATCCACTGATCCCCGCTAAGCTGACGAAGGTGAGACGGCGCGCTCGTGCCTCTTCGTTCGCTGCGAGATCCCCTATGGTGGCCAGTGCACCCGGCGTAACGGCAGCGGCAAACATGCCGCTCAAGAATCGCTCGGCGTACACCGCTGACAGGCTCTCGATGAATGAGAAGATCAACATGGCAGCACTAAAGCCGACTAGCCCAATGAGAAGAACAGCGCGTCGTCCAAACCGGTCAGACAGGTGTCCCCACGCCGGAGCGAACAGGAACAGCGACAACGTGTAGAGGCCAGTGAGCAGCCCGGTTGAGCGTGCAACTTGGGTCGCGTCGGCACTTGAGCCGAGCAGTCTTTCGATGAGAAACGGAAGCAGCGGCAGCAGCACACCGTAACCCATCGATACCGTGAACACAGACAACATCAACACCGCCATGGTGCTCGTCGGTACGCCCGACGCGGGACGGCTCATCATGATGCCGCCAGTGCAGGTCCGACCACGATAGGTGAAGTGGTCATCTTTTGGCGCCGGATGCCGGTGAGCTTGGTCCGCTTCAACATCAGAGCATTGATGGCGACCAGCGCGGAACTGCCGGACATCGCAAGAGCGGCGATGCTTGGCCCAAGGAGAAATGGATACAGCACGCCGGCGGCAAGCGGAAAGGCGATGACGTTGTAGCCAACCGCCCACCACAAATTTTGATGCATTTTTCTCAGCGTCGCATGGGATAGTTCGATGGCCCCAACCACGTCGAAAGGGTCGCTCTTCATCAGCACGATGTCGGCGCTTTCCATCGCGACATCAGTGCCTGCACCGATTGCGAAGCCAACGTCAGCCTGGGTCAAGGCCGGAGCGTCGTTCACGCCGTCGCCGACCATCCCGACCTTCTTACCCTGCGACTGAAGTTCCTTGACCTTGCCTGCCTTGTCGCCAGGCAATACGTTGGCGAACACTCTGTCTATCCCGAGACTCTTCGCGATCCGCTCAGCCGTGCCCTGATTGTCTCCGGTCAGCATGGCAACCTCGACGCCGCGCGCGCGTAGCGCCTTGACCGCTTCCACCGCGGTCGGTCTCACCGCATCCGCGATAGCGATCAAACCCACAAGCTTGCCGCCCAGTGCGAGGTGAACGACCGTGCGTCCGGCGCCCTGCAGTTCCTCGGATTTTGTGCCGAGTTCGCCGAGATCAATCTTATTCTCCGTCATCAGCAGCTTGTTGCCGAGCAATGCCGTCTTGCCGTCGACCTCGGCCTGCGCGCCCTTGCCTTCCAGATTCTTGAAACCGGTCGCCTTTGGTGCCTTCACGTTGGCGGCCCGGCGCTGGATGGCTTGGGCTAAGGGATGGTCCGAGCCAGCTTCGACCGCAGTGGCCGAAGATAGCAACTGTTCCTCGGAGGCACCGGCAGCTATCGCCAAATCCACCACTTCGGGGTGACCCATCGTCAGCGTTCCGGTCTTGTCGAAGATGACGACATTCAGCTTGGTTGCGTCTTCCAGCGCCGACGCATTCTTGAACAGAATGCCATTCATCGCGCCAAGCCCGGTTCCGACCATGATCGCCATCGGGGTTGCCAATCCAAGCGCATCCGGGCACGCGATCACGAAGACGGTAATCGTGAGGCTGAGTGCAAACAGCAGCGTCTGACCGATCCACCAATACCAGACGACGAATGTAAGTAGGCCAACAGCAACCGCTGCCAGGACCAGCCATTGCGACGCACGATCCGCCAGGAGTTGCGAGGGCGCCTTGGAGTTCTGCGCTTCCTGGACGAGCTTGACGATCTGGGCGAGCGCCGTGTCAGCGCCGACCTTGGTTGCGCGATACTGAAACGCGCCGCTCTTGTTGATGGTCGCGCCGATCACGGCGTCGCCGACCTTCTTGGCCACCGGCATCGATTCCCCCGTGAGCATCGATTCGTCGACCAGCGACGATCCCTCCAACACGGTCCCATCGACCGGGATCTTGTTCCCCGGCCTGATCACGACCGTGTCGCCGGAGATGATTTCGGCGGTCGGCACTTCGAGTTCCTTGCCATCCCGCAGCACTATTGCCTTCGGCGGCGCCAAATCCATGAGCGCGCGGATCGCCTCGGAGGCCCCTGCTCTTGCGCGCATTTCGAGCCAGTGCCCGAGCAGGATGAAGACGAGCAGGATTGCTGAGGCTTCGTAGAACTGCTGGCCGCCATAAAAGAACGTGGATCCAACGCTGAACAGATAGCCGGTGCCTACGCTGAGGACGACAAGGACGGCCATGTTTGCAACACCGCTACGGAGCGCGCGGTAAGCTGCAACAACGAATGGCGAGACCGGGTAAAGGATGGCGGCGCTCGCCAGAACGAACAGGACAAGGTCCAGGCGCAGGCCGAATGGCGGCGGGATTTGAATGAAGTCCATGCCCATCGGCGAGAACAGGAAAATCGGCAGACTAAAGGCGAGCGCAATCCAGAAGCGGTTGCGCATGTCGCGGACCATGCCCTGCATGTCCATGCCGGCGCCGTGGCCCATTTCATGCGCCATGGCATCGCTCTTTTCCCCGCCATGCACCTTATGGTCGGCCATTGCATCGGCCGGCATCATGCCGGGATGCGCCATATCGCCGTGATCTCCAAGCGTTTGGGAATGTACATCCTTGAACTCGCCGGTCAGAATCTTCGGACCAGAACTCGGGGTCGTGGGATGCGTGCAAATATGCCTGGGCAACGCTTCGCCCGCACAATGAAAGCCACAATCTCTAATCGCTTCCTGTATTGCAGCAGGGCTGGTCTTCTCCGGATCGAACATAACGGTCGTCGAGCCTGAGACCGGATTAACCGACACGCTACCGATACCCGTAACATGCTGTAGCTGCCGTTCGATTCCTTGTGCGCCAAGGACCGAGAACAGATCGCCGACTTCGAGCGTAATCTTCGTCATGGATGCCTGCTCCTATCGATCACTTCGCAAGTTGGCTGGCTCCGAGATTTAGCTGCTTGTTCTCGTCGGCGTGGTGAAGGCCAGCACCGAGCCGTTCTGCCAGCTTGCGGGCGTCCTGTTCGCCTTGTTCCATCAGCAGGACGTCGGTTCGGCCGGTATGCTGGCCCAACATCGGCCGAGCGGTTTTGCCGTGACGCATCACGTAAAGCTGCGAGAGCACACTCGGCATGGCCGTCACGTCTTTGCGCCCCATTGCCAGTTGCGGATTTCCGGCATGTCTTCGCCATGCGTCCGGATGTAATGCTTATGTTCGATGAGCTTGTCCTGAAGCTGCTGTTTCAGATAGGCCCCCTTGGCACTCACCTGGGACAGGCGGTCGATTACGTCCATCACCAAGTGGAAACGATCCAGATCGTTAAGTACGGTCATGTCGAAGGCGGTGGTGATCGTACCTTCCTCCTTGTAGCCGCGGACGTGCAAGTTATCGTGGTTGGTGCGGCGGTAAGTCAGCCGGTGGATCAACCATGGGTATCCATGGAACGCAAAGATGATCGGCTTGTCTTTGGTGAAGAGTGAATCGAAATCCATGTCACTCATCCCATGCGGGTGCTCGGCTTGAGGCTGCAGCTTCATAAGATCAACGACGTTGACCACCCGGATTTTCAGATCAGGCAGATGCTCGCGCATGATCGAGACAGCGGCAAGCGTCTCCAGCGTGGGCACGTCGCCGGCGCAAGCCATTACGAGGTCTGGCTCGGAGTCCTGGTCATTGCTGGCCCATTGCCAGATGCCGATGCCTTCTGCGCAATGCGCGGCGGCGGCGTCCATAGTCAGCCATTGTGGCGCTGGGTGTTTGCCCGCGATCACGACGTTGACGTAGTGGCGGCTGCGCAGGCAGTGGTCCATCACTGACAGCAGACAGTTCGCGTCGGGCGGAAGGTAGACCCGCACGATCTCGGCCTTCTTGTTCACGACGTGGTCGATGAAACCGGGATCCTGGTGTGTGAAGCCGTTGTGATCCTGGCGCCAGACATGCGAAGCGAGCAGGTAGTTCAACGAGGCGATCTTCCGCCGCCAGGGCAGATGCGATGTGACCTTCAGCCACTTCGCATGCTGGTTGAACATCGAATCGACGATGTGGATGAACGCCTCGTAGCAATTAAATAGTCCGTGCCGCCCGGTGAGCAGGTAGCCCTCGAGCCAACCTTCGCACTGGTGCTCGCTCAGCATTTCCATCACGCGCCCGGCAGGCGCAAGAAATTCGTCGTTCGGCGCGGTCGTGGCGTCCCATTGACGTTTGGTCACCTCAAAGAGCGCTTCCAGACCGTTGGAGATCGTCTCGTCAGGCCCAAAAATCCGGAAATTCCGCTGTTCATTGTTCAGCTTCGTCACGTCGCGCAGGAAGGGCCCGAGCACACGCGTGTCGCCGATACCGCGAACTCCCGGCGAGGGCACGTCGACTGCGTAGTCGCGGAAATCCGGCATCCGAAGGTCGCGGAGCAGAATGCCGCCGTTGGCGTGAGGATTCGCGCCCATGCGCCTTTCGCCCTTGGGCGCAAGTTCAGCCAGCTCCGGTTTCAAGTAGCCCTGTTCATCGAAGAGTTCCTCCGTCCGGTAGCTCCTCAGCCAGTCTTCCAGCAACTTGAGGTGTTCAGGATGGGTGGCCGGATCGGAGAGCGGCACCTGGTGCGAGCGGAAGGTGCCTTCGACCTGCAGGCCATCGACCACCTTGGGCCCGGTCCAACCCTTGGGCGAATTGAGGACGATCATCGGCCAGCGCGGACGCACAATGTTGCCGTGGACGCGGGCGTCCCGCTGAATTTGTTTGATCTGCTCCACCGCCGTGTCGAGCGCGGTGGCCATCGCCTCATGCATGAGTGCAGGCTCGTGTCCCTCGACGAAGTAAGGCGTCCACCCATAACCACGAAATAACTGCTCGAGTTCCTCGTGTGTGATGCGGGCAAGGATCGTCGGGTTAGAAATCTTGTAGCCGTTGAGATGAAGGATCGGCAGCACCGCGCCGTCGGTCGCCGGATTGAGGATCTTGTTGGAGTGCCACGCCGTGGCCAGCGGTCCGGTTTCAGCCTCGCCGTCGCCGACGACGCAGGCGACGACGAGATCGGGATTGTCAAATACCGCCCCGAACGAATGGCTGAGCGAATAGCCCAGTTCGCCGCCCTCGTGGATCGAGCCCGGGCACTCCGGCGATGCGTGGCTGGGAATCCCGCCGGGAAAGGAAAACTGAATGAAGAGTTTCCGAAGCCCGGCCTCATCCCGGCTGATGTCGGGATAGATCTCGCTATAGGTGCCCTCGAGGTAGGTATTGCTCACGACGGCCGGCCCGCCATGCCCGGGGCCGGAGACGTAAATCATGTCGAGGTCGTATTTCTTGATGACGCGATTCAAGTGCACATAGATGAAATTCTGTCCTGGGGTCGTGCCCCAGTGTCCCAGCAACATGTGTTTGAGATCCGCAAGCGTCAGCGGTCGCTTCAGCAGCGGATTGTCGTAGAGATAAATCTGCCCAACCGAAAGATAATTGGCCGCCCGCCAATAAGCGTCCAGTTTTTGTAGTAGTTCCGGACTAAGCGTTTTTGAGTTTGCCTTTGTCTTCATCGTTCGACTTCCCTCTGTGCGTCGAGCCCAGGGCGCGTATGACTGACTTGTAATTATGGTTTCGTACGTGCGAACGGCGTGCCGTGACTTTAGATAGTCTGGGTGGAGTCCGTGACGGATTTCTGCTCGAACCTCCGTACCGGCAACCGGCTGTCACATGTCTGCACACAAAGGCTCCCTCAGCCTCGCCGATTAAAGTTCTAAAAGCTTCACTTGTGGCAGATCCTTCAGTCCATCTGCCGGCAAGCTCATTGGTACGTCGAGTCTCGCCACACCAATCCGGTTGTCTGCCATCCCATAGTAAACGTCGAACCGATCGGGCGACCCGAGATCGTCTCGCCGATCGATGCCGGTAGGGAATACGACGTCGGCGACGATCCCCTGGCGTTCCTGCGGTAGTTCCGGCGTCAGCACCGGCTCCCGCGAACGATAGCGAATGACGTGAGGAAGTTCCGCCGAAAGCACCAGCACGCCAGCCGAGTAGCTCAGCTTGCGCGGGGACCCGGGAGACGCCGAAAGTTCGCTGACGCCGTGATAGATGGTCAGCCAACCATGCCGAGTCAGAATGGGTGGAGTACCGCCGCCGATCTTGAGCTGTTCCCAGGCTGCCACCGGGGCGGCCAGGCGGCGATGTGAGCCGAAATGGCAGAGGTGAAAGGGTTCACAGTCCACCATGGCCGTCGAGCAATAGGAAATCCAGATGCTTTCGCGATGGATATCCACCAAGCCGGACGCGGAATGGCGCGACGTTTCCTCCGGACGTGTTCCGGGAAACAGCGGCCGCTGCAGGATGGCCATTGAGCGCTGTCCCGATGGATCCGGTATGGCGACAGGGAAGACGCTCGCGTCCTTGTTGTCTACGCCTTCGAACTCAATGCCGTCATACGGCCGAAAGGTAGCCAACCCCAGGCGTTGCCAGCGGAACAAATCTTCGGATATTGCGAGTGCGATCCGTGGACCGTTCGGCGAATGTGCGGTGTAAGTCATGACGTAACGTTGGAGCGGCTCGACAAAAGTGATGCGCGGATCTTCACAGCCGCCGCTACCGTCTGGCCGCAGTTCGTAATCCGCTTCAGGTTCAAGTGCTATACCGAGTCGCTCGACCCCGACCGGATCACCGTTCTCATTGAACAAGACTCGCGCTACACCGATGCGGGAGTGGTTGCCCCGCGCGACCAGCCGTGGAAAAAGGTAAAGCTGACCATCCGGACCGCGCGCGGCGGCCGGGTTCAGGACGCCTTCGGCTTCCAGAGGATTACCCGGCTCCGGTTCCATCAACAGTCCAAGACGCCGCAACTGGAAGTCACTCATCCCGTCGGCTCGCTAGGTCGCGTTTGCTGTCCAAACAAGCAATGATTGCCTCGATAACCCGTTTCGTCTCATTGGGATCTCTGACCTGGATAGAAACAACGCCTGCTTCGATGGCCGGATAATCATTCCCGCCAGGGAACAAGGCATCTCCGACAAAAATCATCTCGCTGATTGCAACGCCCAGAATGTCTCGGAGTTTTCCGATCCCGTAGGCTTTGTCGATGCCCTGCTTGGTGACATCGACGGAAGTCGTTCCACCCAAGCGCACGGAAAACTCGGGAATGGCTTTATCGAGGAATGCTTTTATCTGCTTCCGCTTGGAAAACTGCGGGTCCCACTTCTTCTTCTCTTCCAAGGGAGCCTCCTGACCTAACGCGGAGAAAGTGATCTGACTCCCTCGGTCCTCAATCAGCTCTCCCCAAACCATTTCGGTGTGGAAGCCCAATGATTCAATCGCCTCGTTCAAGGAACCAATAATTCTTGCCTTCTCGTCATCGGTGAAGTTCTCCGAATAGAGCTCTTCCCAAGCCGAACCGTATGTGTAGAACTTGGTTCCGCACGTCGGGAGAAGGGATAGGTTCTCAAGCCTTGCGTCGCAAGGGAGGTTCGAGACCAATTGCTTTTCGAATTGTGGCCAGTTTCCGCCGGAGATGACAGCCACTTTGACGATGCTAAGAAGGTCGCGCAGAAGTGTCGACATTTCATCATCAATCGATGATTTGCTTTCAGCAATTGTACCATCCATGTCGAAAACTATGAGTTTCTTCACAATTACTCCGCAACGATCAGCGATTTTAGCCAGCAGCATGAGCGCCAGGTTCGGGAACCTCTGTTCTGCGGGTCAAGCCAAGGACGCGGATGACCGACTTTGCGATCATGATTTCTTCATCTGTGCGAATGACACGAACGGCAACTCGACCGCCGTCCGTTGAAATTAAGGACGCGTTATCCGCGTTGCGCTCCCTATTCAGTTCGATTCCAAGAAAGCCGAGCTGATCGCAGATTCGTCCGCGGACGAGCGGCGCGTTCTCGCCGATACCTCCCGCGAAGACGAGTGTGTCCAATCCACCGAGCGCCGCGGCAAATGCGCCGATCCATTTTCTTGCCTGGTAACAAAAAAGCGCCACGGCTTCCGCCGCGCGAACGTCGTCGGATTCCCGTGCGAGCAAATCGCGTAAGTCGGAACTGGTCTCGGAAACGCCAAGTAGCCCAGACGCGTGGTTCACCATTTCCTGAAATTGCGACGCGCTCATTTGCTCCGTGCGCGCCAGGTAGGAGACCAGTCCAGGGTCCAAATCCCCCGAGCGACTGCTCATCACCAATCCGGACGCCGGCGTGAAGCCCATGCTGGTGTCGATGCTCTTGCCATCGTACACGGCGGCCAAGCTCGCACCGTTGCCGAGATGCGCAAGGATCACACGACCCTTTTTTGCCGCGGGGTCGCCGAGGCGTGCGAGTTCCTCCATGAGACATTCATAAGATAAACCGTGGAAGCCGTAACGGCGGACGCCCGCTGCCTCGTAGCGTCGCGGAATCGGCAGCAGACGGGCGACCCGCGGCATGGTACGGTGAAACGCGGTGTCAAAGCACGCCACCTGAGGCAATGCAGGATGACGTTGGCGAAATGCCTCTATCAATTCGATCTCGAGCGGCAGATGGTCCGGGTCATACGCCGTAATGCGGTGTAATTCATCAAGCAATTCTGGCGTGACCAGCTCCGGTTCGCTATGCGTCATCCCATGTACCACCCGGTGTCCTACGGCTTTGACCGAGGCGAGCACTTTTTGCGTTTCGAGCCAATCCAATAGAAAGCCGACGGCCGAACGGTGATCGCTGGAGTCGATGGTGCGACTATTCTGCGATTGTCCGGTAGCATCCTTGAAGGTCAAATTCGTGCCGCTCAGACCGACACGATCCACTTTCCCATCCAGCAGGCGCAGCGGCGGTTCGTCCGCATCAAACAGTGCGAACCGAATGCTGGACGAGCCGCCGTTTATCGTTAGAAGAGAATACGACTCGCGGCGTGCCTCCAAGGTTTTTGCGTGCACGACCAACTCCGCTGGGCTTGGTGAAGCTCTCAACTAACTATCGATGAGCATGTCGGAGATCGCCCGTAGCGTGCGAATTAGTCTTACCTTATCATGGTCTGAGGGCTTCACGAGGCGGATGTTCAACACCTGACGGTGGTTGGGCCTATTAGCATCGCCCGCCAAGAGGGAGAGGGACGGTGCGTCCGCGCCAGTGAAGCTACGCCCCTGCCGGCGTAAAGACTGTGCAGAATTGCTCACATCCAGAGAGAGCAAAATCGTATCCGCTATCCCGCCATCATCCTTATGCGTTTGAGAGTGCACATGCTTAAGCTGACCGGTCAGATCCTTCAGGCCAGAGCCGGGGGCAGTGGGCTTATCGCAAATATGCCTAGCCAGGGCTTCACCCCGCAAAGAAAGCCCGTGCGCACCGAGGACCGAAAGCAGGTCGCCGACTTCGAGTGCAGTCTTGGTCATTGCTGCCTGCTCCCTCCAAGGATAGAGCATCGAGTATGTGCTTCTGCGAACCCGTGAGTTTTGCTGCCGGCGGCGTCCTGATCGTCGGCGGCGCCTTTGCGGGCTGGAGGGCATTCAAGATCAACAAACGGTACCTTCCCGTTTCTCAAATGCCGACCCTTGCCGGCCTTCAGCAATTCATGGAAGGCCATGTCTGGATGGGACTGAATAACTCCGACCCGTCCATGATCTGGTGGGCTGCCATGGGCTTTATCTTCTTCTCCTGGCTGATTTGGCCGGTCTGGGTACCGTTCAGCATCTATTTTCTGGAGCCTCCAGCGAGCCGGCGCAAATTGCCATTGCTGGGCTTTGCCCTGGCGGGTCTTGTTTTCGGCCTGCTCCTCTTTGTCCCACACCTTTTTCATCCAGATTGGGTGAACGTCAGGATCAACCGACAGTCGCTGGCTTACGAAGACACCATGTTCCTCGATTATCTGATCCCGCGCTGGCTAACCTATCTGATCTACGTTTTCCTGCTTATTACACCGACCATGATCTCCACCTACCTGCACATACGGTTGTTTGGATTGACACTGATTGCCATCACAGTGGTGGACTACGTGTTTCTGAGTTTTGCCTACATATCGTTTTTCTGCTTCCTAGCGGGTTTCGGAACCCTTCATTTGATTTACATTATCGTGTGGAACAAATGCTGTCGTGAGTGCCCCGAGATATTCAGATAGACGACCCTGCGTTTGTTGCATCGCCATGGCAGCAGCATGGAGCGGCTTCCGCCGACGCTGAACGCCTGGCTACGGAGGATGGCGTCGCCTTCGACTTGGCGGCCACCGAAGGCGCCGCCCTGTCCGTGGGGGCCTGACCGCCACAGCATTCATGTCGTGATTCGGGCTGGACCAGCGTCTTGGTCTTGCTGGTCATTTTATTCATTCTCCTGACGAACCTTGCTGCGACGGGAATGAGTAGATTTGTAAGGTTCACGGCGATAATCAGCACCCGTGATGATGGCGGCGAGGTACGGCCTCACCTTTCGCGGTGTCGTGGCCGCCATGCTCGGTGGTCACCACACCTTTGCCGGGGGAGCGCCGTGCATGTGGTCAGTCAATGGCACCAGCGTGTTCTCGGTGCTCGGTTCGGCAGCGGTCACAATCGGCGTATCCGTCGTCTTGCGACCGGGATCATTTTGGTCCCCATCGCGCTGCCGCCGATGATCGTGACCAGCATGCCTCATACCACAGCCACCTCGGCTGAACATGAAGAGTGCGACCGCGCCAAGCGCAAACCAGATCCAGTTGCTATTGAGCCAATTCATCGTATTTCTCCTTCTGACTGCGGGATCATCGGCTTCATCACAGCGCATGTCCCCCGCGACGCCCTCGGTGTCAGCTCCCCAAGGCTGATAGCTTCTCGCCCGCCAACGGCCGGCGACTGGGCCACTCTTGTGGCGAGTAACCGACATCGGAACAGAGCTTCTGGCATTGATACGCATCACGTTCGAGCGCTCGAGTTCCACGGTATATTCCCGACGGGCGGTTTGGTTGACCTGCCTCAATAGCGAGAACAGCCGGCTGTGATGTAAATGTCTCTGGCTCTGTAGGAGGAGTTCCGCCGATAGCAAGCAATCAGGAGACGTCCGATGAGCGACAATCACGCATCTGATCTGACAGACCTTGCAAGAACGCCTCCCTTGCGGGCCGAAATCGACGCCGGATTGCGGCAGTTTCTGCTTAGCGTTTACAACTACATGGGAGCAGGATTGGTGCTCACCGGGGTTGTTGCCTATGGGGCTGCCGAAACAGGTCTTTACGCCTCGCTCGTGCAGACGCCACTTCTATTCTGGGTCATCGTGCTGGCGCCGCTGACGCTGGTATTTTTGTTGAGCTTCCGAATCGAAAAGATGAGTGTTGGCGCCGCGCAAGCGGCCTTCTGGGCCTATGCTGGTTTGGTCGGATTGTCGCTTGCCGGAATCTTCTTGATGTATACGGGCGTGAGTATCGCTCGCACGTTCTTCATCACGGCGGCGACCTTTCTGGCGATGAGCCTCTACGGATATACGACGCGCGCCGATCTTGCACGCTTCGGCTCGTTCCTGATGATGGGCTTGTTCGGTATCATCATCGCCAGCCTGGTGAACCTGTTTCTCGCTTCTTCGGCATTGCAGCTCGCGATCTCGGTGATCGGGGTCTTTGTATTCGTCGGGCTCACCGCCTACGACACGCAGCGTATCAAGGAGATCTATTTGGCGACCGACGATTCTGTCGTCGGCAGCAAGAAGGCGATCATGGGTGCGCTTGCGCTATACCTCGATTTCCTCAACTTGTTCATCCTCTTGCTGCAGCTCACCGGCAACCGCCGTCAGTAGGGAAGTCTTGACGCTTCGTGAACCAAAATGGCAAAGGCCTCGAAGACACACGGTCGGCAGAACGGGCCCGCGCGCTACGAGACGGCACTGCGCGATCTCCAAATCGAGCTCGTCAAGGTTCAAAAACACGTCATAAAGCACGATCACAGGGTGCTAGTGATATTTGAAGGCCGTGACGCGGCTGGAAAAGACGGAACGATCAAGCGGATCGTCGAACACCTCAGCCCGCGAGAAACCCGCGTTGTGGCGCTTGGCAGGCCGTCGGATCGCGAAAGCGCCTCCTGGGACTTTCAGCGCTACGCGACACATCTTCCTGCTGCACAGGAGTTGGTTCTCTTCAACCGAAGCTGGTACAACCGCGCCGGCGTGGAACGGGTGATGAAGTTCTGTACCGATCGCGAGTATGAACGCTTCATGGAAGATGTTCTTCCCTTCGAGCACTTGCTGATCGGATCCGGAATTCAGATCGTGAAATACTACCTAGACATCGGGAAGAAGGAACAGAAGCGGCGACTTAGGGATCGACGGCACGACCCGCTGAAACAGTGGAAAACGAGCCCCATCGACGAAGTCGCTGTGAAGCACTGGGACGACTACACCGAGGCGCGGGATGAGATGCTGTCCCGCACTTCGAGCCCGCTGTCTCCATGGATTGTGGTTCGGGCGGACGACAAGCACCTTGCGCACTTGAATGTCATCAGGGACATGCTGACGCGTTTGGAGTGTCCGCAGACCGACAAACATCTTGCCGTACCGGATCTCAGCGTCGTTTTTCCCTACGATGAGGCGCACGCACGCGCCGGATTGCTCGCGAATTGACACGCACGTTCCCGCAATTCCCGTCCGCCGCCTCGCCTCAGCTTGGCGTTCGGGAACACGTTGCGATTTCGTTTGACGCATTTGTGATTCAACCCTACGGGCAATCGGATATCCTGCTCTTGAATTTCATGGAGTAACGGAATGGAGCACTTCACCCCAATATCGGCAGCGATCGGGGGCGGCCTGATCGGCCTTTCCGCCGTCTTGTTGATGCTGGCGACTGGCCGGATCGCTGGCATCAGCGGCATATTCAGCGGCCTCTTGAATTCCAAAAGCGACGATATCGGGTGGCGCATCGCCTTTATCGCCGGGTTGATTCTGGCCCCGCTAATTGGAGGCTCGATGGGTTATCAAATGGCTTCACCGCAGATGCCGGGAAGCTGGACCATCATCATCGCGGCCGGCCTCCTGGTCGGCTTCGGCACGAGGCTTGGAGACGGCTGCACCTCCGGCCACGGCATCTGCGGCGTGGCGCGACTGTCCGGCCGCTCCATCGCCGCGACCATCATCTTCATGCTGACGGCGATCGCGACGGTTGCGATCACCCATCACATGTTCGGAGCTTAAATCATGCCAATGATCGCATCCTTCCTGTGCGGATTGGTCTTTGGCACGGGTCTGCTAATTTCAGGAATGGTCCAGCCGACAAAAGTCTTGGCATTTCTTGATATCTTCGGCACCTGGGATCCGAGCCTGGCCGTCGTCATGCTCGCCGCATTGGCGGTCGCCGTCCCGGGGTTCATGCTGGCGCAGCACCGCGCGCGGCCCCTCTTCGCAGCTCAAAGCTTATGGCCAACGAAGACGGGGTTGGATGGCCCGTTGGTGATCGGATCGGCACTGTTCGGAATCGGCTGGGGCCTCGTCGGATTGTGCCCAGGTCCAGCATTAGAGGACCTCGCAACACTGTCGCCTAGTGTATTTGTGTTTGTCGCCGCGATGAGTACAGGCGTGCTGCTTCATGACCTCTGGCAAGGGTCTCGAGCAATCACACCGCGTGACGAACCGCTTGCTCCTGCGGTCGACGGATGAGTTCGGGCGCAAGAAAGGCAACGGGCCCTCGTTCGCCTCGCGTCATCGAATATCCCTTTGGGCCACCTTAACTTCGTCTGAGACCCTATCGCTCGGGTGGAGGACAACCTGAGTTCCGGCTGAAATTCCTGCAAGCACCTCCGCGACACGATTGTTGCGATGGCCGATCTTGACGACCTTGGTCTGCGCGCGCCCGTTGTCGACCGCGAATACCGCCCAATCGTCGCCCTTGCGAAACAACGCGCTCACCGGCACGGTCACCGCATCGTCAGCGTTCCAGATGGCGACGTGTACGATCACGCGGTAGTCATGGCCGAGCTGCGACCAAGCTTCCGGCGGATCGACAAAATCGATGGTGACGCGAACCCGCTGCTCCTCGATGCCGAGTGCTGACACCTTGAGAAAGCCGGCCGGGTCAACACGAACGACCTTGCCCCGCAGCGTTGAGCCGCCCCAGCCGTCGATCCGGACCGGCGCACCCACCTTTATCTGCACTGCGTCGGTCGAGAGCAAATCAGCGACGACTTCGAGATCGAGAGGATCGCCAATATCGACCAAGGGGGCGCCAGGCAAGACGACGGCCTCACTGTCCTGGATGATCTTCAGGACTCGCCCCGTAGCGGGCGCGATGACCCGGACACAGCATGTTGAATCGGTTGAGGGAGCAATGTTTGTGGGGTCGATCAGGCGTGCGGCAAGGCTCGCCCGCAGACTGCGCCGGACGTCAACCTGCGCCTTGGCGCTCGCCAGCGCTGCCTCATTGCTTGCGACGTCAAATTTCGCCTTGTCAAATGCCTGGGCAGAGATCGTTTGAGTGCGTGAGAGCGTTTGCGCCCGCTGGAACTCGGTGCGCGAGAAATCAAGTGTGGCCTCCAGCCGGCGCACCTCCGCCTCCTGCTGTTGGATGGCAGCGTCGGCCGCTATCACTTCCGCCTGCAATTGGTCGTGCGAGCGTACGTCGATGAAACTCGGTGGCGTCGGTTGCATCAGCGCGACCACGGTTTCATTTGCTGTCACCTGGTCTCCGACGTGAACCGATGGACCCTGTTCACCCGTCGGATGTGAAATTCTCAGGACCTTTCCGGCAACCGGCGCTGACACTGTGTAGATATGGCGCACACGGGTTTTGCCATCGTCGTCGGCGGTTACTTCGATCGGGCCCCGTACGACCGTTGTGACGTCAACCGGCAGCGGGCGCGGCCACGCAAACCAAGTCAACCCCACGGCGATCAAGCCGAGAACAACGACGCCTATGATACGCTTCGTCCAGTTTGCAGACATGGCTCAATCCCGGGTCTTGAGGACGGCAACGAGGTCCAGTTGATTGATGCGTTCCCGAATGATGAATGCCGAACCGATCGCCGCCAGAATGACAATTGCGCTTGATGTCACGTAAGTGGAATGTTCAACCACCAGGCGCACCCGCATCAGTTCGCCAGCCAGATTTGTTTTCATGATCCATGCGAGGCCATAGCCCATCACCCAACCCGGTGGCTGGGCGATCAGCGTCAGGATCGCCAGTTCGAGCAGGAGAATACGCAGGACTTCGCCGCGGTGAAAACCGAGAACCCGCAGGCTTGCCAGTTCCCGCGCCCGCTCCGAAAGCGAAATCCGGGCGTTGTTGTAGACAACGCCGAATGCAATGACAGTTGCAAGCCCCGTGTAGATGCCCGCCATCGTCGTGATCAGCAGCGCAACTGTCTTACGGAAATTCGCCAACGAAGTGCGTTGCAGCGCGACGCCGCTCACGGTCGGCATCGACTTGATCGTTGCGTAGAACTGGTCTCTTCGACTGGCGTCGAGGCTGAGGTTGACGCCGTTCACGGTGGGGGCCTCGCGCATCAGGCGCGCCAGGGCCTCCATATCCATCATGCCCCGAATGCCGAAATAATCCTCCACCAGGGCAACGATCGGGAGAGATACCGTTCGCCGGGCACCTTCCAGCAGATCGACCTCAACCGTATCCCCGATCCCAACTCCGAGAATACGACCGAGCATCCCGGAGATCGCTAACCCGGTCTGGGGAAGCACCACCGGTCGCAGGTCGACGTCGATGATCCGCTTCAGATCGGCATCGTGAGGACGACCGCTGATCATGATCCGACGTTCGGCACTGCCATGCCTGATCCGGACCGGCACCTCCCGAAATGATTCGGCGGCAAGAACTCCCGGAAGACGCGCCATTTGCAGGACGACATTTTCCGACCGTTTCTCGATGAAGCCGATGGTCGCGTCCTGCCGATCGGCCAGAAAGTAGGTGACGTCGATCAACTGTTCCATGGTGTCGCGGGTGAAAAGCGAGACGACGAGAATTGCCGTGGCGAGAGCCATTCCGAGCGCTGTGAAGGACGCTCGAATGGGATGGCGGGAGATGTTGCGCAGCATCATCAGCGTCGGCTGCGATACGATCCTGTCGAGCGAAATCGCCGTGGGCAGGAGCCGGTGAAAACTCGGCGGCGCGGGCGGCTGCATTGCAATCGCCGGCGGGAGGCGCACCACGTCTCGCAGTGCGCGTATGGCGCCGACGATGGCAGCCCCTGCGCTGAGCGCGCCAGCGATCACATAGAGATCCGGAGCCCTTGCAAAGACCAGAAAGGGAAAATGAAAGAAGTCTCCGAACAGCGCCGTCACGCGCGATCCCAGCCACGTTCCCACAATGCTTCCGATCACAATCCCGATCAGCACGATGAGAGCGACGAATTTTAGATAGTGAAGGACGATAGCCCTGTCGCGATAGCCCAAGGCTTTCATGAGCCCGATCTGCTCGCGTTCCAGCGCCACAAGCCGGCTGAGCGTCAGATTGACCAGAAATGCCGAGACCAGAAGGAAGATCGGAGGCAGCGTACGGCTCATGTTGTTGAGCATGTCGAGCTCGTGGTCGAGCCAGGCATGGGAGGTCTGATCCTTGCGCCCATAGGCCGCCTGCCCGCCGTAGCCGTCGAGCAGGGAATCAAGCCGCGAGATGACCTCGCGCTCCACGGCTCCGCGCTGCAGCTTGACAGAAACCGACGAGAATGCGCCGTCAAGGTCATAGGCGCTGGCAAGAGCCTTTTCCGACATCCAGACGATGCCGTAACGGCGATCATCCGGCATCAAATCGCCGGGGCCGACGGTGTAGATGAACTCCGGAGACAGCGCCGTTCCGACGATGACGAGTTCACGCTTCCTGCCGTTCAAGATCGCCGAAAAGCGCGCGCCAGGTACGAAACCGTGTGCCAGAGCGAAGCTCTCGTTGACGACGACCTCCTCCGCTCGTCCGGGTTCGGGTAGACGCCCTGTCCGCATGTAAAGCCGATTGAGCATCGCCTCGCCGACATCAGGCAGCGAGACGAATTGGCCGCTGGCGGGTTCCGGGAAACCTGGCACATCCAGCAATGCGAGCTTGGCGATGCGCGCATCGACCGCGGCGACCCCCGGAATTTGCGCGATCTTATCCACCAGCGCCTTCGGCGCGCGCTTCACCAACGCGAAGACATCAGCAAAGCCAAAGCGCTCGTAATACGCTATGCGCGTTTCCTCAAGAGAGCGATGCGACCCGACTGCGAGCACCAGCGTCGCCACGCCGCCGCCGATCACCAGGGCAATGGCAAGGACCTGCGCCCAGAGGCGCACAACATCGCGGAACAGCTTGATATCGAGCGTGGACATCGGGCGTCACCAGCTCAACAATGCCGCTGCGCGGCGGGTTTCGTTCTGCTGGATTCTGGAGATCCGGCCATCAGCGAAGAACAGCACCCGATCCGCGACCTCCTGGATGCTGGCGTTGTGGGTGATGATCAGCGTCGTGGTGCCGAGTTCCCGGTTAATGCCGAGAAGGGCCTCGATCACGCGAATTCCGGTCTTTGAGTCCAGCGCCCCGGTCGGTTCATCGCAGAGGAGCACGGCGGGGCGTTTGGCAATCGCTCGCGCGATGGCGACCCGCTGTTGCTCGCCCCCCGAGAGCTGGGCGGGAAAGTTATGCATTCGCGCTTCCAGCCCGACCAGCGCCAGCGCTTCGTCAGGCCGCATTGGCTGTTCGGAAATGTCCGTCACCAGCGCGACGTTCTCGTAAGCGGTCAGACTCGGCACGAGGTTATAGAACTGGAACACGAAACCGACATGCTGGCGCCGGTAATTCGTCAGGTCGCGATCGTTGAGGCTGGTCAGCTCCCGCTCCCTGAAGAACAGCCTGCCGCTGGTCGGATGGTCGAGCCCGCCCATGATATTGAGCAGCGTCGTCTTGCCGCTCCCGGAAGGCCCAAGCAGCACAACGACTTCCTTCTCGGCGATCTCCAGGTCGACGTTATTCAGCGCATGCACCTGCACCTCGCCAGAGACGTAGGTCTTGGTCAGAGACTTGGCTGTGAAGACGGGCTGGGTCATGGCATGCATCAGTAAGTGGTCACCTTTGCGCCTTTCGGACATTCCAGATTGATTCAGATCATCGAAGGCCCTCAATCAAACTGAGTCGTTCGTGGGGCATTCAGAACACATCGATCGTCCCGGCGACCAGTTCGCCGACAAGTTCCGGAATGCGGCCAAATTGATCCGCGACGAGCTCTTCGATCCGGTGCCTCAATTGTTCGAGCGGGACGCCGTTCCCGGTTGCGAGCCTGAGGTTGACGAGAGCTGGCGTCGACACCGGGGCGCCGATCTGGCTTACGATCAGGCAATGGGCTTCGGTGACTTCGGGAACAGCGGATACCAGTACCCCGGCTACTCGTGTCGCCAAGACATTGTAGATTTTGCCGACATGGCTCACGGGATTCTTGCCTGCGGCGGCCTCGAGGCTCATCGGCCGCCATGGCGTGATCAGGCCATTGACGCGATTACCGCGGCCGACCTGCCCGTCATCGCCGGCTTCGGCCGACGTGCCGGTTACAGTGAGATAAATGCTTCCGGATGGAGGGTCATCAGCAGTATTGACGGCCACCTCGCACTCGGGAAACCCATGCTCGCTGGCGCATGCACGGACCCAGGCGGCGAGCGCCGCCTTCTCCCCCAGATAGGCATCGGTGTCAGCAAGAAATCCCCCGATCAAGGCGCAGGCGATCGTGAGATTGAGACGTCCAACGTTTCGGACAGCCATGATCTTGATGTCCTCTCCCCAAGCCGGATGGTCATACGCGCGATCGCGACCGTGGAGCCGCCGTTCGATGGAGAGCACGCAGCGTTCAAGCGCGCTCAAGGGCGCATGGGCGACGCCGAACGAGGTGTCGTTGGCAAGCGGAATATCCTGCGCACCTCGTCGTGAGAACAGTGACTGCAGGTCTTGCGAGCCCCGCTGAACCAGCGCTTCAATGCGAACGTGCCGATCGGGATCGAGCGCGTGCAAGTTGGCTCGCAGCCATGCCCTGGAACCTTCAATTGCGATGTCCTCGATTGGAACGATTTCACCGCCGAGCTTAGAGACAGCACGACCGGCGAGAAAGATCCTGACCGGCTCCGTCACCCGGCCTCCGCCGAAGGCTGGCAGCGCGCGGCCTCCGCACAACAGCGCCTTGTCGACGTTGTGATGAAGAATGTGGCCGAACCGGCGCTGGTATTCGCGGCAAAGATTGCGAGACAAGGTCTCGGCCAGCGCATCACAGATGGTGTCCGGATGACCGGCGCCTTTACGCTCGACGACTTCCACGTCATCGCTGGTAGCGAGGCGGGATAGTACGAGATTATGCATCACCGTAAGATTTCCGGCTGTTAGACGGTGCGAGTGGCATCGCCCCGTTCTGCCGCAACTCCCACGCAAACATGGCTAGGCCGCACGCCCACACCAGGGCCATCGCAAGCAGGACCCATTTGAAGTCAGAGCCAATCATGACATTGACGGCCGCCATCCAGCCGATCGATGCGGCGCCGCCGAGCAGCGCACCCACGCCAGCGATCGGGGAATGTTGGCGAAATGACGTAGCGGCCAAAGTGACCGTTAGAATGCCAGTTGCCAGGATATATCA
>Ga0307516_10002332_pt1 | contig 25545 bp, 38 predicted proteins | sample 19_EM_MG_FD_203310 | JGI IMG/M metagenome (GOLD analysis project Ga0307516, IMG submission 203310) | Populus trichocarpa ectomycorrhiza microbial communities from riparian zone in the Pacific Northwest, United States - 19_EM | ecosystem: Host-associated > Plants > Roots > Unclassified | place...
CCTTTACCGCGTTGCTCTAGATCCCAAGTTAGCCCCAAGCCAAAAGGTAATGAGGTAATTTCACCATGAGGAAGAGATGATCGTCGGAAAGAAGGAAGCAGGTACATAGGGCGCTTACAGCCGCGGGGATCACGTGGGGTCCTCGATCGGACACGTCTTCAAAGCCAATCACCGTTGCCCTACGACATTCTCCAGTACCTCCTCCTCCCCTCCCCAGCACGCTAGAACAAGATGTGGCTCACGGACGCTCAGAGTCAGTCCAAATCCCTCCATCTAGGCCACTCGACGGATAACTGATTACCTCCTCGAAACCGGTAACAGAAATCGGTGTTGCCTTGACCTCGTTTGGAGGGATATTTATCATGCTCGGCGTGTTACTCTTCTTCGACGGCGCCTTACTCGCCCTGGGAAACGTACGTTCGACCTTCCTCCAACTAACAACCCCCGGTCTGACAGGGCTTATTTGCGTTTCCGGCCGGGTCAAAACAGATTCTATTCCTCTGTGGTCTGACACTTATCATCGGCACACAAAAGACGTTCTACTTCTTCGCTCGGAAACAGAAAATCCGAGGGACGTTGTGTTTCCTTGGAGGCATCCTACTCGTATTCTTAAAGTGGCCGTTCATTGGGTTCGTCGTGGAGATATTTGGGTTCTTGAACCTGTTCGGGTACGTGGATGAACTGTGGGCTCGTATTTGGAATGATAACAGACCCGCTGTACAGAGACTTCTTCCCTGTCATCCTGACCTTCCTACGGCAACTACCATTTGTTGGAACGTTCCTAACGCTTCCTTATGTCCGAGACGTACGTGGAGGGTCCCCGTTATTTTCACCCGCGGCTCAGCCAGTTGACACCCCTCTTTTCGTGGACACAGGTCGCGGACCGTTTGGCTGGGTCGAGGCAGTCCGTAGTATGACCCCTTCCCGGGTAACGTAGAATGGACAGATTTATTGCACCATTACTCCTGAGGGACATTGCGCTATCGTCTGGGGGCAATGAACCAGGCCGAATCTTTGTCAAACGATGCGACCATGTCAACACGGCTGCATGTCTCGAGTCCAACTTTCGTGGCGGCACGACATTACCGCATATTCGGTCAACGAGATCACACACCGGGAGCCCCGTGGTCTCGGGTGGAACTCGCCGACAGTTCAGAGGAGGGGTCTCAGATCTAATGATGAATTTTGAAATGCTTCCCGAGGCATTTCTCACGATCACAACCACTTGGACCGAAACGAAGGATGGATCCCGTTGATCCGTTCTTTTCAAAATTCCTTGCCGTAAGTCCTGACCAAGTCTGGGTGCCTCAGAGCTGTTTCCAGAGTGAACCCCACTCCCTCCTCGCCTGTTTTTGACACGCGACAGACCACATACGCAGAGATCAAACTTCACCACCCGCTTGAAGGCAGGCGAAAATGGCGACTACGGGCGATACGACAGTTTTGGGACATGCTTCCCGACGTAAAACAGAAAACATACACGAACCAGGTAGGGACTCGCTGTCGGACCTAACTTGAAGCGACGATGGAGTCTTCCTTACACCAAATCCCAGCTCTCCCGACCAGAACCAAACGATGAATCCGACTTCTTTATGGACGAAGACCTCTTCGACGAGATCACGGATGACGAAGCTCCAGGACTGGGTATCCTCGTCCGAACAGATTTCTCAAACGACGAAGCGTGGCGGTCGTTCCTTGCGAAACTGAAAAAGGGCGAACAGGAGTTCTCCTCTTCGTCAGCTCCGGGTCAGGGGGAGGATATTGGGATGGATCAAGGCGCCGAACCGCATGCGCCTGCTTCTACTTCCGGCGTCAAGACTGGAGACGATAAAGGAGACTCGGACGGTTCATCAGACCAAGGCTCAGCACCAATAATCGCCATCCTCGACCCAAGCCCCGAAATCCGCCCCTACTTCTCCGAAATTTCCAACCTCACCGCTCTCCGTCTCCTAAACGACGTGGACCTCCGAAAACTCACTATCCCACCTAACGCGAAACGTTTCAACCCACCCAATCCGATTGTGGATTGCAATGGGTGGCAAGAGATCTACCATGGGAAGACCCTATGGGTCTACGACGCTACGTCGAACAGAGACCAGTGTGCCAGGCTTGTCAGCAAACGCTCTGATTTCTATGGCACCGCAACGTAGGTCTGGTACCCTGCTTCATTCGTCCGGCAGCTAACTCCAAGGATAGGGGGGACAGTTGGAGAGCCAGGGTGTCACACATATGCGAGTTGCAGGTCAACGTTTCCACTGGTGCCATTACGATAGACTTCGGTGGGATGGACAAATACACATACGAAGAACGTGTCCGTAATCTCCGGGACGCGACGGATATATAGACGGTTTCAGTGCCGAGAGGAGAACCAAACCCCCACAAGATTTCGAGTGACCTTCCCGGGTTTGGTTCCTGAACCAACCCATCATCTGCCCCGTTCGAACATGGATACAGCAGCAATCGATTTTGGGGGTACAACATGTCATGTAATAAACAACTAGCCCTACAAAGCAATTACGAGATAACGCTCCAGACACGGACAAGGTCATCGGTGAAACCACCAAACAGCGTCTGGCCATCCGCTGACCAGGCGATCGACACGCACACCGGCTCCTTGACCTTGCTGGTGTCGGAACGTTCTGGCTTGAGTTCATCGACAATTGACCTGAAAACACCACAAGTGTCAGCACCACCGCCAGGTTACGAGCCCGCAATCCAACCCACTTGCTCTCCAGATCGAAGATTTTGATGCAGCTAGCAGTAGCAGCGCATAACCAGTACCGGTTGGGGGAGAAGACGAGGGCGTTAACGACATCTCCTGCCTCGAGCGAGTACAGGTGTTTGGCTTCGTTGAGATCCCAAAGCATGGTGATACCGTCCTTTCCTCCAGAAGCAGCCAAGGAGCCGTCGGGGGAAACAGAAATGGTGTTGATGTAGCCGGTATGGCCGTAGTGGTTTGTTCTCAGCTTGAACTTCGACAGCTCCCAAACCTGCAGGTCAGAGAATTATCAGCAAACGGCATCACTGGAAGGTGACGAACAAGAGTGAGCGGGTCAGAGATCTTGGTGATATATCGTAGTCTCATAGGGATGTAAATCCCTCTGAAGTAGCAAATATTAAATGTAACATCACTCCGCTCCCAAGAACCGAAAATGCCAACGTTATGACGGTTGCATACCTTGACGACCTTATCCCAACCACAGGAGACGATCACGGGGTTCATCAAGTTAGGGCTGAATCGAACGCACGAAACCCTGGAACGCAGGCGCGAAGATCGGTGATTCAATCCAAATTGACGCAAACCGTCACAACGCACCACTCAGTGTGTCCATCCTCCTTAATGTCAAATTTACATTCACCCAGGGTATTCCAGAGCTTGATCGTCCTGTCACGAGAACCAGAGACGATCTGTCTGTTATCAGCGCTGAAGCTGACGGACAGAACGTCAGAGGTGTGCCCGACGAATTTCCTAGTTGTCTGGCCGGTGTTCAGGTCCCAGAGACGAAGGGTGTGATCCCAAGAAGCGGAGAGGGCGAACTGGCCGTCAGAGGAGATAACAACGTCGGAAACGAAGTGGTTGTGTCCGTGGAGAATACGTTTAGGGTAACCAAACGCGTCCTCATCCCTGGTCAACTGCCAGACGATGATGGTTTTGTCTGTCGCGACGTGTGTCAGATAACGAACGCATCCCTCAACCTCTCGGACTGATCTGCGCACCTCGTGAAGCCGTCAGGATCATGTCTGGGTTCTCCGAGGAGGTGGCGATGGCGGTGACCCATCCTGCGTGGCCTGGCAGCGAACCGAGGTAGCGTAAGGACTCCATTTTCGTTTTAGAGATTTCGAGACTTGGCTCTTCGGGGTCGTCGTTTTGCCCGTCCACAGCGTGGATCGGACTGTACAGTTTATGTAAGAAATTCCCACGTCTGCTAATTCCCACGTTTGATACTTGGAATTGGGATTCCTTGGGCCCCAGGGACAAAGTGGCAAGGCAGATGAAAGTTTATTGGGGGCTTGTGCTTTAGCGGTAGCCAATGGCCGGCCGAGATTAAATGCAATTTGTATACCAGTAGAATAGAAAAAACAACCTGGTTAACCACAACGAACGAACCCAAAGGTTTTGACAGAGCGAACGGATAAAAATAATGACCAGCATGGAACACCGAAGATATACACCATTCGCCATGCAGTCAATGCGCATCGCGGATCTGCCTTTCGAGCCAGTTGGCAACCATGGCGGCTCCCAGCGTGGCAGAACCGTGCCTCAAAACGCAAATTACGTGCTTCCCGACTACTTCTTCACATTCGTCGGCTCTGTTAAAACCCACAAGACAGTTTGCGCGATAGCCATCCTCTGTCATTCCGAGGATTGAAGCTACGGAACACGGCTCCCCTCCCTCCTGAGAGCCCCCAGTGGCCACGTAGGCATGTAAGAGGATGGGAAGGCCAATTAGGGTGGGAAGATCATCGGTGACAGCCGTCAGATCGGCCTCGAAGTTGAGAGTCGCCCGTGAACGTGGGTTGTTGTGAATCAAGTCAAGGAGTGAGACCAGGGATCCCAGGGCGTCGAAAGCTTCATCGACAGCCTCTGAGGCCAACAGTCTGGCTGCCTTATCTTTCGAGGGCTTGGCGATATGTCCGAGTATATCGAAGAGGGCCCGAGCGTCCCCAGATAGGGAGGACCCAACTGGGTGGTTGGGGGGTGTGGATGGACGGGAATGGGGGAGGATCGTCGTGAATCGAGGGGGAGGGCTGGTAGGCGGCGTAGTGGATTGTCTGGTCTTGGGCTTCGTGGTCGCGGACGGGAGTTTTGGGGATCCAGGAGGGGAACCCGAAGTGAACGGACGGTGAGCGAGGGCGACGAGCCCGTGCCATACTAAAGTAATGAGCATCGCACCCAGAGAGCTCTGCGCCGCGTCAACAGCTGCAATCTTTGCAAGTGCTTTAGCATATAGCGGGACAGCCGCTTGCAACCCGACAATGGAGGGATGTGGGGTGGAGGTCTTTGCGCTCTTGGAGTTTAGTCCGGAGCCGGTCCTTCCAATTGGACTGGGCTTCTCCAGTCCGTCGATAAGGGGGAGGAGCTCGGATTGGACCGAGGCGATCAAGGGGTTGACAACCCGCATAACGAGGTTGGCCAAGCCCTCCCGGATCACCCTTAACCCATCCGGGCGCCCATCAACTTCCTGCCCTAAGCCTAGTTCGTCGAACGCCTCTAAAATCTCCCCTACCAATGTTGCTAGCCCGACCGCATGCAGCTGGGTTGCGTTAAGGCAAGACGGCTGCTGAGTCAAGGTGGTCGCAAGGAATTGGGGAGAGGAGAGTAAAGGAAGCAAGTGAGCGGAGATATTGGAGAGTAGCACGGATAGCGGGCGTTGTAAAGAACGAACGATAGCTCGTTGAAGGTGTGGGTTATCGTGTGAGGCTTTGATTTCGCTGTAAACATGACGTCACGATCAGCCCACGGCGGTGCGAGATCCGGAAACTGGTTGACCTACCCAGAAATGAAAGCGCCCAATGTATGACCTCTGCCTGCAGGAATTGGTCTTCTCCCCCCAAGTTGCTCGTGGGGCAGCGGGGGGCCAGTAGGTTGCGCCAGAGCTCTAGTAACGGCTTCGCTCAGCTTCAAACTGAGAACTTCGAGGTATGACCCATCCTGGACCAAAGGGGTGACTGCCGCGGGAACCGTCACAGGGGAGGGAGATGGGCGTCTGAAGCTTGCCAGCGCAAATTTTGAGAGGGGGCGGTGGCGGTCGTAAGGATAGGAGACACTCTCTAACTTCGCTGCGGGTGAAGGGGATGGGACAGGGGAAGCGGGACGGCTCGAGGGCTTGAAGAAGGAGGGCGTCTTAATGGCGTGCATTGTGCAAGGTATAGAGGAGTATGCGGTGCGGTGTTGTATAGTGCAGTTGTGGTGGTGAGAGTTGGAATTGGAGTGCTGGACGGACGGTTTCTGTGTATATGGTATAGGGCGACTCGGACACCCACAGCGACGGACAGATGAAAATTTATCCCATGAGACGTTTAAAAGAAGTCTGGGGGTGGGGAATGACGGAAGCGAATTCTAAGGAGGTCGGCCGAGGTCAACTGGGAAGAGTCCGAGGGGTCCGAAGTGAACTGGATTAATGTTCTTTGATTTCCTGAAACCGACGACGTTCAGCACAACCTGCCCGCCGTTGTCGAGAGCAAAACTCACCCAGTAGACGAGACGAATGTCATAAGAAATTTGCACGATGGTTGATCGAGGACAAGGGGAAGAGAGACCACCAGCAAACATTGTCCGCTTTTGGGTTCCCGTAAGATTCTCACGCCCCTTAGGTCCGGCCCCCTTCTGACAGCCTGAACGCCTGTTCCCGCCGCAAACCGTGTATTCATGTTTAACACCCTAAGGCTGCCTGGATATTCCCCAGATGCGCTGGAACAGCAAACGTAGGCAAGCAGGCGGACCAGGCGTCTCTACAACCGTAAACACACCGATATCTGGCTTCTTCTCGCCGACGTCTCCCATAAGCACAGGAGCTGGTACAGCGGCGGACTCAAACGGCCCATGCAAAATGTGATGCCGATCTAGTTCCTGTTGTACATGGGACCGATTGTCCCCGGACGCATACGCCCCAACGTCATCGCGCCGGTCTACAACGAGCATCCCGCGTGTAAACTCGCCCGTTCTGTATCGCATATAGAACGGGGTGATTAGCACCATTCTAGTGCGTATCGGGCGAGATTAAGAGACCCACCGCTCGACTTGGAATTGCCGTCGGGAGGTTCTCCAGCCGTGCGTCAAAACCGGAGATTGGCCGGCTGATACCTTTCCTGGTGGGTTCTCGATAGCAAACCAGACGGCCACAGGATCATGTAACTCCAATGCATCGTTGCCAAAAGAAAGCATGACCTCTCTCACCCTTTCCAGGAAAGCGCTGGTGAAGTGTAACAACGGCGGCTTCCCCGCTGGGTTCGAGGGAGAGCTCGTATTTTCGAACTCCGGGTCAACTTCGGCTTTATAGGCCGAGAATGGCATCTCGTGAGGTGTGGTGACATCGAGGGGAACCAAAATGAAACGTTCGTGTGGGAAACCCTGATCAGGTATGGCGGGAGTGAGCACGTCGTAAACCGCATGCGGATCTGCGAAGAAGTTGACTGGAAGGGCATCAGTCGTCGGCCGGCCAAGTTGAGAGGGGGGGGCATCTGACACTCAGCCACTGGTGTAGAATTCCCTGGTGCATCCAGAGCGCCTCCCATACAAACGACTCTGCCGAGCCGTTCTCTAACTAGAGCAGGATCCTTCTTCAACATCCCCGACAGGTCCGTCAGTGGACCCAACGCGATGTATGTTATTGACTTGTCTGGTTCAGATCGGATTAGGTCTAGGGCGATATCTATAGCAGGCCGTGAAGAGATTTCTAATTGAGGGTGTTGGTGACCGGCTCCTGCGAAGTCAGCCTGTAGATCAGGATGCCGGGTGGTGATATCCCCCAGCCCGTCACTAGCCGGGGATTGAGTGTCGAGTATTCGAGAGGTCGATTTATTGAGAAAGTGACTCGTACCGGCCGTGGAAGTATTGCGCTGTTTGTATGTCCCCCAGGGTCGGGTTCCTTGCCCCCAGCGCCAGGATGGTCTTCCGGGACTGGGCAAAGTTTGGGAACCGACCCCGGTCATCGGGGATCACCGCAAAGTGACGCGCGAGAGCCTCATAGAGATTGAAAACGTTTTTCCTTTGGAGGGACCTCAGACCGACGGCACCCACAGATTAGGGGGGATGATTACTGACAGACAGCAATCTCTGCTGGTGTTGCCTATCAAGACACGGGTGAGGGACTTGCTTTGCGGGTCCTGGGAATTTCGGTACCAAACGTAACCGTGATCGCAAGCACCTCGAGCTCAGGCGATGCCAGCGCAAGCAATCTGGGTTGGCGATGAGATAGAGTAGACCAGGCGGGAGAGCAGGACTCGCTCACATGCCAATCACGTCGTCTACCCCGGGATCCGTGTCAACTACGGTGGGTCGTCGGTGAACTTCATCCTCGGAGGGAAGATATCGCTCACTGATCACAGGTCTCTTTTCCATCGACCCAGACACGTTCTAACACTTATTTTCCGGTTGGGGCCCACAGCCTATCGGATGGTCAGGCTCTGGAGCTCAGAAGACAGGGTCAGCAACTTTGTGGGGCTTCGGGAGGAGAGATGGAAGAATCAGCAATCTCGAGTAGAACGTCCAATCACGGACTGGTCGGTCTCGTGGAGTTATTTGGGAATTGTAAAGGATTTCATCCCAGAAATCAGAAGGCACAGGGGACTTACCGGAAGCTGCGGACGGATGGATGCGGATGGGGGGCTCCTCGCAAGGACCGATCTGCCGTATATAAAACCGGTGAGTCTCGATCTGTGTTGCCCATCACCTCGGTCGCTATACGCACCTCCTATCGAGGATGCCATCCTCGACGTTCATCCTACGGCAGCTGAAACCTCCAGTCCTCAGGCTACACTTTTCATCGTCTGATGTTCGAGAAACGACGCTCTTCGAGGAGGGCGAACCAAAGCATCGCTACAAGGTTTCTACTTCGCGGCCGGCATCGCACTCGGGTAACAAGGTGACCACGGTGTCGGACTCAAGAGGGATGCCGATAATCGTCTTTCGGTGGAACACGTACAAGAGGGACGAGATAGACTGGGTCAAACCCCGTCAGGATGGGTCACCCCCTTCCATCAAGCGCCCAATATCTGCGTTCTTCAAAGTAGGAAGGTAATGTGTTCAAAATCACACCCGCTCGTGCAATCTTAACCGACCTCCGGGCCACCAGGGAATACGCTACCTTCGAAGATCGAGGTAACTCGTATGTATGGACAAGAGAAGAGCACGATCCAAATGCAGGCCCAGACGTGCTCCTAAACCTTTCGGTGCGCCTTCTTGTGACATGTCCCACCAAGTGTGGATTCTGAGTCTCCCTGGGCAGCTCTTCTCCAAATCGCGCGGCACGTCGGCGGTCTGTGGGCGGATAATCGAAGGAAGGGTCCTGGAGCTCTACCGGGAGCTCACGGATTCACCCACGAAAACTCTGGAGGAGGCATGTGTCCTCTCTGGGATCTTTGCTCTCCGGTACCTCTCAAGAGATCTCGCAGCGAACGTGGAATCAGTCGATGTGAGGTTTCGTCCTCACTCCGCGAGAGTTTTGGCTAATGATTCGAGTCCTTAGTACTGGGAGTTCGGTACTGGACAAAAGGCACGACCCAGCACACCCCGGAAGCCCCCCACAAGTCCCACCAACGACTCACGCCCGCGTTCACGGGGCGGGCCCCGTACCTATGCTCTCTCCCACTATGATATCTAATATTAATTCTGTTGTGTCATGTATTACTAGACTATTTTTGGTTCGTCATGGTATCGTCAGATCCAAGGTTCTCAGAAGCGCGAAAACTGCCAAAATAAAGAGTGGGCGGTGGCCTGTGTTCTGCCACGAGACACCACTTTTGTTCCGTCCGGCCTCGACCGCTCGAAACGTCGAACTACTTCCGAAGGGCGAAGGAATTGGACGGCGGGCTGAGATCCAGCCGAGATCCAACGAAGATTCTGATCCGCGCGTTGGTCTTGGTCTCGATGCCGACGAGCGATCGCCTGCCTTTGTGCGAAGCCGCCGTGCCATGGCAATTCACCGCAAGCGCCTCCACTAAAGCATGTGGTCCGAACAGACCGGATAGATTCCAAACCGTCACTGCCCCCGCGTATCGACCCTTTTCACACGGGAAGAAATCGAGGGTCGGGTGGTTTGCAACCCCACCTCCCGACCCCTCAGGCAGATCCCTGTTTGGGTTTAGCGCTAGCGCCGCCCGGTAAAACTCGAGAATGCTCGGGGAGAACAACCCGAGCTCTTTGATCTCGAAGCCTCGGGGGTCGCTTCCCAAGACCCCTCTGGATACGCCGTCCGCAGCACCTCGGTATCAAGCCTTAGATCAATGACGCCTGCCCGTGCTTCTATCTGGCTTCATGGTGAAACCGGTCTCGGGTGCACACCCTTACGAACCATATTCACAGGGTTCAATAGATTCGTAAGTACTCGAAACGAGATCAAAACACCAACGCATCGCTTTGCCCAAATCACGTACCACGCCAGGAACCCGTATACGACTAACATACAATTGAATACCTCTCCTAGTAATAACGCATGTTAACATAAAGAATGAATATGGAGCAAACAAAAAGATAACAGATGTGGGACGAGGGGCGCCGATGAGGTCCTGCGTAATCAACTGCATAGATCTGAGAAGAGTGTCGAGGGGGATGGACGAACGGACCGGAAACATACCATGAGGAACAGATACACCAACAGAGCGCGAGTAATCGCAAAGGAGAACGCATCGGCGCCAGGTCTATGTGACCGGACGAGGGCCTCGTTGGAGGTCTGACGTAAACCGTGTATCAACACCGAATCACATCCTTGAGAACAGAAGTTGAGATAAGGAGGTGGGAGAGTGTTGCCGGAAAGCGTGTTACAGGAGTTGTGCGCGGTCGAGAGTATCGCGGATGATTCCGTCGTAGACGGTGGCCAGTGTCGTGGCCATCGCATTCGTGTCCTATTCGTTGTGTCCAAATCCGGAGTTAGCTGCAGTGGATCCAGAAGCCAGAGATGTGGTGACGCACAGCGGCTGATGTTAGGTAACAGTAGAAGAGACGTTGGCTTCCAGAAGTCCGGAGAATTCCCCTGAACTGCTGTTTTAGGACTGTATCGTGTTGCGAGTTAGTCATGAACCAGGTTGGACCCCCAGAACCTCACAAGAAGTTACAGAAGGAACATCGTTCGGGTGCCTTCCAAAATTAACAACATATTTGTCGAACCGGACCCCAGACTCCAGCTTTTCCTTCAATAAATCTATTTTGTTCAGGAAGCTGGGTGTGCAGCCAAAGGGATCGGTCAGAGGGTGAGCTACCGAATATGAAGGGTCACGTACAGGATAAGTTGAATCCTCGCCAGGAGCTTGGAGTTGCAAATGTATTTCCAGATAAGTAGACTGTCCTCCAGCCGATTCACGCTGGTGTCTTCCGCCAGGCGTTGGTCGAAGCAGCTCACTGGAGCTAGAAAAATGATGGAGTTGATATTGTCGAAGTAGGAACACCAGGCGTTTCGCTACCACAGGACCACGTCACTCTCGTCAGAAGGCGAAGTTGGGAGACTGGATGTGGCTTACAGATGCTCTCGAACCACCGACATCGTATAAGATCCAATCGTCATTGGCTGTGGCTGGAAATGATCAGTAAGGTCCTGCACTGGCGTCGAAGGTGGAATACCTACCCCCAGGAATGGCGAAGTGGTACTCCTGGACACCGATAGTCCGAAGCCTTGCTTTGACGACGTCCTGATCTGAAGGCTCGTAATCTCTCGCTACAATCCGGTCGATATCACCCATGAAGCTAGAAAATCCAGGTAAATGTGCAACTGGGATGGCACAAGCTACCACAGACTTACAATCCTGAGGAGTGTTCCAATTGCGCTTTGGTCCCCTTGAGCACCTGCTGAACGACATCATCTGTCCAGAGCTGTTTAATGTCGGGCCCACAACGGTAGAGGATCTCTGTTGCGCCATGAAGATCCTGAACGGATTTCTTCTCAATGAGCCGTTTAGGCCCCTCCTTCCCCGACAAACGGGTCTTCCAGGAACTGTTAACCGACACAGAAAACTCTGTGTGGCGGCGCAAGGATCTGGACGACCCAGGGTCCAAGGTAGGGAACACGGTGTGGGCTGTCGTTCCGACCTGGTCAGGTTCGAGAGCGGCGGAGCCGATGAATTTCTCAAGGTCTTCCCGGACGCTGGTCAAAGGTTGAAGTCGCAACTGCAGTAGCTTGTGCTTGTCCGAGAAATCAAAGAGAGTATCCCGCGCGTCATCGTCTGAAGGCTCGTGATCGTCGGACGACACCGGGGAGACGCCGCCTCGGAGGGATCGCGACGGAGAGAGGGACCGCTGCTGACGTTGCAGTCTCTCGTTCTGTTCTTTCATGACTCTATTCACGATATTGAGGATCGTTGTGACTGATCGGATGAGGTTCAGGTGGCTGCGGGCGGGGGCAAACACGGGTCAACCGGTCGCAATTGGGCGCGGAATGAGCGGAGGTCGGACCCATACTCACATAACGGTTTTCCATGAACCCCGCTCCCGGAGCCATGCGCTGTATGCATACTTGAGCTGGAAATCTGATCGACGTTTCTGGTCGGAAAGAGGCCACGGCCCATACGAAAAAAAAGCACATACTCTTGATCGTCGTGGACTTTCCTGTACGTGTGTTAGATAGGGATTGGAAACGTGTATGGCACGGGGCGCTCGTCGACTGACCGCTCTCACTCTGCCCGAGCAGGAGGACTTTAATGGCTTTTTGATACCTCCTAAAGGCGACCTTGTCTTGCTTTATTTGCTCGTCAATGGTGTCGCTGACTCCTTTGGCGCGCGCTTCCTCCTCCTCTCGTTGGGACCTTTCCTGAGGGGTTTCATCTCCGTGGGGAGGGGGACCCTGTATGAACGGGTTTTGGGAGGGTATGTCGGACATGGGGGAGCTTGGTGGTATCCTGAGGAGAAGAAGGGAGCCGTAGTTTTTTTTAACCACTCACAAAGCTGCCAGATGGCCCAAGCGTGGTTTAGCGTTAGTGGTCTCCCACAAGGTACGCGACAGACCGCTAAGCAACCGCTAGTGATCGACGTGCTTCCCCACGATCGGGGCGGAAAGTTCTGGCTTCGCTCGGCAAATCGCCCGTTCCCTACGCCACGAGCCAGCGACGCGGTTGGGACCCGAATGTTGGTCCTCCCCACCTTCGCAGATGATCTATTCATACAGATTCTCGATAGTCGACCAGCTTAGCTTCCAAATCGCACGCTTCCCTGTAGGTCGAATGGCAATGAGGCTACCACCATATTGGATACTGGAGCGGCTGACACGAGCGTCCGCCGGAAGGGAGTTTATTGGGGATAGCCTCCGTGTGCGTCGCGCACATGCACCGACGCCGTTCCATTCCAGAACGTGGAAGCTGAGCGACGGGAAGGCCCGAGGTGGGGAACGCTCATCCACCCTGGATCGCGTATGTAATGTATGTAAGTACAGTAATCCTGTCAAGCCAATCTTTGGCTTGCGAGAGCCGCATGGATGAGGCTCCGGTGCAATGCCCCGCCGGTCCCCCTCGCGTAGGGTCGTCGGAGTCGTACCAATGAAGAATAGTCTCTTGTTGCCTAGACGGAAGGTTTTCCAAAGGCCCCCGATGGTTTGGATCATCCCACCCCGCTGGCTCGTGCCTGTGGCTGGCTGACATTGACATCCCAGTAGTCGCTTGGATCCCAATTTTCTTCCGCCCGCGACAAACTTGGGTCTCCCACGGTGCAGCGGCGGGTTTCCTAATATGGAGTATCTTACATAATATTTGCACCTATTTCCCCCATTTTTGTCTCCTCCCATTCTCTTGCTCCTTATCCTCTCCCCGACGGTCCTGCCCCGTCTCTGGCGGTCCCGTGTCCTCAGCACATAGGGCTCGTCTCTACGTCGTCAGCTCTGGAGGTTCTACTGCTCCCCACCGGCTATAGAAGGCGGCTCATCAACCCGGTTCACTGCCCAACCTAACCGAACTTCATCGCCACAAGCGGCAAACGTATAGTGTCTCCCTCCGCTTGACCTTTGCCTCCGTCTCCCTCAATGCCTGGCATCTCGAGGTTCAAGCAGGTCGCCGCCGAGGCAAAATTCAACGTAACCACAGAGTGTGCGTATCCCCACAAACTCCACCCCTCTTGATTCTCTGGACTCATCCCAACACCGCCAGTCACGAATCTGGGGTTGCATTCCGCTGCTGCCTCAGGTGATTATGGTCTCGTCAGATACGCTATCATTAACGGACAACCAATCAACTCGGTCCTCCATGGGGTCCTCCCCATCCACGTTGCTTGCTCTGGTGGGGACGAGCAGGTCGTCAACCTGCTGATTGAAAACGGCGCAGACGTTAACGCCCCAAGGTATGTCCCCCTCGCTTTCTTCCAGCGCCCCCCCTCACTATTCTTCCCCCTTGTTTTCATCTCGCTTCGCAATTTGCAATATCTCAAATTACGACCAAATCAAGGCTGCCCCTACGATACACCAGTGACAAGAACAGGGACACCTCCGCACCAATCGTCGGAACATCCGGTTCCACTCCGCTTCATTTCGCTTGCGCAAACGGCCACGTTAACATTGTTATCATCCTACTTCAGCATGGTGCCCACCCTGACCGAGCCGATAAACATGGCGTGACCCCAGAGGCTCTTGCCCGAGAGACCGGTCACGAAGTCTGCGCCGAAACCATCCATAGGTGGATCGAACAGAAGGACCAAGACCTCAGGGACCGCGCTGAATACCCATACAATGGCCCTTCGTCCTCCACAACTGATTGTTCGTCAAGAAAACATCTCCACGTGAAGCGTTCTATCGACAACGCGCTAAGCCTTTTTAGGACCCAATCTTCAACCCCCCTCGCTCTGACGCTCCCGCCCGCCCTCTCTGCATCCACGTCCCCGTCAAACTCCCCCGTCAACGAGTATGGTCTAGTCCTCGATTCCAACACAGCCGGGGATGACGGCCATCAGAAGACGCGAAGACCTTCCCTTCCTCTCCAATACAGCCCCATTCCCGCCCCAAAACCTTCAACGGGTTCCAGTTCGCGGAGGCCGCGGTCCGCTGGTACTGGCGCTGACGGTCCGACTCAACAACAGCGAAACCTTGGCGCTGGTAGAACATCCTCCAAATATTCCCTCCGTAATCTCCTGCGGAAGCAAAGCCAAGTTTCCCTTGTTGAGTCTGATTCGCCACCCCACCCTTCCCTATCCATTTCCCCGAATGCCTTTGACAAGCATACGATTGATTCCCCCGTGGGAGACGTCACCCCATCGAGGTTCAAATCGAGGTTTGGAAGCGATGCGTCAGAGCGGCCGTTGATGGCTGCTGAACTCCACAACCAGCTAGCGTTGGAAGACCTATATGGCGAATCTACTGTTGATGGTTCTCCTTCGAACAGTCCAGCCCCACCAGGCATCCTTCGTGGTCACAGCAGGTCCTCGTCTATTAGTCAGCGTCCCGCATCTCGCGCGCTTAGGTTTGACCCTACTTCTTCGGCGCCTGGACTTTTCGCCAGGAGGACATCCAGTCCGAAGCGTATGTTCACACTGAATGGCAGCAGTAGCATCAGTTCTCTCCGAGGAATTGACTCTACCGCCCGTCCAGCTTCGGGGAGCGACACTCCCGAGTCTGCCCCACCGACCTCCACCCACTTCTTTGATCTGCAAGATGGGGATATCGTCCGACCATACGGAAGGATGGACCGGTTAGGAGAACTAAAATCCGAAGGTCGTAACGCTGATCAGGGTGTCAACTCTTCTACATCGTCCTTATCTCGGGGTGCAGAAGTTTCCAGGAGCAATGACTTCCCATTCAGCATCCGTACCCCCCCTCCAAACGAGGAGCAGGATCCGGCGCCGTCCACCCTCAAACCAAATGGAGCGGGCGATGCTAGGCTCCGGGGACACTCCATCAGCAGTGTCAGCACAGATCTCAGCGTTGATAACCCGGCGTTGAGCTCCAGCACGACGAGCGCGAGCGCGAGCATCACCGTACCCACCCCGGCGTTGAACAACTCACCGCTACCCATTTCGGAAGGTTCCCTGTCAACGAAGCATCAGACCACGCCGATTGATATTGATATCGGCGCAATTTCCTCACATGCTCAGGCCGAGGCTCTTGTACAACGGACACAGAGAAGTATTCTGGAGATGGATAATGAGATACCGTTGTCCTCGGCAGCCCTGAGTTCCGGCAGGTCACCACTCAGTGCGAAATTGGCTATGTATGGCGAGACGCTTGAACTCGAAAGGAGGCTCAAGAAGGAAGAGGAAGATAGAAGGGTCGCACAGTCCGCTAAGAGCTTGACTACGCCAACCCCCCAATCACCCCCCCAATCACCTGACTCACCAGGCCCGAAGGAAAGTGGGTTAGAGAGGCAGTTCAGTTTGGAAGAACGTTCTCCGGTTCCGAGGAGGCGTAAACCGCGACGGCCACACACCGCTGGAGATGAAGTCCCCCGACCATTTGGTACGTTTTGGCCGTAGGCTCCCTCGCGATTTGGCTAATGACCTCCACAGACAGCGGTTTCTCTCTCCGATCACCCGCAGATAGAGTAAGAGATCTCCGCCCCATATTCGACGAGTTCGGCGCTCGGAGAGGTCAGGGTTCCCCATCGACGGTTGCGATTGTAGAAACCTCCCCCACCCCGGATCCTTCGCCACCCCCATCGCCGTTGGAATATGACGACGCTCCCTACACCGCCCCTGTATCCACCAACCCCCCTACCGATTCCTCCCCCGAATTGTATGTCTCTACTAGACGGTCATTCCAGGGATCGACGCACCCCCGGGCTATCCCGGACGACACGGGTCGAGTTCCGTCAAAAGTGCTCCAACAACGCGACCGATCACAACAGATCGCTCGCGCCAACAAGCTTGCAAAGATGGGATTCTCTCCTGCGGAGCTCCCATCATCGACTCTAAACTCTGGTTCCCGTGCCGGTAGCACCAAGTCGCGATTCGGGGGAATCAAGAACCTCGTCGATTCGATAAAGGGCAAGCGGTGATCGGTGACCATGGGTTGCCTCGCCTGTACCACCCCCTCTCACTCACCGCATCATCCTCCCACATCATCACTTGTATCTCTGCCAGAAGAAAAGAATGGCAGTTCATAACTCTCTCTCTTCCCCTGTGTTTTCCTCGCATGTTTTCCTTTTCCTCTGTGTCTTCCTCCCTCCGTCCCCTCTCTTTTTTTCGGTGTGTATTGGTTATTGATATTCTCGCGAATGGTTGTATTTCATCCCCGCGCTATTTTACGCGCGTTTCTCCATATATCACCCCTCCTCTTTCCTCTCTTCCTGATGGGGCCCACGGTTACATTGGAATCACCCCGTCCCCATCAGGCTCGTGCATGTATGTACTATTACAAGAAGCCCCCCCTTTCTCGCGTGGACTGGGCGTTGCTCCCTCCTGTCGGTCGTTATTTATTTTGTCATTAAGATCGCTCTTTTGCTCCCACCCACAATCATCCTTGGCTGTCACTACCTTTCGCCATCTTGTTCGTTGCTCTCGTGTGAGTAGCAACCAATGTATTTCTATGCAACCCTGAGCAACGTTCGTTTGCCCAGAACCTCGTCAGCCGTCCACAGAATTCACCGGATAATTTACCAACCGCAGGTGACGTCAACAGCAAGTAGCGCCGCGAGCACGGCCTCTGGTTCCCCACCGGTCGATCTCGAGACTGCGCCTGAGGGGGTGAGAGGCGAAGATTGGACCCACCCACCCCAGGGTCGCAGGCTCTTCCCGCGCCCCGGGATGCCGAACGCACACGCAAGCGCAAGCGGAAGGGTGGGAAGCCGCCGACATCTTGACTCGCCCACCCGGTCCCGGAATGCAGATGGCGTGATCGTGAGAATGTCACCGACCCGGCTTCGATCGTCTGGTGCTGGTCTCAAGCGCGCCACAGCCTTCCACCTCTCCCATCGGACTTGCTCGACCGGTAGTTACGTCTCGCCTCAGCCTCCGCGCATATACAAGGACTCTCCCCACACACAATTCCCACTACCCCGCGAGAGATATGGAACCAGGACCCTCCAACCTCCCCATTGCTGGTGAAGCCGACCGGAGGAACACCTCTGGGGCATCAAAGATGCGGCTTCATGGGGGCAACATCCCTACGATACCGCAGGATAAGTTATGCCCCCATTGCCCTGCAAAGTTCACGAGGTGGACTATCTGATTGGTGTTATCAATTGTTGGGCTAACTTTCATTGGGGCAATCTGTCGACAGGAGTACGCACCTTAATCGCCACCTGAGGACGCGTGGGTACCTCTGGTTGCTGTAGCATTTAACATCCTGACGATGGCCTATTCCAGATCTCAGCGAGAGGCAACACCATTGTGAGGTTCGTCGCTCATGTCGCACTTCTAGCCGCTTCGATTGATAGGAGGTTTCAGAGATGTGGTGCTCAGTTCACGCGGAAAGATCTCCTCACCAGGCATCAGCGCAGCTGTGATTCGTGCGTTCTCCCCATCTCTAACTCCCCGCCTTTGGCAGCCTCGTTAATGTCGTTTTGCGAATTAACCCAGGTCTGGAAATCGGTCGAGGCGAAAGTCGTGTCGTGCGTGTGCTGAGGCGAAACAAAGATGTGACACCGAGCGGCCATGCTCTCGGTGCAGTGCTCGTGGAAAGGAATGCGTCTATATCGAAGGCTTAGCCAACAACCGTAATCTCCCTTCGACGACGACTGTGCCGGTCAAGCAGTCCATCAGCCCGACACCTACCTTCTTGCAGCCTCACCCATCCCCTTCCGAGTGAGCCGCTCTCTTATCGTCTTGTCGACGCGCGAGCTGAAGGCACCCTCGTTCCAGCGAGTCGTCGAGCCTTGGTCCAACCTCACTCCGAGGCGATGCGGATGACTTCGCGAACGAACTGTCGGCCTTTAACTATACTCGATCGGATGATTATCCCCTCCTGACCCTCCCAAACGACCAACAACGGTGTAACGATTTCTTCAACGACTTCCTGAATAACGTTTTCACGTCCGCCACCGCCCGAGGGCGGTTGCCACCCGCGCTGCCTGATATCGGGCTCCCAACCAGTGACCCGTCCGATCCTTACCTCACTCACCCCTTCCAAATCTCCCCGGGGATAGACGTAATCATCTCCTCGTTGGTCGCGGATCCCTTTATGGATCAGACTCTGTATGCTCACGCCATGAACGGCGACTTCCTCAACGGGGGCTTGGAAGCGAAATTAGATTCGGTTATGGTTGGCGGCCCATCCGAGCCGGAGTTACAATATTACCGTACGTCTCTTTGTCAACGCAGCTCTCCTTGAAATGGCCAGGGTGCTTAGTGGGGACGCTCTGTAGTCATGCTATTTTTCTCATCATTTGTGAATCAAATGCCGGTGGTGCATCCGTATACGTGGACCCCGAGCCGAATACCACCACTCCTCGTTGGGGCGATGCAGGCGTGCGGCGCTCTCTACGTGAAGACGCGCGTAGCAAACGCCTTCATCACTTCAACTTTGGCACAGGCGCGGGATCCTTTGGTAGCTCAATTCGTACGTGCAGACGCGTTGATCGCCGGAATAACCCTCTTACCCCTGCATTTACAGGCGAAAGAAACCGCCACTCTGAGTGACCGAATATACACGATCTTGGCTGTGGCTTTGCTGCAGACACTGGGCCTCTTTCATCAGCATCCGGAACAACGTTCGACGGCTATGACTTATCACTCTATGCTTGTATCTGTAAGTTCACCCGTTCGCTCCATGGCTTGGCTACTCCAACGCGCGCGTTTAGATGATCAGAAGGAGCGGAATTATGTCAGAGATCGCAGCCTGGAAAATACCAGACATCGATAACACTACCGACGCCGCAATTGGGGAGGCATGGAGGGACTGGGCAGTCATTGAGATGGGTAAAAGGTGTGTGTGGTATTGCCACACCCCGAGGCATCCCTGATACCCGCAACTTTAGAGCGCTATGCTTGGCATTCCTTCACGATTGCTCCCATTGCATTTTCTTTGCCGTTAAGGTCGGTGTGCTTGTGTTTGTCCTGTTCCCGCTTCAGCTGACGGGGATCGCAGCCGACGATCTTCCCTTCAGAGTTTTACGTCCCTCTCCCTTGCGAGGATCCCCTGTGGAACGCAAAGACCTCCAAGGACTGGCTCAAGTCTCTCAACACACCATCACCCTATGGCACCCGGGCCGACCGCCTGCGGGGACGCACTATGGGCGATTGTCGTGACATGTTTCGAGACACCCGCCCACTGTTCCACATCAGCCCCCTCGCGCATTTCGTACTGATCCATGCCATCATTGTCAAGGTCCACCTTCTCGGCGTCCCGAAGGCCAACTCTCCCCACGTCAACGCGCCTACCGACATGGCACAAGTTATCGCCAATTGCAAGGAGGTCAGGGACAGGGTCATGTACATACAGAGCGCGTTGGAGCTGTGGTTGGCGTCCTGGCACCTCTGTCCCGATGTGATGGAGTACAAGGAGCAGGACCAACCCACGTTCCTGCACGACTCGATGCCATTCTATTGGGTCGGTCAGGTGTCCTTGATGGCGTTCGTCAAGGGATTCCCGCCATTCGGGCTCTCAGCTCCACTGAGGGGGGATGAGAAATACCGCCTTATGAAAGAATGGATCAAGATGATCAAAGTATTCATGAAAAATGGTCAACAGGATGCGTCGGTCTTTTTGGACGAGTTGATGAAAATCAGGTTGAGGAATTGGCAAGCCGAGATGCAAGGCAATACTACCACGGATGACGGCGTCCTTGGGTTCTTCCCTGAGCTCTAGTCTCTTCAATCCCCCCTCCCACCGTCTTACTTTTTCTTACTGCTCCCGTTTATCTATCACGCCTAATACGTTTCCCATCTTTTCTACCGGTAGAGCGTTTGCCCACGAGTTTCCTCGTCTCTCATTGTACATCTCACGTAGTACTGCGGGGGAAAAAACAAAACACAAATACCCTGGATCGTTGAGTTGCTTTCCCGGTACGCTTGTGACGATCACCCGCGTATTCTGATCGGAGGCTGTTACTGCACGTCAAGCGCTCCGCTCCATGTTATGATACCGCTGCTGTACGTTCTACGGTTGTTTACCGTCCTGTCTCTCCTTTCAAAACCCTTGGCGTACGCGTGGATCAACCACCCTTCAGAGGGTACAGCCACGCTAACCCATTATGACCTTCCAAAGGTACGAGCGACCCCCGTGTTGGATTCACGCTGCCTTACGCATTACATAGGACTACATTGCCGCATGCGGATGCACTGGGAAGTCCACACACTACCCAACCGCGGCCCTGAACCAAATGGCGTTTGGGAGCAGTAACAACTACGGGCCCGGCTGCGGGAAGTGCTTCAAATTGACACTATTAAACTCGTACACGCCCACGCCGCCTTTCTTCCCCAATACGAAACCTAGCGTCGTGGTAAAGGTTACGGATTTGTGCCCGCTGAGCGCGGCTGGATGGTGTTCTGGGACTGAGAAGAAGAAAAATCCGTACGTCCCTCGTTCGTTGCGTTGCGGTCTTTCTTTTTCGCGAGGCCCGTGCGGTGGTCGCGTTTGGATTGTGAGGACGGGAGGCTGACGCGGGGTGCGGTTGTAGGGGTGGTCAATACCTTAATTTCGATCTTGCATACCCCTCGTCCGCGATCCCAGATAACTTCTTTCCCTCGAACGAGAAATTGTACGGATACAAGGCGCGTATTCTCGCTTCACAACCTCCGCAGGTAGTCTGACCCATCTGTCGCCTCGCCTAGGACTTTGGCGCCTGGAACATTACCTACGCCTCCGTCTCGTGCAATGAGTGGAAAGGTTGGGGAGACGAAGCTGCCAAAGGCAGCGTGCCAAACATGGGCGGCTGTTGCCCCGCTAACCCAACGGTGAGCGTCCCATATTCGTGTTCTTCGGAGGGATTCTAATGTTTATTCAAGGGAAGTAAAGAAGATACCTGCCCCTCATACTCCGATGCGAACGGCGTGACACCAAATACCACCACGAGCGACGCGCAATCGCCGTGGGTCCCCGCCCTATTCTCGATACCTTTTATTACCCCCCTTGTGTTCTTCTCACTATTCTCGCACCTAATGTTGTAATTCACTAGTTTTTGTGGTTGTTTCGAGGGAGGTTTCGCGCATTTGATTGGTATATACACGATTCGTTAAAGGAACGAGTGGGAAGCAGCCCACGATTACATGGGTGGGAAACCCACGCGGAACGGGCCAATGGCCGCTCAGTGCTCAAGATCCATATCCCCCACTCGACGATATCTGTGTTTGCCGGTCCCAAGCGCTCTGGTGATCCTCTCCCAACCGTTGAACTTGACGAACAACGTAGCACATCCCGCCACGAAAACGAAACCGAAAATGACGGGGCCGAAAGGGAAGCCAGAGGTGGCCCCCACACCGCCATCCAACCCGAGATTACTCTTATCAGCTGGAGGTGTAGGAGTCTCCTTGACTGGGGGGACATCATGCCCAGAGCCTTCCTGCGGGGGGACAGAAAAATGATCTTATTGGTAACTTTCGACTTTTACAGAAAGGACACAGAAGCTTAGAGCTCAACGTGGATAGGTACCTGGTTTCCTCCCTCGTCCTTGGGAAGTTCCAGCTGGGGTTGTTGAGAGTCATTAACCAATGAAGATCGGGAGGAACGGAAGCAGCACATGCCTCGCCGCTGTCAACAATGATGACATCTTCGTTAGGACGATCCCGACCGTCCTTTGGGAAATCCTCTGTTGTAGGTGTTAGTAAACTGTGGGTGCTAGTGTGCGGTCTGCGAATGGACAAACCAATCTTGTGGACAAACTCCATGCCCTCAAGGACTTTACCGAAGACAACGTGCTTTCCATCCAACCAAGAGGTCTTGACGGTCGTGATGAACTGTGAGGCGCCGTTCAGTGGAGTCTCAATAACACGTATCAAACTCCGGTACGCACGAATTGAGAGCCTAGTTCAAGAAAGACATAAGCCATGTTCTTTCACTCCCTTACTACGATCTACATACCATTGGTGTCCTTTCCTTTGGGATTGATGAGAGGCTGTCATTTCCATGGTTGTAAATGTGTTCAACTCACCAGCGTTAGCCATAGACAAGAAACCGGGGCCAGTGTGCTTAAGTTTGCTGAAACCGAATGAGGACGCAAAAAACGCAGCAGAAAACTGGATCTCACAAGTTCTCGTCGGGGAAACGTTCGCCATAGATGGACTTTCCACCAGTACCGTCACCGCGAGCTAGCTGAGCGTTAGCCGGTGCAGAAACACATCAAGGTCGTTTATTTACTGAAGTCACCGCCCTGGATCCTGAAAGATACAGTCAGTCTGGGGGGCGGACTGACATGGGAAACGAAGCAGTCCTACATGAAGTTCTTGATGACGCGGTGGAACTTGGAGCCCTTGTAGCCGAATCCAGGTGTACCAACGGCCAAGGCCCTAAAGTTCTCGGCGGTCTTGGGGACGGTCTAAAGTAACGGTCAGATCCCACAAAACGTCGAAGTGTCCTAAATTGTGCTCACACCACCGAACAGTCCAATGACGACTGGTTGCGATGCGGTGCCATGAATGTTAATGAGCGCCTAGTGACTTTGGGGACATAAAGGGAGTGACGTACCCCTCCCCAAAGGCTTGCCACCGTGTTCAATGTCGAAGTAGACCTTGGAGGTGATCTTGGGACCCTTTGCGGCCTCTACCCCCTGGGTGGAGACCAAAGCGGCGAGCGCCACGAAGAGCAACGAATAAGCGAGACGGCGGAACATGGTTTTTTGTCGGTCGAAACTTCAAAGGGGAGTCGTCGACCTGAGATTGGGGAGGTTTGAGGGTTGAAAGTTGTGTCGTGGCTGCCTTCGGGATTTCTATGGCGAAAACGTGGAAAGTTCTCACGGTTGGTCATCCCTGCTCTGCCCCACCAACGCGCCGCAGATCGGAGTCTACATACACAGTATGCTCGTACATTAGCCCCACCAACGAGGTCTCGAGACCAACCAGCACTCTCGCTACAATGAGCTGTCACGTCGTTGGTACGCTCACGTTCTTCCCGCGCCGTAGGGCTCTCGCCAGTCGCCCTGTACTTCTCCGATTGTCCCCACACCCGACTACCTGTAGCGGGATACTGGCTCCAATTACCTGTCCTTTCCACCCCTAGTCCTCTCCCAATCTCGGATTTCGGAGATCCGGGGGTTGGAAACGTGTTGCATCCAGCCACCTTCTGTCTCCCGTTACTCCAGTACCCTCTCCCAAAAGGTGATGGATTCAATTTGTTCATCCACCAAACATTGGGCCACCCGTCGGCCAGTGTCACGCATCGATGCCCCTCGTATTGAAACGATTCGCTGGCAGATATTCGGTTAGCAACGGGAACACTTTGGGGTGAACAAAAAAAGTAGGGGTTGTAGGATACACAGTACAAATACAGAGGGTTCGCAGGACACTTGATCTGCAACGCTGCTCTACCGCCCGCCTGTAATCCGAGCCAACTTATCGTAGTTCCCTTCCAAAGCAACCAGCATCAACCGAGCTCTCATCTCCACACCAGGCATATCCGGCCTGGCCGCTCTACGGAGCTCATCCACCTCCTGCCGTATCCTTGCGACCTCCTGCCCAATAAGATTGAGGTACAAGTTCAAGTCCGAGAGGCCGTCACCCAACGACATGTCCCTTGCGATCCTCTCCACTTCATCCCGAACCGTGGCGACCAGCTTGTCATAATGGAACCAAAGCCTGCCGTACCACCACTTCAACCCTTCGCCATCAGGTAACCCTCTTGTAAACTCCAGTAGCTCGATAGCGTTCCGCAAACACCACGTAAACGACTCCAGCCCCTCATCAACTTGAATGCAGTAGGAAAGCATCCTCCAGAACCTGGTCACGATATGCTTCCTCCACTCTGGTGAGCGGAGCATCCCGAAGAGGATGATGACGCTGCACTTCTGAATGAATTCCCCGTGGAAGAGGTCGTCGATTATGAACATGGCGAGGTGCTCGCAGAATTCGGACATCTCCTCTGGCTCCATAATGGGTGTAGGGGGATCGAACCATCGGTCAGACACGAGAGCTATCAAACCAGTGGCAGCCACCCGAAGCCTGGAGGGACTGTGGGTTTGCATTATCGAACACAACCCTCTCATGATGGATGAGCTATCACGGATAAAATCCCCGATGAACTTGATGATCTGGGGTCGGTTGGGTAATGATCCGACCTGACAATTGCCTCCAAGGCAAAGGTGATGGATGGCCCATGATCCTCTCCTGCCCCTTGGAGGCTAAGGTGGTAGTCGAGGAACTTGAGGATTTTACCGAGTTCTCTCAATCTTGATGGCGTGATCTTGATAGTGATGTTTCCTTGGAATGCCCCGTGGATTGCGAGACGGGCGGCCTCCCAGTTTTGGTTTGACAACCTCTTGTAGCCTATGATCCCCATAGTTTGACAACCTCTTGTAGCCTATGATCCCCATAAATAGACCATAACTGGCGGTAGCGACATCTTTGACCGCAAGCCGTGTTACAAGCCGGAGCGCACGAAGGGTCAATGGTGTTTGCAAAGACTTGAAGAAGGTCGTCGCAAGAACTTCGAAGACTTTCTCCAGCACAGACTCCTTCGCGCTGCTGGGGAGAGGATTCAGTAGATGGTGGGCAGAAAGAAAGAATAGATTCAACCTTTTGTCTCTCACGGTGATGTCGCTGACGTGGAAAGGAATGCCAATCATCAGCCCGATAATGAAGAGGCAGTCCGTGATGACGATATCGCTGGGCAGTTGGAGTGACATCGCGTTTTCCACAAAGTCCATTACGACCTCCGACACTTGCCCCTCGTGCCAAGCGTGGTAAAGGAAAACATGCGACGTCCAGGCGCAGTGGGCGGTGTCATCTGCATTTCCTCCCAGGGAAACCCATTGTCGTACCCGAGTGTCATGTCGATCGTGAGAAGGGCGGCCTCGAGATCAGGGTCGAGGCCGAAGTCTGGGGGCGACAGGAGGGGGTGG
>Ga0307516_10002333_pt1 | contig 25542 bp, 30 predicted proteins | sample 19_EM_MG_FD_203310 | JGI IMG/M metagenome (GOLD analysis project Ga0307516, IMG submission 203310) | Populus trichocarpa ectomycorrhiza microbial communities from riparian zone in the Pacific Northwest, United States - 19_EM | ecosystem: Host-associated > Plants > Roots > Unclassified | place...
GTCCCTGCTCGGCCGTACTGCATATTTTAACACCCCCCCCCCCCCCCCCCCCCTTCCCCCCCCTCCTCTTCCGGATCTTGAGCTGGTCCTTACCTCTCTCTCTCTCTCTCTCTCTCTCTCTCTCTCTCTCTCTCTCTCTCCCCTGTCTCCCTCCGCACCACAGGAATTTTTTTTTTTTTTCTGCTAGAGTTTCCAGTGTGGTGGGCAGGCAGCACTTTGAAGAGATGTCCCCCACCCCACCCCACCCCCGCGTCTGGAGGGGGGATTGTTTTTTTTTTCCCCCCCCCGTAAAGGCAACCACCAGCAATTTTTTTTTTTTACCGGTGGGCCCACTTCTTCGTCCACGCGAGATATTGGCCAGTGAGCCACACCTTGGCTTCCCGCCACTTGGCCTCCGTGAATCGAGCGCTTGTCCGATCGAGACGGCGGGAAGTTATAGGCTCACCTGGAGTCGTTCGGGTGGCCGAGTGATCGTTTGTGATTCTGCGGGAGGGGGGGGGGGGACCTATTCGTTTGGGTTTTTGTCGTTGGACTTTCTTCTCTTTATTCGGGGATTGGGGCTCGGGTCCAGGATTGCCCTCTGCTGAGAGGTTGCTGCCGACGACTCGTTTCCGGCATGGAAGGGGGCGGCGGTTGAGATCGTCGGACAACCGGAGGTACGATCCTTGGAATAGGGCTTGTAAAGCTGGTCTACCTCGATCGCCGCGAATGCCTTCTGTACACTTCGGAAGCCTGGTACATAGCGAGCAGTGCGGGTTGTCGAATGCTGGAACGCTAGCTCGGGCCCGTTCATGTGCTTAATTGCGGCTGGACGGCCATCCGCGATGACGCCGACACCACCACTGCGCTGCATCACTCGGCAGCGCCTATTTGGCCGCCCTCTTCACGCGTCGAATGCTGGGACGAGAAGTATCGCCATGACCTAGACGGGGCCGCATGCGATTCATGAATAAACAAAAATAAAATAAAAATGCTGGGAGGATGCAGCAAGAAAAAAAAGCCCAAAACTACTCGTTCCGAACGATATCAACGCAAGCCGGATCATCCGCAGCATCCCGCAAAAAAAAACCCCCAAACAAAATGGCAAAACTGGGGACCATTGAATGGTAAATCATCCGAGACAGAAACAGAGGACTACTAATATAGAAAGAAATAGCACCGCGATCTAGAGCGTGGAATCCAAGGCAACAGGGGCTGCTGATTCCACCTCGGTCTCCTCCTCTCCGGTAACCTCGTCGACCTGGACAAACTCCTCCCCTGGCTGCCCGCCGTCGGGATCCCAGTCGTCCAGCTCGTCAACATCTCCTTCGTAGAACTGCTCCAAGTCTTCGCCGAGCTCCCCCTCGTCCTCCCCACTGTCATCACTGAAATCGGCAGCCCTCGTCTTGTGGCGGAACTGCTCCAGGGGAATGACTGGGATGTCAAGCTCGTCTCCACTGTCACTGCTCGCTCCCTGGCTGTCCGACACCTCCTCGTGGACGAGCGACACATCGCAGTAGCCCGGCCCGGAGTAGTCCCTTGCAACGGAAGTGCGTCCGCGAGAGATGTCGACCAGCAGCTCGGGGAAGACCCAGGGAAACGAGACGAGCGGCAGCTTCCCCATCTCCTCCTTCGTCAGTGAATTGACTGCCGGGCGACTGGCCTCTGAGCGAGGCACGGCGCGAACGCGCTCCTGCTCGATGTGTTGGACGGCCTTTGCCAGTTGGCGTTGGGTAACGACGTAGATTGCGGCGACTTTCCGCGGCAGCTCGGTGGTGCGGTCCGTGCAGCTGTTGATGATCGCCTTGCGGAAGCGGTCCTTTAGCGCGTACGAGATCTCGCCGATCTCCTCGTGAAACTTGTAGTCGTTGTTGTTGCTGTGCGACATCACGAACGTGCTCCACACTTCGAACTCGGTTTGGATCTCATGTTGCGCCATGATTCTGTGCATCGCTTTGTCGTATTCGGTCTTGACCCTCGCCGCTTCCTCGAGTTCGGCATCGCTCAGGGCGAACGCCGTCATGATGCGCTCGTTTGCCGGCAGATCGTATCGAGGCTTGAACTCGACGCGCTCGACCATGTCGTAGAGCTGGCCGAGGATCTTGGTGCTGTGATACGAGCCCTCCTCGGCCGGCTTCTCGAAGAAGTGAGGCCACTGTCGGATCCGGTATTTGCCCGACATCACCGCCTTGATACCGGTCTTGGGATAGTCTACAGCGTCGGAATGGAGAGTCGCAAGATCGAGGCCTGGAATCACAAATGTTAGCCGGCAGCTCTACAATACCAAAGGACGCGGACGAACGTACAGATTGTGCTCTTCACACCCTGGTCGGACTTGTCCGCCCACGCGAGGTGAGCGTTGGCGATCGCGCCCAGTCGGTCGTTCTTCATGTAGTTGACGAAGAACTCGGTGATATCTTGGATGGTCACGTCGCGATTTAGCGGTTCCGGAATGTGGGGTTTGTAGGACGCCGGCGACTCGTTCACTAATACGCCGGGCGCGGTGAGCTCCTTATCCCAGATAATCACATAATCGTCGCCATCAAGATCGCCCCCGGATAACATGCTTGGGAGGTCACGGTCTCCCGTTTGCGGGAAGACAACGACATCTACAAGATGGTGCAACTGTGGTCTGTCGACAGCCTCGACGAGCCGCACGTCTCCGGGATGCAAGCTTGGGTTTCGAGCGACTATGACTGGGCCGGTGATAACTCTGGGAAGATCAGTGTTGACATCTGTGACTTGACAGAAGATCTCCGGGAGGACGTCTTCGGTGTCGTGATAAAACCCCTTGAGGGACGCCGTTTCGTCGACTACACCTAGCAGGAACGCACCGTCATCGATGGTAATCTTCGCCTTCTCCTTGAGGTACTTGATCGTCCAAGCGCGCCAGAGGTGCATCAAAGAGATCACGAATGGCTCCTTCGTTTTCATGAACCCACCACGAACGAGATTGGCGATTTCTAGGGTCATATGATTCGGATCGATATGCTTGGTGAGTAGTTCTTGAGCCTTCGACTGATCACTGACCGCGGCAGAGAAGTCACCCAATATCTGCTTCAGCTTCTCCAGGAAGAAATCATCGGGGACACCCAACGACGACATGACCTGGATCAGTTGTCGGTTCAGTGACGCCGAGGCAAACTGAGAACAGCGAATAATCTCGAGATCTTTGTGGGGCGACCAGAATTTCATCTGACTTTCCCGCATCTGGATCTCGCAATTGGTGAGCTCCGGGCTCACCACGAGCACACCCTTATGGCCCCCCAGACGAAATTGAAAGCAAGAAGACATATAGGTTTCTGAAGTTGTGCGTCGGCTGCCGATCATCTGCGTCGTGATCAGAACGGCTAAGATGGGAGACATCCTGCCGACACCGTCCGAGAAGCAGTAGCCATGGCGCTCGATATCTGGTATCTTGCTAGGCTCCACTTTGAATTGCTTGAAAGTCTTTGTGGTTGAGAAGCATTGTCCGAGCCGTGAGGCGTTTTTCGCAACAATCCGGATGTTGGAGAAATGGCCCATCCACGCACGGATATCGGCCGCCTATGGAAGCATGAGCAGCGCACGGCATCGAAAACCCAAGACATGACTTACCGTGAGATCATCGGTGGGGGCGAAAAAGTACGCTCCATGCTCCCGCAACTGCGAATTGCCGAACGCAAGGAATTCATATTGCCTGCCACCCAGAATGATGCCTTTATTGAGGGTTCGGAAAACACGGCTGAACAGCTCGTTGGAAACGACCTTGTCGGTGAACCTGATCCTGCCGCTCGACTTCTCGTCCGTAAAGGTCACACGGAGGAATCGATCCGCATACCTCTCGTAGTGCCGAATGACCCTGTTCGAGATCTCGACGGATGGGCTGTGGAACAGGATCCCCGTGGGAGAAACCGTTGCTCGCCTCATGTACACGCAACTGTCAGGAATGGCCTTCGCTGAGTCCGCCCTCCTGCCACGGGGGGTACGGAACACCTCCATCGGGTCAAAGAGACGGGTCTTGTTTTCCTGGACCAACTCGAGCAGGGAAATGGCGTCGCGCTGAGGCATGGACACCAACTTGTCAATGAACGAGGGCGTGATGTTGTACTCGTTGAGGAGGCCGTGAGAAATGCACACTTCCAATTGGTATCGCACCGGGAACTCAAGGTGCCTTTCCAGCGGCTCACCGTTGCTAGCGGTTGTAGGCAGATCAAGGTGATTCCAGATTGGGTTGAGCACGGATTTGTCCCTATTAACACGGAATGTTTCCAGCTGCTTTTTGCGCACATTGAAGTCTTGCAGGGCTTCCATCATTAGTTTGAAGGCTTCCCGCGACTTTTCGTTCTGCAACTCGAATGTCAGTCGATACGTTGTCCACTGACCTATCGGCTCAGGTTAGCCGGAAGATTTTCAGCTTTGGGGGTGGGGCCCAATGAGAAAACACACCAATATCGATGATCGGGCGTTTGTGCCGTAAGCTGACTGGACGCTCCTGCCTGGCCCTCATGTCGTATTCGATATCTGTCTGACGCATCCAGGCATCGTATATGCTCCAGCGAGTAAGATCGGGGTCCTTCATGCTCTTGCTGACGTCTTGGAGCAGCCTCGAGACCCTCGGGGGATCCGGCAAAGGAAGCACAAAGGTTCGTCGCGAACTGTTCTCCTCCTCATCGGCGGGCACTAAGATGTCGTGCAGCTGCGTGAATGGTATCTCGATCATGTACTTTTCGATACGGTCGTAGTCCGCATCCACCGTTACACCTCCACTGATCTCCGCGTCGGTCCGGTCGATCGCCAGCCTGAAAAGCATCTCGATTTTCTTTTTCCACAGATTGACATCCCAGCTGATAGTAGCGCCTGGCTTTGTCTTGTACATGGGTATGAACTCTTCCGGCTGAAGCATGAATCCAAACTCGATCGACTCTATGGGCAGATCCTGACGGACAAGTATTAGCTATTTTTCATCCACCAATGGAAGTCAGAGAAGGATGTATCTACCAGCTTCGAAGGATAGAGTTTCGACGGATTCACGCGGCTCTGAACGGATAAGCCTCCACGCGGCTTCTCCAGTCTGACAGGAATGGGTCCGGATCCGAGATCTAACCGCATATCTTCCCAGAAAGGCACATAGACCTTGCTGAACCGGACTTTGGCGGTCCCTTGCCTGAGTCCACGTGTATCGACATCCAGAAAGATCATATCGACCTCCCCAAAGGTCTTGACAGCGATATAAATGTGCTTAATCGTTATGTGCTTCGGCAGCATAGGACCGATACGAACTTCCACCTCCGGATACTTCCTCCAGTCGGCATTTCTCAATAACGGCAGCTGGATTGGTTGGTGCATAGTGGGTGCCCTTGGGCTCTCATCCTGTGGGCCAGCGCCTCCTGTTATCGGCGGTAGACATACTGGCGTGGAAGCCGGCGGTGGAGGGACTGTTTTCTGTGACGAATTCAAGAAGGGAAGAGCTGGGCCAACGGTGGGAAAAAATTTCGGGCCAGTAGTGGGGGCGAGAGTAGGCCCAGTAACGGAGTAGAAAGCAGGTCCGGCAACAGAATGGAGGGCAGGCCCAGCAACGGAAGGGAATGCAGGTCCAGCAGTGGCAGGGAGGCGGTGTACAACAGGGGGACCAATAGTAGCGCGAATTGTTCCGGGAGGCGGGGGGTTCCAATGCGAAGGAGGCTCTGACGGAGTTGGCCGCGCCGGCAAGGCGTCTGCTTGGCGACCAGCGTCCCTAGGCCGCAGAAGTGGAGTAGCAGGTATCGGCCCTGAAGAGCGAGGACGAGTTTCTTGCGTCTGCGCCGGTGGCATGAATGAACGAACAGCTGGGTTCATGGCCGGGTTGGATGTCCGCCTGTTGGAACGCGAGGTGCTCTTGCGGGGAGGAGGAGCTGCAGCCAGATTTTTCAGTATTGGGACCTGTTTGTTGACCTGTTCGCGCGGAATTCGAATCTGCTGCTGCTGCTGCTGCTGCTGCGGCGGCGGTGGTGGTGGTGGTGGAGGAGGAGGAGGAGGAGGAGGAGGAGCAAGCCGTTCCGTCGTGACGCCCTTCTGCTTTTTGTTCGGAGAAGAAGCACCACGGGGAGCCGAAACATTCAGATTCACCGCGGGGCCACGCTCCAAAATAGGCCAATCTTCCATAAATCTAGCTGGGTCCATCCTTACGTTTGCTAGCGTCTGCGAGACTTAGCTGCTCTCGCCGCCAGCGGGTGCTCCCGAGAGCTCGAAATGGCCGACACAGCTGTCAGTTCTCCAGTGCGGGGTGTTTGGGTATCTGCCAGGCTGTGTACGTTGTCGGAAAGCTGTTTGGCGTGGGACAGAGGCGCTCTCACGAACAAAGAAGAGCGAGAACTGGCAGTGGCGATGATGGAAAGTCAGTTGCGAAATGGAGATTGCACGAGCTGGAAAGGGCGCGATCCTAGATTGGTTGGTTTGCTGGTTTGTTGTTCCCGTTCGAAGTGCGGCATGGAATCACGTCGCGCGTCCGCGGATAGCGCGTGTACGTACGCAAGGGTCCAATGGGCGGCTAGACGGCGAGGATCGCCGCGTTGCTGAAAAGAAGGGTCCGCCCGTCGCGGCTTATCCTTGTTGGGATGTCTCGGGCAGCAACGGAGCTGAAGCGATCGCGTAGAACCGCCGTGTATCTGGAGCGCACACCCTTCCGAGTTCGATGGGAGATGGTGAGGGGCTGGGTAGGGTTGTGACGAGCTCGGAGTCGGAGGGGGGGGTTTTTTTTTCTTTCTTGGTCTTTGTTCTTCTCTGTGTGAACAGGAGTCGTTGAGTGGTGAGGCGGATCGGTCCGGTCTATAGACACTAGCTACCCCACACACGAGTGATGCAACGTTGCGTAAATTATCGGCGCCATCAGGCTGCAGCCAATGATCGGCGTTTGGCTGATAACTTGCCGTCCCGGCGAATAGCGAGTGCACTCGCATCGGATGTTTGGGCCGGAAGAACACAACCTCGTGCGACGGGACAACACATATGTTTGTAGAGTGCCCGCCACTTGGTCCGACTAGTGCGACAGGGTTTGCGCGTCGGCAATGGCCCTTCGTTGGCAAACTTTACTCTCGATAATATCCGCAAAAGAGAATTAAACCCAGACCTACGGGGAAACGGATGCTCATTATTTCGTCAAATATCAGATTAATGGGATTTTGGTGGTGCTGTAAATCATACGCTTCCTGTATGGGGCGTCGATTCCGGGACCGAGTACAGGTGTCCCACAGCCTCGAGGATTATCCGATTATGTGATTCAGGTGGTCGTCGGTGATCGCGACTAGAGCTAGGGACACAAGTATCCGTCCTCGCTCACGCCGATGGGACTTGAACCGGATCCAAACGTGCATACCACGGATCGGTAGAGCGAATCGACAGGTTCCGGAGGAATCAAAAATCATGTAAAACAGAGAATATGGGTGAGTTTTGCGAGATTTAAGAATAATGCTGGTGGCGCTGACAACGCAGGGTTGACGATTACTAGGTGTCACACACTATCTTGATATTACTCCGCGAGTTGTTGAGCTTCTTGGACCGTGCCAAGAAACACCAAGGTGCTATCTACATATGTAGTTGGACTAAGGCTCGGATGCTCGAACGCCCAGGATTATCTGAGGCCGTGGCGGAGCAAGGTACATACGCTATCGGCGATTGAACGCTTTAGAATATAAAACAATTGGTTTTAGATCAGATCAAGATTGAACGCTGGTCAGTGCGCCAGAAAATAACGCTAGCTAGTACAAGTACAATTACTTATCGGAAGGGTGACTGCCACCGTTGTTGGCTGGCGTGTATGTGCATAATTGAGCCGCACAGTGAATATCGTATCACCAGTTAGCAATCTGTATTCAACCTGTGGCAACGGGGTGGCTGTATTCACACAGCTCCTCCCTCTTCTCGGTTCCCTCCCTCCCCTCGACTCTCTGTCGGGCCGAAGTAACTAGTGCTGGTGGTACAGAGTGGCGGTGGCAGCGGGGCGATGGTGTTGTGGTGTTGGTGTCAACGCAGGCCCTAGTTTAGGGCGTTCAGATCTCTAGAGTATCTTTGTATATAACCCACATCAGATAATCCTGGGCGTCCAATCGCCGAGTATATACCCTCTGCGAGTACATACCTAGATATATACCCCAAGCATAATCGTCCGCCCAATCTCATTCTCGGGGCTCGCGCTTTTAGGAAAACAATGAAAAGGGAGTGGGGCATCCGGCAGGAGTGATGCGACTCTACCAGTACATAGAGTAGACCAAGTACTCGGAAATTAATGGTGTTTGTTGCGAGATCTGGATCAGGCCACGACTTTTGTTGTACGCACCAATTCACACCAGACCCATTCCATACTATATAGCCAAGGGGAGGGTAAAATAGTCAGGGCATGCATCCGACTCGGCCAACACCCAAAGCTCTGGAAGACAGCCAAGGGTGTGGTCATTCCCAAGCCAGGAAAGCCAGACTACTCCAACGTCCGTGCCTACCGGGCGATCTCGCTTCTGGACGTCGTTAGCAAGCTGGTCGAACGCACTGCGGCTCACCTTATTTGCCAACCATTTCGAACGAAGGAAGGGTCATGGGCTGCATGATGGCCGGTTTGGCTGTCGCAAACGGCGTTGCTGTGTCGAGGCTGTGGCGGCCCTCATGAACTGCACCCAGCAGGCATCGGCAGATAAGAGGGTTTCAGGTGCTCTGTTAATGGATGTCAAGTTGGCATTCAGCAATGTCAGCAAGGCACACCTGGACAGACGTATGGAAGCTCTCGAGCTAGAGCCAGACTTCATCCGAAACCAACAGTTTCATGTCTGACCGCCAATCAAGCTCGTCCTTGACGGTGAAGTCAGACCCTCCAACAATTCGAACTGGGAACAAATTGGGTGTGAAACCAAACCAACCAACTGTTGGGGGACCGTGAACCAGACCAACTGCTGAACCAGACCAACTGCTGAACCACACCAACTGCTAAACCACACCAACTGCTAAACCAAACCAACTGCCAAGCATTGAACTGGTAAAACTTAGTGAGCTGTCAGTTTTGTACATGTGATGTAGGGCGTTGGGCTTGGGTGCTCCAGCCACGTAAGCTACAACCACGCCCCACGACCTACCGCCTTACGCTGTATTCTGTGAGACCACAAGCATCATACAACCTCGCATCGAGGAGACCCCAATGGATGCAACACCGCCGGGAGAGTCTAATACAGCTGGTGGTGGGCTCTCACAACTACCTCATCGGAAAAAAAAAGGCCTACAAACTTATAGGTCTGGAGTTACGATAGAATGATATTCCCGCCACGTCTACTGAGGTAGAGCGAGTCTTTTCTAGGTGTGAAATGATGCTTACTGATCACTGCCGCTCGCAGGGCGTTGACTGCAATGAATGTAGTATTAGAGGCTATGCTCTAGACTAGATGAAACCCCATTTACTCATGATCATTCATTCTGGCCCATATATAATAGTTACAGTCCCACCGCTTCCTTACAACTCTTTCCCACTCTTTTGCCTGCTTACATCTCCCCCACCTGGCTCCCCTGACATTTTACCCTGCTGAACTGGCAGTTCACCCAGTTGAACTGGAAACAGCACCTCTGAACTAAACCAACGATAATCAGCTCCCCCTCATCCTCAACTGAACTGCGGCCAAGACGATCCCTAACTGAATTGTTTCAACCATTATCCCCATCTCAACTGGTCAACTGTTGGAGGGTCTGGGTGAAGTGGGACAGACAAACCCAGTAGATACTGGTATCCCCCAGGGTTCACCTGCAGCACCAATTCTCCTCATCTCCTACCTATCAGGTATCTCCTTCGTCGATGGCATCGCATGGTGGGCAGAGGGAAAGGGCGATCAGGCAGTAGCCAGCAAGCTGTCAGAGGCAACAGCGGCATCACTCGGATAGGCAGCCAATAATGGCATTACTTTTGATCATGGAAAGACCGATGCCGCCCTTTTCCACGGAAAGAGAAGCACTTCGGTTGCTACGATCACGGTGGGTGACAACACTGTACTCTTCAACAAGGAAGTGACACGCTGGCTTGGTGTCTGGCTAGACTCCCAGCTCACCCTGAAGGAGCACCATGCCATCAAGCTAAAAGGGAGGGAATGCCGTGAATCGGCATCGCCGGCTCATAGGACAGATGGTTCTATCACCGGCCAACTGCCGAAAGGTCATAATGGCTTGTGTTCAATCTGTTGCTATGTTCGGCGATGAGCAGTGGTGGAAAGGAGATCAGGTGTATGGCACCACCCAGCGGGCAGCATAGTTGCAGATGCTGGTCAGCCAGGAGGCCAGAGCGGCTTTGGGGGCATTCCAGACAGCCAACCAAGGGTGCCTCTCCTCGGAGTCGGGAGTAAGGAGCGCTTCAGCACAACTCGACAACCGGAGGAGACAGCTTGGGCCACGGCTTCGCAGCCTCCCAGAGGGCGATCAGGCCAGGGAGTTGGAGTGCGTAGTACCGGCTCTAGGCTTCGTGTGTGGAGTGGAGACCACAGTTCTACCGGCGGAGGTTATACCTCTACGGGCGGCCATCATCGCCGAGGATCAGAAAACTACCAAGCAAGCAGCGGAGGGACCACAGCCTCCAGGACTATCCATTTCCACGGACGACTCCCGGATAGACTCGGGCGAAGTCGGCTATGCTGTTACCTGGAAGAGAGGACTACAATGGAGGGATCACAAAGTACATATGGGTTTCCAGCAGGGAGCCCACGATGTTAAGTGTGCAGCCATTGCCCGAGCACTGGAAACAACTGCACTCCGGCCCCTTGCCCACAAACGCATCACCATCTATGCGTCTATGCGGATGCCCAAGCAGCGATCCAAAGGAAGGGCTCAGATGAGCCTGGTCTTGGCCAGAGGTATGCTCTTAAGGCAAGGAAACACATCGCGACCATCCGTAGGGGAAGGCCGGAAGTTACACTTGAACTCCGCTGGTGCCCTGTGCACAAGGGGGTTCCAGGGAATGAGGAGGCGGATTAATGGGCAAAGCTGGCAGCAGACGAGCCGGACGCTCACTGTGTTGAACATTTTCGACCTGGGCGGTACGGCGGCCTTCCAGAACAAAGACGGCAACCCCCAGGTCACTGGCACATATGAAGCGCTCGATAGCGGAGGCCAAGTGGCAGGAAGCAAAGGCATGGGCAGTATCTATGGTTTCTAGGAAGAAATAGCAGTGCAGCCGACTCCGGGAATCACGCCAGATGCTGGACCCGGACCCAGCAGACGCCAGTAAGCGGCTCGCTGCGAGATTTTACCAGTTGAAGGAAGACGGGCCACTAACACTGCCTCACCGGCCAAAGCCTCGCATGGACGAAGAAGTAGCCCACCGCTAAGTGCCGGTGGCGCCCTTGCGGGGCCTAGGCGCGGGAGCACCTCTTCGAGTGCTGCCCGCGCTGGAGACGCTAGCAGAAAACCCTGTAGGCACAGGTGCGGAGAGAGACAGGGAGAGGGAATGACCGGTTCAAGATCCGGACCTCTTTGCCGACGAGCGCTGCAGCCAGCCGATCTTGAACTTCCTCTCCGCCACGGACGTGGGGAGGCTGGTCCCAGCTCCGGCTGAGGAAGACCTACTGGGTGAGGCGCAGGAGTGGGAACTCCAGCGGAGGGAGAGGGAAGTGGAGGGGGGGGGGGTGGAGGCGGAGGAGCTTGGTGCCGGGGGTGAGGAACAGCCGCTTTTTCTCCCCACGCCCTCTTTCATGGCGTTCGCGGAGGAGCAGTAGGGCCCAGGGGCGGTGCTTTCCCTTTGCGATTTCCTTTGTAATCTCCTTTGTGCGCTCTATCATTTTTGGGACAGGCCTGGGCAGAGGGCAAAGGGGAGCTTGCAACGAGCCGCCTTCGGCGCGGACTGTGGACGGTGTACATACCGCCATGATCTAGCTAGGTCGCATACGATGAATGAATAAACAAAAATAAGGGGAGGGTAAAAAAAACGTGGTTTTCCCGCTAAATACATATTGCTATCGTATCAGGACGTGAAAAATACGTACTTTGACCGTTTTGATACGCGTACAGCGAGTAAACTACGTTCCCCCCCAGACTATACAGCTGGTATTCGGAGAGCCAGAAATCCATCACTCGAGGGCACTCACGCCTCACAGGCCACTTCGGACCACCGGAGTGAATAGAAAATTGGGTATTTCCTCGCCGCCAAGACCAAACCCACATTAAAGGTACATAGCAAATGCAGTCCAAAATAAACCTGAAGACACCACCCAAACACTCCAAAGTAGAATTGACACCAAAACCAGACCAAAACAAAGATGAAGGAAAAGGAATATAATCATAGTGAAATTAATTGATTTCATCCATCTCTCTGGAATCCTCGCCTGCAGTTCCTTCACCACTCGAACCCTCATCGTTACTGGGTTGGTCATAATCACGCTCCTCCTCCTCCTGGATTTTGTCAAGGCCGAACTCCTCGCGATCCTTTTGGCTGATCGTGACATATTCGAAGTTCCCCGGCAGCGGCAGCCCGTTGCGCAAGAATTGAATTTTCATATTTCTTGCTTTGTCTTTGAGGTTGACGTTGGTTCTGTCTTTCAGCAAAGGCTCATCCTTCTAAGTATCCCGGATCATTCAGCCTTGTATACATCACTGGTGGGTAAGTGGATAGAGGACATACCGATGCGATGAGTTGCCAATTGGTGCCGTATTTACTGATCATCGCGACAAGCATATTGGCCTGCGCCTCCGTCCAAGGTTTCCTTCCCCTTCGTGCTCCTCCGATACCCCTCCTCCCGTTCATTGTTTTGCTCAGCCTCTCGATCCGGTTGACCATCGAGGCAAGATTATCTTCTTCCGATGGTGGTGAGAGCGAACGTCTATTGTGGGCTCCAATGTGTGCAGGAACCAGCTCATTTCGGTATATATCGTTTCGGTGAGCATCGCTTCTGCGAACAGTAGAAGAAGCATTTGATGCCCGAGTCAACTGATTATGAAGCCCCTCACTTCTGCGATCACTGGAAGTGCGTGCTGCCGAACTAGCAGATGCTCGGCTACGGGCCGAAACATTGGAATGACGAGCGACAGAAGTTCCTATGGGCTGGGCAACAACGGCGGGCGGCGGCTGTACCCAGGGGTCTACCTCCTCGACAATCTGGCGCGAGCGCTTTCTGCGGACCCCATTCTCTTCACGACTATCTTCTACAAACCCCTCGCTATCATCCTCGTCCTCGATTGGAGAGCGCCGCCTCTTTCTGCCCTGGCCCTTTTCTGCCGCCTTTGAGCTCCTCCGCGAGTCCGACTCTCGAGCTTCTTCAAGCTGTGTGTCAAACTCTATTCGTGTTGCGCCGGGCTGGGGGTCGAGAAACCGAGGCTTAGACGAGCCAGCGACAGGTTTCGTCGCCTGGTTCTCCTTATTAATCTCCGTTTGGTGACTGAAATAAAAGTCAAGAAGCTGCGGAGCAGTTGGCGACGGGGGCAAAGCAGCATTTTCGCCTTGCTGGGGCTCAGGTCCATCTGAAAGCGATGTGGCGTTGGGAGCTTCGTCGACTCGGTGGTGCTTTGCTTGGTCTTGCTGCCTCACTAGCTCTTCTCGTTCATTATCCCCTAGCGCTACCTCCTGCTCATCACCCTCCTCTTCACCCGGGCTGAGCTCATCCAAATCCTGCTCCAGTGCTCTGATATCTCCAAGTTTGAAGGAAACTCGCGAAGCCTGTGGTTTTCTGCTAGACAGATTAGAATCAACAAGGAAGGAACTGTCACAGATGACAAACCTGTGATCTCGCCGGTGAGCTTTTTTCTCCGGAACTGGAACCGGCACAATTCTGCTTCCTTCGGCCGGCGGATTTTGCTGGCCATCTGAGAAAGACCCACCTACGGCAGCCACGGCTGCTGCAACCCTGGCTTGCCGTTTACGGTCTTTTCGCAGGAGTCGGGAATATACCACCATCTTGTTTGCAAAGTCATCCCAGGGATACTTCTCACGAAGTGCCTTCAGCCCTCCCTCCGCGCTATCATGGCCTAGCAACCCATACAGTTCTAACTCCCTTTTTTCGGTCGCTTCTTTCCAGCCGGGATACTCCATGTCACCACCAAACGGGAGGAAGGGCCTTGGATCTCCCCCTTTGGCGAAAAATATATGATTGAGGAGATCCACGGGACTTGTGTGCTCCTCGTCTCTGTACATTTGAAGGGCGGCGATCAATATCTGGGTGCGGAGGTCCAGAACAAGGCCAAAATTGTCAGCCGTGATACTCTCACCGATGTTCCTTGGGAATTGCCGACCGAGTGCCCTCAGGTTCTCGTACATCTGATCGTTATCGGGTGTGACTGTGCAAATGAAAGTCGTCAAAACGGCAAGGTTCGCCTCCTGTAGCACCGGATCAAAGTTCTGAGACTTGAGCGCCCTGCGTACCGCTTCGACGGAGATGTATTCTTGCTTTCCAAACTTGGACTTGGATTCGTCTAACTTCTTCCTTGAATGACGCAGACGCTGGGCGATCTCGCTAAGCCCCGAAAGTTGGTCCCGCAGAGCAATCACATCGCGTTCGTCATCCAGAAGTCGCATGAGAACTTTTTCCGTGTGCGCTGCCAGATCCTCGAGTTCAATAATATCTTCCGGCGCTATGGTGACATCGCCGTCGTCCGGAGCAGCGACATCCAGCTTGGACGGCGAGCGGACATCCGGCTCTTCCTGTACCGACGGTACTAACGACAGATTAGCCATAAGAAAGGGTAGAGACATTGGTGTATGTCTTGGGAGGCAGTGGAGCATACACGTTTTGTCTTTGTCGTGCGCAGCCTTCGCTTTGCCCGGCACATCAGCAGCCTCATTGTCGGCGTGGGCACTGCTCCGCCACTTCGAGTTCTTAGAGCGCGACTTCTTCTCCATCGGCTCCTCTACCACAGGCGTCGGTTCCAATTGTCTGCTTCGGCTTCTCCTATAGCCTCCCGCGCGCGACGATGTTACAGCGGAACGTGGTTGTCGCCCAGCGCGTGCAGTCTTCGTTTTCTTCGTCGCGGCCGCTGAAACGGGAGGCCGCTCTTCAGGCTCGACAGTTCGTCTCGAGCGAGTACCGAGCATGCTGTGCTGTGCTGTTAGTTGGGTTAGTATTGGGGGAGGCGGCGATAGTGGCTGTTTGTGTTGATGTCAAGACAGGTGACACGAACACGCAGGATCACAACATAAAACAATCACGTGACTCTACGACTACTATCCAAAGTTTGTTATTTCGGTCTCTAGACGCTTATGATTATCATTTGAGTGAGCATAGTAGAACTCAACATGCTCTCAATCCACCTCAACCGGAGCCCGAAGCTAGAGTAGGTAATACCCGTTACCCGATTCAGCACTTGAGAAACTTGGAGAGACTTCACTTAAGTTGAGAGGTTTACTGTGCTGCCTCACGCTCTTTCACCCTAACCCCCCCCCTCCCCCCCCCAAAGGTCCTTGACATTGAGATTCAAATAGACACCTATATAGAAATATTTCTGATAACCGCGTCAGATCGCCATCAGCACTCCCAGGCAGATCGTCTCAATTCACCTCTCCAGACCTCTGAGTATCACGGGCATGATTACCTCGTTGAAACAAATCTGCTCGGAGCACATCCCTGTTCTTAAAGATCCACCAACCCACCGCCGCTTTCCCGTCAATGACCGAAGTCTTAACCACCACCGCTACCACCACAACACATGGCGACCTACCTCTTCTCCTGGCTCCCATGGGGTGGCAGCAGCGCACCTTCGCCCACGCCCCCACCAGCAGCGTCCCTTCCACCGCCGCCACCGCTTCCCCCGCCCCCACCGCCGCAAGTTGCACCCTCTTTCCCCGCCGCCGCCCCGCCAATAAGCGAAACCAAGCGCTTCCTCCGCCAACTATCGCTCCCCGCGCTCGGCGGCGCCTTCCTCCTGATCTCAATGCGGCTTACGCGACGCTCCACCATCAGAAGGAGACTAGCCATGATCCCGCCGTACTACCATCCCAATAATGTGGCCCCCATCAACCCCCCCTCCGGTGCGCTCGATGCCGTGGAAGCACTGCAACTGGCTACCCTGAACGTGTTCTCTGTTGCCATGCTGTTGGTTGGTGGCGGCGCGTTCGCCATGGATGTCAGTACGCTGGACGAATTGCGGGCGAAGTTTAAAAGCACTGAGATGGGAGAGGAATGGGAGAAACAGCAGAAGGCTGCCGAGGAAGAGTTTGAGGAGTGGATTGTTGGTGTGCTCGCCAGGAAGGATTTGAAGGAGAAGGTCAAAAGGGAGGTGGAGAAGGAGTTGGCAAAGAAAGGATGAAGAAATGCTTCAGAGGAGGGTTGTGACTGGTGATGGATATCCAGAACAGAATCTGGGATCTAGATGAGTTTGCGCCGGCAAAGATTAGAAGTGTATGGTATCGACTGTGACGTCTTGTATTATATTCCGCTTCCATGGCATGCCCCTGATGAAAAGGAAAACAGAAGACACTCTCAAATTCGATAACTCCGTGGAAAGCAAAGCAAGCCAAGGGTTCGCGTCGCTACGGCGCTGCTGGACGCACCCACTGAAATCTAGCAGCTAGCCCAGCCAACTTCCCCTTCATCTGCTCTTCGGCCTCTGCATTTCTGGCCCCCTTCCGGCTTGTAGTCACAACTTTCACCACTTCACCTCTCTCATCAACCTTGCACTTCGCCTCGGCCCCAGACTTCCACTTTATCACCAGCAGTGCGACTTCGTCATCAACCTCGACAGCCTGAGCCTTACCCACCGCAATCGCAATCTGCTTGAACTTCTCGGCAGCATCCACCCTTCGCCTCCACCTTCCCACCCTCCTATTGACTTCCCTCACGAATCTCGTCAAATCCTGCTTCCCCTTGGGGGGCAAATACCTCCCCGCCAGCTCCATCACTCCCAAGAACGCCGGCGCCGAGTGCCTCGCAACCACAAAAACCGGCTCCCCGCCCTTCTCGGTAGGCTTCAACTCTACTAGCACGTAGATCGGCGTTAAGTACCTCCTCTCTCCCCTCGAAAACACTTCAAACCGAAGTCCCAGCAGCGTTTCCCCAGTCGCCTCCCTTGCTGAGAAGGTTGTCACACCCGCCATCCGGTACAGATTACTAAGCGTGTGTGCGGTGATCGCCTTACTGCGCGAGAGCGCGTACGAAAGGATTTTGGTATCTAGCGAGGCGGCTTGGTCGGCACTGTCGGGGATCGTGGAGACTTGGGAGGCACCGGGTGAGCTGGGCGGAGTGACGGTAGGTGCAGGCGTGAGGACCGACAGTGTGCGCTGCGAGCGCAGGCTGAGGAGCCGAGTTTGGAGTTGGATGCGTCGCGCGGTGACGGCTTTGCCTGTTTAAAATGTCAGCATTTTGACACGAAAGGAATTGCGAAGTCAATCACTTCGCTCGTTGAGCTCGGCCGGCGTGAGGCTGGCGGTGCCGACGCGTTCGGGAGCCATATTGAGGTTTGGGTAGACAAAATGAAGTGTTTGTTGACTGGCAATTAGTTATCGGTGGCAAGCAAGGGTTTTGACTTCGACGTCGAGCCGGAACTTGCCGACATCCATATATCATCACTCGTAGCTCACGCGACTACTCGAATACATGCACCTGAAGCGGGAGAAGAGAGGGCGAGATCAAAGAAGCAGAGGATGGGGGAGCAGGGGAAGCAGAGTGAGTGCAGGAGGCGGGTGGGCGTCTGGGGCTCCGTTAGTTGTCACGGTCTTTTCCGCCTGTTTATCTCATTCGTCGGTCTTTCATGTCTCTCCTTTATCTTATCGTTATTTCCTTACATTTCTCTTCTACGGGACAGGCCAGGCGGGGGCAGGGGGAGTTGGCGCGGGCCGCTGGCGGACTGTTCGAGGTCGCAGCGGACGGTGAACCGGAAAGGACTGTGTATAATATCGTCGTGATCCAATAGGTCGCACACGATCAATGAATCATCATCATCAGCGGGAGAAGAGACTCGCCTCCCACTCCTATCAACTGAAGGCCGGCCACGCCCCAACCGGCCAGTGCCTGCAATCGATACGGTCAACCAGCAGACCTAATACCCGATGTTGGTGGTGCCATCACCAGACCCAGACCCGTGGCCACCTGTTCAAGAATTGCCCCGCGATGGAAGAGAGAAAACACTTTGGGTACAGCTTCGGGATGAGACCGGTCACAGCAAAGACCGTTTCATGGCCCGTGTCCTCTTTGCGAATATGCACTACAACACAGCGATACTGGAATTTCTGTCGACGACGGATATGGGGAAGAGCTGGCCACTGAGTCCTCTGGGTGTGAATGGGCACAGAGAGAACGCAAAGAAAGACCAGAGATGAAGCAGGCGGATGCCTTAGAGGAGGGGATGACTATCTAGGTGGGGCACGGTTTGGTTTTCTTCCGATTTCTTTTGTCATCTCTTTGATGCCTCCGCATATTTCTAGTTGTCGAAGCGGAGGGCGAGGATACGAGAGGGAGCCGCCGCACATCTCCCGCTGCGTTACTGCCTCCCCTACTTCCATTAAGACATAATCCGGTCAGATAGGACTAGCAAATAACCGGTCTCCTCTTAGCTTGGACGAACAGCCGTGGAGGCGACGGAGCTGGATCCAGAACTAGTGGCGAAGACGGTGGCAGGGCTGATGGCTCCACTGGTGATGAAGCTGGTTATGGCACTCATATCCGATGTCTACAATCCACCAATATCAATACCGGTGGGAAGAAGGAGAGGGGCCAAACAAAGACTTACCATAGGAAGACTAGAAATACGGTGTTCAGATGGCACAAACTGGCGGGATACGTCTTCAATTCGTGTCGGAAGAAAAAGCTTCCATGAGAGCTGAGTCAATGTAGACCTGTATTCAGAGCTGGTTGGGGTAGTGCTGTCGGTTTTGTTCGTCGCTAACGCGTTCTTGGGCTTGGGAACGAGTAGACAAGGCAGATGGCAGTGATTGGGCGTTGTCAGACAGACAACGGAAATGGGTGTATGATGGAACGGGAGAAAGGAAATGGGACTGTTGCTCGTCGGCGTTGGGAGAGTTTGGAAAGGAGAGTGCCGATGTTGGCTGAGTGAGTGAGGAGAGCTGGGGAGGAAAGAATATATACGGGAGAGAAGGAAACAGCAGGTTATATAGCTCCAAAATGGCTTCCCATAGCTGAACGGCGAAATAGAGACTGCTAGGGCCACAGGTCTCAGTCTGTTAGCTATGTAGAAGATGGGCTCGAGTGATCCTTAATTAATGATATCTCATGGCCAGGTTGTTCCACGATTTGAGCGCGCTGTTTTAAGCTGAGCAGCATGAGCATGTGGAGAGAGCTCCTTCTACTCTATGCTTGGGCGCCACCGGTTCCCCTAGCGCTACGAAAGATATGAGAGATGGGTGAATGCATTCACACCTGGTGGATTAAAATGCAGCCTAAGTAGACTATAGCGATATTTCGCCGTTTCCTGTCCATCGTCTGACCTGACCTTGGACAACCCGCAGCGGCCGGTGATGCTGCAAGCTGGGTGCGCATCCCAGATGGGTCTACTCTCATCATCCGTTGCATCTACAGACAGTAGCCCTCCCAATACCGAGGCTGAGTGCCTAACGGGGGCCGACGAGGCTTTGGTCGGACACGCCGATGCTGCGAATGAGATCCCGAACCCTCACACACGGTCACAACAGCTACTACCACGCACCTTCGCTCGTTCTTCCACACGAGTAGCTGACTTGGTACTCTAGTATGTGGTTGACGAATCATCATGAGAGACGGCAGCCTCAAATGCACATAACCCTCAACACGTGTAACCTACCCTGCCCCCACCATGCCCATCATAGCCCCTCGCAGCGTGCGGTCAGCACTTGGCTTGCTCAAGTCGGTGTGCTCAGCTCCTTTCAGGTTAGGGGGGTGGTGAAGAACAACATTTTGGTCTCGCACCTGTTCTTTCCAGAGCACTCTCAAGCCCTCCACGCTCACGTCCCGCCATCAAATGTTGGAATGTGCTGTTCTCGAGGTTGTACGGAGCTGTATCTACTTGATTTTTGGTTTAGATTCTGTGACATGGCGAAGTAATTTGGGTTTTAAAAGACACAATCGCTTAAAGTGTTACTTTTTTCTAATGGGTAATCTCCGTGGTCTGGGTGTGTTTGTTGGTTTGGTTTCATATATACCTAACTAAGTACTTGGTAATGCGTTCGACCGTTATGATAATGGCCACTTTTTTCTTTTTTTTGTTTAATCATTAACCGCGCGATGCACACCCACCCCACCAGTTTCCGTCCCATTCTATCCGCTTCGTGCTCTGACGATGCTGTGAAGCCGAGCCTTACAAAGGGAGGTCGTGTGGTCAGAAAGTCGAAGATTGAACATACGCCCATTCGAATTCTCCAGACACCAGACCAGCCAAGCATCCTTCACCACGTACAGAAGATCTTCTCGATCACAATTGGGACATTGTTGAGCGAGAAATAGCCGCTATTCCCACTCCGCCTAAACCACCGTATTATCCCTCTATCGAATCCACGCAATGCAACATGCCATCAATAACGAAAAGGATCAAGCAAAACAAAAAATCCCCTAAAAAAGCAGCTGGTATGAACTAAATCACCACGATATCCTCCAACACGCCCTCTAAATCCTCCTTTCTGAACGGTGCCCACAGTATCTCCGTTCCCTGACTATCCTTCTTGCTGCTAACCATTTGGTGGTCCATGAACCTGCCGGTAACAATATTAGCTTGGAAGAGAGAGACAATTGAGGGGGGACACGTACTCTTTGAGTAGGGTGCGGAAAGCAACGTCATTACTGCAAATAAACTCCCCGACAGCGCGTTGGTATAGTACGCGGTATTCGACGCCGTACTCGCTGGCATCCCGTTTCTTCCCCTTCGCAGCGTCGCCATCATCGACCATCGCCTGTAATTGATGGCTGACGAGGATCCTGAAGAGGGATTTCGCGTTGCTCGGTAACGAGGCGAGGACATATTTGACACCCTTCGTACCTCCAGCCCTTCCGGCGCCATCGACGAGCGAGAGAACATCATCAACCGGGATCTCAACGGAATACGGCTCGAAAGAGGTGGCGTCGTGCCAGAGGAAGTTGAACTGCGACACCCTCGCCGCATCCCATAGCAGCGGCGCACGGATGTGGTCGACGCTTGCCACGAGGCTGATCTTGGGATGTGCCACCAACCTCGAGATGGCAGCCTGTGACCGCTCCTGCCGCAGTGCCTCCCCGTCAAGGTTGTGGAATACTAGCGTCATCTTGCTCGCCGATGGCTCGTCGAGGAGCGAGAGGAGGTTGCCCAGCATGTCGTTCGGCGAGGCGCCGAGCTTGACATTGTGATTTGCACCTAGCAGAGCGGTAGCGACGGTTCCCAGCACGTCCTTGACACTGATAGTAGGGAGGTATCCGTTCACCACCACAACGCTTCCGGGGTGAGTGTAGATCTTTTCGGCGAACGACATTAGGAGCTTCCGCTTCGATCCGTACCCATACAAAAGGAGATTGAAGCCTTGCGAGAGTTCGAAGATCCACTGGCCGAACTGCTCGGTGTGCATCTGGTGCAACCACTCCCGGTCTGGCGCGTGGTCGGCCGGGTGGTCGCGGAGAAGCTGGAAGTACGTGCTGTGGTCGATCTGCTTCAGCGAGGCGAGCGTGCTCGTCGACGTGTGCTGCCGTGTCTTCCGGTTCTGGTGGAAGTAGGATTCGGGCCCTTCGAGCGATGGCGGCGGCGGCGATGCCTCCCGCGTCTTTGCTTTTGTGCCTTTCCCTCCAGCTCTGGCTTTAGACCCCGCCTCTTCTCCCGTGTCATCGTCCTCCGCGTAGATCCTCCGGACGAGCTCGTCATCCCCATCCTCTTCGTCTTCCCCGTCGTTGGCTTCCACCAGGTGTCGCACGGATTTCCTCCGAGCGCTCCTGTCCGCATTCGTAACAACTTGTGGCAGCGACTCGCCATCTCCCGCCCGAGCGCTGAACCGCACGCGGTCCGTCCGCCTCGGCGTGGCGAGATTGGGGTCTTTAAGAATCGTCTTTCGCGGCGACGGCGATGCTTCGCTGCCGGCGGCCTCGTACCGTATTCGCCGCTTGCTGGGCGTTTCTGGAGCGACGGCGAGGGTTGCCGGTGGAAGGATGGAGCTGGAGGCAGCGAAGGCGGTACTGCCGTTCGTGAGGACGCCGGCGGGGGGTAGTAGTTTTCTTTTCGGGGGCATTGTGCATGGTGTCGATGTGAAGGGCAAAGCATACGGTTGCTGGGAGACGCGTTGCTGTGGCGGACGTGATGGCTTGGCGGAATCAATTCCAAGTCGTAGCGTGGGCATGATTTCTCGCGAGGCAAACCTTGAACACTCTCCTTCGACACACCCACGGCTCTACGGGTTTTGCTATTTGATAAGCTAGACAATGGACAACGAAGTTGTGATTGCGGATCGGAAAATGGGTGATATTCGATGCGAGGGCGCCGTTCAGCCAGTCCTCGCCGAGCCACCCACCACAAAGGCCGAGCATAAGGCGTGAGCTTCGAGTGGCTATCCGTACACATGCTCGCGCCCGATGACTTGGCCTTAGAATCAGCACACGAGATCAACCTTCCATCCCCGCATGTAACTATGCATGGGCTGCCAAAGTCGTTCGCCGCTCTCCACCTACACAGCGAGTATGAATAGACCAAAAAAATCCACTCCTACACCGGACCCACTGTCATCGTTGTCCTTTCCATCGTGGGACACTTCCGAGTTTTCCTACCCGGTGATTGAGTTGGCCAGGCAGCATCTGAAGAGGTCGGTGAATGGGCGGAGGGAGTGTTGGAAGATAAGAAAGGAGGAAGGCCCTTAACCAGCATGCTGCGCAGTCCGAGTCGCATATGTATGCACGGAATTATACACTCGTGTAAGGCACCAAACTTGCCTTTGTTCACTGCCTGCTGCACTATTTTAATCTAGTGTTTCTCCTTTGTGATTGAAACCCCCTGCGGCGCGATAGGGGAGTAGAGTACAGCCAGTGAGACTTTGCCCCTGTCCGTGCCGGACGGCCAATAGATATTTTATTGGCGAGACCCACAGCCACGACCACGATATTCCTCCTCCACCATCCACCTCTCTTCCCTCAACGCCTCCTGCACGACCGGCCCGACAAACTCACCTCGATTCGTTACACTTCGCCCTTTGGCCCGCCAGCCGGCACAGCTGCCTTTAACGGAGCATCTCGCCTCGCGCCGAAGAGCAAAAAAGACAAAGGAAGCCCCGTAACTTCCTTCTTGCTTTCGCCTCGTTGATCCACTTTTACTCGCTTCTTGCACACTCGCACACCCTCCTACATCGGAACGAGATGCTTCTGCCAGAAGCCACCGCGGCCGCGCCATTACTGCTGTTGCTGGCAGTCGCCGCCCACGCGGCTAACATCCCCCCCGCTGCCGCTGAGCAGCCCCTACAGTTGGCCACCGTCGCCGCCGCTGCTGCTGCACCGATTCCGACGACCGCTGCAGAAGTCGCCGCCGCCGCCGCTGCGCTCAACAAGGAACCTGGTAGTGTGGACGCGCCCGTCGACGGGCTCGATGGAAAGCCCCACGACGGTCCGGGCCTGCGAGAAACCAGAGTGAAGGGAACCGGTAAGGTGGGGATCTCCGGTGGCTCCTTGCACGTGGACATAAAGAATCCGCCACCGCATACGGGCGACCATGAGATTGTCGATGTCATCACTCCCAAGGAGGGAGATGAATCCACGGTTTGTACCATCTTAGCTCCAAAAGGCGTCGGGGTATGGCTGGATTGACGATCAGCATAGGAGGCTCCGGTGGAGATCGACGAGAAGACTGGCAAGGTGAAGGAGCCGCCCACGACGCCCGGCGCCCCGGTTTCCGATCACGAACATAAGGAATACGTACAACCCGGCACGGACACTTTGAAAGACCCTCCGGTCAATGCGCCGTTGCACTTGTCCCCCGTCGACCCGGCCGGTGAAGAATCGTCGATTTCTCAGCCCATGCACTCGTTCGGCCTCAGTTTCCTGATGATCATCTTCTCGGAGATCGGTGACAAGACCTTCCTGATCGCGGCGTTGATGGCCATGAAGCACCCGCGGATAGTGGTCTTCACGGCGGCGCTGTCATCGCTCATTGTCATGTCCATCCTGTCGGCTGTACTCGGCCACGCTGTGCCCACCCTGATCCCCAAGCATCTCACCGCCTTCCTCGCTGGAGGTCTGTTTTTGGTTTTCGGCGCGAAGATGGTCAAGGAAGGCTTGGAGATGGAGAAGGGTACCGGCAACGTCCAGCACGAGATGGCAGAGGTCGAAGCCGAGCTCCAGGAGAAATCCCGCAACCGTGCCTCGTCCCTCTCGCGGAAGCTTGAGTCCGGCACTCTCGCACCCTCCCGCTCTCACTCCCTCCGTCGCAACACCTCATCCCCCTCCCTCTCGGACTCGGACGAAGACGACTACGCGTCTGCGCGCGGAATGGGCAAGGGCGGCAATGTGGGCATGCTTGAGGGTGTCCAGAACCTCGCGGGCCTGCTGCTTTCCCCGGCATGGGTGCAGACGTTTATCATGACCTTCTTGGGCGAGTGGGGTGACCGCAGTCAGATAGCTACGATCGCTATGGCTGCTGGCCAGGATTACTGGTATGTTACCATCGGTGCTATCTCCGGCCATACCATTTGCACTGGAATTGCGGTTATTGGGGGACGGATGCTGGCATCTAAGATTAGTGTTAGGAATGGTGAGTCCTCCCCTTCGTCCCCTACCCCACCCTTAGTATCACCCCTCGCCTGGTGGTTACTGACCAAGCGGAATTCCAGTAACCCTCGGTGGCGCGGTTGCATTTTTGGTGTTCGGAGTGCTGTACCTGGCAGAGGCCGTCTACGCTTGATTGCTCGCCTCTGCTTCGACTACGGCCTAGTTGCGCTGGAGCCCTAGCTCTGTCGAGGAGGGTGTGTGTCATAGAAATAATAGTGGTTTGTAGTGTGGTTTTCTTTTTGCTGTTCCGGTTCTTCTGTGTATATACGGGTTTATGACTTATTCTCTTTGTGATTTTGGTTCTTAAGCTCTTACGTGGCACTATGATAGGTAGGGGTTAAGAGGGCGTGATGGATGGATGGCGAATAAGAAAAAAAACCAAAAAGGTAGCGACAACGACAAGATTCGAACTTGCGCGGGCGAACCCATATGATATCTGCAACCAGAGGTATTCGAGTCATACTCCTTAACCACTCGGACACGTTGCCATGCGCTGGTTACCACCGATGTGGAACAATCATCACGTTTTACTACGGGATGCTCTGAGCAGGTTGGAAGCTTGGAATGGTATCGTCCTGGATAGTGGACTGGATCTCCCCGCCAGGAAACGATGTTGGCTAGCGGCCCAGTCCGGTAATTGCCACACAGGTAGAGTGGGGGTGCGTGCTCCGAGGGGAATGGGCTTGCGGGCTCCACGTCATGGGCAGTCACTCCACTCTACTCCACTGTACTCGATCTACTGGTGTCATTTCTGCGAGCGAGGATAGATGCACTGGTTCTTCGGTGGTTGCTCACGCGCTGCATCGCTTTGGTGGAGCCGATGGCCAGAGAAGTTTGTAACCAATTTCGGTCAATGTTGTCTGTGGTTCCGCGGGTTCAGTGGGCTCTCTGCCGGTCATTCGACTGTGCATCTTGCACCTGGGCCTGCCTGCCGCCAGTCCCCACGCCAAAGCAAAACATTAATTGCGCCCTCCCC
>Ga0307516_10002334_pt1 | contig 25535 bp, 12 predicted proteins | sample 19_EM_MG_FD_203310 | JGI IMG/M metagenome (GOLD analysis project Ga0307516, IMG submission 203310) | Populus trichocarpa ectomycorrhiza microbial communities from riparian zone in the Pacific Northwest, United States - 19_EM | ecosystem: Host-associated > Plants > Roots > Unclassified | place...
CCGCACCCGGTCGCGGACCTGGAGCCGCCCCGACCACAGCCGGATCCAGGCGCGCCGGCCGTGCCCGTCGCGGTCGACGGCGAACACCGTTCCCGCCAGTGGGCCGTCCTGGTCGCCGGGGCGGGGGAGCAATCCGGCGAGGATCCAGCGCAGTTCGGGCACCCCGGCGCCGGTGACAGCCGAGCCGCACGCGACCGGGGTGAGCGCGTCGCGGCGTACCGCGTCGCGGACCGCGCGGCGCACGTGCCGGGGGCGTACCGGCTCGCCCGCGGACCACCGTGCCAGCACGGCGTCATCGACCTCCGCGACCGCCTCCACCACCGGGTCGGCGTCGAGCTCGACCGCCCGGACGCGAGCGTCCCGCCCGCCCTGGCCGGCGACCGTGGTGAGCATGACCGGATGTGCTGTGAGGCGCTGCCGGACCTGCGCCAGCGCCCGGTCGACGTCGGCTCCGGCGCGATCCACCTTGTTGAGGAACAGCACGGTGGGCACGCCGATCCGGCGCAGCGCGCGCCAGATCACCACGGTCTGCGGCTGCACGCCCTCCACACTGGACACGACGAGCACAGCGGCGTCGAGCACGGCCAGGGAACGCTCGACCTCCGCGATGAAGTCGGGGTGCCCCGGCGTGTCCAGCAGGTTGACGGTCAGGTCGCCGAGGCTGATGGAGGTGACGGCCGCGCGGATGGTGATGCCGCGGCGGCGCTCCAACTCCATGGAGTCGGTCCTGGTGGTCCCGGCGTTCACGCTGCCGGGCTGGGCGATCGCCCCGGCCTCGAACAGCAGGCGTTCGGTCAGGCTGGTCTTGCCAGCGTCAACATGCGCGACGATCCCGAGATTCAACAATGCCAAAACAGCGCTCCACGGTGGGACGGGAAAGGGTCCGGGGCGTGGAAGCTGCTCGCATCGTCACTCCTGGGTCGTCATGGTCGGACCAGCCCACCCTCGCACGGCGGACACCCGCCGTGCCACCGATTACGGGGCTCCGGGTCAGCCGGCCAGGTCGCCGATGCGCCGCAGGGCGCGGGTGGCGGCGTCGGGGGTGCGCCGGCCGAGCCCGCAACTGGTCGACACACCGGCACGCTCGCCGACCAACCCGTCGATCAGCTGAACGATCTGGTGTTGGGTGGCGAGGTCCTGGTCCTCGTGTGCCACACCCGCGATGATGCGGGTTGGGCTCGGCAGGCGTAGCCGCCGCAGCGGCGCATACCAGCCCGGGTCGGTCGGCGGCGGCTCCTCGGCGGCGGCGAACGGCGCGTGCACGTATTCCAGCGCGCGCCCGGCCGGCCACGCTGCGACGATCGCGTTGGTCAGCGCGACCAGCGGCCCGGTGTCGGACATCCGCCCGAGCGCGCGGTGGTTCATGTCGCCCAGGCACAGGTGCAGGCCGAATCGGGCGCCCTCGGGCGCCTGCCGGGCCAGCTTCGCCACCCCGCGGCCCATCACACGCATCGCGGCGGGCGCGTCATCCGCCGGAAAGCTGCCGACCAGATGTGCGCGACGCCGCGTCCCCGGCGCGGTCACGGCGTCACCCCCACTCCCACCGGAAGCCGGCCGTCAGGCGCAGGCCAGCCGGGCCGCCGCCCAGTCGGCGTGGTCGTTGCCGTTGCCGTTGCCGGCGTCGGTGACCCGCAGCTCCAGCCGCCGCACACCGGTCACGTCGACGTCCAGGCGCTGGGCGGGGGCCGCGCCGGTGAGCACGCCGGTCTGCGCCAGCCGGCTGCCGTCGCCCCAGACCTCGAAGGTGACCGAGCCCGCGCTGCCCGTCTCGTCGTCGACGCCCACGTCCGCGCGCAGCCGGGTGCAGGTCCCGCCGAGCTCCACCTGGACGGTCGAGGCGGCGTGCACCCCGATGCCCTTCGGGTAGACGACGTCGCCGATGGTCAGCGGATTGCCGTCGGCGGCGCCCTGTTCGCCGTTGCTGCGGTCCTTCTCGGCCGGTCCCCAGCCGTTCACCGGGGCGGTGAACGGGCGGTCGCTGAGCCACTGATAGCCCGCCGGCAGCGGGGCCTCGGTGCTCGCGGTGGCGGTGGTCGTCGACCGGAAGCCGTCGGGGGTCGTGGTCACCGCCGTCGCGGTCAGGCGGTACGTGCCGATGTCGGTGCCCGCCGGGGCGGTGACACTGAACGTGGCCGTCTCCCGGTCGGCGATCGCGCCCAGCTCCACCGAGGCCGGCTGCACCGTCCAGCCCTCGGGGGCTGCCAGCCGTACCGTCGCATCGCGCAGACCTGCCGCGCAGCGGGCCGCGACCTGGACCCGCACCGGTTCGGCCGTGCCGGGATCGATCCGGCCGTCCGTGGTGACCGTGAGCTCCGGCGGGCATGGCGCCGGCACGTCCGCCTCCGGCACCCCGCCCGCGGCCACCTCGGCGCGGGTGAGCGGGCGCAGCACCAGCTCGTGGGAGTACGGCTGGGTGGGCGAGAGCTTGAACGGCGCGAGCACCGAGTTCGGCGTCTCCCCCATCCCGGTCTCGCCGGCCTCCGCGTGCAGCGTCACCCAGTCCTTGTTGCGCACCAGCGGCAACTGGTGGTCGTATTCGGCGCGGTCCAGGTCGTCGTGGGCGGTCACGCTGACGTCGGAGGTGCCGCCGACCAGCAGCCCGGCCCGGCCGTCCCGCAGCGTCGCCCACCGCGTATCGGTGTGGTTGCCGTTGGCCTGCGGCCGCGAGTACCGGACGTATTCCCGGTCGACCGTGCTGCGGTAGACGCCCATCGGGGCGCCGCTGCGCCGGTCGTTGTAGGACTCCTGCGGGCCGCGCCCGTAGTAGGCGAAGCGCTGCATCTCCGCCGGCAGGCGCAGGGAGATCCCCACCCGGGGCAGGTACGGCAGCGCGCCCACCCGCGATCCCCTGGCCGCGACATCCTGGCGCAGGGTGACGGTGCCGCGCCGGTCGATCCGGTACGTGAGCGTCTGGTCGAACGACAGCAGCGCCTCGGTGCCGGGCCCGGCGGCGACACCGCGCACCGTCACCACGACGGCGTCGCTCTCGGTCCGGGTCTGCACGCCGGTCACCGTGGTCCGCAGCCGGTCGAGGCCGGTCTCGTGCCAGATCCGCCGGTCGTCGGTGCCCCAGTCGTAGGTCTCGTTGCTGGTCGGCGGCCGGTACACGTCCAGGTGCGGCCCGCCGCGCAGCAGTTCCCGGCCCGCCGCGCGCATCGAGGTCAGGTCGCCGGCGTCGAAGCGGTACGCGAAGTCCTTGCCCGACACCGTCACCGCGTCGCCGCGGGTGGCCACGGCGGGTGCACCGGGCACGGGGAGCGGGAGGATGCCCGGCACGGCCCGGCCGCCGACGGCGAACTGGTCGTGCCCGACGATCCAGCCCCGGCGGGCCCAGGCGGTGTCCCGGTTGCTCGCCGCGGTCACGGTGAGGAAGCGTTCCCGGTCGTCGGGGTTGGCCGGCAGCGGGCCCGGGTCCAGGGCGTACGTCTGGCCGGGGGCGAGCCGCACCCGCCGGCTGCCGCTGCGCAGCACCCGGTCCTGCTCCTTGACCTGCCAGCGCAGGGTCACGTCGAAGTCGCCGGCCTGCTGCTCGTTGTGCACCTTGAGCGTGCCGTCGGCGCGGGTGATCCGCACCGGGGCCTGCGCCCAGGCCATCTCCGCGGTCTCCGGCTGCACGTACCGGTCCGAGCCGACCAGGCCGTCGGTGCCGGACAGGCTGATGCCGAGGCTCAGGAAGTCGCCGCGGCGGGAGAAGCTGTCGAAGTTCAGGGCCAGGACCGCGCCGGCGACCGGGTCGGCGCCCGCGGCCAGCTGCGCCGGGGTCAGCGCCACCGGGTGGATGCGGGCGTCGTCGATCAGGCCGCGGCCCAGCCGGATGCTCCACAGGTCGTTGTCCTGCTGGGTGTCGGCGTTGCGGCCCAGGTTGACCTCGAACAGGCCCGGGTCCACCGCGCCGGTGCGTGCGGTGTTCGCCACCTCGGCGCCGTCGATGTACAGGCGCAGGGCGGTGCCGTCGTAGACGCCGGTGACCCGGTGCCAGGCGCCGTACCAGTCGGCGGGCACGTCGGCGGCGGCCGTGGCCCAGCCGCCCGCGGTCACGCCGAACTCCAGGGTGTCGCGGTCACGCATCTGCAGCGCGTACCCCTGGCCCTTGGTGAGGATCGGGAAGCTGCCGGCCCACTCGCCCGGCTTGACCCAGGCGTCCAGCGTCAGCGGACCGGTCAGGTCCAGCCGCTTGTCGCGGAAGACGTCCACGAAGTCGTCCAGGCTGGACAACTCCACCGCCTGACCGCGCCGGCCGGGCACGGTGGCGGGCTTGCCGACCAGGAACGTCTGGATGCGGTTGGCCGCGTCCGGGGTGGTGATCAGCGGCTGGCGCAGGTTCTGCTCGGCCCAGTCCCAGATGAAGCCGCCCTGCATCGCCGGATACTTGCGGGCCAGCGCCCAGAACTGGTCGAAGTTACCCAGCCCGTTGCCCATGGCGTGGGCGTACTCGCCCATCACGATCGGCTTGGTGCTGCTCAGGGTGCGACTCTCCAGCCGGGCCGGCGTCGGGTAGCGCGGGCCGTCCACGTCGGCGAACGGGGCGTCGCCGTCCGGGTTGTTGGACTGGTGGTAGAGCAGCCGGGTCGGCTCGTGGGCGTCGGCCCAGGCCGCCATCGCGTGGTGCGCGGCGCCGAGGCCGGCCTCGTTGCCGGTGTCCCAGAAGATGACGCTCGGGTGGTTCTTGTCGCGGGCGACCATCGCCTGGAAGCGGTCGGCGAACGCGGCCTGCCACTCCGGGCGGTCGGCGAGGCAGTTCGACGGGCAGTTCTCGTGGCTGTGCGTCTCGATGTCCACCTCGTCGTCGACCCACAGGCCGTGGGTGTCGGCCAGGTCGTACAGGTAGGGATCCGACGGGTAGTGCGAGGTGCGGACGGCGTTGAGGTGCAGCTTCTTCATCAGGAAGACGTCGTCGCGCTGGGCCTGCCGGGTGACGTGCCGGCCGGTGTCCGGGTCGGTCTCGGCCCGGTTGGTGCCCTTGATCAGGATGCGCTCGCCGTTGACCAGGATCTGCCGGTCGCGGACCTCGATCTCGCGGAAGCCGACCGGCTGGGCGGTGGTGTGCAGCGCCCGGCCGTCCGGGCCGAGCAGTTGCAGCACGAGCGTGTAGAGGTTGGGCTCCTCGGCGCTCCACTTCGCCGGGTTCGCGATCGGCGCGGTCAATGTCACCTCGCCGAGGCCCGCCGCGGCGTTCATCGTGGTCACGGTCCGGCCGCGCGCGTCCCGCAGGGTGCCACGCACGGTGAAGCTGCCGGGTACGCCCGCCACGTCGATCCGGGCCGTCAGCGTCGCGTCCCGGTACGCCGCGTCGAGATCCGTGGTGATGGTGGCGTCCCGCAGCCGGGTCTGCGCCATCCGGTAGAGCCGGACATCGCGGAAGATGCCGCTGTAGCGCCACTGGTCGACGTCCTCCAGGTAGGCGCCGCTGCCCCAGCGGTGCACCTGGACCGCGATCTGGTTGCGGCCGGGGCGCAGCCGGGAGGTGATGTCGAACTCCGCCGGGGTGTAACCGCCCTGGTCATAGCCGACGTACCCGCCGTTGACCCAGACCAGGTAGTTGCTGGTGACGCCCTCGAAGCGCAGAAGGACCCGGTCGCTGTCGCGGGTCCAGTCCGCGGGCAGGTCGACCGTGCGCAGGTACGCGCCGGTCGGGTTGACGTCGTGGGGCACCTTCGGCGGGTCGTCCGGGACGATGTCGGACGGGATGTTGCGGAACACCGGGTGGTCGATGAAGTCGGACTGCCAGGTGTGCGGCACGGACGCGGACGGCCAGGCCGACGCGTCGAAGCCGGCGTCGTGGAAGGCCGCGGGCACGTCGTCCGGCCGGTCGAAGATCTTCAGCCGCCACCGGCCGTTCAGCGACCGCACGTTCGGGTCCGGGGCGTCATGGCTGGTCACATCGGCTGCGGCGGCGCGGGCGCTGGCGTACGGGCGCAGGTCGGCGTGCGGCGCCTCCTGGCCCTCCCCGGTGAGCCGGGGATCCTCCAGGTAGCGGTACACCTCCGCCGCCGTGCGCGGGCCGTCACCGACCGGCGGCGCCACCGGCGCGGCGGCGGCCACCGCCGGTGTCACCACGGGCAGGACGAGGACGAGGGCGAGGGCGGCGCGCGAGATCCACGACGGGGTACGGTGCAACGGTCGCTCCTGGGATCGGCTGACACGTAAGCGCTTCCATTGAACCCTTTCAATGAATGCGCTTCCCTGTCAACAGGCGGGGCCGAAGGCCGCCCGCTCACCGATCGTGTAGCGGCACCCGAAGTCGGCCGCCGCCACCGTCCGCCGGTTCAGGATCGCGTCGCCGCCGGGCCGGCGTCCGGTGCGCACCCACCGGACCAGATCGTCGAAGCCCTGCCGCAGTTCCGGCTGGGTGAAGTCGCAGTGCCCGACGCCCCGGATCGCCCGGGAGACCACCAGCTTCGCGCGGCCGTTGCGCAGGGCCCGCCGGGCGTACACCTGCTCCATGGAGAACGGCACGAACAGGTCGCCCACGTCGTGCAGCGACAGCACCGGCACGCTCGGCCGGCCGTCGACGCGCGGCACGCCGTCCAGGCCCCGGCTGGGCCTGGTGGTCGGGGCGACCCGCAGCACCTTCGCGTTGAGACGCCGCTCGGCGGCCGTGGGCAGGAGCCGGTCGGTGCTGCGATACACGGTGAACCGGTTGTCGGTCAGGTTGCCGTCCGCGATGCCGGCGGTGCCGCCGGACAACCCCGGATAGAGGCCGAACAGGAACGGCAGGTCCGGCGTCGGCGCCGACGAGGGCGCGGCGTTCCAGTACGCGAACGAGGCGGCGAAGCCCGGCCGCTCCCCGCCGGAGCGCCGCTCGACGACCTCCGACCAGGTCCGGCCGGCGTCGGTGAGCACCGGCGGCCGGCCGGTGGCGACGCCGAGGGCCGGCAGGATCCGCTTGACCTGGGCCCGCCACCGGTCGGCGTAGCCGGCGTCCGGCGCCGCGGGGAACTCGATGCCGACGCCGGCGAGCGCGGCGGCGGTGACATTCGCGTCCAGGAAGTAGTCGAACAACTCGGCGTCGCCCAGCACCCCGCAGACCGGCATGGCGCCGACGAACGACCGCGGGTGCTCCTCGATCGCGACCGCGGTGATGTGGCCGCCCATCGACGCGCCGGTCATGTAGACCGAGCCCGCGCGCCTCGTGGTGACCCGGCGGAACAGGTCGATCAGCGCGTACGAGTCGCGGACGCCCTGGCCGACGTCGTAGCCGTTGGTCTGGTAGCTGGAGGCGGCCCACGCGAAGCCCTCGGCGACGTAGTGGGCGCGCAGCGCCGGACTGTCCACGTAGACGACGTTGCCGGTGCCGCGGTAGCCGTGCGCGTACACGACGAGGCGGCCGTTCCAGGCCTTCGGCACCTCGATCCGGTACGCCGCGCCGTCGCGGATGCCGGTGTGCACGGTGGACTCCGGGGTGGCGGTGAACGGGGTGCCGTTCGGCTCGCACGCCGGGTCGGCGACGAGGTAGCCGGGCCGGGTGGTGCTGGCGACCGGGGCGGCGCACGCTGGCGCGGCGGCCGAGGCCGGGGCCTCGATCCCGCCCAGCAGCAGGGCTGGCGTGAGGAGGAACGCGACGTGTTTCCGGCTGATTTTCACAGAGTTACCTCCGAGTAACACTCAAGGACTCCCGGGCTGCGATGTCAAGGCCGGTGATTTCACCGATGTGTCCAGCGGGTGTCCGGCCGAAGACTGACGGTCGTCGATCCGCCCACCCCCGAGGAGCCCGACGTGCAGTCATCGACCATCCCCGCCCGTACCGGAGTCCGCCGCCTGCTGGCCACCGCGGCCGCCGCCCTCGCCCTGCTCGCCGGGTCGCTGGCCGGCGGCACCACCGCCCGGGCCGCGAGCCCGTACGAGCGCGGCCCGGACCCCACCGCCGCCGCCCTCGACGCGAGCCGCGGCCCGTTCGCGACCGCGCAGCAGACCGTGTCCTCGATCGGCGTCTCCGGCTTCGGCGGCGGCGTCATCTACTACCCGACCAGCACCGCGGAGGGCACCTTCGGGGCCGTCGCGATCGCACCCGGCTTCACCGAGACCTGGTCGAACCTCGGCTGGCTCGGGCCGCGGATCGCCTCGCACGGCTTCGTGGTCTTCGGCATCGACACCAACTCGGTCCTCGACCAGCCCGACTCCCGCGGCGACCAGTTGCTCGCGGCGCTGGACTACCTGACCCGGACCAGCTCGGTGCGGACCCGGATCGACGCCTCCCGGCTCGCCGTCTCCGGGCACTCGATGGGCGGCGGCGGCTCCCTGGAGGCCGCCAAGGACCGGCCGGCGCTGCAGGCCGCGGTGCCGCTGGCGCCGTGGCACTCGACGAAGTCGTGGTCGAGCCTGCGGGTGCCCACCCTGATCATCGGCGGGGAGACCGACGCGATCGCGCCGGTCTCGTCGCACTCGATCCCGTTCTACACCAGCATCCCGGCGGCGGCGGAGAAGTCGTACCTGGAGCTGGCCAACACCGGCCATCTCTTCCCGCTGAGCACCAACAACCCCACCGCGCGGCAGACGGTGGCCTGGCTCAAGCGTTTCGTCGACGACGACACCCGCTACGACCAGTTCATATGCCCGGGGCCGGGCGGCTCCGCCGTCTCGGACTACCGCAGCACCTGCCCGCTGTCCTGACCACGACCGGACCGGAAACCGGCGGGGCGTGTGCCCTGCCGGCTTCCGGCTGTCCCGGTACGGTCGGGCCATGCCGAACTATCCGGGACTCAGCACACCGGTCGGCCACGTCGAACCCGTGCCACGCCGGATCCGCGCCCTGCTCGGCGGCCGGACGGTGCTGGACACGACCCGCGCGGTGTACGTGTGGGAGTGGCCGCCGTACCCGCAGTACTACATCCCGTCCGCCGACCTGGCGCCCGGCGCGCTCGTGCCCTCCGACCACGTCGACGAGCAGGCCCTCGGCACGGCCAGGCGGGTGGGCCTGCGCGCCGGCGACGTCAGCCGGCCCGCCGCCGGCCACCTGCACACCGGGGACGTGATGCCCGCGCTGGCCGGCCTGGTCCGGCTGGAGTGGAACGCGGTGGACGCCTGGTTCGAGGAGGACGAGGAGGTCTTCGTGCATCCGCGCAACCCGTACGCGCGGGTGGACGCGCTGCGCTCCACCCGGCACGTGCGGGTCGAGGTCGAGGGCCTGCTGCTGGCCGAGTCGGCGACGCCGGTGCTGGTCTTCGAGACCGGGCTGCCGACCCGCTACTACCTGCCCCGCACCGCGCTCAACCTCGCCCAGCTGCGGCCGAGCCGGACGGTGACCGCGTGCCCGTACAAGGGGCGCACCACGGCCTACTGGTCGGTGCGGGTGGGCGACACCCTGCATCCCGACCTGGCCTGGTCGTACGACTTCCCGACCCGGGAGCTGCTGCCCATCGCCGGGCTGGTCAGCTTCTTCAACGAGAAGGTCGACATCTTCCTCGACGGCGAGCCGCTCGACCGGCCGCGGACGCCCTTCTCCCCCGCCGGCGAGTGATCCGGCGGCTCAGCTCGTCCGCAGGTAGCGGCGCAGGTCCTGGGTCTCCCCCGTGGTCGGGCGGACCGCCAGGATGCACGTGTCGTCGTCCGGGTTGGCCTGGCGCAGCCGGCTGACCAGCTCCGCCAGCGGCTGGCGGGGCGCCGCCGCCACCGCCTCGTCGACGGTGCGGATCACCGCGTCCAGGCCCTCGTCCAGGCTGCGGCAGCGGTGTTCCACCAGCCCGTCGGTGTAGAGCAGCAGCACGTCACCGATCTCCAGCCGCAGCTCGGCGCACTCGTAGGCGGCGTCCTCCACCACGCCCAGCATGGGCCCGGCGGGGCGGGGCAGCGGCCGGGTGCGGCCGCCGCGGCTCAGCAGCGGCGGCGGGTGCCCGGCCTGGGCCCAGGTGAGCCGGCGCCGGGCCGGCTCGTAGCGGGCCACGATCGCCGTCGCGGCCGTCTCCGGGCGTTCCTGGTCCAGGTCGCAGGTGATCCGGTTCAGGTATCCGAGCAGCTCGGCCGGGTCGGTGGTGGTCACCGCCAGGGCCCGCAGCGAATACCGCAGCTGCGCCATGGTGGTCGCCGCCAGGGTGCCGTGCCCGGCCACGTCGCCGATCGCCAGCAGCACCGAGCCGTCGCGCAGCGCCGCCGCGTGGTACCAGTCGCCGCCGACCAGGCTCTCCTGCCCGGCCGGCAGGTAGCGCACCGCGACCTTGACGCCGGGCAGCTCCACCGGGCCCTCCGGGATCGGCAGGATGATGTGCTGCAGCCGGGCCGCGAGCTCGTGCTCGGCGTGCAGGCTGCGGCGGTGCTCGGCGAGCTGCTGCTCCACCTCGGCCAGCCGGCGCGAGCTCGTCTCGCGGGCGGTGACGTCCTGCACGATGCCGTACACCCGCATCGGGTGCCCGGCGGCGTCACGGTCCGCGTCGACGACCGTACGCAGGTACTTGATCCTGCCGTTGATCCTGATCCGCGAGGTCAGGTCGACCCGCTCGGCACGCTCGAAGGCCTCCGCCGCCGCCAGCCGCAACGGCGCGTCCTCACCCACCGCGAGGGCCTCGGTCTCCTGGTTGGACAGCGGGCCCAGCGCCGGGTCCCGCTCGTAGATCCGGTAGAGCTGCGCCGACCACCGGACCTCGCCGCTGACCAGGTCCCACTCGCCCCAGCCCAGGTTGGCGAGCTGCTCGGTGCCGGCGATCCGGTCGCTCTCGCCCGGCTCCGCGCCGTCCCGTACCCAGGTCGTGAAGATCCCGGAGCCGAGCCGGTGCACCCGGACGGTGAGCCATTGATCGCCGCAGGCGACCGGTCCCAGCGCCACCGGCTCGCCGGTGGTCAGCACCCCCTCAAGGACCGCCATCCGGTCGCCGGCCAGGATCTCCGGGAACCGCTCGGCCGCCCGGGTGCCGATCACCTGCCGGCCGCGGCGCCCGTCGGGGGTGATGAGCTCCGGGGTCACGGCGGCGTAGACCAGATCGGTCAGCCGGCCGCCCCCGTCACGGACCGGGGTGAGCAGCGCGGACTGCCCGGGCAACAGATCGAGCACGGTCTGCACGACCGCCAGCCAGGGCTCGACCGAGCGCGGCCCGCCGACCGTCGCCCGGGGCGTGAGCACCATCGAGGGCACCGGCGGGCCCCGGTCGTCGGCGCGCTCGGGAATGTCCAGCATGCCGATCACCCCGGCGGCGACCTCGACCACGTCGCGGTTCTGGTCGGCGGCCATCTGCAGCAGGTGGCGGTGGGCCTCGGAGAGCCGGCACCGGGTGCGCCCGGCGAGCAGCCCGACGGCCCGGTCCACGGTGGCGCGGGCGCCGTCCCCGGTCACCAGCCGCGCCACCGAGCGGAGGTTCTCCATCGCCTCCAGGTAAGCCTGCTGCCCGCCCATACCGCTCCTAACCTGCCGGGATTCACTCGTCCGGCTCCTGCATACGCCTGCGTGCGGCGCCGCGTCATCCCCCGTTCACCTGCCCCGGGGGTCGACCTGCGGTGCAGTGCGGCCGGGGTCACCCGGAAGGACGACCGGGTGCCCGGGGCCGTCCGGCGGCGGGCATCGGCTGCCCGGACGGCCGGCCCGGCCGAACAGCCGAGCAGCGCTGGTCCTTCTCGCGGGACCGCTCTGCTTCCCTGTCGGACGCGTTTCCCATGGGGAAGCAGAGCGGACCGGCCGTCACCAGGGCGAGGCGGTGACACGCCGGAAACAGCCATGCCGGATCATGGCGGAATGGACCTCGACGGGGCACGGCGGATCGGCTTCCGCGTCGAGCAGAGCTTCCGGTACGCGTACGCGGCGCCGGTGACCGCCCTCGCCCAGCGCCTGGTGGTCGTGCCCCGGCGCCGGCACGGCGACCTCTACCGGCGCAGCCACCACCTGGTGGTGACGGGCGCGGCGCACGCCCGGCGGGCCCGGCTGGACGCGGCGGGCAACACGGTGGTGCGGGTGGTCGCCGCCCGGGTCGAGCACGCGGTGGAGTTCCGGCTCACCGCCACGCTGGACCGGGTGGTCGGCGACGGGCCGCCGGAAGTGCCGCTCGCGGCGCTGCGCGATCCCCGGCTGCTGCGCGCCACCCGGCTGACCACGGCCGACGAGGCGCTGCGTGAGCTGGCGGAGGGCTGCGCCGACGGGGACAACGAGCGGACGGCCGAGCGGGCGTGCGCGGCCGCGCACGCGGCCCTGACCTACGAGTACGGCGTGACCTCGGTGCACACCACGGCGGCGCAGGCGCTCGCGGGCGGCCGGGGCGTCTGCCAGGACTCGGCGCACGTGATGCTGGCGATGTGCCGCCTGCTCGGGGTGCCAGCCCGCTACGTCTCCGGTCACCTGATCGGCCAGGGCGGCACCCACGCCTGGGTCGAGGTGCTGGTCCCGCGCGGCGACCGGGCGGTGGCGCTGGCCTTCGACCCGTGCCACGGCCGCCGGGCCGGCAACGGCTACGTCACCGTGGCGCTCGGGCGCGACTACGCGGACGTAGCGCCGACCTCGGGCACGTACGTGGGCGCGCCGGGCGGCACCCTGACCGGCACCCGCGAGGTCAGCGTCCTCAGCGTCGAGTAGGGGGTGTCTGGCGGGTCGTCACATCTCGAACAGCTCACGCATCGCCTCGGCGAGCCGGGCCATGCTGGAGCCGGTGACCATGCCGATCCGCTCGGCGCCGACCGAGGCCGGCAGCCGGCGCATCCGGTTGACGACCACGACCCCGGTGATCGGATCCTGCTCGGTGAGCGCCACCGCGAACGGCGGCAACTCGGTGGCGCCGCGCTGGCGCACGATCGGCGCGCAGAACGGCGACGCGGTGGAACGTTCGTTGTAGCTGTCGGAGGAGAGCACGAGGACCCGGTAGCGCAGGTCGGTGCGGCTGCCGATGGTCCAGATCTCGCCGCGCTTCACGCACGGAGCGTACCGTCGGTCCGATCTTCGCCTGACCGCGCGGTTACCGCCCGCGGGCGGGCCCGGCGCAACCGGTGCTCGGGACCGTCGAACCCTCGGCATAGTGAACACGTAACAATGAACGCGACGGCTTGCGAACGCGGGGAGGATTACCCCGGCGCTCGCGTGGAGGAAGGACGTTCATGACGGAAAAGGCCCAAATCGGCGTAACCGGGCTGGCGGTGATGGGCCGCAACCTGGCCCGCAACTTCGCCCGCCACGGCCACACGGTCGCGCTGCACAACCGCAGCTACGGGCGCACCAAGGAACTCGTGGAGGCGTACGGCCACGAGGGCACGTTCATCCCCTCGGAGAGCGCCGAGGACTTCGTCGCGAGCCTGGAGCGCCCGCGCCGCGTGGTGATCATGGTCAAGGCCGGCAAGCCCACCGACGCGGTCATCGACGAGTTCGCACCGCTGCTGGAGCAGGGCGACATGCTCATCGACGCCGGCAACGCGCACTTCGCGGACACCCGGCGGCGCGAGGCGGCGCTCAAGGAGATGGGGCTGCACTTCGTCGGCGCCGGGGTGTCCGGCGGCGAGGAGGGCGCGCTGCACGGCCCGAGCATCATGCCCGGCGGCCCCAAGGAGTCCTACGAGTCGCTCGGCCCGCTGCTCGAGGACATCGCGGCCAAGGTCGACGGCGAGCCGTGCTGCGTGCACGTCGGCCCCGACGGCGCCGGGCACTTCGTGAAGATGGTGCACAACGGCATCGAGTACGCCGACATGCAGCTCATCGCGGAGGCGTACGACCTGCTCCGCTCGGTCGGCGGCCACGAACCGGCCGAGATCGCGGAGATCTTCAAGGGGTGGAACGAGGGCCGGCTGGGCTCGTACCTGATCGAGATCACCGCCGAGGTGCTCAAGCAGGTCGACGCCGAGACCGGTAAGCCGTTCGTCGACATCGTGGTCGACCAGGCCGAGCAGAAGGGCACCGGGCGCTGGACCGTACAGGCGGCTCTTGACCTGGGTGTGCCGGTCTCCGGCATCGCCGAGTCGGTGTTCGCCCGGGCGCTGTCCGGCGACCCGAAGGTGCGCGCGGCGGCGGCCGGGCTGCCGGGTCCGGTGGCCACGGCCGGCGCGGGCGGCGCCGACCTGCAGGGCGACGTCGAGCAGGCGCTGTTCGCCTCGAAGATCGTCGCCTACGCGCAGGGCTTCCAGCAGATCCAGGCGGCCAGCGCGGAGTACGGCTGGGACGTCGACCCCGGCCAGATGGCCAAGATCTGGCGGGCCGGCTGCATCATCCGGGCGAAGTTCCTGGACTTCATCAAGCAGGCGTTCGACAAGACCCCGGACCTGCCGTCGCTGCTGGTGGACGAGTACTTCCTGGAGGCCGTCAGCGGCGCCCAGGACGCCTGGCGGCGGGTGGTCGCCACGGCGGCCCAGCAGGGCATCCCGGCACCGGGCTTCGCCTCGGCGCTGGCCTACTACGACGGCCTGCGCGCCAAGCGCCTGCCGGCGGCCCTGATCCAGGGGCAGCGCGACTTCTTCGGCGCGCACACGTACCGCCGCGTCGACAAGGACGGCACCTTCCACACCATGTGGGGCGCCGACCGCAACGAGGTCCCGGCCTGATCGCACGGTGCCCGGCCCGCTCAGCCGGGCCGGGCACCGAGCAGGTCGACGCGCCGGGCGGAGCGCCGGATCCGGGCCGCTGCCCGACGGTCCGGCAGGCCGTCGGCCAGCTCCAGCAGGGCGTCCCGGGCGTGCCGGGCCTGGGTGCCGTCGATCTCGGCGAGGCTCTCCGCGTACCAGCGACGCAGCTCGACGTCCGCCTGCGGATCCTGCACCGTCGACCAGAGGCGGCGAACCGACTCGGCGGCCTTCCCGGCGCCGCAGTGGTGCAGGTGAGCCCAGGCGCGGGCGCGGGCCCAGTCATGGGTCTTGGGATCGTCGAGCAGCCCGGCCAGGGCTGCTCCGGCGGCGGCCCGGTCGGGCAGTTCCCCGTGTTCGATCAGCCCGGCCACGGCACGGAGTCGCCCGGCCGGCCGCAGGTCCTCCCCGGCCACCAGGACCCGGAGTACGGCCAGGGCATCGGTGCGGCAGTCGCCGGGGACCTCGATGAGGGAGAGCGCCGCCGCGAGACGATCGCACGGATCGGGCAGGAGCAGCACGTCCCGCCGTGCGTTGATCCGCGCAGGCCCGGGTAGCGCGGCCAGCAAGCAGCCGGCCCGTGCGCGGAGATGGCCGGGAAGGGCCTCGTCTGCCAGGAAGCCCGACAGCAGGTCCGACAGCGCCGTCGAGTTACCGCAGAGATCCGCGATCGCCTTCGCGGCATTGATCCGGTGCCGGGGAGCGGCGGTGGCGTCCGCGAGCACGTCGGACAGCGCGTCGAGGCCGTCCCAGCGGTCGGCCGGCACCGCATCGCAGTAGACGGTTGCCGCCCAGAGGCGTTCGGTGGCTTGTGATGCGCCGCGGATCAGGCCGTGCACCGCGTCGGCGAGAGCCTCACGATGTCCGTCCGTGCCTTTCAGCAGGCGGCGTGCGGCGGCACCCCGCACACCCTCGGGAATGTGCTGCGCGGTCGCGAGCCGGCACAAGGTGGCTATTGCCTGCTCATGGTCTGGATCCAGGCTGAGGAGCCCGCCAGCCGCATGCTGCCGGTCGGCCGGAGCCGCCGAGTTCCGCAGGCTCTCGAGAACCGCGGCCAGTTCGCCGCGGCGATCCGGTTGGAACCGATGAACGGCGACGATGAGATCGCAGCGCGTCGCGACGTCCGGGATCGGTTCGGTCAGCCAGGACGCCGCCACTCGGAGCATCGCCGCCCGATGTGCCGTCGCGCCCGACTCGACGAGCCTGCTCATCGCGCGACGGCGGCGGCCGGTCGTCTCTCCCGTGCCGCGCAGCACGCCTTCCAGGGCCAGTCCCGCCGTTTCCATCTCGGTGGGTCCGCACCTGAGCAGTGCCTCGGCCGCGTCCAGCGGGTCGATGCCACCGGACTGCGGATTGCGGCCCCGTCGGTTCGGGCGCGGCATGGCCGCCGCACGCAACACGCGCAGAGCCGTTCCTCGATCACGCTCCGAGCATGCGACCAGTACCAGGGCACTGACCCGATCCGCCGACGAGCCGCCTTGATCAACGGCTAGCCGTTTCAGAGCGGCGGCCACCTCCGCGGCTTGCTCGGGCAGCGCCCAGGAGACCCGCTCCGCGGCGCGAAGCAACGAACGGCTGTCGCAGGCCGCGGCGGCCGTCAGCCGCAGCAGATCGGCACGGAGGCTTTCCGCTCCGTTGAGCTCGCTGAGGGTACGGGCCCCGACCTCCCCCTCCCGGCCGTCCCGCCGGGCGAGTCGACCAGCGTAGATCGTCGCAAGATCGCGGCTGTCGGGCGACAACGCCAGGATCACTCTGAGCACCGAATAGCTGTCCTCCGGATCGTCCGGTGCCTCGTCCAGGATCCTCAGCAGGACAGTGCGCGGTTCCGTCCGGTCCGGCCCGAGACGCACGGCGAGTTCCTCCACCGCCAGGGCACGATCGCCTGGCGACGCCAGCGCACTCGACGCGAGCGACCGAACCACCTGAACGCTGCCCGCGTCATCCGGCCTCAGCACGCCGAGCAGCCGTGCGGCCGAAAGACGCACATATGCGCAACACCGCACATCGTTCATGGTATCTGTGAGCATGTCCAACGCGCGGCGACCAGCCATCCCCCCTTTCTGCGCTATGAGGTGTGCGGCAAAGACGCGGTCGAGATCAGAGACCGTTCGCTCCCTGGTGATCAGCTCGAGAAGGCGAAGTATCCGCGCACGGTGCGGGGAGGCCGGCATGGTCGCCCAATCGCCGATGTTTCTCCGCGAGTCGAAGTCGGTGGCCCGATCAGTCATCCAGCCATCGACCATGGCAGCGATGTCGTCCCCATGCGCGGAATCGGCGATGAGCGCCGGCAACGCTTGAGCGATTTCGCGTGCCGCCTCGACACAGACCCTCTTCAGGTTTCCCAGCGCCGCGCAGGACTCGTCGTATTTCATGGCGAACGCCACCAGGCACTGATGTTCGCCCGACGTGATCAACGGCGAGGTCGCCAGCTGCCGCGCTGCCGCGGTGACCTGACCGTTGCTTCGGGGGAAGCTTCCGCAGATCTCACCCATCAACCGAATCCGGTCAGCGACCGGCTGCAGGTCGGACGTGGCCCATGCCACAAGGGAGGCGACGACGCCATCGGCAGGCCCGGATCCGAGAAGGCCCAACACCGAACCGACCAACGAGAGTTCACCGAAAGTGCGGGGATCGCCGACGATGCGCAGCAGCCCTGCCTCGGCCTCGGCATGGTGCACCGCGTCGCAAGCCGCCATGGCGACGGTGACGTAATACCACCGGCGAGTGCCCTCGGGCACGCTGCCGCGGATGTCTCCCAGTTGCTGAACAATAAGCGCCCTGGTCCGCGGATCCACCCTGATCAGCCGGATCCAGACAGCAATGAACTCGCTCAGGCCGACGCTGGGCGCCATGAGAACGCCGCAGAACACGGCGACGGCGGACGCAGCGGCCACATGATCGAAGAGCATCAGTTGAACTGCGGCCTCGATCCGACGGTGCATGTCGATCGACGGCCTCCGCGCGATCGACGTCAGCCGCTCGACGACCACGGTCCGGTGCGCGGGCGACAACCTGCCGAGCTTCATCGCGGCCGCGACGGCGGTGTAGTCGTCGGCGTCGGCCATGGCCATCTCATACAACAACGCCACAGCCTGACCGCGCTGGCCTGGCTCGATGGCGGCAAGCGTCTCCGCCGCCTCCATCCGACTGTGGCCGTTGCTGCGGTCGCCGGCGATCGCGTCATTCAGCACCCGGGCGATGTGATCGCGTCCCTCGGCGCCCGCCTCGACGAGGGTCTCGGCAGCGATGCGCACGTCGACAGGTGTGGCGCCCGGGTCGGTCATCGCCGTCCTCAGCAGACCGAAGGCGGCCGCACGATGAGCCTCCCCGCAGTCGAGGAGCGCCGTCGCGAGGGTCACGCCGTCGTCCACCCGCCGAAAGTCCTCCGCCGACCGGTCGAGGAGCAGCGCGGCCACCTCGTCGGCACGCCGGGGTGCCAGCTCGACGATCGCCCGCGCCGCCTCGGCCACGGACGTCGCCGAGCGGCCGGGCCCGGCCAGTTCCCGCAGCCGGGCGAGCATCTCGGCCTGGCTGTGCTCGATGCGGTCGGCGTGCACCCGGCAGAGGGCAACCTGACTGGAGGGGTCCAGCCTCTGGTCGACGACGAGACGCCGCAGCCAGTCTGTGACAGCCGGAGTGTCGGGGAATCGACGGATGAGATCCCATGCCTCGATCTGATGACGTCGTCTGACCTGCTCCTCCAGCACCGCGAGGCAGGCCGCCAGCTGGGCGGCCGTCACCACGACCCCCTCGGCCACCAGGCGGGCCGCCACGAGGTTCGCGGCTCGCGCCCCGGCCAGCAGCGAGTCGAGCAGCCCGGCCGGGTCGTGCTCCCGGGCCCACCGGGTCAGCACCGCCGTCCCGGCCGCGTGCTCCTCCTCCATCGCCCGCCTGATCCAGCGCTGCCATTCCTCGTGCCCGGCGTTGAACCGGTCGGGCAGCTTCCGTGCCTGCACGCGCGCGGCCAGGTGCTCGGCGAAGGTCAGGTGCAGGAAGTCGATGGTGCCGGCCCGCCTGGTGATCAGCCCGGTCGCCGCCAGCGCCTCGATGAGGTGGTCGTTCCAGCGCAGCGGCTGCGGCGAGCGCGCCGGCACCGCGTGCGCCGCCAGCCACGACACCGCCCGGGGCACGAGCGGGTTGCGGCTGGTCAGCCGCTCGGCGGCGAGGTGCTCGAGCAGGTCGTCGAGCCGGTCGTAGAGGCCGTCCGCGGTGGACCGGCCGTGGGTGGGGTCGAGCTCGCCGATCAGCTTGGCGTGCGATGACGCCCGGCGCTGGCGGTTGAAGCTCTCCAGATACTGCAGGTAGCGCTCGTAGAGGTCGTGGCGGTTGCGGGGCAGGGTGCGGTCCGGGCTGTCCGCGTACACCTTGATGGCGATCCGGGCCAGCAGCGGTGTCTCCGCCACCTCGAGCAGGCCGGACGCCCGGATCTCGGAGACGAACCGGGCCGCGGCCTCCTCGGCGCCGGCAGCGCCCGCCGCCTCGAACCAGCGCCGGGCGAACTCGGTGAGCAACGCCCGGTCGAACGGCACGAGGGTGTAGTGGCCGACCGACGCGGTGCCGAAAAGCGCCGAGGCGTTGCCGGCGAGCGGGCGGCTCGTCACCAGCAGGCGGTACCGGGGGTCGTCGGCCGCGGTCCGCGCCCCCAGCCGTCCGATCAGCGTGGTGCGTTCGTCGGAGGGCACCTCGTCGAGGCCGTCGATGATCACCAGCCACGGCACGCCGTCCACCGTGTCGGCCAGCAGTTCGGTCGCGACCCGCTGCGCCAGCCGGGTGCCGAGCGCGCCGGTGACCGCGGTGGCCAGCGCCTCCGCCCACGGCAGCGCGGCGTGCTCGGCGAGCTGCCGGGCCGTGATCAGAATCGGCAGCACCGGCTCGCGCGACAGCGCCGGGGCCGCCGGGTCGCCGGTGAGCCAGCCCTCGGCGAGTTGCCGGCACAGCTGGGCGGCCGTGGTCGACTTGCCGGATCCGGGGCCACCCTCCAGGAAGAGGTGCCGGTTGGCGTCCAGGGTGCCGTCGAGCGGCCGCCGTACCGGAATGACCCGGGGCTGCTGGCCCGGCGGCAGGAAATGGTGCTGGTCCGGCCGCCGGGGATCGGGCGCCGGCCCGGCCTCCGGGCGCGGCACCTCGATGCGCTGCCGCACGTAGGTGGTGGAGACAGCGGCATGCCCGTCATCCGTCATCAGGCTGTGCGGGCTGTTGGCGGCGGACGCCATCGCCCTCAACAGGTCGACGACGTCCGTCCGGACGCGCCTGCGGTCCCACGCCGTGCCGAGCACGACGGACGGCGACCGGGGTCGCGGCGGGCGCAGCGCGAGACCGGCGACGGTCAGCGCCAGCAAGCCGACGAGCATGCCGAGCACGCTGGACAGCTTGTCGGCGTTGTCGAGGCCGAGGCCGGCGAGCAGCGCTATCAGGGAGGCGAGCAGGCCAAGGGCGCCCAGCCCGAACGCGATGCGGGCAACGTCACGTCTGGTCGAGGGCCGCACCCGCTCATCATCGCAGCCGCCCGCGCATCGGCGCTCGGCTCCGGCCGGCGCCGGCCTACGCCGCGGTGGCGGGCAGCACGATCGGGACCATCAGCGCGGCCAGTTCCTCCGGCGGCAGCGGCCTGGCCATGAAATAGCCCTGCCCCAGCCGGTAGCCCATCGCCCGCAACCGCTCCAGCTGCGCCGCCGTCTCGATGCCCTCGGCCACCGCGTAGAGGTCCAGGTACTCGGCGAGCTGGGCCACCGCCGCGGCCACCGCCAGCCGGCCGCGGTCCTCGCCGTCGCAGATGCCGTCCACGAAGGACTTGTCCAGCTTCAGCACGTCCACCGGGAACGCGCGCAGCAGGCTCAGGCTCGACTGGCCGGTGCCGAAGTCGTCCAACGCCAGGCGCACGCCCAGCTCGTGCAGGGCCTGCAGGGTGTCGCGGACCTGCCGGCCGTCGAGCACCGAGGACTCGGTGACCTCCAGGACCAGGTTCGCCGGGATCAGCCCGGTGTCGCTGAGCACCGCCGCGACCTCGTCCACGAAGCCGGACTCGCGCAGCTGGCGGGCGGCCACGTTGACGTTGATCGACTGGATGGCGGCGGGGCCGTACTCGGCGTGCCACTTCGCGAGCTGCCCGCAGGCCTCCCGCAGCACCCAGGCGCCCAGCGGGATGATCAGGCCGGACCGCTCGGCCACCGGGATGAAGTCGGCCGGCGGCACCGGGCCGCGGACCGGGTGCTGCCAGCGGACCAGCGCCTCGGCGCCGGATATCCGGCCGGTGTCGAGGTCGAAGACCGGCTGGTACGCCAGGTACAGCTCGTGCCGGATGATCGCGTTGTGCAGCTCGCTGCCGAGGCGCGCGTGGTTGACGACCTCGTTGCGCATCCGCGGCTCGAAGCGGGCCCAGGACGCCTTGCCCGACGCCTTGGCCGAGTACATGGCGATGTCGGCGTTGCGCAGCACCTCGTCGGCGCTGTCGCCGGGCCCGGCGAGCGCCACGCCGATGCTGGCGTGCGCGAGCAGCTGATGCTCGCCCACCCGCAACGGCACCGCGAGCGCGGCCAGGATGCACGCGGCGGCGGCCTCGGCCGCGGCCGGGTCGTCGACGTCGAGCAGCACCGCGAACTCGTCACCGCCCAGGCGCGCCGCCAGGTGGTTGACCGTGCTCTGGTGGCGCAGCCGCTGGGCCACCTCGACCAGCAGCTGGTCGCCGACGGCGTGGCCCAGGGTGTCGTTGACCATCTTGAAGTCGTCGATGTCGACCAGCAGCACGCCGGCGCTCAGGTGCGCGTCGATGCGCTCGCCGAGCACCGTGCCGAACCGGGCCCGGTTGGCCAGCCCGGTCAGCGGGTCGTGCGTCGCGAGATGCTCCAGCTCCGCCTGCTGGCGGCGGATGCCGACCAGCAGCCGGTCGTTGGCCCGCAGGCCGAGCAGCTGCCGGGCCACCACGAAGGTCGCGATGAGCACGGCGCCGATGATCACCACGCGCTGGTGCCAGCCGAGCTGGCGGGCCGAGACCGTGATCACCAGGGCCGCGGTCGCGATCACCGAGGCCAGCGGCAGCACGTTGTAGGTGCCGCGCGCCGCCGGGGCGGCGAGAGACGCCGCCGGGCGGCGCAGGACAACTTCCTGACGGTACGCGGCCAGCGCCATCGCCGCGCCGATCAGGGGTACGGCCAGCACCGAGATGATCAGCCGCCCGGTGTCCCCGCCGGCGATGAGCAGCACCGTGACGGCGACCGCGACCATCGGCGCGACGGTCAGGATGCGCAGCGAGACCGAGTCCACCACGCTGGCCGGGCTCATCGCCGCCCGGCCGATGACGACCAGGGAGATCAGCGCGCCGACCCCGACTCCGGCGGCACCGTTCTGGGTGACCGCCGAGGTGGCGGGGGTGGCGAGGTCGAGGACGACGTACCAGTAGATCAGCGCGCCGGCCACCGCCACGGTCGCGCCGTCGAGGACGAGCTGGGCCCAGCGCAGCGCGGACCGGCGCTCCAGCGGCAGCCGCAGGAACGCGAGCACCGAGATGACGACGCCGAGCAGCGTCGGCACGGCCATGTAGGGCGACAGGCCCGGATCGTTGTTGGCGAAGGCGAACGAGCCGACGGAGCCGATCCCGACACAGATCGCCGAGTGCGAGAAGAGCCGCCAGAAGCCCCGGACCGGGCGCGGCACGACGATCATCGACCCGATCCGGCGGCAGACGACGAACGCGGCCGCCATGGCCAACGGGCCACCGGCGTAGCCGGGCATCACGGAACCGCCGTCGCGCACCACCAGCCACCCGGCCACCCCGGCCACCGACAGCAGCGCCAGCACCAGCGGAAGCACACCCGGGCGGGCGGGTTTGACCGCACGCCTGCGGCCTACCCGCGTGTCGGCTGCACTCATCGCTGCGTTCTGCTCCCCGGTCACGGTCGACGGCTCTGGCGCAGTACCTGTCGGCGGTGCGAAGCCGAAGCTGAGTGTTCCGGTTGCGGACCCCCGCCTCCTCCGGTGGATATAGATCCGGGTGGCACCTCGGGCCGATGCGTGGCGTGGCCGCGGCCCTCTAAGGTCGGTGCGTCATGGAGCGCATCCCGGGTTGGCTGTTGCCGTTCGTCCTCGCCGTCACCCAGCTGGCGGTCTGGCCGGGCGTCCCGCTGATCTCCGGCGACCGGCTGTCGGCGCCGGCCGTCGCGACCGGGGTGACGGCCACCGTCGTCGTCGCGGTGGCGCTGCTGTGGCGGCGCGCGGCGCCGCCGGCGACCATCGGGATCGTGGCCGCGGCCCTGACCGTGGGCACGTTCGGCGTGCCGGCCGACGCGCTCCTGGTCATCTCGCTCGCCGACCTGGTGGCGCTCTACAGCGTGGCGGTGCTGCGCTCGCAACGGCTGGCCCTGGGCATCGGGGCGGCGGTGGTGCTGTGGCAGTGCGCGCTGGTCACCGCAACCGCGGGCGCCGACCCGGACTACGCGGCCGAGATCGTGACCATCCTGGTCGTGTATTCCGCCGTGGTGGCCTTCGGCCGGGCCCGGCACCGCTGGCACGCCGACCGCACGACCGCGGCGGACCGGCTGGCCGAGGCCGAGGACCGGCGGGCCCGGGCCGCCGACACCGAACGGCACCGCCTGGCCCGCGAGCTGCACGACGTGACCGCACACCACCTGACGTCGATCGTGGTCATCGCCTCGGCCGCCCAGCGCCTCGGCGGCAGCCGGCCCGACCTGGTCGCCGACGCCCGCGAGTTCGCCGCCCGGACCGGCCGCGACACGCTGGCGGCGCTGCACCGGCTGGTCGCGCTGCTGCGGCTGCCGGACGAGCGGCCCGGCCCGGCCGCCGCCCGGCTGGAGGAGCTCGCCGGCGGTTTCCGGCTGCTCGGCCAGCACGTGAGCGTGCAGACCACGCCGGAGGACCTGCCGGCCGCGACCATCGAGGCCGTCTGCGGCATCGCCCGCGAGGCGCTGACCAACACCCTGCGATACGCCCCGGCCAGCCGGGTGCGGATCCAGCTGACCAGCGCCGCCGGCGGCCTGGAGCTCACCGTCGACGACGACGGCGCCCGGGCGGACGGCGTCGCGGACATGGGCTCCGGGCGGGGCGTCGCCGGCATGCGGGAACGAGCCACGGCGCTCGGCGGCACGCTGTCGGCGGGTCCCCGGCCGGGCGGCGGCTGGCGGGTCCACGCGGTCCTGCCGCAGACGACCGCGCCGGTCCCGGTCCGGCGCCGGCTCCGATGGCCCGGCTCGGAGCACGTCATCGACGTCGTGCTGTTCCTGGCGGTGCTGCTCGTGCCGGCGGCCGGCCTGCTGGCCGACGACGACGACCCGGATCTGGTGGCGGCGCCGGTCCCGCTGCTCGTGCTCGTCGCCGCGGCGCACGCGGTCCCGGTCCTCTGGCGCCGCAGCCATCCCTGGGCGGTGCTCGGCGCGGTCGCGGTGACCTCGTGGTCGGTGCCGGTGCTGATCGCGGCGGGGCTGTTCCGGCCGGCCCTGGGCTGGATGATGCTCGCCGGCCTGGGCGCGGAGGCCGCAGCCGTCTATGCGGTCGCCCGCTACGGCCGTCGCGCCAACCTGACGGCGCTCGCGATCCCGGTCGCGCTCTGCTCGGCGATGCTGGCGACCGGCGTCACCCTCGCCCTGGACTCGACGCCGGAGGACGACATCCCCTTCGCCGCCGGGACGATCATCCTGGCGGTGGTGATCGGCTGCCCGCTGGCGGTGCCGGTCGTGGGCTCCTGGCTGACCGGCTTCGCCGTCCGCCGGCGCCGCGACCGGATCGAGGCCCGCGAGCACGACGCGGTAGCGGCCGCGACCGCACACGCGATCAGGGAAGCGGGCCTCGAACGCGCCCGGGTGGCCGCCGGCCTGCGCGCGGCGGTGCTGCGCGACACGGCCCAGGTGGCGACCGCCGCCGACGCGGGCGACCTCGACCAGGTGCTGCTCTCGGCCCGGGCGGCGCTGGACGCGATGCGCGGCCTGCTCAACGGCCTGCGCGACGAGCCGGACCCGGCCCGCGACACCCGCGAGCGCGACCCGCAGCCGACCACGGCGGCCCTGCCGGGCCTCGCGGACCGCTGGCGCGGGAGCGGGCGGCAGGTCGGGCTGGAGCTGACCGGCGCCGGGCGGGTGCTGCCGGCGGACGTGGACCTGTCGGCGTTCCGGGTGGTGGAGTTGCTGCTGGCCGGGGAGACGGGGCCGGTCTCCGTCCGGGTGGATCTGGCCGGCGACCCGCTGCGGATCAGCATGCGGCCGATGCCGGCGGACGAGGGCGGGGAGATCGCGGCGGGCCTGCGGGCCCGGCTGGCCGCCGTCGGCGGCAGCATGGTCACCGCCGCGGACGGCGGCCCCGAGATCCTGCTCCCGGCACCCCACCCCGCGAATCCGGACGAGAACCGCCCGGCTGTCGACGACGGCCCGGCCGGCCTCGAAAGGCCGGCCGTTCGCGACTAGGTGCGGTTGGGCCAGGCGCCGGCGCCTCCTACCAGCGCGGGCTACTTCGTGACGGCCGGTCCGGAGGGAAGCGGGTTCTGCTGGGACTGAGCGACGGGGAACGTCACCCCGGTGAGGTCTTCGGAGACGGCCCACAGCCGCTGCTGGACGGCTACGTCGTACGACTCCGGGCTGGAGGTGACCAGCCGGGGGTGGCCCATGATCTCGAAGCGTCCGCCGGGACCGTAGTACTGGCCGCCGAGCGCGGCGGGGTCGGTGGCGGCGCGCAGGGTCGGCAGCGCGCCCATCGCCGGCGTCTGGGTGATCAGCGGCGCGAGCCAGGTGAGCGGAAGCCGGAGGGCCGCGGGGGTGTTGCGGGCGAGTTCGGTGCTGGAGACGCCGGGGTGCGCGGCCACCGCGACGGTGGTGCCGTGCGCGGCGAGCCGGCGCTGCAACTCGTAGGTGAACATCAGGTTGGCCAGCTTGGACTGACCGTAGGCGGCGACCCGGCTGTACGACCGTTCCCACTGCGGGTCGTCGAAGTGGATCGCGGCCCGGATGCGGTGGCCGGTGCTGCTGACCGTCACCACGCGCGAGCCGGGCACCGGCAGCATCAGGTCCAGCAGCAGCCCGGTGAGCGCGAAGTGGCCGAGGTGGTTGGTGCCGAACTGCATCTCGAAGCCGTCCCGGGTGGTCTGC
>Ga0307516_10002335_pt1 | contig 25524 bp, 30 predicted proteins | sample 19_EM_MG_FD_203310 | JGI IMG/M metagenome (GOLD analysis project Ga0307516, IMG submission 203310) | Populus trichocarpa ectomycorrhiza microbial communities from riparian zone in the Pacific Northwest, United States - 19_EM | ecosystem: Host-associated > Plants > Roots > Unclassified | place...
CCCCCCCGGAAGGAAAAAAAATAAAAAAATAAAATAAGACAAGAAAAGAAAAAAATCTCCCATGCGCACAATGTACGCAAAGAACGCCCAAACCCTTTCAGAGTCCCTCATTGCTATGTACCGGTAGGCTAATCCACTTAGTACTTGGCCCACCTGGTCCACCGACTCCTCTTCGCCATCCGTGCTGGGCGTTCATGGCACGCTCCAGCAATGCAGTGGATGGTACCCCCCGTGGCCGGAGTCTCGGAGACAACGTCTCCCACGACGGCGGTCGCGGACGTGGACGTAGTAGCGGATTCTTTGGCGACAGGAGATTCGGTCGCGGCAGTGCCAGTTGTGGTGGCAGCGGCACTCTCTGTAGCAATGGCAGTTTCGGTAGCGGCACCGTCAGCGGCGGCGGTTGAGGAAACAGGAGGAGAATTGCGTGCTGAAATCAATCGGTCAGCAACGTACCCACTAGACAAAACATCCACGCAGAGAGAACAAACCTGATTCGGCAGCATCGCAGCCCAGCTCTAAAATGTTCTCGCTACCGAGACCATTCTGGGTGTATCTCGAGTTAAATTTGACGGTCGACTTGATCGCATTGAACGTCTCGACGTCGAGCGCCATAGGCTGCTGGGGGATGATGAATGTCAATCCCTCGGCACACGGTGGGGTGGTGAGCGAGCCGGTGTAAGTGAACAACTGCGAGGTAGCGATATGGTTCTGCAGCTCGGCAAAATCGAGTGCACCGGTCTCGGTTACCGTTCCGGGCTTCTTGATGTCGTCGATATTCTTGGTGACGGACTTCAGCAGTTCAGTGCTGGTGTTTGAGGACAGCTGAAACATGACGGCGATGACGGCGATATCGCCGTTGGCGGCTTCGTGGACCATGTGCATCTCGAGGGGAAAGTACTCTTCGTCGATACGGTGCTCACTGGGAGTGTGGAAATGGAATTGTGCCAAGTTGAAGGACTGGTTTCCGATCATCGTCGTGCCGGTGGCGAGGACCTCCACCGTTGTGCCCAGATTCTCGAATTCGGCAGCGGCCACATCGTCGAGGCTCACAGTCGGTGGCGTCGAAAGTTTCTTTGCTGTTGCGGTATCGATGTTGATTGGCGATTGCACTTGCGATGTGGAGCATGCTACATTGGCAACGTCGAGACCTGCCCAGTTGAACGGCCCTTGTGTGCCCGTGTACCCGAAGTTCGAGATCGGGACCTCGCCTTCTGCTCGAGGCTTCAGGGAGGTGTTGTGGATGCACGACGCCGACACCGTCGAGGAGAGGACGCTCGCGAGGAGGATGATTGCCTGAGTATACATGGCGCTGGGTTGGTGATAAAGAGTAACACAGGGAAACTAGGCGGGAGCGAATGAGCAGACTAGCTGTCGGATGTGTGTAAAAGGTCTAGTAGAGTATATGCAGTGAAAGTATATAAGACACAGCCAGTGTGCGCAAAGAAAGGAAGTAGGAAAAGAACAGAGGCGAACGGGAGCAAAAAGGCCGACTGCTGAACGATGAAGAGATGTGACGAGGAAGCAGGCTACCACGACACAGCAGAAGTCTTATACCCTGACTTCGGTTCTCCTTGCTCTCGCATCTCTGCCTCACGCCCCTCTATTCGGCATCATGTTCGTCTTTGACTCGTACTCCATCATACAGTCCAGAGGGTGAAGGCGGCTTGAGGCGCATTGCTGTTGGTCGACGCACGGCGCCGAAGAGATCGGCCATAGGCTCCAGACATCCCGAAACTCGCCGTTCCCTTAGCGTTTCGAAACCCTCGTCCCCTCCCGCCACCACATTCTGCAAAGGCGTCGCTCCTGTGGCCGAATGTATCCAGTCAACCCGAACCGCTTCGGTAGCGTCTAACCTGGCACCCTGGCGAGAGGTTCGCTTACACACGCACGCATTCACGAGCATTTCGAGGTGGCGGCTCGCTGGTCTGGAATTCACCCCAACGGGACCTGTTGGATAGCTGGTTGGTCGTCTCGTGGCAAAGGAGTCTTGGCGCATGTCTGACGATTCCATGGTGGGACACATTCCGTTGAGACGCGGTCTCAGCAGCGCTTAACGGGTGATGGTGTTCGCAGTTCGCCGGCGTTTTAGCAAGGACCAGGAACCGGGGACGCGGGTGGGAATTCCATTTTTTTTTATCTCCAGTTCAGTGATGCTGGGAACTTTAACCAATGGGCGAGTTCTCGGAATAGTTATGCGTCCCCGAGGATCTTCAGAGCTGGAACTCGGGAGAAGCCGATGGCGATGATGTATTCTTGGTGTCCATTAAGGCCCTGCTCAATTGCGCATCCTACAGCTCAAAAATCGGTTTTTTATGTAAGAAATTTCATTTCCTGCAATCACGGTTTCTCTTTTTTGTGTGGTAGATAAATAACTTCTCAAGGTACGGTGCAACCGAACAGGGCCTAGGCCTTCAAGTTGTTGGAGTTGGAGTTGGTTGAGAATTACATAGCGTAGATATCTACATTAGTCGGATGGCTTAGGTGCGATGGAAATAAATGGTGATTGCTGACGTCAAGTTAGCCGTCAACATAGATATACATATACTTACATACAATATGTAACCATCATCTCGCCGATCGTCTGCAGAGGAAAAAAGTCAAGTTGGAGCTAGCCTCGTTTGATGTAAAAGGAATGGGGACGACTCCATGCCTTGAGTCTCACGGGAAAACGCGTACGCTAGTCGCATGCGACCTACCGAGATCATGGCGATACCCCCCACGCGTTAAAAGCCTCTTGGCCCCATTTCCGACGCGGACGATGAGGCAGAACACACAAAGGATTCATCAATCGAGTGGTACTGGATGCCACGCAAATATCCCGACCTTCCCCCCTGAACACCCTGTGATCGCCATAACAGTCGCAAATTCCGACCGCTCCTCAGTATGATGCCCGAGCATATCATTCACCGTGTCCAGCAGCCTTTTATGTAACGGGTCCCTCAAAGTTGAATGCTACTTATGTAGATAGTTATGAGCTTTTATCTAATGGGTTCCCTAACTCATACTGCTAGCGAACCCCCCCTCCAACTCACTTTGACCAGTACGCGAGCACCTGCTCACCTTGGTAGGCGTCTTGTGTATGATGCGCCTATTTACTCTGTCTTAGCTGTATATGCAGAGCACCTCTGTTCAGTGGAATCTCCATACCTGGCGTCGTAGGAAGTTTCTTCCCCCTTTGGAAGGATGAACCGCCGAGCCCCATATCCTGAGCACGATGCTTACTAGTCTCGCGGCGAGTGGTGCGGGGAATTATGCGTGTGCATGTGCACTCTATCTTGGGTATCTATATGTATATGCAGATACCTGCCATCCCCAGGTTTGCTCCCAATATACATATTAGCCCCGCATATTTCTGGTCAGATGGAGGGATCATGAGTTTGTCCAGATCGGTGATGTCGCTCCCGTGAACCGGGCGTGATGCCGAATGTGGGGACTAAGTTTCTTGTCCTGCTTGCTGCCACGTTGATCGTGTTCCTGCCCTTTCTCCCCCTTCCCTGCATCAGCGTGTTGCCCACCACTTGTGCATACTGCATGCACTATGGTCGCGTGAACAGTGCCCAGATGGGAGGTGGTGCCAGCCCTCAGAACTGGACGTGCCAACAGATGTATCTAGAGCGTCTGTTTGGAGAGGGGAACCCAGAACAGAGCAGCTATTTGTTCGCTATTTTTTCATGTGAAAAGTGACGATGCTAGACGGATGCGCGATGCAGACGGGATGCTGCCCGAAGCACCGGCGACTTTCTCGAGTAGTGCACTCCTTCCGTTCCCTTCACCTCGCACGGCCGCACAATGCGATCGTGAACATCTCCGGACGTCCGCTACCTATCTTCAACACACTTCATACTCCGCACTCCATACTAACGCCTTATTCTTATTCCTTATTCGCTCGGTCTTGATGCGCTCATTACCGCTGCCGCCCTGAACCAAAAGCGTTTGCTGCAAAATCGAAGTCTCTACCCTTGCCACAAACCACCGCGGGCTTACTGCATCTGGTATCTACGCATACATAACCATCAGCCAAGTACGCTACGCTACCTCCCTTCCACCACCAATAACGGCAGCAACCCCCGACAACAGCTACAACACTCATATGCTATCTTCGGACTCGCAGCAGAAAAATGTCGCGACTGCAACTTCGTCCACCGTCTTGACCATACCGCACTATACCCCGTCTCCGGGCCCAACGCTGCTACCCACGTCAGTAGCGGCGATAGTGTCGCTGTTCTCGAAGTCCACAAGCATCTCGATTCGCATCGGCTCGAAGGTCGGCGCGACTTTGCTGGACACTGCGCGCTCGGGAACGATGGCATCATTGGAGCTATCGCGGGCGGCCGTCGAGGGCCTCGTGCGCCGGGGGCAGAGAGGAGCGATAATACACCGGGAACGCGAAGCGGAGATCGAGTATTGGGCGTCGAAAGGAGTAAAACGATCCCCCCCGTCCCGCCCTACCACGCCTAACCCCACACAACCTCCGGCGGTTGCGAGATAGCTAACGACGGCTGGGTGGTTGCATTAGATAATGGCATTCAATACGTCCATCTCGCTGACGGAGTTGATCCTGTCTACCGTCTTCGAGCTCGGCAAGACGACACTGTCGAGTGTCTCCAACCTCATGGAATCATACTTTCTCGCCATCGACTCGATCTTCGGCTCCACCGAAACCTCCCGCGCGATATCCGAGATCATCAAGCTGGTGAGCGAGGAATTCAAGGACTCGTCGGAACACGTTGGCGAAGTGGGTATGCGAGATATCGTAGCGGGGTTGACATGCTTCGCCATCCTCCAATATCGTACGCATGCGCGCCTAGACGCGGACGCCGTGTCCGGTAACCGGCTAATGTGGAATGTGATGGTCGATGCGACTCCGCCGGTTCCTGCTATAGCAGAAACCACGCAACTGGATCCGAGTGTGGCCGGAAGTGGCTTCGACATGGATCGATGTGGGTCGGATGATAACCTTCTGCCGCCGGTGCTGTTCGATATGCTCTCGCCCAGCGCGGAGATCACGGTTATGGCCTCTTCCAGCACCACCTGCACGACCACCATCGAGGCCGTCGGGACGAGTCCTCCGAATTTCACGCCCCCGCCAGGGGCCGTGGTAGTGAGCGAGAGCTCGCAGAACGACGGGAAGCAGAGGTACAAGATCATCTACGAGACAGTCAAGCGCAGCGAACAGAGCAAGCGGCTGAGGAGAGAGGATGGTGGAGAGCTGGAAATAGTGGATGTGCCTGCGCCGGCGGGAGAGGATGCGAAGTTCGCTGACGTGCAGCGCTTCATCGAGATAGACGACACGAACGATGAGAACACGAAGCCGGAGCTGGGGGGGGAGACACTGGGGAAGCACGAGAGGAGCAAATGGAGGGACCTCAAGGTAAAGGATATGGCAATACCATCTGATTCCGACACGGATCGACCGCCCCCGGTCCCTAAGACTAAGGTCTCGTCGCCTCCAGCCCCCTCGCGGCTGTTCACCGCAAACCAAACGAAGAAAAGAGCAAACTCGTGTTCGTCGGCGGAGAAGGAGAAGAAGAAGGAGAAGGCGCGGGAAAGAGAACGGGGGAGAAAGAGGGAGGAGAAAGCAAGGTCGAAGGAAAGGTCGAAGGAAAAGGGGATCGGGAACGCCTTGAGGAAAGCGTTCTCTCCTCCGGTCTTCAGCAGCGCTCTGAGCCCGACTAAGGAGAAGAAGAAGCATAGTGAGAGCCACCATATGCAGCGCTCAATTTCTGCAATTAACGTCCTGGCGACCGCGCAAACAATCCCGTCCAAGGTGCCCAGTCGACGGCCGTCCATCACTTCGCGGCCTGCCTCTCCCGATACACGCTACAGTCAGTCTTCACGACACCACTATCGCCGTGGATCGTTCTCCACGACGACCACCACCCAACTTGAGCCTTTCGGCAGCATTCACTCCCTCCACACATCCCGGCGGGAAATGCCGCCACGACCGAGCAGTGCGATTTCCATGACTTCCTATGATGGCGACCTCTATTCGTCGTCGCACAAACAGTATGTGCCGTCGGTCTACACGCTTCATGCGTCTCACTCGTCCGCCTCGCTGCACCTCATGTACACTCCGCCGACTACCGAAGACCCAGGCCCGTGCTATCCCTCGTCGTTCCATCTGCTGCACAATCTAAGAAAGTATATACGCTTCGCTGCTGCGTCCTACGGCGCACAGTTCATGCGGCTTCTCCTGGGCTCTCAGTTTCTGGCGCCCAGCGAGAAAAGTCATCATCTGGAACACCAGGCGTTCAGTTTCCACACTTCGCTCCCCGTAGACACGATCGTGCTCTCGTCGCATTACGACCCCAGCGGCGGATTCGACTCCACCGGCCACACGGGCACCGGCCGCCCACTGGTGCATTTCGTGTGCGTCGACCACGAAGCCGCAGCTATTGTCGTCACGTGTCGCGGCACACTCGGACTCGAAGACGTTCTGACCGACCTCACGTGCGAGTACACGACCATATCCATACACGGCAGCAGCTATCGCGTCCACAAGGGCATGTACAATTCGGCTGTCCTCCTCTTGCAGTCGCGTCTCCTCGGATCGCTCGCCACCACGCTGGCAAACTACCCCGACTACGGCCTGGTGCTGACCGGGCACTCGCTCGGCGCCGGCGTCGCGGCCCTAGTGAGCATACTCATCTCCGGCCCGGACGAGTCGGGCGCATTCGTCACCAAGCACGACTCGCTCCCGCAAGGCCGCCCGATACACTGCTACGCCTTCGGCTCTCCGGCCATCGTCTGCCAACGCCTCCGCAAAGCGACGCGCGGGCTGGTCACGACGGTCGTCAACGGCAACGACGTGGTCCCAAGCCTCTCGATCGGCGTCATCCGCGATTTCCACAGCGTCGCGCTGACGTTCCGCGAAGACACGGGAGGCGTCCTCGCTGAGGTCCGTCGGCGGGTCCTCTCGGGGCTGTGGTACGGCAGCAGCAGCGGCGACGAGTGGAGCTGGGAGGTCGCCGTGCTCAAGACGCTGCGCGCCGGCATGACGGCGGAGAAATTGGTGCCCCCCGGCGAGGTGTGGAGGGTGGCCGCTTCGGACGCCAACGCGGCAGGGAAGAAGCGCGTGCGCGCGTGGGTCGTTGAGGACGTTGAGAAGCAGTTCGGCGAAGTCACGTTCGCCAAAGCGTGCTTCGCCGACCACTCCCCGGGGGCGTACGAGGAGACGCTGGAGGCGCTGATGCGCGGGGTCGTCGGGTAGCGGTAGCGGCTGCTTCTTTATTTTTTTATTTTTTTATTTTTTACCCTTTTCTTTTCCGTTTCCTTTCGGTTAGGTAGATATCCTCCTGTGCGATTACTTGTCACTGCGGTCTGACTTTTTTTTTTGGCTTCTCCGGGGGGTGGCTTGTTTTATATTTGCATTGGCATTGCGGAGGGGGTCCGTTGCATGGTAGAGCGAGCGAGTGTGTATGCTAGCGAGACCGTGTCGAGCGTTGTATCTACGGAAATGTATAGAAGGTCTGTCTGGGAGTTCGTTGTGGCGCCGTCGCGGACCGACCGATGCAGCCCCGTCCCCGTGCATGCGGTGCCGAGTGACAGCGGCCAGCGTCCATCGTATCTATCGACACCCGACGCCCACGAGTGACAGCACGTGCCGCAGCACAACCGCAGCCGCGGCGGCGACGGGAGGTGGGCCCCACCTGCCGGCACAACATCCGCCCAGCCGCCCATGCGTAACGCCGGCCACGGACGAGGCTTCCGCGCGCACGTCCGGGCAGCCATGGGCCAGCCGTGGCCGCGACCGTGAAGAATGGAGCCACGGAGGGGGGGGAGGGGGGGGGCGCGGCAGCGAGCGGATGTCGGGGCGGGGGGTTGACAAAGACAGGGCGGAGAGAAACTACCGGGGAGTGGCATTCTCTCCGTGGGCAACCGGCCTCGCGGCTTACGTATCTATGTATATATATATACACGGCTGCATAGATAGATAGATAGTGGATGGATGGATGGATGGATGGATGGGTGGATGGATAATCGGATAGTCTACCCCGCGATGTCGTGCACCACACGCCCCCCCCCCCCGCTCACCCGGCTCCACTTCCCGGAGCTTGCCGGACGCTTCCTTGTTTTTCTTTCGATCGTTCTCTGTTTCTTCCCCATCCGGGAGGGGGCGCTGCGGCGGATCCAGAAGGTGCGCGCAGTGGCGTGTGTGTCGTCACGATCGAGTCCACGGGGGCGACCTCTCCGAGAAGTTCCCACCCCCCACATCGCGCAGGGCGGGCGCATGACGAGTCCCCCTCCCCCCCCTCCCCCTCCCCGCCTGCACGCGATATATTGTGTGCCGCTCAGGCTTTCACCGTGCATCGCACATGGTACATACAGGCCCTTCCCTCCCCTCCATCTGATCTCGTCCGTGGCCAACACGCGTCGAGTCGTCGTTCCGGCCGGGAACCCCCAGCGTTCCAGAAAGTCGGGGAATGAATGCGGAATGCGGAATGTGGGGGGGGCATCAGCGGAGAAGAGAGACACTTGTGAGAATCACACGCTCTCACCCGCGGCTGTGCGCTGGACTGCCCCGTCCGGCGATCACTCGGCTCAGACCGACTTGTGTCTTGTCTCGTCGTGCTCGATGTATGTATATAGCTGGACGGGCGTCACAGCGCGTGCGCCGGCCGTGCATTGTCCGTACAGAAGCCAGGCACGTCTAGGCAGCAACCGCGCGCACTCCATCCCCCGGAAAGCAGCCGTGGCCTGCTGCCAGGCGAACGTCGAGAACGGCTGAACGGCCGTCGCACCACAGCGCCGCTGTTCATTCTCTCTCTCTCTCGAGCTCGCTCTCGCTCTCGAGCTGACCACATCGCGATTGCTGGCCCGTGGGGCTCCTTTTCGAGAGACAGCATCGTGTACCACCTGAGCCGTCACGCGTGCCCTCTCTCTCGTCCAACCCCGTCGTCTGCAACCCCGGTCGTGTGGTGGTTGGCTCGGCGCTCGTTTCGTTTTTTTCGCTCTTTTTCCCCGATCGGGAAAGTGTGAGACAACTCAGCTTCCTCGCTCCCGCCCGTGACCACAGTATCTACCGCAAACGTCGACCGGTACACGGATGTACCTACATAGGACTAGGCTATGTTGATACTCTACTCTATCTACTCTAGATACCCCGCCGACGTGCAGCGACTATCACGGTGCGACATCTAGGCAGCAGAGGAAGTACAGTACCAGACTAACACATACATACACAAGATGTATGTAGAGTATCTAGAGTTGATCTGTACGCGGCGCTAGCTGCAACCCCCGCCGCCCCCACGGATGCTGCACGTGTCTGTGCACGGCGTTGGAGCTGAGATGTGCTGTGCTGTGCTGTGCTGTGCTGTGCGCCGGTCGGGCGCACCCTCCCGTACCGGCCGAGCTGGAGTGACTCGTGGCCCGCAGCGATCGAGCGTCTTGAGCCTGCGGTCGTGCTCGCAGGGAGATGCGTCCTCACGATCCGGTTCAGCCTCGGAACATCTACTCAGACACGGAGCACCGCCGCCATCGCCGTGCCGGGAGAATGCTGTGATTGATTCTTCGAGCGGTAAGCAGCCCGAGGACTGTGGCCGCGAGAGACACAATCTGCATTGCAATACAGTCCGGTGGAGAAAATAAGGCTGCCCGCCGTCCGCGCGCTCGCTCGCTCGCTCCGGAGGAACAGCCAGAAATGACGGCCCTAATCCTCCTCGCTCTGCAGCCGATCGCGGGCCACGTCGATGTGGGCGCGCGCGGGCGTGTTTCCACTTCCATCTCCCATTCCCGCTCTCCAGCCCGGCGTTGCACGGCGTGGCACTCGAAAGAGGGGCCGTCGCATCGGAGCTGGCGTAGATCAAACGCAGCGCCGATCGCCGCGTTCAGGCGGACTTGCCTGAGCTCTCCTCCCCGCCGCCGCCGCTGCCCGCTGAAGGCGCCCAAGGTCGATCGAGTTGTGCGGCGAGGAGCGGAAGAGAGACACCCGGGGTTTCTAGACGCATCCACCCGCTGCTCTCCCGTCGGGGACCGTTGCCCCGATTGGTCCCTCACGATCGTCGTGGTCGTCATCGCCGGGTCCGTCGGCCGGCGCGCTCAGTGCAACCTGCGGCCGGAAAGAGCGGACGCACGCACCACGCGGATCCCGAAGCCAAAGTGAGCGGGGCAGCGCCAGCGCATGGTCTTGGCATTTCCGGATGATCGGTGCGGCTGTGAAGCGGGCCGTCCGGGGGCGATGACTCGACTCGGCTCTTCTGTCCCGCCGCCGGAATTGTATGTACACACCCCCAAGGAATGCATCCAGGCGCAGTCGTGCGGCTGGGGTGCGCCGCCACAACGCCACACCCACCGCGGTGAAGTGGGGAGGAGGGCTGGAGCGTGACCGTAGCCCATGGCTGCGCTTCGCCCCGCGTAGAGCGCCTATGCAACTTTCCGCCGCCTCGAAAGGGACATCTGGCGCACCGTAGTCCCCACGCCGATGCCGTCTCACGAACGCCAACCCCCCCCGCCGATTGATCACCTCCCCGGCCGAGCCCGCAGCACCACACCGATGGCCGCCGTGTGCACCGTGGAGCCCGTGGAGCCCGTGGAGCCGTGGCTAGGAATTGCGGACAGGCGCAGCCCTTCGTCAAGGCCGCGAGCAAGCAAGCGCAAGCAGCGCGTCGGGCGGCAGACCGCACGCGCGCCGTCGATCCGTCGGGTGCGGTTCTTGCAAGCACGCGAATGCAGAGCGAGGCCTCGGTCTGGGATTGAACACCGCCGCAGCTAGTTCCGAATTGCCGGTGCGATCTCCGGAGACACGCCAGGCTTGTCGTTGGGCCAGCGTCGCTCCACGTTCCAGTACTCGGGCGAGGGGGCTCGGGGATTCGTCGTCCCGCCCATCCGCCAGTACGATGCACGCACCCCGCCCCCCCGGTGAGAGGTCATCGCAGAGGCCGAGTGCAACGGTGTGGGCGGTGGATGGCTGATTGGGCGGTGACTATGGCGGAATGACGGAATGAAACGAGACGGTCGAGAAACGGCATGCGGATCCGGATCGCCACCGTTCGCGGAGACGACGGGCGTGATGACGGGACAGCGGCCGGGTGGAAGCGGCTGCTGTGGTTCGACTGTGGAGCGGACATCGTCAGTCTTCACAGCTCACGCGTCGGACGTGTAATTCCTGCCCTACCTGTTTGCGCAACGCGGGAGGGGGAAGGGCGGCGAATTGGAGATTGCGCATGTGGCCCCCCCCCCGATGCGACTGGCCACGATCGACTGGCCACGATCGACTGGCCTTGAGCGGTGGGGCGGTGCTCCGTGCCGCCGTCATCCGTGCGGAACGGTTTCACTGCAGTTTGCGCGGCTGATGGGATCTCGTTCGAGACAATCAGCGGGAGAGCGCCGCGAGCGGACGGACGGACGGACGGGAAACACGACTGGAACACTATGTACATACTTACCTCTGAGCCAAAAGAATCTCGAGCGCGGCCGACCCAACCCAGCGGGTCGGCTGGTGCGGAGAGGTGCGGACGGGAGGTGCGGTCGTCGTCGGACGGCAGAGTGCGGGGAAGCGCATGCGAACTCTATGTGCACAACGCTGCACGGCTGGCTGGCTGGCTGGCTCTGCGCTCAAGTGTGTCGTCGCCCAGCAACCAACATCCACTCGCAGCGGAGGGATCCCTTATTTTCTTTGGCCGCAGACATGAATGCCGCAAAGGCACCGCACACCGACGCGCCGCGTTGAGCGCATATCATACCATATGTAGAGAATTAGATATGCAGATCTTGGCGGGAGCGAGCTCCTACATATGCATAGAAAAAAACCAAAACCAAAACAACGAGGCTGTGACCGCGCACCCAAGCATGCATGACACACGCACTGTGCTGTGCTGTGCTGTGCTGTACTGTGCTGTACTGTACTTTACGCCATAACCCACCAGGTATCGGTGAATCACGCCGCATCGGATTTTTTTTTTGATTTTTTTGATTTTTTTTTAGATTATCAAAAGCAGACGGATGGACGGATGGATGGATGGGTGGCCGCGGACGGGTGATGGATGGTGGGACAGCCGAGATAGCAACGTAGAGTAGATACCTACCGTCTCGTCCCGGCAGAAACGCTGGGTTTCTGGTAGAGTCCTTGCTGAGTGTCGCGCCGATACGAAACGTCGGAATAGATAGTATCAATTTTCTCCAAATTTGACCTAAAGTAATAACACTCTCGCATGCAGACATAGATATGTGGGGGGTACATAGACATGCGTGCATGTATCTAGAGCACATATGTAGAGATGTAGGAGAACTCGGCCGGGCGGCTGTCGTCGTACAGTACGCGTAGCCAAAACACGACCGACGCTGCACGGTGGCTCACTCGGCCCAATAAAGGGGGAGGGGGGAGGGGGGCGGAGGTAGAGGATGTATGTAAGGTCGACGGAACACGATTCTGATACAGCACTGACGTGTTCTGCGGCTCGGAGACGACGCTTCACACTACGCACCGAGGCGGATCCCATCGTGGCCACAGTCCGGACACCTGTCGCCGTCTCCTGCGGAGCGGACGACGAGCCGCCTGTTGCGTTCGCCTCCAAAAGAGCCGCGCGGACACTTGAGCGAGGATATCTATGTATGTACCCCGTCCATTGCTGTGCTGTACTCAGACCGCCCGCGGGCCCGCCACGTGAAGCACATTCTCAGCCACCGCGTTCAGACAAACCATCCGGATCCGGGGCGGGGTATGTAGCCTCCCCCCCCGTCGGGGTCTCGCCCTTCTGGCTTTCCAATCCAGAATCCGCGACTCCCCGGCGTCAACCTAGGGGGAACAGGGATTTCCGTCTTGCTATGTTGGGCTTTGTTCCGCCGTGTCGGTGGCCTCCTCTGTGTATCCAGACAGATATGATACGTATGCTGCTTTATGCTCCAGGCAACAGCGCGCGGACGGGACAGCAGCGACGGCCGTTTCACGCGGCTTGTTCCGCTGGGGAGGGGAGGACGGGAGCTGCGCAATCCTGGACGTCGCAACGGTTTCCGTCGAGTCTTTTGCGGTGATCGCGCGGTATGCACGGCCAGCCGCTTCCTTCAGAAGCACAGCGGATTAAGAGAGATGAGCCTCACGGCGGGGATTGAGATGGCTCGTCTCCCTGCGCTCAGCTCGTGGTGGCGTGTTTCCAGCGCCTCACGGGTGAATCGGGAGAAAGGAGGAGGAAGCGTGGAGGAACGGGGTGGTATGCAGTGGGATCGGTACCTGCGCCATCCGTCTCGTTTCGTTCCTCGGTCTCATCTTAGAATCTGAAAGAGAACAGAGTTGCCGATCAAGGTGTCGCAGCCGAGGAGAAGTGAAGGGAATAAAGAAAAAGAAAGGGCGAGTGTGGCCATATTGGTATGTGCGTATGTGATGGGATTTCCGGAGTGTGTGGGCTAGTTGAGTCTCTAGCGGCAACAGGATGACCGAGTGACTCACACTGGCGATCTGCACTACTAGAGATAATTGCGGTCAATCAGCTGTCGGCGATACATCATACATACTCTAGATATTGACAGGAGCCAAGGACGAGTCGTAGAGACAGGGATCTGGCAATAATGCCGAGCTCGGGGTCAGCAGCGAAGTAGTTATGACTCAACCTCCACCACCATCACCACCACCACCACCACCACCACCACCACCACAACCACACCCCACACCAATCCCGCCCCTCTTCAGGTCGTCACCGCTGCGGTTGCGTGGCACAGAACGAGTTTCGGCCAGCTGTCAGCCAGGGCTGGATGGCCATCACGGTCGCGAAAGCGAACAGTCAGAGCCAGGGCAGGAGGCCGGCAGGCGGGCTGGCGCGAAGGCAGGCTAGAGAGAGCGAGGAAGGCCTGATCGATCAAACCGGGTAAGTTGGTAGGAGAAGCGCTGTGCCGCAAGAGTGGTGAGGATAGCGCCATCGACCAGGCAACAGTGAGCACGCCAGCAGGAGAGCTCCGTCGGTCTGTCGTATCGAAACGAAACAGAGAAACGCGGGGGTCGTCTGGAAGCGGTGGCCGGCTCGATGGGAGCAATGGTGAGGCTGATAAGATACGAGAGCGTGGGTCGTGGGTCCCCTCTCTCGCATGAGTGTCGCCGACGAACAGCAACGCCCGACGAACGGCTGGTGTGCCGGCCGGGGGCAAAGGATGTCGGTTTTGCTGAAGAACCCGTGTGCGAGTCTGTGTCTCCGTGCGAGCGATATTCAATTCCGCTCGCAGCACGTAGTACTTACATACCATCTGCAGTCCTCCAGGCGCAGCCAGCCCCGATACGTGCCACCGACAGGAGCCAGAGGCTGTCGTGCGCCCCGCAGCATAAATTCGAATATGGCTGAGCTGATGGCCGAGTTGATGGCCGATACCGCAGCCCTGCAGACGGCGATGCGCAGATACATGCATATGTATACAGAGTATTGTGCTCCTGGGGCGCTGACGGTCGTGATGCGATGGCAGAGAGAGTTGAAGGTGGCAGGCATAGAATGCGCATCTCGTAGGGGTGTGACGAATTTTCCAAAAGCCAGATCCGTGCTGCCAAGTGCATCGAGGGCGGTGCTTCCCCCCCTCCCATTTCTCTCTTCCCCCTCTCCCCTCTTCTCCCCTCGCTTCGTATGTATCTTCTTCCTCACATCCGCACGCATCTGGCCACGCACCTGGAGAACGGCAGGCTGGCCGCAGCGCGACCATCATCGCTCTCCGTCTTCGCTGAAGAACGATGGACGTTCACTCGAGACGGTGGTGGTTTATCCTCCGCGAGTAGGGTGTATGTATACGTACAGCGATTTGTGGACTGGGTGATTGTGGATTTGATTGCCACGGCGTTGATTCGTGGAGTGTGCGGGAGCAGTCTATGCATCCGCTGGAGAGAGTGGTGTGTGTGTCACTGTGTCTCCTATGCTTGGTTGCCCTCCCTCACCTCAAAAGCGGTCCGCCGTCCGGTTTCCCCATTTCCTCGTCGTCGCCCAACATGATCTCGCTATTCCGTGTCCCAGGCTGTTAGAACTCTCGCGCAGTTCTAGTCGCCCCGTCCCCGAAAAATAAACAGCCAACATCAAATATCAACAGCACCAGCCACTACCCGCCGCCCCGCCCGTCCGCACGCTCGTCCGCTTGCTGCATCTCCACTCATCTCCGCTCCAGTGTCGCCCGCCTCTCCGTTGCCACCCTCGCCGTCCCCTCCAGTGTCCGCCAGCTCGCCGAAGAACGTGTCTGCGCGCAGCCATTCTCACTGTCATCGCAATCTGCACGACATCCACCGCCGGAATACCAGATATCCCCCTGTTGCCATCCAATCCGCTCGGGAATCCACCGCAAGGCTCCGAGTTCTTTTCCCCGGCGGTACGTAGCAGCGATAGAGTTCGTCATGGACTCCTTGTTTCTTTGCCCCTGTTCGCGCGCTCTTGTTGAGGCCAGCTGGTGTAAGCGACCTCCCAGTCATCAGGAAAAGGCTCTTGCTCACAACTCGGACGCTCTGCGTCCGCGCGCTGCGCAAGTCTCGCCACCGCTAACTCTCGGATGGCGCCCCAAAAGTTACTCATGATTCATCTTGCAATCTTGCCAACACCCCCCCCCCCGCCCATCCCCAGTCCAAGTCCTGTTCCTTCCACCCTCCGTTCTCTCCCGTTCTTTGCACTCGGCATGATGTTCAGCCTTCCCCACCTTCAAGCCTTACTCACTCGCTGAACTCATACTCATTTTCTTCACTTCGCCCTTCCTCCGAAAATCCCTGCAAACACCCCCTCTGCTCTTCGGTTCGAGCCGGTCTGACTGGATTCGTATATAGCACGACCGCCCTCCGCCTCAAGTTGCTTCTCTCAGCATAGCATTCACCGCCCTGGAAGAAAGAATTCAGAAGACTCTGTTTTCTCAAACTCCGGCGGAGTTTCTGGCTGTCACGTACACCCTTTGTGCCACCTCTCCCAACCCTCCCAAAGCAAAACGTTGGCTCCCTTTGTCGTAGTGCTCTCTATCGAGCGTCGTCGTCACAGCCTCAGCCCCTCCGCGCCACGCAACACCGCACACCCCAAGAAGGAGACCAAGTACTACTAGGAGGCCAAGAATTACGTCGCCCCCCTCCCAGAACCGCCTTGCCATCTGGCCCAAACGGTACCTGAGCCCAGCCCAACCCCGTCTATTGTCGTCACTAATCTCCCTCTGCCCGCAATAGTTCCGTCGCCGCGTCCCATTCGTCGCAACTATCCGCCACCTGCAAACGTCACGAGGTGCTGAGATTCGCTCGGCGCGCTCATCGGCTTAACAGTCATTTACAAGAACGCCCACCACTTTACCCGCCGGAAACCTCCTGCCTCCTTTGTGAGGAGTGACACAATGCATTTGTGCAGCTCCTACGCATATCCATTCATCGCCACCTCCGCCTCACGTTCCACTTTCGCCGCCACACCTGGTACTTACCTCACGAGCTCCGCTGCCGGCGTCGCCTCTTCTTTGATCACCTTCGCCCCTGCCGCTACCGCTCCTTCTTATTCGTCCATGCTGTTCGGTCCCGATTCCTAGATTCTTCGCTACCGCCGATTAAATTTGCCAAAAGGGGCACCACCTCTTTTCGCGGATTTATCATCGCTCTTAACAATTTTACCTAGGAATCTCGACATTTTTTTTTTCGTGTTCGCGGCTGATCGGAGTCTTGGTTGTCCAAGGAGTCACGGTTCCCTACTTCTTTCTTTTCACGGATTTGGGCAGGTTTTACTTCTTTTTTTTCCACCGAATCCGAACTCTCTGATTTAATTCATCTTTATTCGGCTTCTCGTTTATTGAAAATCCGACATCCCCCCGTACAGATCGGACTTTGGCTGTTATTTTTTTTGGGCTTATTCGTCAACTTTTTTTTTTTTTTTACCGGTTTCTCATTTTTGGGCATTTGACGGTGTCTTTGCGAGTTTATTTGCCGCGTTCGAGGTTTTCACAGTATCGCACAGTATCGCATCACCACCACCATCTTAAGAGAGCGGCCGCCGTTCTGTCGTTCGAACTCTGGCGGATCAGCAGCCTGCTTTCCCGCCGAAAATTCCGGATATCACCTTAGGATAGGAGATTCTGGCCACGCCACACCGATTGTCACCCGACGTTTTAATTCCAGTCACTCAATTATTGCACGGTCCAGCCAATTTTCCCGAAATTGTCGGCTTCAGCTCGACCTTAAGGACGGATAACAGGCTGTCGAACGTAGCTCATTAGGCCCAACGCCGTTGATCTCCACTCAATTTACTCTTACCGCTCATACCATCTCATTCTATTTTTTTCCTTTCTTCGAGCAGAACATATCCCGAATCAATATGACCCTAGTCGCTACCCCCCAAGCGATCTCATATCCAGCATCACCGACGCCCTCTGTGTTGTCCGTCTCGTCCGGGACATCATCGGTTTGGTCGGTTCGGTCAACGACATCTTCGAATGCTACCAGTGTGGCTTCGACTACGATAGACAACTTCACCGCACCACCGACCGTGGTATTGCCACAGCTGTCCTCGCAATCGATTCTGGAACCTGACGTACAGAGACGCGCTACAGCGCCGAGTTCCAGATTCACCATCGACCAGCATGGCATACGGCACCCTCACCCATGTCCGACGCTGGACATTCCTTCGCAACCGTTGCCTATAGAGCAAAGGCGGAATCCGAGAAGGACAAATCGACTTTTGGAAGCCAGCAATGGAAAACCATGTGCAGCCGCGGAAGGTTGCGTGTTGCCGCCGGTTCCCACTTTGCAGCGCCAAGCAGACAGGAAAGTCAACTTCGTCGAGAACCTTGTTGGTACGTATGGAAGAACACATTCAGAAAAAGAAGAAAACAGAAGAAAGAGAGAAGATCCCGAGAGGGATCGCAAATGGAAGATACCAATGACTTCGATTATAATACCTTGTGGATGGATGGAGGCTAAGCTTTTTTGAAGATTCCGCAGCACAAATCGTGGAGACAATATGGCAACCGCCCAAGTATGTCACCGTCCAGACTGGGCCGAAGGATGGAGTTCTGCCCCTGCGGACTTTCATCCAGGAGACACTTCGGCGGTCGAGAACCAGCTACTCTACTCTACAGGTCGCGTTGTACTATCTGATTGTTATCAGGCCCCATCTTCCCCCAATGGATTATCAAGGCAGTGAGCTTGACGCCGAGGAGGCACAGCTGGTCCGCGCCAAGCAATGCGGCCGTCGGATGTTTCTCGCCGCGTTGATCCTTGCATCGAAGTACCTGCAGGATCGGAACTACTCGGCACGTGCGTGGAGCAAAATCTCCGGTCTCAATACGCAGGAAATCAACGTCAACGAGATGGCATTCTTGAAGGCTGTGGACTGGAAGCTTCACATGTCGGAAGTGGTCTTCCAGAGGTGGACCGACTTGGTATTGAAGTACACTTCGGCACCATCGCCGTCGCCGGTCTCGCCCACCAGATCAAGTCCATGGAGCGACGAGGAAATGCGGAAGAGGGCGTGGTGTGAACTGATCTTGTGCTTGTCGCCGGATTTGCACGAGGCGGAACTTGGAGGTTCGGACATCGCTCAGCCGAAGCCGCTGGCATCGCAGATCGAGTTCGGCCCTCCTATCGTATCCGTTACCCCACCACCGCCGCCCCCGCCGCCTACCCTCCGAAAGACACACTCTATGCCGTCGCCTGCCCTGCCTGTGCCCCGCTCTCTCGAGCCACAGCAGCAACGATCGAATGCCTTCACGGCGTTGCATCAACATCAGTCGACCCGCCCGCTTCTTGTCACATCTGTATCCAACGTTCTCCCTCCTGCAGCGAGCGTGAACACTGGAAACAGACTGAACAGTGCGATGGGAATCTCAACACCCAAGGTCAACTCCATGGCTGGTGTGGCCAGAAGCGCAATGAGCTCTGCCCTCTCTGGTTGTGTTCAAGAAGCCTATCCTTGCAACGAAACTGGCTGGCGGAGGTTGGCTATCAGCAATGTTGACGATCTGTCACCCCGGAAGAGTAACCTAGCGACATGCGTTCCACGGTGCGACGAGCCCGAATCGGCAGCCACTCCAGTGAGCGCCAGGGCGCCAACATTTAAACGCCAAGACAGCTTGGGCATGCATCGTCTTGCTGTCAAGTGCTCCGCAGCGGCCATCTCCTCGCCAAAGATCATCACTTATACCCCTATGGGCTCGCCGGCAAGGCCTGCGCCGATGAACTCGCCGCTGCAGCACCACCGGTTGGCCATGGCGTCTCCCAAGTCTACCGAGGCTGCATTGACCCTGAACCTCCTCCGAGATGCACCTTCGCCCGCCACCAGCGTTGGATCGCTCACGCCGACGCTTTCGTCGAATGGACGTAAACGCTCGTGTCCCAGTGCTGCGGACAGTAGCTACCACTCCTCGAGTGGTAGCTCAGGCGTGACCCCCAAGTTCAGGGGGTTGGCAGGATTCGCGAGCCCTACCATGCGCTGCGCTGGCAGCCCGGTCATTGGGTCTCCGTCGATGGGCGAAAGGTGTGGCAAGCGTGCCAGATCTAGCTGGGAGCTGGATGGCCTCGGGGGGGTGCCCCAAGGTGTGCGGTGAAGGGATGGTGGCTCGAGGAATTCCCAAGACGTTTCGATGATGGATTGGGGTACTGCCTTCATCATTCGTGCTTTACTACGTTTCGATGTTTGCGGGATCCCAAAACAGCATCTCCATGATTGGTGGGTGCGGTGTCCTGTGTGTTGGTTGGGTTTCTGTGCTTGGATTCGGGCTCTTCCAGTGTACCTTCTCTTGATTCTCTTTGTGTTTTGCTTTCCTGTTAGTCTATTCCTCCTCTGCCGTCGCCTCACAGCCGTGGGCGGGCGTAGTTTTTGGATTATCTGTCAGCTTGCGGTTTAGGTGGAATATCTAGGTTTCAGGAACATCTAGGTTTCGGGTACATTGGTAGTTCACTTGTTCGCTCGCTATCTTCTTACTCTTTACCGCGTGGGGCGACGCCGCGCTTCGTCCCTCTCTCCGCAACGAGCAGCCGCAGAACGCAGTGACGGCGATGATTACGGTGACAACGACGGCCGTGTGTGGCACTCTGTCTTCCGGAGCGGCATTGCGTGATAGGTGGGGCAGGCTGGCCCTGCCTCTTCCACAAATCGGTACAGCCAACCCGGTGGCTACATACTCCCCTTGTCCTTCGTCGTCGTATATGCCTGCTGATCGCCACGACACTGCAGCAGATATTGGCTCTCGAACGGATACATGCTGCTCCTGTGAGCCAACGATACGGATCACCATCGGCGGCCGTGGCGGTCAGCCAGCCAGCATCCATCCTTCGTATCCTCCGCCACAACCTCCTGCAGACTGCAGCTCCTCCCACCACTCCCGACACCGCGCAACGCAGTCTCGTCCAACCCGACCAGCAGATACGACAGACCAGGTAAGACAGGCAGGCAAGCAGGCAGCTGCTCCTCCTCCTCCTCCTCCTCCTCCTCCTCCTCCTCCTCCTCCTCCTCCTCCTCCTCATCGATCACGACCGGCCAGCAGCACAGCGATTTCCGCTCGAGCCACAACTTCTTTGTCGCACACTCACTCAGTAGCCCAGATTCTGCGCACGTACGATATGCGTACGTACAGACTCAGCTGCACAGCCCACCTCCCTCTCCCCAATCACCGCCCGCCCGCCCAGTGGCCTTCCTGTCCGCGCGGAGCGCTCGCTCCGGAGCAGTGGAGTGGTGGAGTGGAATTTGCGGGCGAAAAGCAAACAGTTTGTCTTCATACTTTACATACCTAACTCCACTCTTCGGCGACACTTTGCGCCGTTTTATTTTTACCTCTCTCCTCTCGTTGAGGGGCTTTTAGATACTTCTTTCAGAGGCCGGGGGGTGCAATCCGCTGCAGTTTGCACGTTGATGGCTGTGACTCATGGCACGGGAGAAAGGAACCCCATCTCTTGGCGCACATCATAACCATAACTGAACGCACATATAGTTTAGTAGTGCACATTTGCACTGCCCCCCCCCCCCCCCCCCCCGGTGTGCTGTGAGATCACTAACGGTGTGGTAGTTAGTGCTGACTGAGTCAAGGCGGGGCCCAACACCCGCTTGGGCGGGGCTGAGTTGTGGTGCGTGCGGGGGGGGCAACATGCGGTGTCACTCGCTTATTAGGAGGTGTGTCCTCCCACAAGTCGCAGCTCCAGCCAACTTGCGTGCGTGTCAACAATCGATACATCCCACCGCTGTTTTTTCTGTTTATTCGTTAACCGCATGCGACCCATCTAGATCATGGCGATGTGCACACTTTTCCACTGTCCTTGTGGCTAGTTGTAGACTCCATCGTTGTTGTTTTTTCTGCATACATATATATAATCATACTCGCATTCAGCTCATGTGGGCCATGGCATTGTACATACCCGTCCACTGAAGATACGATACACTCCACCGAAGAGACGCGACATAGCCCCGGTCCCGGGTTCCTCTCCGGGTCCTTTCTCGGGGGAGGGGGGGGGGGGCGGGGCATTCAACCCCGCTGGAATCGACGACCGAGTGTGCGGGGAACAATGTATAGCAGATTGTACAGTGTATGTGTCAGGTGAAGGCCTTCCTTCCGTCGTGACTAACTTTCGAGTGATATAATAATCGCGGCGATGATGCCATCTCGTGTTTGTTCGCCCAACACGATGCGAAATATACTTTCTTACATACATTGTATGTGTGTGAGAGAGCGAGAATATATTGAGCGAAATACAAATAAAAAATCACACATGGTACACGGCCCCCCCCCCCCCCCCCCTCGAAATCGGCCTTCGGCTTTCGGATAGGACGTCGCAGATGGATAACGTGTGCCCTAGACAGAGGAACAGTTCCGAGCCGAGAACTACAACGGCCGTCCTCGAGACGAAGCGGCGAGTTCAGGCTATCGGCACCTTGAACGGTTAGGTGGCAACGAACGCATAGGCGGGGAAGAGATAGGAAAAAAAAGGGGGGGGGAAGGTCCGCACCTCCGACTTCGTCGATGCGGAGCCCGAGCGGGATGCCGCGTCTGGCGAAGCGCGTGCCCACCGGGTATCCCATCGGAGGCCGGCCCTCGAATCTTGCGAGGAGCTCGGGGTCCAGCCGGCCCGGTGTGCGCTGCGGCGGCAGGAGCGGGACGGCGGCGGCGGGTGGGTTGTGATAGTCCTCGTTCGCGACGAGGATGTCCCGCCACCGGGGGTCGTCCCAGAGGCTGGGGGTGTTTGGCGGGGGGACTACACGCGGGTCGTCAATACGGCCGGAAATGCCGGGGGAAGGGGACGGAACGCACTGTTGCCAGCGGCGGAATACTCGCTGCCGAGCACCCTGCCGCCGCTCGAGGAGCCGTACTCCGTCGCGTCGGATCCGTAATCGGCCGGGCGGATCCCGTCGAGACCGTATACGCGGCCGTAGTTCGCGTCTCCGGCCCTTTGCGCCTCGAGCCGGCTGCGGAAGGGGCTCGAACTGACCCGGCGGAGCTCCTCGCAGAACGCGAGCTCGCCCTCCTTCGTCTGCGGGTAGCCGGCGGGGAGGAAGTCGCCGTTCTCGCTGGCCGCGATCGGACTGCCGAGCTCGCTGTTCGGCGGCGCCGGCGCCGTCTCGCGCAGCTCCCGCAGCTGGTATCCGTACCCGAAGTCGGCGCTGCCCTCGGACTCGCTGTAGTACGGCTTCGGCGGATACGCGTCCGGCGGTGTCGGCCGCTGTCGACTCTGCCCCTTTGCCCGTCGCGTTACCATCTGTGCTGGCGGGGTGGTGGGGTAGTAGGGGTGCACGCGCGAGGGCGGCTCCCCCCACGTGGGCGTTACCGGTGCGGGCGTGCGCTCGGCCTCCGCTGCGGCGGCTGCGTGGCCGTTGCCGCGCCAGAGACGAGCGGGGTTCAGCGCCGATCCCCAGTCCTTGAGAGTGTCCCAGAAGCCTGCAGCGAGTGAGTGAGAGCCCGTGAGGGAGCAGGATCGATCCGAAGGGGGGGGACACACCAGGTTCCGGGCCCGCATTCCGTCCGACGAGCCCGAGGCTGCGGCGCCGCAACTCTCCGGACACGGGCGCGGCTTCGGGCGGGGACGGAAGCGAATGCTCCGCCGGCTCCTGCTGCTGCTTCTCCTCCTTAACGGCGGGCGCCGGCGGCGCAAGGAGCGGCTCCGGGAAGTCGATGACGTACTCGTCGCCGTCCACGGGTAAGAACAGGGTAGTAAAGCTGGTGGTGATGTCGAGCTCGACGATCTCGAGCACGTCAAGATCGCCGTCGCCAACGGCGAAATCGTAGGCGCCGATTTCGAGCTCCTGGGGCGAGAACACGAACGTCGACGGCGCTGCCTCGATGAGCCCTGGAGCGAAGAGCCCCGCGGGCGGCCAGGGTCCCCACAGGCTGGGCGGGAGCGCGGGCATGCTTGCGTTCTGGGTGGGGGTAGGAGTATGTTGGTCCGCTCCGCTGGGAGGAACGCCTCGGGACTTATATGGTAAATTCCCCCTGTGGGTCACGGCGATTCCGGTCGCAGGGTTCCATCGGCCGGTTTTGCCGTCGGCAAGGGGGAAGCTCGCGATATCGAGGGCGCTTTGCTCCACACAAGGGTCTCGCAACCGTGGCTGGCCCTGGCGATCCCGAAGCTTCTTCGCGGAAGGAACGCACGCACCACGCCATGCCATACCGACCGAAGGTTGAGCGCTCCACCGCAGATCACCGGTGCGTGTCATGGTTAGGCTTTCGTGGTGGCGTTGGAAATAGGAATCGGCCAGGCCGCGCGGTCGACTCACGGGATCGGAACATGCTCTGGCGGGAAGAGGGGGATTAGACTTCGGCCTGCTTGCTGGAAGTGTCCCGCCCCCCCCGTTCGAAGTGTGGGCGCGCCCACGCCGTGCGGTGGGTGGGGAACGGCTGCGGAAAGCGAGGTTTTGCACCGGCGAGTGATTGGAAAAGATTGCAAGCCGCCCCGAAGGAGGTACTAGGTGAGACGTCGTGGCCTGGGTATGGGGATGGCTTCGAAGCGAGCCTCCGGGCCACTGCGTACCGGCATCGCCGTTTCCCCTGGCGGCGGCTATCCAGCAGAAGAAGCTTCCGGGCCGGGCGTCTCCACGCAGGGAATCTAGGTGTGCACCCAGGTCTCGACGTGGAGGTTCGCGGCTGACGGTTCGGTGTAGGGTTTAGTCGAAAGGCTGCGTCGGTGTCGCCGCCGTTTCGAGGCCCTCCTGGGCCGCTCCCGAACGACAGAACGCGCGGTGGTTACTCTTCCACGATTAACTGGTTTCTGGCTCACAACACCCGATTTCGCCATCCAGCCACGCGCCCGCCCAAAACATCCATCCACCTCCCGGCCTCGGATCATCTCCCAAGCCGTGGGCCTCTTCGGCTGCATGTGCAGCCACCAATTAACCTCGGCGATGTCCTCGGAATTGGCCTGGGTCTCCCTATCCCGATCGGGGGAAGAACGTCCTGAAGCCTGGCGCATCGAGGGGGCTGTCGACGACTAGTGCGTACGCAGTGGACGATCCGGGAGCCAAATTCCTTGTTCAAGCTCTGCGACAGCGCGCGCATGGCCCGCCTCCTGCGTCTCAGCGGACGAGACCTGCGGGGACGTCCTCACGCTGTTCGTGGTGCCCCGCGTGTGTGCGCCGGCCAATTACCGTCTGCACCTCGGACGGGAGGGGGGAACGCTACGTATCGGCAGCCAACATGTACGCAGCAGCGTCCGCCAGGTTTGAACGGCGAGCGACTAAAGAACTCGAATACGCAAGTTGGGGTTAAGACCGACGCTTCATCACAAGCCATGACTCGTTGCGGACAGCACGGAGGGGGCCAGCTGCTGGCGCCTCCCCATACTTGTGGGGAGGTGAGTACCGAACCCGGGCCTGGGCTGACGAAGGCGCCAAGAGTGAGGCTTCGGCGGGGGAACACCATGAGCGGAAAGAGAGGGGAGGGGAGAGGAGGCGGGAGGCTGAGTAGGTGGAGATGGAGGCTAAGGAACGCTTGCAGTTCTTTACCGCCCATCCTTCTTTGCTTTGGCGGAAGAGGAGTAAGGTGGTTTCCTCTGTCATGACCTAGACAGGTCGTACGCGATTATGAATAAATAAACGGCAAACATCGAATATGCCATAGGTTTTGGCCACAAAGTCCAAAATGCCATAGTATTTCCGGATGGGTCCCCAGATGGTCGGCGGATGGTCGGCGGCACCTCAATCCAGCCCAGTCACAATAACAAAACAAACAGCAGCTGACAGGAGGTGAACCAGTCCATTGCAATCACCCTCTATAATCTATTCTACTGGGTATCCGATTGGAAACTGACAGACTTCATCGCAAATGGTTCTGTTTTGGCCCCACATTAGCGGGCATAGCCCGAAACATCCAGCGTATCAACCATCTGCAGAACATTATTGCTCTTTTTTTTATATATGTTCTAGCCCAGTGGGAGGAAAGATCGGTCTATAGATGGGCCGGCCCATCTATAGACTGGCGGCCCGTGTATGAATGGGCTGGATCTACGAACTGGCCGGACGGTGGGTAGATTTTCTTAGGTGACTGGGCTAGCCCAGTGGTAAATCTGCGGGTGGGCTGTATCAATGGTAGATCTATAGATAGGCTAGCCGAGTGCTAGATCTATGAGTGGGCCGGCCTAGTGGGCATACGAGCTAGCACCAACACCCCAGTGGAAACCAACTTCTTCCGAACTACCTTTCG
>Ga0307516_10002336_pt1 | contig 25519 bp, 43 predicted proteins | sample 19_EM_MG_FD_203310 | JGI IMG/M metagenome (GOLD analysis project Ga0307516, IMG submission 203310) | Populus trichocarpa ectomycorrhiza microbial communities from riparian zone in the Pacific Northwest, United States - 19_EM | ecosystem: Host-associated > Plants > Roots > Unclassified | place...
TGGGGGGTTGCGGGCCGCAACTTTAAAAAACGCTAGCTTAAAGAGTGCTGGTCTGCAAAGCGCCGGGCTGCAGAGTGCCGGTTTGCAAAGCGCGAGCTTGAAGAGCAGCGGCCTCGACAGTGGAGCCAGCGCGGGGTCTCCCCGGGAGGAGGATTTCGACCCCGAGCTCTTGAACGACATTCCGTCCTGGTTAAGGAGTGTGAGGTTGCACAAATACACGTCTTGCTTCGATGGATTGACATGGCAGGAGATGGTCGTCCTGGATGACGCCGCTCTCGAAGCCAGGGGTGTTGTCGCCCTCGGGGCCAGGGGGCGCTTGCTTAGGACATTTGAGCACGCCCGAAAGAAGACGGGAATGGAACCTGCCGACACCGTTACGCCCACTCTCCATGCTCTGGACACTGCTGGATTGTCGTCTGTCGAGGCATCCGCCGGACCCCACAGCGCGGCACCAACATCAAAGTTATCCATCACCTCTCCGATTTTCGTACCGTCGTATGAACGCGTACCTCACAGTGCTGCTGCAACAGTGTCCTTCACACTACCGGCTACTTCTGCGACGGACTGAGGGTTGCTCCATGCTTGGAGAATTCAGCAAAAATGATTTGTTGCTCTTGTTCGACTACGCCTGGTAGCTACATTTAGTATACGATACATCTTTTTGTGGCAAGGTTCGCGGAATTTGACCTACTATGCATTCGTGGACATTTGAGTTGAGTTTCTGGGAAAACTTTATTTATACTTGGTCAATGAAGGATAATTGAGCGATGAGAGAATCCGGCACTGTGTCGACCCTGTTCCTGAATTACACCTTGCGATTCCCAGCACTTGGATAAGGGCAGATCGGGCCAGCCTTCACCTTCACCGAACAACCTTGGTCGATGGTCGCAGCTCCAGAAAATGATTGGCACCATCAACAGACCCCCTCATCGATGTCGAATCCTCCATCTGTTCCGATAGACAATCACGATGTCTTCGATGGTTCTCAAGCACGGAAGCCTCGGTTGCGGAAAGTCTCGACATCCCCAAAAGCTCCGGGTGGTGGGGACGCAGCATGGGGTTCCAATTTCTGGGTGACTCTGGTTGATCCGCAGGTGCACATAGAATGACTATCATACGACCAGATTTCAAATCGTCACCTTTTTCTGTTCCATAGACGCAAACATCCTTCTTCGCTTGCCCCGCGACGGGAGAAGTAAGTTGGGATCCACCGGTTGGAAACTTTGTGTTCGTCTCATTGTCTTTCCCCTCCGCCGTCCTACCTCAACTCAGACGAATATGCAGACTGCCTCCGAGCGAGGAGGGTGAGTGGTGGGAGCTGCGCGATGAGTCTCGTGGATTGCCGTACTACTATCAAACGAAAACTGGGGAGACGGTTTGGGAGCGCCCCGAAGGTTTTGTGATACCGCTAGGCGTCATTCAAGTGAGTTCGCTCTTCCGTCTTTTCAAGTGCCACCATACGACCATCGGGCTTTCCACAGAACACCGCATTGGGGAAGCGACTTTCACAGACTCGGTTCTCGAAATATCTACCAGAACCTGAGTTAAAGGTTGTCGAGTCATCGCCAACCGCCAAAGATGAAGACGCGCGACATCACCAGCCACAATCGACATTTACAGAAAAAAGCCCAAAGAGACTGTTGTCCATACAAAGGTCTCGCTCAAGCGACCCAAAGATTCACATTCCACACACAAGACCCCACGCATATGGTCAACAGTTGACCCCCATCCCTGGTTCAGATGCCTCTGTGCCACCATCACCCCCCCGAAAGAAGTCATCATCATCATCTAACAACCTGAACGGACACTTCACCCCCCCTACATCGGAAAGCCCTAATAAATATTTATCTGAACCTGATGGTAAACAAAATATCGACCCATATTCGCGTGTACGTGCCAAATCATCCTCTCACCTCGCCCATCGACCCCAGCAACCTCAAAGCTTGAATGCCGCCGTTGAAAGAATTGCTATCTCAATCTCGGACAGTGGACATACCGCCAGCTTAAAGTCACCTACGAGTAGCTCGGCACATTCGAGTCCCACGGAACATAAGGGTCCGATGGTAACAATCGAGCCCAGTACGCCAAATAAATGGACCGGGAGACGAGATGGGCCATCGAGTCCTCGACGACCTCCTCTCAGCGTTTCAAAACACATTCCTGCCCCGACAGTAGGCGGTAAAGCAATCAGTAGCCCTATTCTAAATCTCGGTGAGCATTGCCCTGCGATAGTCATCATATCGCTGACTCTGTGAGGCTTTCAGCTGCTACGTCGGAACTGAGTCCAGTGAAAGATCGCATTAATGATAGACCTATACTTGTCTACCCTCGTATGAATCCTGTGGTACAAACGACATCCACAGGTCCACCCGCAATACCGTCGATGGGCTCTGGGTATGTGCCAATGTCTATTTGCCATGATAATCGTTTTAACTGATATGCATAGAAACCATCCTATATTGCCAGCTGATCTTGTTACCGATATTCAGCAGTTTGCCGAATCGGAATACGCTAGGCAGTATTTTTCTACACACCGAACCGGGTTTCTCTTCAAACGCAGAGTTCCAGTCACTCAGATGATGACATGGCAAAAGGTCAATCATTCGTTCACTATATTCTGCTGCGCTCAGATCAGGAACTTCTCACAGGCTCCCTTGACTTCGCCATTACTGACCTTGAATCGCTCCCTGAACAAGGATGCTATCAGAATTTTCAAAGTCATCCAGTGCCTAATGGGGGATCGCGAACGTGAAAGAACCATTGCCCGAGTGCAGCCAGAGACTCAAACTCTGATGGCGACCCCAAATGTGTCCATGGTTTCGTTGGCTGCGAGTACCATGTTGATGTTGGAAGACGAACGTTGGCTTCTCGCGGAAGGCCTCGCCCACGGGGAGCTGAGAGACGAAGTTTATTGTCAACTGATGAAACAACTGACAGGTAACCCTAACACGTCAGTATCCGCAGCTATTTTCTGTTTCCGGTCTCATGGTTCACATTCACAGAGAGAGTGTTTTCAAAGGATGGCAATTACTTTCCGTCCTCCTCATAACGTTCCCACCTTCGAAGAATTTTGAAACATACCTTTCGTCCTTCATACAGCAACATTCTACTCAACAAGAAGGAAGGGTTGATATCATGGCAAAGTATTGTCTACGCCGGCTTATGTATATCTCGAGGAAAGGTCCTCGCGGGAAACCACCATCCGTCGCTGAGATAGAGGCAGCATCGGTGCGCCTCTCTATTCCTTGATTCCAGATTGGCCAAGAAACCTATCATCTTTCAGGACGCAGCATTCCATCCTTCGACATTCGGGGAATCTCTTGACTCGATACTTCGATTGCAAGAACGAAAGTATCCGCAGCAAAAGGTGCCTATCATCCTGCCATTCCTCGCCGACGGCATGCTCGCACTCGGCGGTCTCAGAGCCGAGGGAATCTTCCGTATACCTGGAGATTCAGACTCTGTCTCTGAATTGAAGCTACGCATTGATCGCGGGTACTACACCACCGATGGTGTGAATGACCCTCATGTCCTCGCATCGCTGCTGAAACTCTGGCTACGCGAGCTCTGTGACCCGCTCATACCAGAAGAGATGTACAACGAATGTATAACAAGTTCCCATGATGCTGATACTTGTGTTCGCATCGTTGAACGTCTGCCGACGATCAACAGGAGGGTCGTCTTGTTTATCGTCAGCTTCCTCCAACTCTTCCTCGAAGAACGGGTTCAATGCGTGACCAAAATGACGCCTGCGAATCTGGCCTTGGTTATGGCACCCAATCTTTTGCGTTGCAGCTCAGACTCCATGTCTGTGGTGTTCACGAATGCCCAGTACGTCGTTCACTCTATACCTCCACGGCAAGGGTCTTATTTCCCTTAGGTATGAACAAATATTCGTCTACCACTTGCTTCTTCACCTCCAATGTGGGGAAGTGGATGGAGATTATATACCCGTCCATGGCCTCGGGGCCACCGATTCTAGTGGACCCCCCCGAATATCGAAAACTCGCTCACGTCGCGCACAAAATGGCTGATACCCCTTGATATAATATACCGTTGCTTAATACCCGCCATATATCTTGATTTCCACGCATTCGTGGTATGATGTATATTATTAGCATTAACGAGTGGTCGACTTTGTCAACCTGTATGGGCTTCTCGACGGCCTATTCTCCGCCTTCGGGGCTTATGATCTTTATCCCACTGGTTAAAGCCCCAGGAATCGCCTTCGGTGTCTTCCAGCGGTGTCGTTTTCCAAGCATCCCATTGTTTTGATTCATATGTGGCAGGCATCCCGGGCTTTCCTGGAGCCTTGGAGGCCACGATACCTTCGATCCTTGTTAGCAGACTCCATATCTCTCCACTGTCGAGCCCAGGATCCTCGACCGATAAATTTTGTTCTCCGACTTCTCTGCGAACCATTTCCACGACTTTGCGAGTTCGTGCATCGAACTTGACCCCGTTGATCTTCATATCCTCGAGAGCATCGTAAACCCCTTTCAAATCGCGGAAGCATTTCCAGCGGGTCTCGATAAACTCGTTATATACTGGGGTCGAGCATCCAAAGACATAAGACGCAATGGACAAGCTTCGAGCGTGATCGAACATTGCCAATGCGAGATGAGGGTCGTCATACTTTTCGCGAAATGTGTGCATGAGATGGGCGAGCAAATGGGGGTAAGTGGCTGGTTGGAGCATGGGGAGCTCCGTCGGTGAACCGGATGAGGCAGCCCGAGAGATGGCCTTGCGTGCGTGTTCTTCGTATCTCCGAGACTCATCGAAAACCTCGCGTGAAGCCCACTGCAACAGTTCGTAATCGCTGTCGCAGAGGTCTATTTCTTCCTTCTTGCGGTCGAGAACCTCGTCTATCTGCCTGGCCGGCTTCAGCTTTCTGGGGAACTTGCGTAGCTTCCCTATGAGGTCGTCTACGCTCCCTCTGCCTAGGCCGGCGGCAGGCTCGAGCGCGGAAGCTGAAGCGTCGCCCTTCTCCTGAGCGGATACGGCGTTGAATATCAATGCGAACATTTCATCAAAGGCGCTCGATTCACGGGCTGTCATCGCTTGCCTGGGTCCTTGACGTGAGATTTTCTTGGGAGGTTCGAGTGTGTCGCGTGTGGATGGAGCAGGAACGGCATTGAGGAAGTCCCACCGGGTTGACTGGCTGGAAAAGATGGATTCTGACCCGGGATCACTGAATATGGTCAGGATGAGAGAAAAGACTTGAAAAAGCACATCTGCTCTAACCGCGAAGATCCGGGTGCTCTCTCCGAGAACTGTCGGCGACATGACGACCACGGGGCGGGTAAAGTACCTTTGAGTTTGAGATGGCAAAATACGGCCTGCATTGGGTGATTACATAAACACTCATGAACAACGACTGCCTCTCTTGCCGAATAATCGGCACAGGTGCCCTCGTCGGCGTTGGCTCTTATGCCATCGTCCAATCTCGTCCACCTGCTCCTGGTACTTTGGTCCAGAAGCGTATCCTAGCCGGTCTCGGCGTCGGTTGGTCGCCTTGCATTCCGTCCGGTGTCACCTCCATACCAACCATCCTAGCTTTTATTGCAGGGGGCCTCGTTCGATGGTTCAGATGACCGCTCCTCATACCAGAAGAGAAATAATATTGATATTGAATGTACACGGCTCAGGCATTCACAAAATTGGCTTTCCGTTTCTCGGAGAACGCACTCATTCCTGAATGCCTTCTGGTCAGGGAGAGCGGACATCGTCAAGGTGAACATGCTCATACCCTCTTTCTGGTCTTTCGTGGCGAACAGGCTGTGGAACATCCTTCGCTCAAATCTCAATCCTTCGGCCAACGACATTTCGTATGCTTCGAAAGAGTGCCAAATCAGTACCTGATATTTTGCCGCGACGTAGTCACGTACCTGCGTTAACGACTTCCTTGCCAGCCTGGACAACGATCTGACTTTTTTCCGCAATTTGCTTTCCCATTGCAACAGCTTCTTTCACAACCTCCCCTGCACCCTCTCCCACCACCCGACTGACCATTCCCCAGCGTTCGGCCTCCTGGGCGGTGATCGTGCGTCCCGTCAAGACCAACTCCATCGCGCGAGACTTGCCAATCGTGAGAGCCAGCCGTTGCGAACCACCCCCACCGGGAATGACACCCAAATTGATCTCGGGCTGGCCGAATTTTGCAGTCGGGGATGCCAGGATGATGTCGCACATCAAGGCCAGTTCGCATCCACCACCCAGCTACAGTGGTCCAACGCATGAAGTAGGGCATACGGTTCACAGAGAACCTAACGTACCGCATAACCACTGACGGCAGCGATGATCGGTTTCCGTATTTTAGTCATGTCCGCCCAATCTTCCAAAAATCGGGTTTTGTAGACCTCAGAGACTGCGTTATGTTAGGCAGGAAAAGGGGCATTGCAACCCATCCTCACATTCTTTATCTTTCATCTCCTTGATGTCAGCGCCAGCTACATAGTTTCCTCAGTTTCCACAAGTCCTGGCAGTGGGCAGACACGGTACCAACCTGCAAATGCTTTCTCGGACCCCGTTATAACGATAGCGCTCACTTCGCTGGTATTGTCAGCTTCCAAGAGAGCATGGTTGAGTTCAGCAAAGAGAGGAGAGCAGAGAGCATTCAAAGCCTTCGGGCGGTTCAGGGTGATGAGAGCAACCGCGGGGTCGGGACGGGAGGCGAGAATGTAGGTGTAGTTGTTTGACATGGACATGAATCGAGCCGTGGCGAAAGTTGCTCTCGTCAAGGACTTATAAAGAGAACGGGGTATGGAGTGGAACATGAACGAGGTAACGGATGTAGCCGACACTCATATCAACACTTGAGCAAAAGGTAGAATCACCACTTTCTCTGCATCCCACTGCAAAACATCGTCAGTCAACGTCAAACCAAGGTCGCTGCCACACTCACAACTCCGGACGTAAAGTAGATGTCGCCCTCCACCATTTTCTTGACTTCCTCAATACTCTCTGCTTCACAGATAAACACCGATCCGACCATCTTCTTGTCCGATGTCAGGATCGATTCGGGGGTCAACATTGCTCCTGCAACTCCTGCCCGAACCCGTCAGTCCATTTCTCCATCCACAGTTTGCGGACGGTCGCCTACGAATGAAACCTGCCTCGATGCGCGACTTTGCGGTCTCGACGTGTTTTGGTCGCACGGAGAGGCGCTTTTCGAATGTGCCTTCCTCCACTTTGTCAGGGGCATAGACGAAGAATTTATGACGAGGGATGGCGGTCGTCGACATTCTGTGGCCGATGTGTCTCGTCAAACCCAGTCTAGATCTTGCCCACATGATGCTCGCAGATTTAAATGACATACGGTGATCGGGCCGTTCCCCCCGAGTTGAAAGACCTTTGCCATCGACTCAAAGGATATCCTCGAGGCAGACCATTTAAAACCTCATGATGCTTCTGCTCTACAGTGCCGCCCTTTCCAAGCTTGTCTCCCGCATTGGAAGGCCAACAAGGTCGTTTTGGGTTATCACGTTCGCGGCCTATGATCAACCATGAAACCTCTCGCCCTCGTCGTCTTCTTTGCATACTGGTTATGCTGTACGTGCCACTCCTTCCTTTCTGAATTTCAACTGAGCAGAGCCACTTTAGTGACAAAGACAACGTTGGCCGCCCCCCTTTCTATCCTTCCTGATGCCCCAGTTTCGATGGATCGCTACCCGGAGCCCCGGCCTTCCGTAGAATACAAGGACGTGAGCCTTGTCGGCCGTGTCCCTCAGCCGGGACCTATCTGCCGCAGGGATTGTATTTAACTCAAACGTACATGAATCCATATCTATGACCTCACCTTCTCTACTAATAAACCGAAATATTTCAGTTACTCTACGTTTTGTGATGATTATGACACTGTATTTCTATTGCCAACGTTTTGTTTCGCTCCCCTTGCGCGACGCTTAACGTCCTTTCGTTTTCGTTCGAGAGGCATTCTTTCCACGGGACTAGTACTTCCTTGCGGTTTCATCAATACATGGTGTTTTTATATTCGAACATTCTTTGTCGGCGCGTTGGCGAATTGATTATTCGTCTCTCTTTGAGAGAGAACTACTGTAGGTCAAACGGGGACACGTGACTACACAACTTTGACGGTGCAAGCCATTGTCTCTTCAGCTCTCTTCATCAACTGAATGTATCGCATAGGTCGTCGGGTATCTCGCAGGTCCATCTCAGATGAGAACACTCCCCAAATGAACCACTTTGAAGTAGAAGGGTCCAGGGAGCGAAACGCTCTGAAGAAAAGGAGGGATCAATCAGGACGACCGAAACCACTTGTCCCACTTGGGGAGGTGATCGAGATATCTTCAGACGATGGTGACTCCGCACCTCCTCCCCCAAATTCTACGATAGCGGATCTTCGCCGACAAGTGAGGAAGCTGAGAGTAGTGCGTAGGTTCCTTTACCATGGGTGGTTTCATCTCTGATCATGCCTGCACAAAGGAAAATCAGAAAGTTCGGTGTGATCTAGCTCAAGCCCAAGATGAGCTTTCGAAACCGAAATCTCCTAGCAAAGGCCAACTCGTCTTGGTGCGCTTCTCTGTGCTGTAACACCTGCCAATTCGATATTGACCCCATGCACCCCAGGATATTTCACAGATCGAAGATCACATCTCCTGCGACATCTGCAGCGGAAGAATGTGGTCACCTCATATGTAAGAGCTCTCAGCGCCACCCCTCGCTCGACTGACGCCACCCACAGTCTCCCAGAGTGTGGCCACGCGTTCTGCCAGACTTGTCTGCAGGACTGGTTTACTTCAACACTTGTCCAATTCATGACCGCTCATCCTGGTTACAACGTCAACAACCCGCCGCTTTACACTTACCAGCAACAAATACTACGGCCAGAATATACATGCCCGAGCTGCAGGAAGCCTGTCAAAACTAGGCCAGTGGAAGACTTTCCTTTGAAGGCACTTATTCGCACCCTGGCTGCTGCCACAGGTGAAAACAGTCCTCAGAAGCCGGAGAAGCCCCGAAGTGGCACGGCGAAGCCTAGTGGTCCCTGGGATGGGTTCTTCCCAAAGGCAGGATGACTCTGCATGTGTCTGTTCTTTGATTGCATTCATACTCCACCCATTGGATAGTCGTAGTCTATGTTCACCATGTTATCGGTCAGTGGCTGTATAATGCAGGTATATATCCTCATTAAAGACTTTTTGGTAAACCGAAGCACCCCAAGGTTGGATGTCATTTCTTTTTGGACCTGGCTTTACTTGGTGCTTTCCCCCTGGTTTTCTTCCCAGTGCCCACATGCGTAGGTAAAGGGCCTTCTACAATCTCAATCTCATCGTCCTCGTCCACGGGCAGAACAGCCGCCGCTTTGCGCTTATTGAGAGATCGGGACGAGACTGTGGTACCACGCATTACCTCCATGCCCTCGTTGATGGTGGAACTCAATTGCCTGGCATTGGGGCCCTGCGCAGGACTCAGCCAACCTGGTCCGACCGATCCGCGTCCCGACGTTCGTGAGACAACGGATGATGCTGACGAGCCTCTCGAGGTTGGACGCTTGTCGGTCTTGGATGTTGTGTACTGGAAAGGGACGTCGCATTCTGTTTCATCTCCAATACCACCGCCGAGGGCTCCGGTGGCAATGTCTGCCGTTACTTTCGTTTCCCTCCACTCTCGTTTGAAAATATTTTCCGCCGACAAACCGTCCTCAAAGGCCCAGAGGTTGCGCTCGGGCGCATCGACGGAGTCTTGTGGCAATATCCCGTCTCCGGTCAATTGAGCACCGAAAATGTCGAGTGACAGCGAACCAGAATTTTTGGTCACGTATCTTGCTTGAGACCGTTCGTTCTCATTGCACCCGTGTCCGCCCTTCGGGTCCAAAATAACTGGTTCTCCCAGATTCTCGATCCATTCCCATGGGCGGTTGATCACAGCCATGCCATGAACGGTTCTACCAGTCGAATCACGATGCGAATTGACCAAGTTGGACACTTTTGGTGCATCCAAATGCGGGAGAAGTGACCTGAGTTGATCACGGTATTCGACAGGTAAGCTGGGAGGGAGTTTTGAAGTGGGGAAATCAGGATAGTTGAGAAATGGATTGTACGATGGGGATTTCGCATCAAGAGGAATTTCTGGTTGAATAATTCAGGTTCCGCTCCACGAAGGGCTCACTGGAGACTTACCATCATACATATAATAGAGGGTATCAATGATTAATGGGTATGTAACAGGGTCCAGGATATCGGAAGTACCACAAGTCTGAAACCAATCAAGTATAGCAATCAATTCTAACGAAAACTTCCACTTACCAGGGTGAGATTGAAGAGTGAGGACGATATCTTATGCATGACCTCCTTGGTTTTGAGACTCCACATATTCTGGAAACTCAATTCGAATTGCAAGAGTCTCAATAGTAAAGGGACCTCCTGCTTTCCAAGTAGTTCACTTGGGGCACCATCGTCTGTGGTTATATGTGCTTCTAAAAACGAAAGGTTCGTGTAAATGGTGTCAAGGAATGCTTCTTGGATAGCGATGTCAAGAGAGGGAGGAGGATCAGAATCCATACGCAATGGATCGGCTGCATAGATTAGGACGCATAAAAATTCGCTGGCTCGTTGAAAGCCTTCGGATGTGCTCGAAGGCGACCCTTGTAACACGTCCGTAACGCATTTCAGTCCACTGTTAATAAACTACGTACGAATCAGATAAAGAAACTGGAAGATGAGGCATAATAAACCTCCTCACCTTCCCTATTACAGAGGCATCGACACCACGAATTATTTCTCCGAAATGAAAAGCTTCCAACTCGATCGAATGATGGAAGAGCCTTTGAATCAGCTTATCAAGGTTGGCTTTTCCCATCTCAGTATTCGCATCCCGCAGAACACCCCGACTCATCTGTTTCAAAATAAGTTGTAATTGAATTACAGTTGAACCCATTCTCCATGGGCCAAGAGACGTGACGGCCGGCCAGTCCGATAGATCTATAGCCGTTTGTTTTGAACCGATAATTTATGAAATCAGCCAGGGCGGCTCACCTTCATTGGCATCCGATAGCAGCGTTCGAAGGCCTCCTATGATATGCTTGCTGAATACTTCAGCAGGTTGCTCGAATACATCACATGATTCTTCGAATGAATTCCGGATGACTTCCAGATTTCTATACGCTCCCTGGCGAATATTTGGGTCCAAAGAAAGGGAATGGCGGAGTGAAGACAGGTCCCTACGAATATTGTGGGGAATGTGGCGGCTGTTTTCGACACATATCAGCAAAGGAATGTTTGCAGCCAACAGCGGGAAATGAGAAACATGATAGACATCTTGTCGCCGTGTCCGAATAGATTGGAGTTCAAGGAGATTCATTGGAGGCATGCCATCATTATTAATCTTATCTGAGATCAATAGACGGCGGCATAAATCGTCCGCTGAGCGAAGAAGCTGTTCCAAGTTGTGGTCGTGGTACCCCTCGGGCAAACTTGCCGCCTGCTGCAAGGCCGGATACACCAAGCCTTTCAGAAGTGTGGTTGTCTTGAGCGCGCCATGTGCGGACAGATGTAGTATGACGACAGTGAAGACATCCCACGCATCGGAAGTCAGCGCTGCAACTTCATTTTTGCCTGGGCCTACAAACCACTGCGAGACTTCTGCATCGAGACCCAGGGCAAGATGTTGGTCTACGTGGCCCAGGAAAATACCATAGCGAAGCGCACAAATCCTGCGCCCAGCAATCTCAGGAATCATGACAGGTATTTGGCGGAGGCTAGCAACAGTATTGTCCCAGACTTTCCATGCCCAATCAAGAGATTTCCTGTATTTGATCCAGAGGCTATTGGCAAGTAACGAGGGAGCATCCATATCTGGATCTCCAGCAAGAAGCAAAATTTCAGGAAGGACATCTGGAACAGCCTCTGGACATTCAACAGTGGGTTGTAGTGCCTGTGGTCTTTCAGAGCAGTGGCGAAAAAGGAAGCGATATGACCAACCAATGTGAATGCGTTTATGTCCGCCGTGATACGGTCGCGAGATACTGTGTTAAGATATTCCCCGTTATCGAATTCCAGTAATAACGACAATAAAGGGCGATACTGTATTCCTTTAGCCCGCCATATCTGGTGTGCCATATCGAGGGATGCTACGATGCCGCTTACAACGTCCATGCATGCCCAAATCGTGGCGAAACGATGAAGGGTACAAATTACTGCGTTTAAGGCGTCCACGGTGGACGAATGGTCCAAGAGAGAAAGCGTCAACTGGCAGAAAACTTTAGGATTAATTTGTGGAGGGAGCAATTGGCTTACTTCTAAGACGGTTTCGAAGCACTTTATTTGGTCCATCAGTTCTACGCATGTACTAAACGTGTTCAAAAGCATTGTCTGATCGTTCTCGGGTCTTTGGCTGTGGCGGGAGTAAGAAAAAAACCTTTGGACCACGGAATTCACAACTTACCTTATTATATATTTTTGCAGGAGAGGCAGCAACCACTGTCCCAATGTTCTAACTTGCTCGAAGCACGGTGAGGATACCAAGGTGGGACAGGTGACTGGAATAGACGTGGACGCCGCGGGAATTCCGGTATCTTCTACAAGAGAGAAACCCGGAGATCTTGTACCGCTCAGCCCAGAACTTCTGAAAAGATAAGGGAGGGCTGCCCTTATCTCACGCCTAATGACACGTTCATTTGCTTCCTCGGGTATCTCCCTGACCCGAATCCCGTATAGCGTAGCCTTACGCTGGCCGGTCAAGGAGGAACTAGACTTGAAAAGCGGAATCCATCGAAGAAACTGGCGATGGCGCGATTCGCTGTCTCTCTGAATGCTAGTTATTAGAGCTGATGGCACAGGAGATGAAAACCGACTTCTGTAAATGACAGTCCTGCTTCACCACGAGCAATCAACCGCTGGATGTAGTTTGAATAAGAAAATAATTGGCGGTTGACAAGCCTTCCAAACAAAAGCGCCACGGAACGGCTGTTATCAGGCTTGCCTGGGGTTTCAGATGTATCAAGCCAATCGAAAAGTTGATCCTGGAGGAAGTCGTCTGATGATACGAGGTGACGTCGAGTAGCTCTTTCGTGTTGTCGATTGCGCCAGTTATTTATCAACGCGACAGCTGCAAAAGGCCGGTGGTCGCCGTACTGGAGAGGGGTCACACACCAGGTGAGGAGCACATCGAGCTTCTCGATAAATGTACTCGTATTATCGCTGATGCGCGGGAAGAATTGAAGACCATTTATGTCTGCCATGCTTGAAATGGAATTAAGAAGCTTGTAAAGAAGACATTAACATTGTATCCGCGTATAATCATCAGTCTTATACCTTCACGTCAGTGACGGCAGCTCGGGACTGGGGAACTTGCTGGATCGGATGATTTTTGAACAACATTGCCTCATTCCTTCGTTTGATGTCGTTGAAATTGGTCCGGAGAATCTGCAAAAAATTTCTATCCTGCCCAAGATGCTTTCCGTGGGTGAGGGTGAAATTGGTCTCGCCCATATTCAGAACACCCTCAAGAAGAAGTCTGTGCGCTCGCCACATTTTAGGACTAACAAACGAATCTGGCATAGCTATGCACAGGCGCTGAAGAACTCGTTTAGTTATCAATACACCACAGTGAATTCGCGGACAAACCTGAAGGATAGTTTGCAATAACTGTTGTGTCTCAGAAAGAAGTTCTTGTGTCGAGGTCGCGCGGATCTGTTCATGAAAATATTGGAAGAGACTTCAGCGCATTGCAGAGTTCTCACCTCTGATAACCTAGACAGACATGCGTCTATCAGAGGTCGAGTCAAAGCGCGACTGCCAAGGATATCTTCCAAATATTCATCAGCAAGGCGAGTGATGAAGCCTGTCTGTGCCAGGTTGCAACTTCCTTGTTGTTGGACTATCCAAACAAGAAATGTACGGTTGTCTACCAAACCCTCACAGTAGAATGTTCGCAACAATTTAAGGCTGGCATCCTGATAAACACAAAATACCGATTTTTAAAAAGTTTCTTACCAATAGTTGAAGCGCGATATCCAACGGTCTTTTGTGTCACAATCAGATAGAACGCCCTTGAACGTTTGCTTGATGTTTAAACCGGGTCTTGGAGCACTGGGGAGGGCAATATCTGCCAGCTGTTTCTTGATATAAGTGGTGACCACGCCAGCCCATTCGATGCTGTATTGAACCGGATTATAAGACGGTTTGTTGCGCAAGCCGGCCTGCGGAAAGATCAGAATGATGTATTTGACCCCCTAAAACCACTTGACTGACAGTTTCGTTAGCCCCAAAGACTCGAAGAAACCACACTGCTCTCGATATCGCCACATTGTTAGAATGCAATAGGTCCAAGAGGTCGTGACCTTTAGCACCATGGGGCACGCTTTTGCCTAGTTTGTGTAGAGGGACTTCAGGGTTCGCGAGATCCGCAAACCAGGCCAGTCGTTTGGCATCGTTCAAGGTGACTCGTGTGGGGATGCGGAACGTCGATTGGCTTCAAAAACAAGTTCATATAGTTTCAGGCAGTTCATGAAGTACAACTCACGGTATTGGAGAAATGGCGTCAGCGCGGCGAAGAAACACTTGGTTCATGAGGGCTTCAAGTGTGGACAGCGTAGCATCCTCTATATTGATTATTGATTGGGCACTCAAGGTTTCAGCCTTCGCTACTTCAACACACAAACAATGGAAGATGTGTAGGAATTCCCTCACCGAAACTTGGGAACCTAGTACGAAACCATTCTTGACATTGGTCTCTGACAGAAGGTCTTCATCCTGACCAGGTCGGGGTGGGTAGAAACCTAGGTAGCCTGAAGAAAGTGTAAGCAATGGTGGGATCTCAACACTTGAGAATGTGTACCCAAGTCCGCCGAACTGGAAACCTTGGGAAGCCAGGCCGGAGGGCGAGATTCATAAATCTGCGAAGCCTGACCATCCGCATCATTGCTGTGGTAGGGCATCGTGGCGTCAACCGCAGGTAGATGGAAGAAATCAGGCCGTTAGCACCTGAGTGTCAGGACCAGATTGTACATAATCGGCGTTGTAAATAATCGGAGGCTACACCAATTCAAACCGATGCCCAGCGCGTCCTTCCCTCATGCGCTCATCCGCCATTGCCAATCGAGCATCTCATGGCATGCCAGTCAACACTCAAGTGAACGCTGCTGCAAAGCTAGTTGAAAAGAAAAAAGAATTTGACGCAGTTGCCGCATTTGAGAGGGCCAGTGCTCTCTACCTCGAGCGGATCGAAGGGCTGGGTGATGATTGCGACATCATTGCTGAAGCTGGTCAAGGTATGTGATGAATCCCTGTAACCCGTCAGTAAATATATGCTTGGTAGCCCATGGACAGGTTCTTGAACAGTGGCCAAGAATGTTTCAAGTATTGAGCTTATTCTGTGAGTGGTTGAAGTGCATCTCATACGATTCGCGGTCAACTATCTTGGCAGTGGCTTCGCGCGAGACGTCAGAACCTAACACACAGATTCCGCTGGAAGGCCAGCAACTGGTTCGTGTCCCCATGGAGGATATTCAAGAAGCATCTTCACAGCAAACTCAGCGCACGACTTGATAGTCACATCACTCCAGAAATTTAGTAAAACACTAGACCATCCTTGTCATTCACTGAGTGAACCTGTTTGGTCCTGCCTTGACTATCCCAATGGTTCCTCGAACCTCTTTTAGATATGTTGTCTCTACGCCGACAATGACGAGAATTTATCGGACACCTCGGAGAGGAGGCAGACCCAGGACGTGTGCGTTAGCGAGGACAATTAATGTTAGTGGGATGTAGAAGTATATCATGTCCGTGCTGCGTTTTTCTTTTGTTCCTTTAACAAAGCGATCCGCTGGAAAAAACTGAGTAGAGACTCAAATTGATGAGGGACAAAAAGTACCTGTTTGCGCTCTTCTTTGCGTCTCGCCATCTCTGCGGCCTTTTCTTCTTTGTTTGACCCCCCATGCACATGCGTGCTTCCTGTACCACTCCGCCCTATCGGAGGAGAGGGGACAGGTGTAGGGACCCGACTGGACGGATTTGAAGGGCTGAGCTCCACAGCAAATGACGATCTTCCATTCATATTTCCGACCTCAAGGAATCCGGGACTTGAAGGGACTGCGGCCTTTAATTCCGAATTGACAGGAGGAGCAGTCTCGAAGGCGGCTGGAAAGCTTCTCGTGAATGATCTAGCACTTGTCTCACAAAGCAGAGGACGTACTCCAGTCATCCTGATCAGCATCGATGTCGATAAGATCGTCTGTTCCCCATGGATTAATATCTTTTCCATGAGCTGCATCTTCTGTCAATTCTTCCGCGAGAGCAAGTGCGGCTACGCTCTGCTGGACCTTGCTCCCGCCCAACTGCATTCCTTTCGGTCTTGTTGAGGATGGTGACGCGATGGAAGACAGTGATGACATAGTGGTTGTTGGTGAAAAAGTAGGAATGGTCTTGTATGGAACGGGGCTGGGTAAGGGCACAGGCGCCAAGCTCGACGTGCTATCACTAGCGGCAATGGAGGTTTGCAAATCCGATGGCAGGAGCTGGAGACAGTTCGGCATGAACCATTGAGCAATATGTAAGGGACCTACTTTCTTTCCTAACGAAGAAATCGCCCAACCAGCCAGTGCACCAGCTGCCCCTGCCGCTGAATTGACGAGAGTGATTTGTTCGCGAGACAGGGCGCCAGGAATGAAGTTGTTGTTCGGCTCTGCAAGAACAGTTTCGGGCTAGATATAGTCCTTCACAAGAGATCTCGTGAAATACTGGCATTGACTTACCATTCCCGAGGCATGACTTTCCAGCCTCTTGATGAACAATTCCACAGCTCTGAAGGCTTGATCTCTGACCAGCCTGAAATAGACGGAACAGGATTGAATAGAGTGAAGCTGAACAGGTGGGCGCACGTACTTCTCTTTGTCTATCATGGATGACGCAATGTTCGGAATGACTTTCGTCGCTATATCCTCTGGTTCAAAACAGTCGATGGTCGCCATGAATGTCATAAGGCCAGCAACCCGTGCATGGACGAAAGAGTCTTTCAAAGCACGCACAAACGCGGGAACCAGTACTTTTCGCTTAGTGTTATACCCCAATGTGGGACCCAGACGCCCGATCAGGATACAAGTATTCGTGCGTATGGATGGTTCAGGGTCTGTCTGCATGTGGGCCAGATGGCGAAGTAAGTCATTGTTGAGGATCCGGTCGTTCAACTTTGTGGTAAATTAGCATCCAGAGGTGATAGATAACTATGCTTAGCCACCTTGGGGGCCAATAGAATGACAGACTTGGTGGTTGTTTCTCGGATCAAAGCCACAGTGTCCGAGAATCCCGTAGACTTGGAACATCAGAGGTTCAGGTATGAGGATGATTGGAAATTATTTAAACGTACGAAATGGGGAAATATCTTCTCGCTGACAGTCTTCTTATCGAGCCGATCAACATACTCACTTAGGTGATCCAACAACGCCATACGTGTTCCTCTGTCAGGGCTGGCAAATAATTTGATGATAGGTGTCAGCACGGTAGTTGCATAGTCCTCTGAAGATGCTGTAGCGCCAAACTGCAGGACGAGAGGTAAAATCCCTTCCGCTGAAGTGCCACCAAATTCGAGGGATGAAACAAGGGATGGAAGTACGCGTTTTGATGTGAATTCTGACGGGAATGAGGACGCTGACTCCTTCAGAGTCCTGCCGACACGCGAATATAAGGACAAAGTCTGATATTGGCACAAGACATTGCTGACCGGAGAAAAACAGTTTTCTCTGGTTCACTGGCTAGCGAGAAATTTTCCAGTCCAAGGCAGACCTTGACAAGCCGATTGGTCGAGAAAAAGCCTGTATCTGCCATGCCAATACTAAGAAACGCCTTGGGAGTCAATCTGGCTTTGGGGTTCGGGTTCAATAAGCCCTTGAAGGATGCGAAAACAGAGGGCGGGATGGCTCCACGAGATGCAGGGAGTGGGGGAGGGTGGGGAGGTATAGCGGTGGGAGGTAAAGGTTGATTGGAATTGAAAACGGCGTGTAGAAGAAGACCGAGCGCGTATGCATCCGCAACCGCACCGTCAAAACTGGATAAAAGATATCAAAACTAGAATACGGAGAGAACAGGACTGCAGGGTACTCTTTCAGTGCTGTCCAACCTCCTTTCTTCACCTCCGGTGGTGACCAGGACGATGAACCGGGGTACGATCCAGCCACTGTCTGAAGGTTGCGTTAGAGTCTTTCGTACACGGGACAAGACAGGGGCCTATACATAAATCGTCGCAGAGTCCTCCTTGGCACTGCTCAGGAGCTCGAAACCACCCAACTTCCATTCCCCTGAGGGGGAAATGAAAACTGAGTTGACACCGAGCTTCCCATGTGTAGATGAGCAGGGATCATTGAGGAAAGTCACGGCAACCTAGAAGGAGGATCAAAAAGGAAGGAAGAAAAGAGAATGGATTTGAGTAGACCGAGATGCGATGCAAACCCCAGAGAAGCCACTCTTCTCTCTCTTTTGAATCTCGCGTCGACCAGGACGACAGTACGGCGTGAAGTGGGCGAACACGCTCTGTCATGATGTACACGTTGGACTCTGTCTCCACTGCATCCATGAACTTGAGCACATCGGGATGTCTTGTCATCCGAAGCTTCCGTAACGCATTTGCCGCGAGGGGTCGGACATGCTTTTTACTGTGCTCGCTGAAGTCATACTCAAATATCGAGACAGGATTGCCGTCGTCCTACATGTGGGTGAGCGCCGAAATAGAGGGAACAATTGGTTTTTCTACCCTTTTGGTACCGTCGTAGAGGTTGACTATACCATCAAGGACGGTAACCTTCGGCCCAAGCGAGAAAGGAAGATTCAAGCCTGATTTCTGCACCAAGGTCGAAACAGCAACTGATCCGAGACTCCTCAAGTAGTCCATGACACTGTCGGAGGATCAAGCCAAGGCCAAGGATGATATAATGATTCGACGATGTGTAGTCGGTGTGGTAAGGCCGTGGGTGAGTGGCTGTGCAGTTGTCCCTGAAGGTCTGATGCCACCGCTGAAAGAAATTCCACCTTCATCTTGGACCACATCAGCGGCTCATGCAGCAATAACTGACCATGCAGGCCATTAAGGATGGGGGTATTCAAGCCCTCGAATCCACCAATGGGATTCATTCCCCCGCTTCCGATGAGCCGACCATTCAGGATCTCGAACGCGAGTTGCCTATCGTGAACGATGGCCAAATCCCAGTCGGTGACCTGCTTTCGCGTGTTATGCAAGCCATCTACGCAGAGTTAGCAGAGATGGCAGAAACGTAAGTTACGGAGCTCTTTACTCAGCGAAGCGTCCCTCATGCTCTACCAGCATGCCAAATATGTCTGACGCCGCCCGAAAGCGAACACTGGCAGACTGGGTGGTGAAAACCAAGAAACAGGTGGTCAAGTTATATGCAGTGGCGAAGTGGGCAAGAGACGCAGAAACAGTTCAGAAGTGCATGGTGCGTTCTCAGTGAATTCCGGAGGCATATGACATTAACTTCCAGTTGAGAACATCACGGCCTTCCTTATGACCCAAAACCAACAATTCGAAGGCGCTATGGCCAGCCTAAAGTATGCGAGAGAAACCTTAGACCCAGCCAGGTTGGTTCGATACGTCTGGCATTACCTTTTACCCTAAACGACCATTCGTCCAGGCTGCGAAATCATGACCTTCTGACGTCGCTGGATGTCTTGACCACTGGCTCATACCTTAGGCTTCCCACGTGCATCAAGGCTTGTTACGTTTCTTCGCAAAACCTTACTTCCCTGACGTCTGTATCCAGAAAGCTATCATTCCTCCAACACCTTTGTCAGATTCCCAAATAGCCAAGACTCTTTCTGAAATGGAAGATGTCATCCGGTATCGATTACGTATGGCAGAGATTGTTCCAGTTGAAATGGCACACTTTCACATTGGTACTTTTGTCCTCCCCCACGTTTGTCCCATTCTGACAGTGTCTTGTCTCCTAAGCTGATGGTCGAGTGTATTTTACCGTTTCCAAGCTGTTCGAAACGTCACTTTGCTTGCGAGGTGCTGAAATGGATGATGGATGGTTTTTCGTTCATGTCGAATTTCTGATCAACATCGGGGGCGACTTTACAGGCTTGCAAGGTACCTGGAAGCCTAGACGTGATTAGCAATGCTGATCATCAGGTCAGAATTTCCCCGTGCACCTGCGGGGATCATGAGGCGGCATATAACGGATGAGGCGGATGCAAGATTAGCGTTCTATCTTCCCCTCCCAGACGCTGTTCAACCACCTGGTGTCGAGTTACCACCAAGACCACAGCTTCCAGAGGGTGTAGTAGATGCTCCCCTTATCCGCGTTTTCAACTTTCTACGTATGTAAAATCTACCCGACATCACGGGCTCCTCACGCAATTCCGTCGCGTCAGAAATAATGTCTCTCTCCTACCAACTTGAAATATTATGGTACCAGGTATGTCACTCCATATTCATTGACAATGATTTTATCCCCGTCATAGGCGGAACATATGCGGTCTTTAGGTTGGGCGGATTACCTCACAGTGCAGATGAGTCAAGATCGGAAAGTCATGACAGCCTCGTATTGGGTGTAGGGAATTATCATTTTCAGCCTCATAGCTCTAACACGCCATAACACAGCCGGCCACCACTAACACATCCCCAATCTCAAGGCCGCCAACGGCCAAAACTTCCGCTGCTGGGTGGTACCTTGACCATCTCTATAACGGAGAGCCCTGGCCGATCGTCTGGGTCGGGTCCTGGGCGGTCACCAAGGGCAAGGATCCTTACTAAGTTGCAGTATATGGCAAAGTTTGGAAATGCAAAGCCGTCTGATGAAGTGGAAGGCTTAAGTTTTCAAGTTCATTGGGATGCAATCAAGGGGGCCCTTGGCATAAACATACCACCTGAAGCTTACGCTCTCTCCATTGATGACCTCAAAGTCGTATGTGCACTGTTCTCACTCACACCCCTCACTTGCTTAACGTCGCCAAAGGATGCGGATAATTTGGACTTTGGATCCTTATTACAAAGTGTTATCGCGAGGCATACTTATGCGATCTTGAAGGCGTACCAGGTCCAACTCCAGCAAGGCCCAACTAGGAATGTCTTCTCCATGACCGGCGCGGTTAATCTGATAAATGACGGTGCGTTTTCTGCAGCATCAATCTCCTTGTTATTCAAGGCGGGTCTGCAGCAGGCGTGCATGCCTTACAAGTCCACTTGTGCGCCGACGAGGTTGTGACTATCACGGTTGATCCCAGGACGGGCCGCCTCAACTTGCGCGATACGGGAGACCTTGCAGCCGCAGGTCGCGGCCCCCGTTTTGCTGTGATATCAGAAAAACTCAACGAAAACCCAACTGCTCTCCCCAACGCGTTAGTCTATCTGAGACTTATTGTAAGTCATTGTTGGATTTGCGGGCAGGGATTTGGGGTCACGAATCATTCTGGCAGACGATTACAGATCTCGCTGAGCAAAAGGCGCGTTATCTTGGATTGCAAAGTTTCCGCCAGCGCAACTTCGCAAGCGAAGGTCCGTCTTCCACCCTTCAGATTCCCCCGATTACTTAATATGATCACAGAACTTGCGAAACTTGGCAGTTCTACTCGCGGCACCCTATATATACAATTATCAAATTTTCCCGGCCATTACCTTGTTCTTGTGATAACAGACGAGCAGTTTCGATATGCTCTCATCACTACAAGAGTTGTATCGGATTCAATGTTTTCCCATATGGTCATGGAGGACATTGCTTGGTTAGACTTCGACCGCATTCATGGAGAAGGCCTAGTCATCTCGGCCGTTCCGAGCTATGCAGATATTTCAATGGGAAAGCGGAAACAGGGAAATGGTGATACCGTTGCATGCGATCCTGTCGCAGGGGTGAGGGATTCTAGGTGAGTCTCCAAATCCACCTTAACGGATAGCGCTCATCCTAAAAAAAACCAAGCTTCAACCTCGACACGCAGGTTTTGAGGGAACTATACAGCTACTGCTGGTAGGTTATAGACACTACTTGTCATATGCCTTCTGAGTTTCTTCGTCGGGAAGCGCGAGGGTTGCATACATGAACGTGGAGAGGCAATTTAAGCTTCGTGGCATACCATTCACCCACGTAAATCCAACATCTGGTTCGGTCGTCTGCATGGAGTTGGCCCATGTACAATCATCACTTGCCCGCTCCGTTCCTGCCCTCTGTGTGCAATCCAAACATATCTTATCCGGAGCTCCTGCCGCTGAGGCCGCCATGCCCAACATCCGTGTCACCCCGCTAAATTGGTGGTCAGACCAAAATGCACAGGTGAGTTGTGGACAGCTCCTCCTTCCCCCTACTCGTTCTGAAGATATGGTGGCAGGTTGTCACTTCCGTGAAGCTGAAATATGTACAGCAGCCGATGGGAAAGACTGCAAGCACAAGCGCAGTCATCCGGCCATCGAAACGCATTATCTATGACACAACCCAAGCGGTTGTCTCGTTCCTCTCGGAAAATGTCAACACCTGTGTTGATGAGTTCCTTGAGGAGTGGGCCAGGGTTTCCAAGATGGTAGTCATTGCCCGGGAAGGTGTGTCCCATTTCTTCCGTCATATCAGTCTACATCTATTTATTCCTCGGGAAACGCAGTCGCACAGATGGCAAAGGCGTCTGACTGGCAAGATGTTCGTCTGCTTTCATTTGACTTGCAAACAGTGGAATTTGCATATGCTCAGGTAGGTCACCAATACACACCGTAGCCGCGGTGCTTAACTCTCGTACTTTTCATTTTCGTGCAGGAATATGCGGTGTCTATAACATGTCTAGATCAGCTCTCCCCAATGGGCGGAACCTTTGACCTGCGGTTCTCCCGCTGCTATCCCCCATATGATTTCAACGAAGCAACTTTGCGACATGACGTTGTCAATCCCCATGATGACGCCGAGCCCTTCCTAAGGAACGTTCTACGTCCTGGTCATGGTCGTCTTGCGCCATCCTTACATCGCCTTGTCACAATCCTACGGGAAACGCTGCCCATTGTGACGGTGCTTGAGGAGATACGGCAAAAAAGTGAGGTGGATGGCCATAGTGTGGACGTTTTTGCGAAGGCGGCTGGTTGGTATAGACTATTATACGGTGATCTACGGTCCGTCTGCTCAACTTTTCCTTTTTCCGGGCAGTTATCTAATAACAAGTGTATTTCTCAGACATGCCCTCGATTTCCGGTTAATGAATGACCAACGTGTGGCCATTCTGGACGCCTCATATTCGCCTTTTGCTTTCATAAGAGAGAAGACTACGGTCGAAAGCAGTGACGATAACCTGGGGCTCCAGCCCATCCCGAAGTTTGCGGAAATAGTCACAGATGCCGCGAAAAGTGCTATGTTGTCTGGTGAATATCGGCCAGGTAGCATTGCAATAATTGACGTGGGTGTTGTGTGCAGCACATGTGCTGTCCAAGTCGTCGGTCGAGCGATACACAGCAGAATAGCTGAGCTCGATGTTTGGCGATAGGCTTGTTCTTTGCACATTTACAATTACATGTGAACTACATACATTATATCTAATCCGATATTTCTACATACTGAGTGATGGGCTTTCGGGGTGCTTTCAATGGAGAAGCAACGGTCAAGGAGAACATGCTTTGGGTCACCCCAGCGACAGGATCTTCGACGACTCCGGAAACTTTGGTTACTTCAGGGTGCAGGTTGCGAACCCGTTCTTTGCAACTACGCAGTAAAGGTGGCAAGGATGACTTGGATGGCGTAGGGTTTTTGTGCCTTGCTTTTCCAGGAGAAATCTTGCCATTAGACTCGTCATCGGAATCCACGATGCCATCAAAATCGAAGTGTTCTGCGCTTGACTCGGAACCAGAACGCGAACGAACGTTAACGGTTTGAGACTTGGGAAGTTTCGACCTGATGGAATTCTTTGACCGAGGAGCAGATGGAGCAAGGGTGGATGATCCTGTGGTTTTGGCGGTGGCGAGAGGGTCCTTAGGAGGTCTGCCTCGAGGGCGCTGCGTGGGGGCTTTTAACTCCGAGAGAGGATGATGAACAGGTCGAACACTGTCAGCGGGAGACACTTTTCTCGGTCGACCACGTCTCCGAGGAGTATTAGATTCTCCACTTGAGCTGACGTCCAGGTCGAAATGTTCTCCTTCGCTCGACTGACCGGCGTGAACAGTCTTGTTTCGTGCCGGTTTGTCTCCTCTGCCAGCGTAGGGTTTGTTTTCCTTTGAATTGACTGGTATCGTAACGGCTCCTTCCGGAACATCCGTGTCATACATCTCACCCAGGTCATCTGGAATGCCCTCATCTTCGGGGTCGCAGACGCCAGTGGTCATGCGGCGATAACACCCTCGAACAATGTCGCCCCACAGAATGTAGGTGCGACAAGAGGTACACTGCCCGCCGCGCGGGATTAGGCTTGATGGTACAGTCTCTTTAGCTAGAAACTGTTTTGACAGGCATGCCAGGTGAGAGACGGAAGTGCACTCGATATTTGGGCATAGTGTGGTCGTGAGGGAGTCCTAAGGGAAAAACGTGAGCTCAGCGGGAAGGGTTACTTCTTGGAAACCCACGGTATCATAGTTCGTGAGGATCTCACTACAGACGGAGCATTTTAATTGGTGAGATGTGGCCATTAGATTCGTGTTCTTGGCGAGATAGATAGATGTAAATTGCTCTGCAGATCGATGATGAATTCTGGGCAAGGTGGCAATTTGGAGGATAGTATCACCATCCTCGACGTCAATCGGACCTCGACGCCGCCCAGAACCTATTTGTTTGCTCTTGCCGTCAACACCTTCGAGCTCGACGCTACACGTGAAACCCGGTGGAAGCGTTGAAACGGGACTCTTGGCTGCGTTATTCCAGGCCTTTACTGCGTCTTCCGTAAACAGTTTGACATGGAGGGGCCATCTGTTGTAGGGATGGCTACAAAGCATCAGACGAACAATTCTATGGAACACGTCTGAGAATCGGAACGAGGAGAGGTTCATGAACTAGACGCACTGGATGTTGGCTTTGACGCTCCTTGACTTCTTAGAGCCACCAAAGAGTGCGTTGCCGTCCGAGTCCCGTAAATGCCGTGATTTATAGGGATGTTGCCATGCCCATTCGAATTGTAGTGCGGCCTAATGATGATGGGGCGAGTGCTTTGTTGTAGCACAGTATGACGGGAATAAGAAGGGGTGCCTACAAGTCGTGACGGAAATCCATGGACGATCATCTGCATCACCCATGGTCTGTGGTGCTTTGTCTTCGATGCACCTTGAGCAATTTCGCCGTTGTGTTGCCTATCATAAGCATCGTATAAGGGACGAGGGGTAGTAGGATGAAGGGAGTGAAGCACCGTATGCGACGATGGGGATTTGGGGTACTCCCGATATATGTGCTGCGAAATTGTCAGGTAAAAGTCCATGGAGTGGGTGACGCGAAGAATCATACACTTTTGATAGTGGGGTTTGGATAGACTTGAGGAGGTAGCAAGCATAGAAAGTGGGAAAGCGATGTGAGAAGAGAGAAGACCTAGAGGAGATGTGCCGACCAGAAGCCATGGTACTAGTAGACAACGACAACCGCGTCGCGAACGCGTGAATCACGTGAGGA
>Ga0307516_10002337_pt1 | contig 25506 bp, 23 predicted proteins | sample 19_EM_MG_FD_203310 | JGI IMG/M metagenome (GOLD analysis project Ga0307516, IMG submission 203310) | Populus trichocarpa ectomycorrhiza microbial communities from riparian zone in the Pacific Northwest, United States - 19_EM | ecosystem: Host-associated > Plants > Roots > Unclassified | place...
GGCCCGGAAAGCGCCAGCCCCTCATGCGGTGGCACGCACCCAGCGAAAGCCGCGCATCGGCACGTTCTCGATGCCGTCGAACGCCGGGTCGATCTCGCGGAAGGCTTCGCGGATGGTGCTCACATGTTTGCGCACGTTGTCGCGGTTGCGGCCGCTCTTGATGACCTGGTAGAGGTCTTCATAGCTCACCACTTCGCCGCGCCGGGCATGCAGCGTGGCCAGGATGCGCTGCGCGGTCAGCGGCAGGTTCACGCGCTGGCCGCGCCACAGCGGCGCCGCCTGCTTGAGCGGGTCGAGCGAGAGTTCGCCGGGCGGCGCGGGGGCGGCCTCGGCGGGCCGGGGGGTGCGCAGGATCTCCAGGAAGGTGTCGACGAAGTCGGCTTCCTCGAATGTGGTCTTCTGCAGATAGTCCCAGGCGTCGAGCGCCCGCATGATGCTGCGGTAGATGGCGGCCGGCATGGCCGACACCACCAGCACCGGCGTGCCGCCGCGCTTGTTGATGGCATTGATGATGGCCACGCCGGCATGGCGCTCGCGGCCCAGCTCGATGTCCAGCACCACCGCGTCGTAGCGTTCACGGGCAATGGCGGCCTCGGCGTCGTCGCGGTTGAACCATTGCTGCACCTCGATGCCGGGGCGCGCGGCCTCGATCCAGCCTCGCAACTGGTTGCTGGTGGGGACGTCGTCTTCGATCACGGCCACTTTCGGCATGGGCCGGATTATCCGGGCCGCATGGCGGGGCCGGTGTGAAGGTTTCTTCCGGGCCCGGAGCGAAGAGGCCGTGGGCACGTCTTTCACGCTCCGCGGCGGTTCCGAACAATCAGGTCCATTCCTTCCACCCCCACAAAGAGACCTGCCATGAACCTGAACCTCACCCCCCTGACCGGCGCGCTGGACAAGGCCTTCTCGCTGGCCGCGGCCGGCTTGCGCAGCCTGGCCGAGCGGCGCCGCCTGATCGTGGCCGTGGGCCTGGCCGGGCTGGGTGCCTGGGCGCTGCTGACGCACCCCCCGGTGGACAGCGTGCCGGCCGGCGACGTGGCCGTGCGGCTCAACCGGCTCACCGGCAGCAGCGAGGTGCTGGCCGAAGGACCGGTGCTGCGGCTGCCTGGGTTGCACGAGCTGCGCCGCTTCACGCTGCGCGACCAGGTGGTGCGCCCCGACGCCGGCCGCAAGGCCGGCGGCTCCGCGCCGTATCAGTCGCTGGAAGGCTTGTCGCTGGGCGTGGACGTGTCGGTACGCTACGCGGTGGATCCTGCCAAGGTGGCCAGCATCGCCCGCAGCCTGCCCACCCAGCTGGACGCCGAGGTGGTGGAGCCGGCCGTGCAGGCCGTGACCTACAAGACCTTTGCCCGCTACACGGTGCGCGAGATCTTCTCCACCAAGCGTGCGGAGATCCAGCAAACCATCGACAGTGAAGTGCGCGCCAAGCTGGCGGCCGACGGCATCGTGCTCAAGAGCCTGCAGATCGGCAAGGTGGACCTGCCGGCCGACTACCGCCGCGGCATGGACCGCCTGCTGGCCGAGGAGCTGGAGGCCGAGAAGATGCGATACACGCTGGAGCTGAAGGAAAAGCAGGTGCGCCAGACCGAGCTGGAAGCCCTGGCCGACAAGGCCCGGCGCGAGACGGCTGCCGCGGCCAGCGCCAGCGAGCAGGTGATCGCCGCCAAGGCGCAAGAAGAGGCCATGAAACACGTGTTGCCCTTCAAGCAGAAGCAGATCGAGCAGCGCCAGTTGGAGGCCGAAGCCGACAAGGCCGCGCGCATCAAGCAGGCCGAGGCCAGCGCACAGGCCCGCAAGATCGAGGCAGCTGGCGAGGCCGAGGCGCGCCAGAAGCTGGCCGACGCCGAGGTGTACCGCCTCGACCGCGTGGGCAGGACCCAGAGCGAGCAGATGGCGCGCGAAGGCGCCTTGCTCAGCCGCCACCCCTTGCTGATCCAGAAGACAGTGGCTGACAAGCTCTCCGACAAGGTGCAGGTCATCATCGCCCCGCCGGGTGCGGATGGCCGCTTCATCGGCTCTGGCCTGGTGGGCAGGTTGCCCGCGCCGCAGGCCCAGGCTACCGTGGAAGAAAAGGACGAATGATGGCTGCCATGCTTGCTGCTGCAGCGGCCACGATGCTGGCCATCGTCACGCAGGACCAGACTGCATTGCGCGCCGCACCCAGCGCCACGGCCGCGCCCCATGCGCAGCTCTGGCAGGGCGACCTGCTGGAAGTGCGCGGCCGGCGCCTGGACCACCTGCAGGTGTACGACTACCGGCGCGAGCGGGCCGGCTACGTGCGTGCCAGCCAGGTGCGTGCGGTGGGTCTCACCGAGGCCGAAGCGCCGCAACTGCTGGCCGTGCTGCGCTTCGTGCGCGACACGCCGGGTGCCGAGGCCCTGGGCATTGCCTATGCGGCCGCCTACCTGAAGGCGGTGCCTGCAGGCCAGATCACGGCCGAGCCATTCGACGCGCTGGGTGTGCTGGCCGAACGGCTGGCGCGCCGTGCCGCGGCCCAGGCGGCACCCAGCACCACCGTGACCGCGCACATGGAGGTGGCGGCGCAGTACGGCGTGAAGTTCACCAGCTACGAGAGCAACGGCAGCCTGCGCTTGTGCTACGACGGCGAGGCGTTCCGCCGCGTGGCCACCATGGGGTCGGCGCAGGCCACGCCCGAACAGCAGGCGCGCGCCGCGCTGGCCTTGACGCGCCATGACTGCGTGGACCCGTCGCTGGGCCCGCACGAACGGCAGGCGCTGGACCAATGGCGTGCCGGCCTGCTGGACCGCCTGGAACCGGCAGCCGTGGCATCGCTGGACGAGGTGACGAAGAACCGCCTGCACCTGCGCCGCGCCGGGGTGTGGGCCGCCATCGCCTTTGGCCAGTCGCGCCGCGGCGAGGCACCGCAAGCTGCCGCGCAGCGCGCACTGGACGAACTGGCCGGGGTGAACAAAGCTGAACTCGGTGATGAGGAGACCGCCGACTACACCGAAGCCGCCCTGCGCGTGGGCGCGGTGCGCTGGGCCGCGGAGCCGCTGCCCACGGGGGGCCGGCTGCACGTGCAGCTGCGTGCCGGCGAGCCCGGACAGACCTGCGTGCAGCTCATGGACACCGCCCGCAAGCTGGCCGAGCGCTGCACCTATGCCACCGTATGGGCCGCTTCGGCCCGGCCAAGTGCAGACGGCCGCGCGCTGGCCTTGGCGGTGCAGCCGATGGAGGGCTGGTCCGAACTGTGGGTGTGGCGCCAGCAGGCGGACGACTGGGTGGTGGACGTGCTGCCGCCTGCCGGTAGCGGGCCTGGCCTGGGCTACGCCGAATTCGCCGGCTGGGTGCCGGGCGCGGCCCGCAAGCTGCTGCTCGCGCGCGAAGCCCGGGTGGAGGGCCGCAGCATCCGCCGCTTCGAGGTATTGAACCTCGACACGCTGGCCACCGAGCGGTATGCGGGCACACCCCAGATGCTGGCTGCGTTCGGCCGCTGGGCCGAGGCGCAGTGGAAGCGCGGCACGGTGAGCCTGCGGTGAGGTAGCCCTTTATACGTTCTTGATGCCAGGCCCTCGAATCTCTACACCGACTTGATGGCCGAATTCCTAAGCTCCGGGGATCGATTTGTTCTCTGGGGACTCCATGGACTTCGTCTTCCTCTCCGGCGCCGTGCTGATGTTTGCGGCCATCGTGGGCCTGGTGATCGGCTGCGACCAATTGGGAGCGCGCCAATGACCTGGCTCTACGGGCTCGCGGGGGTGGCCTCGCTGGGTCTCCTGGTCTACCTGAGCTACGCCTTACTCAAGGCCGAGGAGTTTTGATGAACTCCCAAGCATGGATCCTGCTGGCCGTCTACCTGACCGTCCTGCTGCTGATGGCCTGGCCGCTGGGCGCCTGGCTGGTCTCGGTGTCCGAGGGGCGCCTGCCCCGTTGGATGGCACTCTTCCAGGCCGCTGAACGATGGCTGTATCGCCTGGCTGGCGTTGACGCATCGGCCGGCATGGGCTGGCGGCCCTACACCCTGGCGCTGATCGTCTTCAACTTCCTGGGCGTGCTCGCGGTCTACGCGCTGCAGCGCCTGCAAGGCGTGCTGCTCTTGAACCCCCAGGGCATGGCCGGCGTGAGTGCCGATTCCTCGTTCAACACCGCGGTGAGCTTCGTCAGCAACACCAACTGGCAGGGCTATGTGGGCGAGGCCACCATGAGCTACCTGACGCAGATGCTGGCGCTGACAGTGCAGAACTTCTTCTCCGCGGCCACCGGCATCGTGGTGGTGATTGCGCTGATCCGTGGTTTCGCGGCTCGTTCGTCCGCGTCCATCGGCAACTTCTGGGTCGACATGACGCGCGTGACGGCCTACGTGCTGCTGCCGCTGTCGCTGGTGTTCGCGGTGTTCCTGGTCAGCCAGGGCGTGATCCAGAACTTCTCGCCCTACAAGGAAGTGAGCACGCTGGACGCACCGGGTACGCAGACGCTGGCCATGGGCCCGGTCGCCTCGCAGGAAGCCATCAAGATGCTCGGCACCAACGGCGGCGGCTTCTTCAATGCCAACTCGGCGCATCCCTACGAAAACCCAAGCGCGCTGACGAACTTCCTGCAGATGCTGGCGATTTTCCTGATCCCCACGGCGCTGGTGTTCATGTTCGGCCGCATGGTGGGCGACTCGCGCCAGGGCTGGGCGGTGCTGGCGGCTATGACGGCGATCTTCGTCGTCTCGGTCGTCGTGGTCACCGTGCAGGAGCAGCAGGGCAACCCCGTGCTCACCCAACTGGGTGCAGACCAGGTGGCCAGCGCCACCCAGCCGGGCGGCAACATGGAAGGCAAGGAAGCGCGCTTCGGCATCGCTGCCACGGGGCTGTTCGCCGCCCTCACCACGGCCGCATCCTGCGGTGCGGTGAACGGCATGCACGACTCCTTCACGCCCCTGGGCGGCGCCGTGCCGCTGGTGCTGATGCAACTGGGCGAGGTGGTCTTCGGCGGCGTGGGCACGGGCCTGTACAGCATGCTGATCTTCGCCATGCTGGCGGTCTTCATCGCCGGGCTGATGATCGGCCGCACGCCCGAGTACCTGGGCAAGAAGATCGAGACCTACGAGATGAAGATGACGTCCATCGCCATCCTCGTCACACCCCTGCTGGTGCTGGCCGGCACCGCGGTGGCGGTACAGGCCGAGGCCGGCAAGGCCGGCGTCGCCAACCCGGGCGCCCACGGGTTCTCGGAGATCCTCTATGCCTTCACCTCGGCCGCCAACAACAATGGCAGCGCCTTCGCCGGCCTCTCCGCCAACACGCCGTTCTACAACACGCTGCTGGCCATTGCGATGGGGTTCGGCCGCTTCGGCGTGATCGTGCCGGTGCTGGCCATCGCGGGCTCGCTTGCCGCCAAGAAACGCATGGCCGTCACCGCCGGCACGCTGCCCACCCACGGGCCGCTGTTCGTGACCTTGCTGATCGGCACCGTGCTGCTGGTCGGCCTGCTCAACTACGTGCCGGCGCTGGCCTTGGGGCCAGTCGTTGAGCACCTCATGCTGTGGTACCAGAAATGACAAACGCAAAGACCTTCTCGCTGCTCGACCCGGCGCTGGTGAAACCGGCCATCCTGTCATCGTTCGGCAAGCTGGACCCGCGCGTGCAATGGCGCAACCCGGTCATGTTCGTGGTCTACGTGGGCAGCATCCTCACCACCATGCTCTGGGTGCAGGCCCTGGGCGGGCAAGGCGAGGCGCCGCAGTCGTTCATCCTGGCCATATCGCTGTGGCTCTGGTTCACCGTGCTGTTTGCCAACTTTGCAGAAGCATTGGCCGAGGGTCGCAGCAAGGCGCAGGCCTCGTCGCTGCGTGGCATGAAGCGCAAGGTCATTGCCAAGCGACTGGAGCAGCCGCGGCATGGCTCCTCCTGGCATCCGCAAGAGGCCGACGAACTGCGCAAGGGGGCGGTGGTGCTGGTGGAGGCGGGCGACGTGATCCCGCTCGACGGCGAGGTGATCGAAGGCGTGGCCTCGGTGGACGAGAGTGCCATCACGGGCGAATCGGCACCCGTGATCCGCGAGTCCGGCGGCGACTTCGCGTCGGTCACCGGCGGCACCCGCGTGCTGTCCGACTGGCTGGTGGTGCGCGTCAACGTGAACCCCGGCGAATCCTTCCTGGACCGCATGATCGCCATGGTGGAAGGCGCCAAGCGCCACAAGACGCCCAACGAGATCGCGCTCACCATCCTGCTGGTGGCGCTGACCATCGTCTTCCTGGTGGTGACGGTGACCTTGCTGCCGTACTCGATCTTCAGCGTCGACGCCGCCAAGCTCGGCACCCCTGTCACCCTCACCGCGCTGATCGCGCTGCTGGTGTGCCTGATCCCCACCACCATCGGGGCGCTGCTGTCGGCCATCGGCGTGGCAGGCATGAGCCGCATGATGGGGGCCAACGTCATTGCCACCTCCGGCCGCGCGGTGGAGGCCGCCGGCGACGTGGACGTGCTGCTGCTGGACAAGACCGGCACCATCACCTTGGGCAATCGCCAGGCCTCGGCCTTTTTGCCGGCCAAGGGCGTAACGGAGCAGGCACTGGCGGATGCGGCGCAGTTCGCGTCGATGGCGGATGAAACGCCCGAGGGCCGCAGCATCACCGTGCTGGCCAAGCAGAAGTTCAATCTGCGCGAACGTGAGCTGTCGGCCCACAAGACCCACTTCGTGCCGTTCACGGCGCAGACGCGCATGAGCGGGGTGGACGTGGAAGGTGCCGATGGCAGCGTGCGCCGGTTGCGCAAGGGCGCCGGCGAGGCGATCCGCAAACACGTGGAGGCTCTGGGCGGCAACTTCCCTGCCGACGTGCAGGCGGCCACCGACGACGTGGCGCGCAAGGGCAGCACGCCGCTGGTGGTGTGCGATGGCGCCCGGGTGCTGGGCGTGGTGGAGCTGAAAGACATCGTCAAGGGCGGCATCAAGGAGCGCTTTGCCGAGCTGCGCCGCATGGGCATCAAGACGGTGATGATCACCGGCGACAACCGGCTCACCGCAGCGGCCATTGCGGCCGAGGCGGGCGTGGACGACTTCCTCGCCGAGGCCACGCCCGAGGCCAAGCTCAAGATGATCCGCGACTACCAGGCCGACGGCCGGCTGGTGGCCATGACGGGCGACGGCACCAACGATGCCCCGGCGCTGGCGCAGGCCGATGTGGCGGTGGCCATGAACACCGGCACGCAGGCCGCCAAGGAGGCCGGCAACATGGTGGACCTGGACAGCAACCCCACCAAGCTGCTGGAGATCGTGGAGACCGGCAAGCAGCTGCTGATGACGCGCGGCTCGCTGACCACCTTCTCGATCGCCAACGATGTGGCGAAGTACTTCGCCATCATCCCGGCGATGTTCGTCACCACCTACCCGCAGCTGGCAGCGCTGAACGTGATGGGGCTGGCCAGCCCATCGTCGGCCATCCTCTCGGCGGTGATCTTCAATGCCCTCGTCATCGTGTGCCTGATTCCCCTGGCGCTCAAGGGCGTCAAGTACCGCGCCATCGGCGCCGCGGCGCTGCTGCGTCGCAATGTGGGGGTCTACGGCATCGGTGGCCTGATCGTGCCCTTCATCGGCATCAAGGCCATCGACCTGCTGCTGACGGCCGTGCACCTCGTCTGAAGGAAGCCACATCATGAACTCCATCGTTCGTCCGGCCCTGGTCCTGTTTGCGGCACTCACCGTGCTGACCGGTCTGGCCTATCCCGTGGTCGTCACCGGCATTGGCCAACTTGCGTTTGCTGAACAAGCCGCGGGCAGCCTGATCGTGCGCGATGGCAAGCCGATGGGCTCCGCGCTGATCGGGCAGAACTTCAGCGACCCCAAGTACGTCTGGGGCCGGCCCTCGGCCACCGGGCCCATGCCCTACAACGCCAGCGCCTCCAGCGGCTCCAACCTGGGGCCGCTGAACCCGGCGCTGGCCGACGCCGTGAAGGGCCGCATCCAGGCCCTGCGCGCGGCCGACCCCGGCAACACGGCGCCGGTGCCGGTGGACCTGGTCACGGCCTCGGGCAGCGGGCTGGACCCGCATGTCAGCGTCGCCGCGGCGCAGTTCCAGGTGGCGCGCGTGGCCCGGGTGCGTGGGCTGCCTGTGGCACAGGTTCAGCAACTCATCGAGAGCCACACCGAAGGCCGGCTGTGGGGCATCCTGGGCGAACCGCGGGTCAATGTGTTGCAGCTCAATCTTGCGCTCGACGCAGTCCACTGACGACGAGATGGTGACAATCATGACCCCCGATGACCGACGACCCACGCCCTGACCCCGACGCGCTGCTGGCCCAGATCCGCCAGGACGAGCAGCGCGAGGCGCGGGGCCGCCTGCGCATCTACTTCGGCTCATCAGCGGGCGTGGGCAAGACCTACGCCATGCTGGTGGCGGCCCGCAAGCTCCTGGCCGATGGCGTGGACGTGCTGGCCGGCATCGTGGAGACCCATGGCCGCAGCGAAACCGCGGCGCTGCTCGAAGGCCTGCCGCTGCTGCCGCCAGCGCTGGTCGACCACCGCGGCAAGCGCCTGGCGGAGTTCCACCTGGACGGCGCGCTGGCGCGCAAACCCGGCCTGATCCTGGTGGACGAACTGGCCCACTCCAACGTGCCGGGCTCGCGCCACCCCAAGCGCTGGCAGGACGTGGAGGAACTGCTGGCCGCCGGCATCGACGTCTACAGCACGCTCAATGTCCAGCACCTGGAGAGCCTGAACGACGTGGTGGGCGGCATCACCGGCATCGTGGTGCACGAGACGCTGCCCGACACGTTCTTCGACCGCGCCGACGAGGTGGTGCTGGTGGACACGCCGGCCGACGAGCTGATCGAGCGCTTGGCGGCCGGCAAGGTGTACACGCCGGCGCAGGCCGAGCGCGCGGCCAGGAACTTCTTCCGCAAGGGCAACCTGATGGCCTTGCGCGAGCTGGCCCTGCGCCGCACCGCCGACCGCGTGGAGGACGACGTGCAGGCCTACCGCAGCGACCGCTCCATCGCGCAGGTGTGGAAGACCGAAGGGGCACTGCTGTGCTGCATCGGCCCGCACGGGCGCGCCGAGCACGTGGTGCGCAGCACCGCGCAGCTGGCCCGCCAGCTCGCCGTGACCTGGCATGCCGTGTACGTGGAAACGCCGGCGCTGCAACGCCTGGAGGGCAGCCGGCGCGAGGCCATCCTGCAGGCCGTGAAGCTGGCCCAGGACCTGGGCGCCAGCGCCGCCGTGCTCTCGGCCCAGGACATTGCCCCAGCGCTGGTGGACTATGCGCGGCAATACAACCTGTCGAAGCTGGTGCTGGGCCCCGGCCAACGGCCGCAGGGCGTGCCGGCCTGGTGGCCGCGCCGCACCCTGGGCCAGGCCATTGCCGCGCGAGCGCCGGACATCGACCGCATCGAGGTCGGCCAGTCTTCCCCGCGCGCGCGACCAGCCCTCGCGCCGCGCAGCACAGCGGCGGAGGACGACGCGGCCACCGGCGAACACACGCGGCGCTACCTGCTGGCCGCGGCCGCCTGTGTCGCGACGGCGTTGTTGTCGCACGGGCTGGCACCGTTCTTCGACCAGGCCAACATCGTGATGGTGTTCCTGCTGGCCGTGGTCGGCGTGGGCGTGTGGCTGGGCCGTGGGCCGGCCGTGCTGGCGGCTTTTCTCAACGTGGCGGCGTTCGACTTCTTCTTCGTCGCGCCCAGGCTGTCCTTCGCGGTGGCCGACGTGCAGTACCTGCTGACCTTCGGCGTGATGCTGGTGGTGGGCCTGGTCACCGGGCAGCTGACCGCCGGGCTGCGGTTCCAGGCCCGCGTGGCCACGCACCGCGAGACGCGCTCGCGGGCCTTGTTCGAGGCCGCGCGCGACTTGTCGAACATGCTGACCAATGAACAGGCGGTGGAGGTGGCGCAGGTCATCATTGCGCGCGAGTTCCGGGCCCAGGTGGTGATCTACGTGCTGGACGCCAACGACCGGCTGCAACCCCCCAAGACCCAGGCCGGCGGGCTGGATGTGGGCACCGCGCAATGGACGCTCGACCACAACCAGGCCGCCGGCCTGGGCACCGACACGCTGGCCGGCAGCGCCTGGCTGTACCTGCCGCTGAAGGCCACCATGCGCTCGCGCGGCGTGCTGGCGGTGCAGCCGGAACAGCCGCGCTTCCTGCTCGTGCCTGAGCAGCGCCAGCAGCTCGACACCTTCGCGGCCCTCACCGGCATGGCGCTGGAGCGTGTGCACTACATCGCCGTGGCCCAGGGTGCCACGGTGCAGATGGAATCGGAGCGGCTGCGCAATTCACTGCTGGCTGCCTTGTCGCACGACCTGCGCACGCCGCTGGCGGCGCTGGTCGGCATGGCGCAGATGCTGGCCAGCAGCCAGCCGGCGCTCACGCCACCCCAGCAAGGCCTGGCCACGGGCATCAGCGACAAGCTGCTGCGCATGACCGACATGGTGACCAACCTGCTCGACATGGCGCGCATCCAGAGCGGCGAGATCCGGCTGCGGGTAGAGTGGCAGTCGATGGAAGAGATCATCGGCAGCGCGGTGAAGGCGGCCCAGGGTGTGCTGGGTGAGCGCGCCTTGAGCGTGCGCATCGACCCTGGCGTGCCACTGGTCGAATGCGATGCCGTGCTGATCGAACGCGTGCTGGCCAACCTGCTGGAGAACGCCGGCAAGTACACCTCCGGCCAGACGCCCGTGGAGATCCTTGTGCGCGCGGTGGACGATCAACTTCGAACCAGCGTGCGCGACCATGGCCCTGGCGTGGCCAAGGGCCAGGAAGAGCTGATCTTCGAGAAATTCACGCGCGGCAGTGCCGAGTCGGCCACGCCCGGCGTGGGCCTGGGCTTGGCCATCTGCCGGGCCATCGTGGAGGCGCATCGGGGCCGCATCTGGGTGGAACCGGGGGTCGAGCCGAACAGGCCCCAAGGCGCCACGTTCACCTTCAGCCTGCCGCTGGGCACGCCACCGCCCGTCGACCACGCCGCGGACACCCAGGCCCTGCTTCAAATGGGAACCCACTGATGCCCACCCCCGTGGCCCTGGTGCTGGAAGACGAGCGCGAGATCCGGCAGTTCGTGCGCCTCTCGCTGGAGTCGGAAGGCTGGCAGGTGCACGAGGCCGGCACCCTCAAGCAAGGCCTGATCGAAGCGGGCACGCGGCGGCCGGATCTCATCATTGCCGACCTGGGCCTGCCCGACGGCGACGGCGTGGACTTCATCCGCGAGGTGCGCACCTGGTCGGGCGTGGCCATCATCGTGCTGTCGGCCCGCACCCATGAAGACGAGAAGGTGGCCGCGCTGGATGCCGGTGCCGACGACTTCATCACCAAGCCCTTCGGCGTGAACGAGTTGCTGGCCCGCACGCGCGCCAGCCTGCGGCGCATGCGGGTGGGCCAGCCGGCCAAGGACGCGGTGTTCAGCTTCGGCGACGTGGCGGTCGACCTGGCCGCACGCGTGGTAAAGAAGCGCGGCGCCGAGGTGCACCTCACGCCCATCGAGTACCGCCTGCTCGGCGTGCTCATCGCCAACGCGGGCCGGGTGCTGACGCACCCCTACCTGCTGCGCGAAGTGTGGGGCCCCAGCCATTCGCAGAGCACGCACTACCTGCGCGTGTACATGGGTACCCTGCGGCAGAAGCTGGAAGACGACTCGGCGCAGCCCCGGCACATCGTCACCGAGACGGGCGTGGGCTACCGGCTGGTGGCGGACTGATACCCTCCGCCGCTCAATCGTCCTGGAAACCCATGAAACCGGAAGAAATTCGCCAAGGCCTGGGTGCGCTGACCCTCGGCGCACTGGGAGTCGTCTATGGCGACATCGGCACCAGCCCGCTGTACACCATGAAGGAGGTGTTCAACCCGGCCAACGGCGTGCCGCTGGACCGCAACGGCATCGTGGGGGCGGTGTCGGTGATCTTCTGGGCGCTGATGGTGGTGGTGACGCTCAAGTACGTGATCCTGATCCTGCGCGCCGACAACCGGGGCGAGGGCGGCATCATGGCGTTGACGGCACTGGCCGCCGGCGGCTCGCCGGTGCGCAAGACGCTGCTGCTGCTGACGGGGGTGTTCGGCGCGGCGTTGTTCTATGGCGACAGCGTCATCACGCCGGCGATCTCCGTGCTGGGCGCCATGGAGGGCCTGGAGGCCATCACCCCGGCGCTCAAGCCTTTTGTGCTGCCCATCTCGGTGCTGGTCATCGTGGCCTTGTTCATGGGGCAGCGCTATGGCACCGCGGCCGTGGGCAAGCTGTTCGGGCCGGTCATCACGGTCTGGTTCGCGGTGCTCGGCGTCACCGGCGCGCTGCACGTGGCGCAGCAGCCCGGCATCCTCGCGGCGTTGAACCCCCTGGAAGCGGCGGCCTTTTTGCAGGCACGCGGCTGGCACTTGTTCGTGATCATGGGGTCCATCGTCTTGGCGCTGACCGGTGCCGAGGCCTTGTATGCCGACATGGGGCACTTCGGCCGCCGCCCCATCCGCCTGGCCTGGAGCGGCTTTGTGCTGCCGTCGCTCGCGCTCAACTACATGGGGCAGGGCGCGCTGCTGATGGGCGATCCATCGGCGCTGGAGAGCCCGTTCTACCGGCTCTTTCCACAGGCCTGGCTCATTCCCGTGGTGCTGCTGGCCGCGGCGGCCTCTGTGATCGCGTCGCAGGCCGTGATCTCAGGCGCCTTCTCCATGACCAAGCAGGCCATCCAGCTGGGCCTGCTGCCGCGCATGCGGATCCTGAACACCTCGGAAAAGGAAGCCGGCCAGATCTACGTGCCGTTCGTCAACTGGCTCATCATGGTCGCGGTGCTGCTGGCCACCGTGGGTTTCGGCAGTTCGTCGGCACTGGCCTCTGCATACGGCATCGCCGTCACGGTGACGATGTTCATCACCACACTGCTCACCTTCTTCGTGGTGAGGTACGTGTGGCGCTACTCGCTGTCGCTGGCCTTGGCCGCCACCACGGTGTTCCTGGTCGTGGATGCGGTGCTGGTGGTGTCGTGCTCGCTCAAGATCCTGCAGGGCGGCTGGTTCCCACTGGTCATGGGGGCAGCGATCTTCGCGGTCATGTCCACCTGGAAGCGCGGCCGCAAACTGCTGATGGAACACATTCGCCGCGACGACCCGGACCTGCTGCCGTTCATCACCTCGCTGGCCACGGACGCGGCGGCGCATCGCGCGTCGCGCACCGCGGTGTATGCCGTGGCCAACCCCGACACCGTGCCCCAGGCACTGATGCACAACCTCAAGCACTACCAGGTGCTGCATGAGAAGAACCTGATCCTGACAGTGAAGTTCGAAGGGGTGCCCAAGGTGCCGCCGGCCGAGCGTGTGCAGGTGACCCGGCTGGTGGAGGGTTTCTGGCGCGTGCAGGTGAGCTACGGCTTCATGGACGAGCCCGACGTCCCCAAGGCCCTGGAGCTGTGCGCCCGGCAAGGCCTGCCCATCGACCAGGGCGCGCTCTCCTACTTCCTGAGCCGCGAGATCGTGGTGCCAACCCGTGGTGCGGGCATGGCGCATTGGCGCGAGGCCTTGTTTGCCGCCATGTCGCGCAACGCCGGGAGCGTGGCGGATTTCTTCAAGCTGCCGCACAACTGTGTGGTCGAACTCGGGACACGCGTGCAAATCTGAAGAATATCGGGCCGGGCATTCGGGCCTGATATTCAGGTTGAGTTGAATATCAGCCCGGATCCAGCGGTGGCGTGTCCGGGTGCGGGTCGGGGGTTGCCGAAACGGCTTGCCGCAGTTCCTCTACGGTGAAGCCTTCGCGCAGCAAGGCACGGCGCAGCCACTCCGGCTGTGGGCCTTGGCCGTCCCAGGTGTCGCCAGACGCCGGGTGGCGATACTTGATCTCCGCGGGCGCCTGCGCCACCACGCGCCGGGGCCGGACCCTTTGCAGTTCATCCTCCGTGATGTTCCAGAACTCCATGAGCGTGCGAATGCGGCGGATCAGCGCCGCGCGATGCCGCGGCAACACGCGCCCTTCGGGCGCACCGGATTCACCTTCGGGTGGAGGATTCTCTTCCAGGGTCATGACGACGTTCTACCTTCGCGGACGGCTGTTGAGAGACCCAAGCGCATGAACACCTTGCACACAGGCCATCTGGCGCGCAAGGACACGCCGGGCCATCCCGGGTTTCCTTGACCCCGCAGGGAGCGGCCGCCGCCAGACGGCAAGCGGGGGGTACTTTCTCCCCTGCCTCACGAACCGCAGGCGCGAAGCGTAGCAAAAGCCGCGGTACCAGGTATCTGGAAGGGGCGGGGCAGCGTGCCCAAGCGCCGTGACATAAGCCGCCATGGCAGCCTGCGAGGCGCCAGGCGGTACATCGGTAACCACTGTACACAACAGTTGCCGATGTTCAGCGATCGGGCCCATGGTGTGCATGACGTCCACATGGCAAGACTCAGAGCCTGTGAAGATTTCCGCCAAGGCCGCTCAGCCCGCGCCTGCCGCATGGTGGATGCGCCGCCGGATCACCGCTTGCAACGCCGGCCGGTCCTGCGGCTCCAGGCTGCCTTGGCGGGCCCGGGTGAACACCTTCTCGCAGGCCTTGCGGTCGGCCTCATCCCAGGCCGAGCTGGCCTGGCCGCTGCCCTCCAGCAAGTCGCGCAGCTGTTCGGCCTGCAGCGTGACCCGGTCGCGCCGTGCATGGGCACGCTGCATCACGGCCAGCACGGTGCCGATGGCGCGGTCGAGCACGATCCATGGAAAGTTGCGCGCCGCATAAGGCCCCACCACCAGGCCGCCGCCGCCCAGCCGGATGCGGCCGGGCCACCAGCCTGCCAAGGCCCCGGGCAGGCGGGCCTGCGGCAGGCGCACCCCAATCTCTGGCCGGCGCTTGCCCAGCACCAGCGTGCCAGCGGCGCCCACCGCCGCACCGATCACGCTGCCGGCCGCCAAGGTGTGGCCGGCGGTCATGGCGTCTGCGCTGGCACCCACGGCGGCACCGGCCAAGGTGCCGGCCACCAGCAACTGCCGCCCGCTCAGGCCCAGCAATGACCACGTGGACTCGCTGAACAAGTCGTCGGTAAACAGGTGCGCGGGCAGGGCGCCTGCCTTCACGAGGCGGTGGCTGAAGAGGGCGATCAAGGCCGCATGCGCGCGCGCCTCGCGCGCGGCCAGCGCCGCCATGTAGCGCTGCTTCAAGGCCTGGGCCGCGTCCGCTTCGCTCTGTCCAGGCGCGGGCGACGAGGCCGTCTCGCGATGCTGCAGCAGGTCAATCAGCAAGGCCACGATCAGCCCGGCGCTGTCGTCCAGCCGCTGGCTCCATTCGTCGCGCAACAACTGCACGGCCTGCATCAGCCTGGGCTTCCAGGCTTGTTCGATGCCGGCCAGGGTTTCCAGCAGCTCGATGCGCTGCGCAAAGCTGGCGTGCATGGCGTTGAACTCGCGCACGGCGTTGAAGTGCTGGCCCAGCCGGCGCCGCCACTCGGCCACGTGGTCCTCCGGGCCGATGGGGTTGATCACCGCAAGGCGCGGCGCGCCGGTCAGGCGCAGCAGCTCCATCTCGGCCAGGTGGATGTCCAGCACCGGCCGCGAGCCATCGACCACATAGATGAGCCCGGCCCCCTCCACCACGGGCTGGAACAGCCGGCATTCGGCATCGAATTCGGGTTCGCCGTGATGGCGCTCGATGAACGCGGCGAACAGCGCCAGTGGGTCGGCCGCCTGGGCCGCCGGGCGCAGCTCGGCCAGCGCCTCGCGGGCGTTCTGGAAGCCGGGCGTGTCGAAGAACACGAACAGCTCGCCGAGCGAGAAACGCTGGCACTCTGCCGTCTCGCCCGGCATGCTGGAGATGCGCACGTGGTCGTTCTCGGCCAGCGTGGCGGCCACGGAAGACTTGCCGTGGTTCACGGCACCCAGCACGGCAAAGGTGGGTGTTGCCGTGCTGCTCATAAGCCCTCCACACCCACGCGCAGGCGCTGCACCTGCGCAAAGCGTTGCCAAAGCCCCAGGCGCGGCTCATCAGAGGGTGTCACGAGCAGCAGCACCTCCACGCCCGGCCCCACGGCCTGCAGCACGGCGCGCACGAACAGCGCCACCGCCACGATGGGGTCGCGGCCGGCCGGCACCACGATCACCAGCGCAGCCAGAGGCCGGGGCAGCGCGGCCAGCAACGCCGCGCTGGCGTGGCGGTCGTCGATGGCCAGGCGATGCAGGTCCTGCACCGTCCAGCCAAAGCGCTGCTGCACGGCGGCGCGCAGGCCGGCGTCATCCCGTGCCAGCTCCTGCGCCACCAGTGCCACGCAGGCGCAGGACGCATGCGGGTGCGCGGCGGCAGTTGCCGGGTCAAGCGCCGGCGCCGGGCTGTCCACGGTGTGGACCAGCGGGCCCGTCAGGCGGCGCCACAAGGCATTGGCCTCGGGGTGGTCGAAGCGCAGCCTCGCCAGCCTGCGCCGCTGCAGCCACCGCAGCCCCAGCAATAAGGCGCCGCGCAGCAGCAGGCCATAACACGCCACGGAAAGCACCAGGAACGGCCACCAGGCGTGCGCAGCGCCTGCCGGCAGGGTCTCTACCCTCTGGCCGCGGCCGTAGCGCGTGGCGGCGATCTGATCGGCCGTGGGCTGCGCCTGCGGCAAGGCCCAGCGCCAGGGCGTGGCCACCGCCTGCACCGCGCCATGCATCTGCGTGGCGGTGATGGGGTAGGTGCTTTGCCAGCCGAAGCGCAGGTCCACCAGCGGCAGGTGCAAGGCCAACATGGCGAACAGCAGGCCGAGGTTGAACGCCACGCCAAAGCGCTGTGCCAGCGCCACGGCAGCGGGACCCAGCAGCGCGCTGGCGCCTTCGCGCCGCAGCGCCAGCTGGCCCAAGGTGACTCGCAGGGCATCGCGCCGCTCGCCCGGCAACCGGCGCCACAGGCCGCCGGCGCCTGCGATCAGCCCTTGCAGCACGCCCAGCCAGCCGCTGCCCGCACGTGCCAGGCTGCGGCGCCACAGCCAGCCGGCCGTGGCCATGGCCAGCAGCAGCACTTGCAGCCCCACGGTGGCCATCCAGAACAGCGGCGCGTTCACCGGCTCCGCGTCGCTGCGGGCCAGCCACGCCCCCGCCAGCCCGGCACCGGCCAGGAGCCCCAGCAGCCAGGCCAGGGCCGCCAGCAGCGCCTCGCCGCGGCGCAGGCGTTCGCCCGGCGTGAGCGCCCCTGCGTGCCGCTCGCGCTGCGCCTGCAACCAGGCGCGGAACACCTCGCGCCGGGACAACGCACCGGCAGCCCGTGGCTCCGGGTCGTCATCGTCCTGCCGGGTCGCCAGGAAGTACTCGAAGTCCACCACCTCGGCCAGCGTCCAATCCGCAGGCCGGGCGATGGGGACGGTGGAATGGCGGATCAGCGGCCGGCCCCGGGTCGGACCACGGCGTCCTGCAGCAGCTTGCGCCGGAACTCGCCTTGCCGCTCGAACATCCAGCCCGGGTATTCCGCGGGCAGGCGGCTCACCTCGTCGAGCGCACGGAGTTCATCGGCACTGAGGCTCACCTTCGTGGACGCCAGGTTGTCGGCCAGTTGATCGGGCCGCTTGGCCCCGACGATGACGCTGGTGACCTGCGGCTGGTGCAGCAGCCAGGCCAGCGCAATCTGCGCCACCGACACTTCGCGTGCCTGCGCCATGGGGCGCATGGCGGCGATGCAGGCGTCGGCCCGGGAGCGCTGCACGGGCGGGAAGTCGAAGGTCTTGCGCCGGCTGCCTTCTTCGGCCGCTTGTTTGCCTGATTGCTCGGGCCCGAACTTGCCCGAAAGCAGGCCGCCGGCCAGCGGGCTCCACACCATCAGCCCCACGCCTTCGCTGGCCAGCATGGGCACGATCTCGCGCTCCAGGTCGCGCCCGGCCACCGTGTAGTAGGCCTGCAGCGACTCAAAGCGCGACAAGCCCAGCCGCTCGGCGATGCCCAGGGCCTTGACGATCTGCCAGGCGGCCCAGTTCGATACCCCCACGTAGCGCACCAGGCCCTGACGCACCAGCAGGTCCAGCGCCCGCACGGTTTCCTCGATCGGCGTGGCCGGGTCGAAACCGTGGATCTGATAGAGGTCGATGTGGTCGAGCTGCAGGCGCTTGAGGCTCGCCTGCACGCCGTCCAGGATGTGGCCGCGCGAGGCGCCCCGCGCGTTGGGCCCGGGGCCGGTTTCGCCGAACACCTTGGTGGCGATGACCACGTGGTCGCGCGGCACCTTCAGGTTTTTCAGGGCCTGCCCGGTGATCTGTTCGGACACCCCGCCGGCATACACGTCGGCGGTGTCGATGAAGTTGATGCCGGCGTCGATGGCCTGGCCGACCAGGCGCTCCGAGTCAGCCTGCTGCAGGCTGCCGATCTGGCTCCAGATGCCGGAGCTGCCACCGAAGGTCATGGTGCCCAGGCATAACTCCGAGACGAAAAGGCCGGTGCGGCCGAGGGGTTTGTGGCGCATGGTGGAGACTTCGAAGAGGGGCCGGGCGGAGGGCCTGGCGAGGGGGTAAGCATACCCAGGTGTGGTGGGTAGCGAGGTCCGGGCGGACAAGACCCCGGACCTTCGCAGGCTCGCGCCGACGAGTGAGGCTAGGCCGTCTGCGCCGCCAACTTGGCGTCCACCGACAGCCGGCCAGCGCCGCTGACGACCAGCGCCACCGTCACCGCGAGCAGTGCCAGGGCGTATTCGTAGCCGTTGTTGGCCATGAAGAAACCCTTGCTGATGTGAACGCTGAAGATGGCAACCAGCATCGCGAAGGCCTGCAATGCTGCGGCAGGCCGCACGAGGAAGCCGGCCAGCAGCGCCAGTCCCCCGAAGAACTCCGCTCCGCCGGCCAACAAGGCCATCAAGAGGCCCGGGTGCAGGCCGATGGAGTCCATCCACTGGCCCGTGCCGGCGAGGCCGGGGCCGCCGAACCAGCCGAACAGCTTCTGTGCGCCGTGGGCGACGAAGACGATGCCGATGGGAAGGCGCAGGGCCAGCGGGGCCCAGCTCGCCTGGGTCGAGACGACGCGATGGATCAGACGATTGTTCATGTTCATTCTCCAGAGGGGCTTGGGTATTCAGGACTTGCGGATCCAGGCGGGGGCAATGCTCGTGCCGAGGCCCGCGCCACAGCCGAGGTAGATGTTCCATCCCGCGAGCGGCTCGAGGCAGCGAGCGTTCTTCAGCCCGCCGGCGTCAACGGTTTCGAAGCCCATGCTCTCGGCCAGCCAAGGCGTTTCGAATGCAGGCCTGGCCCACGTAATGTGGATATGGAGGGTCGACGCACGCCTCACGGCTAACCTAGACTCGGTCCGCATGCCCCTGCTGCTTCTGCTCCTGCTGCCTTTCCTCGGCAGCGCTGTCGCAGCGCTGTTGCCAACCAGCGCTCGCAACATCGATTCGAGCTGGGCCGGCCTCGTGGCGCTGGCAGTGGCCGTGCCGCTGGCCATGCTGTACCCCGACATTCGCGACGGCGGCGTGGTGTCCGAGCGGCTGGTGTGGCTGCCCAGCCTGGGGCTGGACTTGGTGGTGCGCATCGACGGCTTTGCCTGGATGTTCGCGATGCTGGTCACCGGCATGGGCGCGCTCGTGGTGATGTACGCGCGCTACTACCTGTCGCCCGAGGACCCCGCGGCGCGCTTCTATTCCCTCTTGCTGGGCTTCATGGGTTCGATGCTCGGCGTGGTGGTCTCCGGCAACCTGATCCAGCTCGTGCTGTTCTGGGAACTGACCAGCGTGTTCTCGTTCCTGCTCATTGGCTATTGGTACCACCGGCAGGACGCACGTCGCGGCGCGCGCATGGCCTTCGCGGTCACCGCGAGCGGCGGCCTGGCGCTGCTGGCTGGGGCGCTGCTGCTGGGGCACATCGTCGGCAGCTACGAGTTCGACGCGGTACTGGCCGCCGGCGACAAGGTGCGTGCCCACGCCCTGTACCCGCTGACGCTGGTGCTGGTGCTGCTGGGCGCGCTGACCAAGAGCGCGCAGTTCCCATTCCACTTCTGGCTTCCGCACGCAATGGCCGCGCCGACGCCGGTATCGGCCTACCTGCACTCGGCCACGATGGTCAAGGCCGGCGTGTTCCTGCTGGCGCGGTTGTGGCCCGTGTTATCGGGTACCGACCCGTGGTTCTGGCTCGTTGGCGGTGCGGGTCTCATCACGCTGCTGCTCGGCGCCTATGCGGCGATGTTCCAGAACGACCTCAAGGGGTTACTCGCCTATTCCACCATCAGCCACCTGGGGCTGATCACGCTGCTGCTGGGACTCAACAGCCCGCTGGCCGCGGTGGCAGCGGTATTTCACATGATGAACCACGCCACCTTCAAGGCCTCGCTGTTCATGTCGGTGGGCATCATCGACCACGAAACCGGCACCCGCGACATGCGGCGTCTGGACGGCCTGTGGCGCTTCATGCCGATCACCGGCACGCTGGCCATCGTGGCGTGCGCGGCGATGGCCGGGGTGCCGCTGCTCAACGGCTTCTTGTCCAAGGAGATGTTCTTTGCCGAGACGGTGTTCGTCAGTGCGCAACCCTGGGTCGAAGCGGGGCTGCCATTGGCGGCCACGCTGTACGGTGTGTGGGCCATCGTCTATTCGCTGCGCTTCGGCCACGACGTGTTCTTCGGCCCGCCACCGCAGGGCTTGCCGCGCCAACCGCACGAGCCGGTGCACTGGATGCGGGTGCCGGTCGAACTGCTGGTGCTGGCCTGCGTGGTGGTGGGCACCTTGCCCGCCTGGTCAGTGGGGCCGCTGCTGGCCGCTGCGGCGCTGCCGGTGGTCGGCGGCAACCTGCCGCCGTACAGCCTGGCGGTCTGGCATGGCTTCAACAAGCCGCTGCTGATGAGCTTGCTGGCAATGGTCTGCGGCATCGCCGTGTATCTGGTCTTCGCCGGCCGGTTCAAGCAGCGTGGGCTCAGGCGCACGCCGCTGATCCACTTCTTCGACGGCAAGCGCCTGTTCGAGCGCACGCTGGCGTTGGGCACCGGGCTGGCGCGGCGCCTGCTGCGGCGGGCAAGCACGCGGCGCCTGCAGCCGCAGTTGTTGTGGATGCTGGTCATTGCCGGTGCCACGGCGCTTGGCTCGGCCTTGATCGTGCCGCTGATCTGGGGGGATCGTGCGCGCGTACCGGCCACGCCCGAGTTCGTGATGCTGTGGCTGATCGGCGGTGCCTGCGCCTTCGGTGCAGCCTGGCAGGCCAAGTTCCACCGGCTCGTCGCGCTGGTTCTGCTCGGTGTCGTCGGGCTGGTGATGTGCCTGACCTTTGCCTGGTTCTCGGCGCCCGACCTGGCCTTGACGCAGCTCGCGGTGGAGGTGGTCACCACCGTGCTGTTCCTGCTCGGCCTGCGCTGGATGCCCAAACGGGTGGAACAGGACGACCCGCTCACCCGCGGCCGTGCCCGATGGCGGCGGGGGCGCGATCTGGTTCTCGCGCTGCTGATCGGCATCGGTCTGGCAGCGCTCTCGTACGCCATGCTCACCCGTCAGGCGCCACAGAGCATCTCGCCTTTTTTCATCGAACGGGCGCTGCCCGAGGGAGGGGGCAGCAACGTCGTCAATGTCATGCTGGTCGACTTCCGCAGCTTCGACACGCTGGGCGAGATCACCGTGCTGGGCATCGTCGGTTTGACGGTGTATGCGCTGCTGCGGCGCTTCCGGCCGCCCCGAGAGGTCATCGAGCGGCCGCCACAGCAGCGGGTCGTCCCCGGGGAACCACAGGGCGATCTGCTGGAACACCCCCCCACCAGCGAGGCCGCCGAGGGCTACCTGCTGGTGCCTGCCGTGCTGGTGCAGTTGCTGTTGCCGGTGGCCGGCGTCTTCGCTTTCTACCTGTTCATGCGCGGCCACAATGAACCCGGTGGCGGTTTCGTCGCCGGACTGGTGATGGCGATCGCCTTCATCGCACAGTACATGGTGGGCGGTACACGCTGGGTCGAGGCGCGCATGCCCCTGCAACCGCCGCGCTGGATCGCCGCCGGCCTGCTGGTCGCCGTGGGCACCGGCCTGGGTGCGCTGGCTTTCAACCACCCGTTCCTGACCACCCACACGGCGCATGTCACGCTGCCGGGTATCGGCCTGGTCCACCTGCCCACGGCGGCCCTTTTTGACCTTGGCGTGTTTGCCGTCGTGCTGGGGTCCGCACTGCTGCTGCTGACGGCGCTGGCCCACCAATCGCTCCGCGTCCGGCACAGGCCCGCGCCGGCGCCCGAGGGCAGGGGGGCAGACCCATGGAAGTCGTAGTCTCCTTGGCCATCGGCGTGCTCGCCAGCGCCGGGGTCTGGCTGGTGCTCCGGCCCCGCACCTTCCAGGTACTGATTGGCCTGTCACTGCTGTCGTACGCGGTCAACCTGTTCATCTTCAGCGTCGGCAGCCTGTCGATCGACAAGGAACCCATCGTGCAGGCAGGCCTGGCGCCGGACCTGGTGAACTACACGGACCCGTTGCCGCAGTCGCTGGTGCTGACGGCCATCGTCATCGGCTTCGCAACGACCGCGCTGTTCCTCGTGGTGTTGCTCGCGCTGCGAGGCCTGAGCGGGGGCGACCACGTGGACGGCGAGGAGGAACGGCCGTGACCGAAATGTTGCCCCTCCCCATGCAGCCACTCGTCATTGCCCCCGTGCTGCTGCCGCTGGCCACCGCCGCCATGCTCCTGCTGCTGGGCGAACCGCGCAGGGTGTCTGCAGCGGTCCTCAGCCTTGCCTCCACGCTGGCCGGGCTGGTGCTGGCCGTGGCGCTGCTGCTGCGGGTGGACCACCAGGATGCGCCCGCGGCCTTCGGCGTGTATCTGCCGGGCAACTGGCCGGTGCCCTTCGGCATCGTGCTGGTGGTCGACCGCCTGTCGGCGCTGATGATGGTGTTGGCCGGCAGCGCAGGCCTGGCGGCGCTGCTGTTCTCGCTGGCACGCTGGCAACGCGCCGGCGTGCACTTCCATCCGCTGTTCCAGTTGCAGCTGACGGGGTTGTACGGCGCGTTCCTCACCGCCGACCTGTTCAACCTGTTCGTGTTCTTCGAGGTGCTGTTGGCCGCGTCCTACGGCTTGCTGATGCACGGCGGCGGTGGCGCCCGCGTGCGCGCCGGCCTGCACTACATCGCCATCAACCTGGTGGCCTCGCTGCTGTTCCTGATCGGTGTGGCGCTGCTCTACGGCGTGACCGGCACGCTGAACATGGCCGACATTGCACAGAAGCTGCCGCATGTGCCTGCCAGCGACCGCGGCTTGCTGCATGCCGGTGCCGCGATCCTGGCCATCGCCTTCCTGGCCAAGGCGGCGGTGTGGCCGTTGAACTTCTGGCTGCCGCCTGCCTATTGCGCCGCTGGCGCGCCGGTGGCGGCGCTGTTCGCCATTCTCACCAAGGTCGGCGTGTACGCGCTGCTGCGCCTGTGGACGCTGTGCTTTCCGGCCAGTGCGGGCGCCTCGGCGCTGTTCGGCGGCGAAGTGCTGGCCTGGGGCGGAATGGCGACGCTGGCCTTCGGCGCCGTTGGCATGATGGCCTCGCAGCGGCTCGACCGCCTGGCCGGCTTCAGCGTCATCGCGTCGTCGGGCACGCTGCTCGCGGCCATCAGCTTCGACGCGCCGGCACTCAGCGCCGGCGCGCTGTTCTACCTGGCCAGTTCCACGCTGGCCGGCTGCGCGCTGTTCCTGCTCGTTGAGTTGATGGAACGGGCGCGGCAGGTGGAACTCGCGCCGCTGCCGGACGACGACGAATACCTGCCGGACTTCCTGGACGCCGAGCCGCCACGCGACACCAACCTCGACGACCAGGAAGAAGCGCTGATCGGGCGCGCGTTCCCTGCAGCCCTTGCCTTCCTCGGTCTGGCTTTCTTGCTGTGCGCACTGGTGGTCGCCGGACTGCCACCGCTGTCGGGCTTCGTTGGCAAGGTGGCCATGCTGGCGGCCTTGCTCGATGCGCCAGTCGGCGCAGCCGGTGTGGTGGCTTGCGTGACGCTGTTCGTGCTGCTTGTCGCCTCGGGGCTGCTCGCGGCCACCGCGCTGGTGCGCGTGGGCATCCGCCATTTCTGGGCGCCTCAGAACCGGTCCTCACCGCGGCTGCGGGTCGTCGAATGCGTGCCCATCGCCCTGCTGCTGGCAGCCTGCCTGCTGCTGGTGGTGCGCGGCGAACCCGCGCTGGCTTACGTGCGCGCCGCTGCGGACGCGTTGCACCAGCCGCAGCCTTACATCGACGCCGTTCTTGGCGCGCAGCCGGTCAGGCGCGAGGTGACTGCGGGCAAACGGTTCGCACCATGAAGCGCTGGTTGCCTGCTCCGCTGCTGTCCGTGGGCCTCTTCGCACTGTGGCTGCTGCTCAACCAGTCTCTCGGCCTCGGTCAGGTGTTGCTGGGCGCCGCGGTCGCTATCGCGATGCCAGTGCTGCTGGCGCCGCTGCGGCCGGCCGCCGGCCCGCTGCGGCACCCGCTGGTGCTGGTGGTCCTTGTCCTGCGCGTGGGGGGTGATGTCGTGCTGTCGGCTCTGGACATCGGACGTGGCGTGTTGCTTGCCGGTTGGCACCCGCCGCGCGGCTGTTTCGTTGTCGTGCCGCTGGAACTGCGCAACGCACACGCCCTGACGGCGCTGGCGATGATCACCACCGTGGTACCCGGTACGGTATGGTCTGAACTGGCGCCCGACCGCAGCGCGCTGCTGCTGCACGTGTTCGACCTCGACCTCAACGGCGAGAGCGCCTTCATCGCGCACTTCAAGACGCGCTACGAACAACCGCTGCTGGAGATTTTCGAATGAGCCCGCTCCTCACCGCGGCAGTCACGGCCACGCTTGTGCTCTACGTGCTGGCCATGGGGCTGGGCCTGCTGCGCCTGATGCGTGGCCCGAGCGCGCAAGACCGCGTGCTGGCGCTGGACTTCCTGTTTGTCGTCGCGATGCTCGTCATGCTGGTGTTGGCCATCCGTTACGAAAGCAGCATGTACTTCGAAGCCGCGTTGCTGATGGCGCTGTTCGGCTTCGTCAGCTCGGTGGCGCTGGCAAAGTTTCTGTTGCGCGGGGAGGTCATCGAATGATTGACGTGGTCGTTGCGGTGCTGCTGCTGGCCAGTGGCTGCCTCGTGCTCACGGCCGCGATCGGCCTGTGGCGCCTGCCGGACTTTTTCCTTCGCATGCATGCCCCGGCCTTGGCTTCCACGCTGGCGGCCTGGCTCGTCACGCTGGGCTCGATCGTGCAGTTCTCGGTACACGCGCCCGGCTTGTCGCTGCACGTGTGGCTGATCATCATCCTGCTGTCGATCACCACACCGGTGACGACACTGGTGCTGGCCCGCGCGGCCCTGTTCCGGCGACGCCAGGCCGGCGATCCCTTGCCACCGCCGCTGGGAGGCGAGCGATAGCGTGCCGGCTGCAGATTGTGCAGCAGGAACAGGAACACGACTGCGAGCTCATCGTCATTGGCAGGCAGGGCCGGCATGCGGTGGCTACATCGAATAGTCGCCAATCGACTCAGGGACAACACGGACACGAAACCCATCGCGGGCTCGCAGAGGTGTTGAGCACGTCCTCGATTGCGTGTCGCTGGGCTGGGAATCCGGCACCGCGTGCATCGCGTTGAACGAGATGCCGATCCGACTCTAGTGCAGTGTTCGACGCTATGCGGCACATAAAGCCGCGCCTTTGCCGCCCTGGCGTCGTTGCAAATCCTCGCGATGCCTCCGGGCATCGCTGCGGTTTGCGCCTAGCCAGG
>Ga0307516_10002338_pt1 | contig 25500 bp, 17 predicted proteins | sample 19_EM_MG_FD_203310 | JGI IMG/M metagenome (GOLD analysis project Ga0307516, IMG submission 203310) | Populus trichocarpa ectomycorrhiza microbial communities from riparian zone in the Pacific Northwest, United States - 19_EM | ecosystem: Host-associated > Plants > Roots > Unclassified | place...
GCGAAGCGCCAACAGCGCTCGCCGAGTGAGCCGAGCTTTCCGGCGGTCCCCCGCCATGTCGCGGCGCGCACCCGCGGAGCCCCGACCCGCCATGTCGCGGCGCGCACCCGCGGAGCCCCGACCCGCTATCCGTGAGACCCAGCTCAGAATATTGGCCACTATTGACCACTAGCCGCACGGGGCACCCATCGCGGTGCGGCCGCCGAAAGTCCTCGACCTTAGTTTGGGTCTTGGTCTGCGAAAGGCGACGCTGAGGGCGGTTGCTGCCGCCTTAAGGCGCGGGAAAGCTGCTGCTCGACGACGAGCTGGCCGGCAGCGGAGCGACCGGGCTCGGCGGCGGAGGCGTGGCCGGGCTCGGCACCTGCGCGGGAGGCGGCGCTGGCACTGGCGCGCGTGACGGCGTGGCTGGCGGCACGGGCGCGACGTTGGTTGGCGTGGGGGGCAACGTCGGGTGCGCGCTCGGCATGGGTGCGGCCGGCGCCTGACCGCGCTGCTCGGGACTCAGCCAAAAGCGCGCGTTCGGACAAGCACGGAAGCGCCGTTCGGTCGCTTCGCAGCTTTCGTTCTCTTCGGGCGCCGCCTTGGGCAGCACCGCCGGCACGATGTCGTCCCAGCGCACGACCAGCGCCGCGCCGACGGTTTTCACCGACGCGCCTGCAAACGCGCCGCCCAGCGTGGAGAACATAGCGTAGAGGTTCAAATCCGCGGTTTTTCCGAGGTGCAGCGCACCCTCCAGGCCGACCCGCATCGGTACCGAAACGCCCACGTCGATGGTGACGCCCTTCGACAGCGCGCTCTGCACCGCGCCGGGCTTCAGCGACGCCGCGCCGGTTTGCGGATCGATCTGCACCATCGAAGCGTCGATGGTCACGCCTTCGGGCCGCACGATGGTATCGACGTTGGCGCTGATCGCCAGCTCGTACCAGGGCGTGAAGGTGAGCCACGGCGCCGGCGACAACGGCACCCCGAAGCCGAGCACGAACGGCAAGGTCAAGAAGTTACGCTCGCCGCTGATGTACGCGGTCGGCACGCCGCCCAAGTGCAGCGCGAACGCCGTCTTGGGCACGCCGTTGTCGTAGCGGCTGGTCGGAAATTCGAGCACGGCCACGCCGCTGCCCGCGATGCCGTGGGCGCGCGTATCGGCGCCCGCCTCCAGAAAATTGACGTAGTGGATGCCGAACTGGGCGCTGAGCCGGCCGGTGGTCGAGGTGAAGTTGGCGTTGTAGCTGAAGGTGTTGAAGCTGCCGGCGCTGCTGAAGCCGTGCCGGTACCCGAACACCACGCTCGAAGCGCGCGTGTCGTAGGTCGAAACGGCCGGCGCGTGGGTGCCCGCCGTGGCGCCTGCGGGACGCACTAACGCCAACGTACCGAGCGCCGCCACCAAGCCGCAAAATCCGCTGACCCGAAACCTCATCTGGGCAAATACGCTCGATTTTCGTGCAACTTAAGCGCGTTTGGCGCAGCCGCGGCGCGGAGTAAAATCCCGGCAGCTTTGGCCAATTCCTTCGAGCGCATTCGGCGCGTCGTGATGAAGATTCCGCGCGGCCGGGTAATGACCTACGGCGACGTGGCGCGCGCGGCCGGCATGCCCGGCGCCGCCCGCAGCGTCGGTTACGCGATGCGCGCGCTCGGTCGTGAGGTGCCCTGGCAACGCGTGCTCGGTCGCAAGAATGTGCGCACGGCGCACATCACGATCCGCGACGGTCGTGGCAAAACCGAACAGCGTCGTCTGCTCGAAAAAGAGGGCGTCAAATTCGACGCGCGCGGCGGCGTGGCGCTGAGAGAATTTGGCTGGGCGCGTGGGGATGGCCCAGTTTCAGGTCGCGCAGCTGCGCGACCCAAGACCCGGCCTCCCCGCAAAAGCCGCTAAGTCACTCGTCGTCGGCGTCGCTCGGGCCATCGCGACTGTCGCCGTGGTCCCGGTCGGCTTCGCCTTCGCCGGCTTTTCCGCCGCCCAAGCCCCGCTCGTAAAGCGAGCGCACGAAGCCGATGGTGTCTGCTTCACTCGCGGGCTTGTCTTCGCGGTAGCGGCGCACGCGCGCGAAACGCAGCGCCAGACCACCCGGATAAACCGGACTTTGCTGCAAGCCGTCGAACGCGATTTCGACCACCAGCTCTGGCCGCACGTGCACGACCCAAGCAGTCGTCGTGGTCGCCAGCTCTTGAAGCTTTTGGGTTTGCCACTTCAAAACTTCGTCGGTCAGCCCTTTGAAGGTCTTGCCCAGCATGACGAAGCCCCCCGTTTCTGGGTCGCGCGCGCCGAGGTGCAAGTTGCTGAGCCAGCCCTTGCGGCGCCCGCTGCCCCACTCGGCGGCCAGTACCACCAGGTCGAGTGTCGGCGCGGGCTTGAGCTTCAGCCAGCCGCTGCCACGTCGGCCAGCCTCGTAAGTCGACGTTAGGCTTTTGGCGACGATGCCTTCGTGCCCGCTTGCGAGCGCTGCGCGCATGACGGCTTCGCCCTGTTCGGTGCTCGTCACCGGCGTGCGCTGAACGCGCGCCGCCTCCGGAACGGCGAGACTCAAGGCGGCCCAGCGCGCTTCGTTCGTGCGCTCTACGAGCACTTCGCCGTTGCGGTACAGACAATCGAAGAAGAACGCGCTCAGCGGCAAGCTTTGCCGTTGCGCCGCCACGTCGAGCTTGCGTCCGAAGCGGCGCATCGTCACCTGAAACGGCTGTGGCCGGCCGTCGTCTTTGAGCGCGATGGCCTCGCCATCGAGCACCAAGCTTTGCGCGTCGAACGAGCGCGCCAGCGCCACGATTTCGGGCAGCGCACTGGTCAGCTCGTTGCCATGACGGGAGTAGACGGCCACCCGCTCGCCCGCGCGGTGCACCTGAATGCGCGCGCCGTCCAGCTTGCGCTCGAACACGCACGGCGTCAGCCGGCCTAAAGCGTCGGCCACGTCTTTCGCGGTTTGGGCCAGCATCGGGCGCAGCGGGCGGAACAGCTCGATGCTCAGCGCGGCCAGCGCGGCTTCGCCGCCCGAAAGCGCACGCACCGCGACCTCGGTCGCGTCGCCGGCGAACAACATGGCGCGCCGCAACGCCTCGCCCGAAATGTTCGTCGCGAGCCCGAGCGCCTCTACCACCAGCGCTTCCAACGCGCCCTGCCGCAGCTCGCCCAGCATCAGCCTTGCAACGAAGTCGCGCTCGGCCTCGCCGAGCCGAGCGAACAAGTCGAGTAGCAGCCGCTCGCGTTCTTTGGTGGAGCCTTTGCCGGAGAGCTCGGCCAGCGTTTGAAAAATCTGGTCGAGCTCGAGCACGCTGACCTGTGCCTCGGCGGCGCCGGGCAAGCTGCGCAACTGCTGCAAGGTGCGGTAGCCGATGCCGAGCTTGCCCTGCCGTAGCTCGCCGCACAGAAAGCCGACCGCCGCCCGCACCTCTCTCGACTCGAGCCGCGCCAGCAGCTGGGCGAGCCGCGCCGTCTTCTGCTTGCGCGAGCGGGTCGCGCCGACGTCGCTCGAGGTCGCCACGATTTCGGCCAGGTTCAGCATCGTTTGGCCATGTGGGGCCGGCTCCCCCAAGCTGCAATGCCCTGGTCGCGAATCACCGGCCAGAGCCGGCCCGCGGCTGGCCCGCAGACGGCATTGAGCCCCGGGGGGCACTTCTGCCACGATGCCGCGCGGATGGCCAAAGCATCGAAGCGTGAAACCAACGCCGCCGTTTTGAAGCAGGCGATGATTCGGCGACTGCCGCGCCGCCTGCAAGCACGCGGCGAGCTCAACTTGCCGGCCGTGCCCGCGCTACTCGAGCACTACGTCAAAATCTTCGATCAGCTGTGGGAGAGCATCGGCCGCAAGTTCACCGAGGCGGAGATCGACGAATTTCGTAAGTCGCTTCTGGCGCGGCTCGAGCAAGCCTTCAACATCTCGACGAGCTCGAAGGTAGTCGTCACCTACCAAACCGATCCGGCGCCAAAAACCAGTCTGACCTGGAATGTCACCGCGCTCGGAGCAAGCTTCGAGGACGAGTATCAATACTGGGTCGACACGCGCACGCCGCCGCTGTTCGGCCAACACCCCGACGCCAAGGCCGTCGACATCGCCCGCTCACTCGGCGCGCCGGCGGACGTCACGGTGCTCGACGTCGGTGCCGGCACGGGCCGCAACGCGTTGCCGCTCGCGCGCGAAGGCTTTCAGACCGACGCCGTCGAGCCCGCGCCGGCGCTGTGCAAAATCTTGCGCGACACGGTCGAGGCGGAGAAGCTGCCGCTGGGCGTCGTCGAGGGCAACATTCTCGACCCGGCGCTGGCGTTGCCGCGCCCGCAGTATCGAATGATGTTGCTGTCGGAGGTGGTGGCCTCGCATTTCCGAACCATCGAGCAACTAAGACAGTTGTTCGAAGCTGCCGCGCGCTTGCTCGAGCCAGGCGGCTTGCTGGTGTTGAACGCCTTTCTTAGTGATGGCGGCTACAAGCCCGACGACTTCGCGCGGCAACTTTCGCAGGTGCTGTGGTGCTCCTTGTTCACGCGGCGCGACTTCGAGGTGGCGATGGACGGCCTGCCGTTCGAACGCCAAGCCGACGAGGAGGCAGCCGAGTACGAGCGCCAGCATTTGCCCGAAGGCCAATTTCCGTCCACGGGTTGGTACGAGGGCTGGTGCGGGGGGCAAGATTTGTTCGACTTGCCCGCCGAGCGGGCGCCGATGGAGTTGCGTTGGCTGGTGTATCGAAAGATGAGCTGACTTTGACGCGCAGCTCTTGGTAGGTTCGGCGCCATGCCGACCGAGTCGGTTCGGCCCTCAGCCGAAGTCGTCCCACGCTTAGCCGTTCGCGATCCCGATCAATGGCTCGCGATCCTTTGCTGGGTCGTGGTGGCGTTTTCGTCGTTGTCGATCTTGTTGTTTTCGTTCGGGCGTGACCAAGGCATCTACGCCGTCGTCGCGGACGTGATGCTCAAGGGCGGTATGCCGTACCGTGACGCCTGGGATTTCAAGCCGCCCGGCATCTTCCTCACGTACGCGCTGGCGCAAGGTGTGTTCGGCAAGTCGATGCTGTCGATTCGCCTGCTGGAGGTGCTGGGACTTACCGCCACCGTGCTCGGTCTGCAGCGGCTCGGACACGTGTTTTTCGATCGCCCCAAAGCCGGCTTGGTCGCGGGAGCTTTGGCGTCGCTCATTCACGCCGAGCTCGAGTTTTGGCACACGGCGCAGCCCGAGACGTTCGGTGGCTTCCTCACGGTCGCGGCGCTGGTGGTGGTGACGCTCGAGGTCGAGCCGCCGCGACGCTGGCTGATTCCGTTCGGCATGGGCGCGTTGTTCGGAATGTGCGCGCTGTACAAGCCGCCGCTCGGCGGCGGTATTTTGGTGTGTGGCGCGTACCTGCTCACGCGCGAGCAAGCACGCGCCGCCAAATGGCCGAAGCTACTGCGCACCGGTAGCTTGATTGGCGCGGGCTTCGCGACGCCCATCGCGCTGACACTGCTCTGGATCGCGGCGCGCGGCGCCTGGCCCGCGTTCTGGTGGACCTTTCACGACTTCGTGCCCGGCTACACCAAGCTCAACTGGAGCGATGCGCATCCCTCGAGCATGCTCTATTACGCGATTCTCGAGGCGTTCACGAAGTTCTCGGCGCTGTCGGCCTTCGGTCTGATCGCGGCGGTGGCAATGACGCCGCTGCACGCCCGCGAGCGCGAGGGCATCTACCTGGTGCTGGGCATCATCGCCATTCAGATCACCGGCATCGTGATGCAGGGCAAGTTCTTCCCGTATCACTACGCAGCGACGCTACTTTTGATCGCGTTTCTGTCGGGGCTCGGCCTGTACAAACTCTTTCGGCGGTGTCTCGAGGCGGGCGCGGGCAGCCTGCTGGCGCTGGCCTGGTTCGTGGTGGTCGCGTTCAACATGCGCGACGCCGCGACGGACTTGCCGCAATACTTCACGGAGCGGACGCAGATGCGTCTTTCGTTCCTGCTCCGCCGCGGCCCGTTTCAGAGCCGCGCGGATCTCGATCACGAGCTGTCGTACGTGGCCGACTACAACTTGGAGGCCGATCGCCAGGTCGCGCTCGACATTCGCTCGCGCACCAGCAGTCGTGACTCGATTTTCATTTGGGGTTTCGAGCCATCCATGTACTTTTTGGCGGAACGACCGCTGGCCAGTCGCTGGCTCTACGACGTGCCGCAACGCTCGCCGTGGCAGCGCGACTACACGCGCCGCGAGCTGCTCCGCGATTTGTCGGTCAATCGCCCCAAGCTGATCGTGGTCGAGCGCTACGACGTGTTCCCCTCTGTCACGGGCAGCAAGTACGATTCACGCGACGAGCTGCCCAATTTTCCCGAGCTCAAGGCGCTGATCGACAACCAGTATCGCAAGGTGCGCGAGATCGAGGATTTCGAGATCTACGAGCGCTCCGAAGTCGGCGGTTGATATAAAGGGTTGCTGCAGCAGCGGCACAAATTTATTGCAACGCGCGCATCTGACGTTGCGGCGGCGATTGTTCGGTGTCATGCGTCGCCGGCGCTGCCGATCGGTCCACGGTGAACATTTCGCATGGAGCGGAGAGCGACTGGACATGAATTGGCGCGACCTTAGGAGCCACCGTGAAGCAAACCCTCCGAAATCTTTTCGTTTTTAGTTCATTCGGCCTGACTTGCCTCTCGGCTAGCGGCGGCTGCTCTTCGGATCCCAGCCAGCCGATCGGCGTCGGAAATGGTGCCACCGCTGCTGGTGGCTCCGCCGCCGGCACTTTTGGCACGTCAGGCACCGCAACTGGCGGGAGCACCACGGCGGGTAGCTCTGGCACGGCCGCGGGCGGCACCTTCGGCACCTCGGGCACGGCCGCGGGCGGCACGTTCGGCACCTCTGGGACGGACACGGGCGGCACGTTTGGCACCTCTGGCACGGCAACGGGCGGCACCTTCAGCAGCTCTGGCACCGGCGGCTCGACGGCTGGCGGTGGCGCCGGCGGAGCGGGCGGGACGAGCGCTGGCACCGGCGGTGCTGGTGGCACCGGCGGTAGTGCCGCTGGCGCCGGCGGCGGCGCGACGGACTTCCCCGCCAACTGTCCGGCCCCTACGGGCACGCACGGCGCCACGCCGCTCACGAAGACTTGCTGGGTGGGCTCCGCGACCGATTGCTCGAACAGCGCCAACAACGCCGGCCTGCAGAACCCGCCATCGAAGGCGCTCGACGCTGACGCCGCGACGCGCTTTTCCACGGGCGCGAAGATGGTGACCGGCACCATGTTCAAGTTCGACATCGACATGGGCAAAGCGGTGATGATCAACGGCGTCGCCAGCACCACGCCGCCGCCCACGGTTGTGGGCGCCCCCACCGACAACCCACCGTTCATCGAGGTTGACGTGTCGACCGACGGTAACGCCTGGACGCCAGTCGCATGCGGCGCCAACTCGGCCATGGCCGACATCTCGTTCGCCGCTGTCAGCGCGCGCTACGTGCGCTTCGTGGAGCACGGCACGGCTGATTCTTGGTGGTCGCTGGCCGACGTGAACGTGTACGCGGCAGGGGCCGACACGACCTGCGGCGCCGGCGGCGCCACGCCGGCCTGCACCTCGATTGGCACCGCTAACGCGGCCACTTGCTGCGGCATGGTCCACACGCTGTAGTCGGCTGCTGCGGCTTCCGCTAAAAGCGGAAGCATGACTTGGCGCGCCTTCGGCAGCCAGCTCGCGGTCGCCGCGCTATCGGTGACCGCGGCTGCGCTCGCGGAAGCTGCCGTGAGCGCGGCGCATGCCAGCGCGCTACGCGCCTCGCTCGGCGACGCGCTCTGGTGCGCGACGTGGACGCTCGGGCTGTGGGCGTGGCCGGTGCTGCTCGCGGCGCTCGCGCTCGGGTGGCTCACGACGGTGCTGTGCGACGAAGAGTCGCTGGGCGAGGCCTTGCGGCTAGCGTGGGCACAGCCTGCGCGACGTGACGCCCTCGTGGTCGGCATGTTTGCTGGGCCAGGCTTGCTCGGGCTCGTGTTTGCCGTCACGCGCGCCAGCGGGGGCTTTCACAATGTCGAGCTGGCGGCGGCGCTGGTCGCGGTCGTAACGCTCGCCTTTGCCGTGGTAGTTGGTGTTGCGGGCTTGGCGGTCTTTCGGGCGCTCTGTCGGCGTCGGCAGGCCGGGCGCGCGCTCGGAGCGCTGCCGTGGCTGGCGTTGACGTTCAAGGTCTTGGTCGTGACTTGGATGGTCGTCGTGTGTCGCGCCGGCCTGCTGCAGCTAGACGCACGGCTGCTGGCGGCGCCGCTGGCGTTTTTGGTAGCGTTCGCGCTGTTCGATTGCCTGGCCGGCGTGCGCGCGCGCAGCGCTGCCGTGCTTTTGGGCCTGGCTTGTGTGCTCGGGCTGACTTGGTCGTGCTTCTTGGTCGGCGGCTCCCGGGCGAGCGGGGCGGTGGCGACTCACGGCGCCTGGTCACGAACGCTGATTGCAGGGGTGCAGCGGCTCACCGATTTCGATCGCGATGGCTACTCGAGCTTCTTGGGCGGCGGAGACTGCGCGCCGTTCGACGCTGCCATCAACCCCGGTGCCATTGAAATTGCCGGCGACGGCATCGACAACAACTGCGTCGGCGGCGACGCCGGCAAAGCTTCCGAGCCGCGGCGACCGAGCTGGGGCAACAGCGCCCACGGCTCGCCCAGAAATCTCGACGTCGTGTTCGTGACGATCGAAGCGCTGCGCCACGATCATGCGTCGTTCATCGGCGGCGCGCGCGACACGACGCCCACGCTGCGTTCGCTCGCTCCAGAGTCTTTGGTTTTCGAACGCATGTACAGCGCGGCGCCGTATACGCGCCTGGCTATCGCGTCGCTATTCAGCTCTTACGCGCCCTCGGAGCTCGAGTGGTTGCCGCAGGATCCTTCAAAGCGCATGCGGCATCTCGGCGAGCGGACGCCGTGGCTACCCGAAATGCTGCGCGCCCACGGCTACGAAACCATCGCCGTGCTCAGCGATTTTTCGGCCTTCACTCCCCAAGAAAACGCCGGCTTCGAGCGCGGCTTCGAGCACTACGACATCTCGACGCAGCTCGAGTACCGCGGCGGCACGATGTGGGGCTTTCCGGCGGCGGAAGAGGTCGACAAAGCGCTAGCTTACGTGCGGGCGGCGAAGCGGCCGTTCTTCTTGTGGCTGCACTTGTTCGAGCCTCACTTTCGCTACGAACAACCGCCCGACGCGCCGCTGTTCGGCGCGGACGAGCAGGCGCGCTACGACGCCGAGATTTGGCACGCCGACCACCAGCTCGGGCGACTCATCGCTGGGCTCCGGGAGCAGGGAGCGTGGGAGAGCACGGTGCTGTTCGTCAGCGGCGACCACGGCGAGGCATTCGGGGAGCACCAAGATCGCTGGCACGGCACCAACCTTTTCGATCCGCAGCTGAGACCCGCGGCGCTCTTGCGCGTGCCTGGAGTCACCGGCAAGCGGCTGGGCCTGAGCGTCACTTTCACCGATGTGGCGCCTACCATCGCGCGCATTTTGGGCGATCGGCAGACGTTCGACCAACTACGCGGGCGCAGTCTTGCGCCGTTGTTCCACCATCCGGAGTTGCCCGAAGGCGAGAATAGCTTCGTCGCCGAGACCTTCGCGGTCGACGACGGTCACGCCTACCAGGCCGCGCTGGTCGCCTTCCCGCTCAAGCTCATCTACGTCGAAGAAGGTCACCGCTTCTCGCTCTTCGATTTGGCCCAGGATCCGGGCGAGCTCTCTGCCATCGATCCGCGCAGCGATCCGCGTGGCGCTCCGCTCTTGCAAGAGCTTACCGGCTACCTCGAACGCACTCACGGCAGGTGATGTAAGGTGCCGCTCGTGCTCGCGCGCATCATGCAGCAGCTCGGCGGCGTCCTCGATCGCGCGGCCGCGTGGCTGGGCTTTGGCTGCGTGCTGCTGTGCATCGCGATCGCGGCCGGCCCGGTATTTCAAGACCTTCAGCTGTACGGCGGACACGATTGGGACGAGCTGAGCGCGCATCGGCTGCTCACCGTAAAGTCGCTGCTGCGCTACGCGCAGGCGCCGCTGTGGATGCCGTACGCCTGTGGCGGCTACTCGGAGTGGGGCAACGTGCAGGGGGCCAGCAATTTGGTGTCGCCGTTTTTGCCGTTCTACTTGCTGCTCGAGCTGCGCCAAGCCTTACGGGTAGAGCTGGTCGGAACGCTGCTGATCTGCGCGCTCGGAACCTGGCTTTGGGTGGGCGAGTTCACGCGCAGCGTGGCGGCGCGCACGTTTGCCTGCTTGGTGTTCGTCGCCAACGGTCGCTTCGCGCTGCAGGCTGCGACCGGTCACCTTTGGCACCTGCAATATTGCTACGTGCCGTGGGTGTTTTGGGCTTTCGAACGGCTGCTGGCCGAGCGGCGCCTGGCGGCGTTGCCGCTCGGCGTGGGGGCGAGCGCTTTGGCGATGATGGTGTACACGGGCGGCATCTATCCGCTGCCCCAGGCGGCGCTGCTGCTCAGCGTTTACGCGCTCGGGCGTGCCGCGCTCGAAAAGGACGTCTGGCCGCTGCTTTCGTGGCTGGCGCTGGGCGCGCTGTCAGTTGGTCTTTCGGCGCCCAGACTGTTCGCGCTGGCGATCGACTTCGGCGAGCGTCCGCGGCTCGTTCCCTCCACCGAGGCCATCGATCTTCCGATCCTTTGGCAGGCGTTGGTCGCGCCGGACCAAACGCCGAGCTCGCGCCCGATCGCGATTCCCGAGTGGGGCTGGCACGAGTACGGCATGTACATCGGCTGGGCTCCGGCGCTGCTCGTGCTGCTGGGCGTGCTGTGGTGGGCTCCGCGGCGCGACGTTGCGCTCAAGCTCACGGGTGGCGTGGCCTTGCTCCTCGGCTTGGGCGCCTTTCACCCACTAGCGCCGTGGACCCTGCTTCATCGCGTCGGGCCGTTTCGTTCACAACACGTGCCCACGCGCTGGCTCTATCCGGCCCTGCTCTTGTTCGGAGTGGCTGCCGCGTCAGCGTTCGGGCGCAGCGTGGCACGCCTGGCATGGCGTCGAAATGTCGAGCTAGTGCTGCTGAGTGGCTGCCTCGTGCTCGCGGTGGACATTGGTCGCGAGGCCAGCTTGCCGCTGTCGCGGGCCTTCTGGATGCGCCTCGGCCCGCTCACCGCCGCACCCGCGTTCGAGCAATTCGAGCGAGTGCCTCGCTCGCTGCAATACGTGCGTCGCGACTACGCGCCCGAAGCCGTGCCAGCCGTGCTGGCCGGTGTCGGAGTTCTGCAGTGCACCATGCACGCGAGCCTCAACATTTGGGCGCCCAAGGGCGCCGACGGTCGCCCCCAGGGCATGGGCGCGCGGGGCAAAGGCACGAGCGACTACCGCGGCGAGGCCTTCACGCAGTCGGGCGTCGGTACGGCTCGCATCGTCGGGTTCTCACCCAACCAAGTCGTGGTCGAGGTGACCGGTGCCCGCCACGGAGATCGCTTGGTCTTGAACCAGAATTTCGACCCGGGCTGGCGCGTCGACGGTCATGCGGCAGAGCCCTTCCGTGAAGCCATTTCGACGCTGCTGCGGGCTCCGAGCGAGCGCGTGACGTTTCGATTTTGGCCGCGTGGTCTGACCGCGGGTCTTTGGGTACTGGCGCTCACCCTGCTGGCTTGCGGTTTCTTCGCATTCCATTGGCGGCGCGCTTAGCTTGCCTTTTGCGCCAGGCAAAGCCGACAAGTCCGAGGCCGAGCCAGAGACCGCCAGCGTTTTCGGTCGTGCTAGCCAGCGAGATACTGCAGCCGCTGCTTTGCCGTAGCTCGGTCGACTTGGAGGGCTGGATGCACGCCGCGAGCGCGGTGTCGCAGCTGTAGCCCGCCGGGCAGGTGGTGTCGGCGGCGCTGCATTCTGGCACGCAGATGCCCGGGGGCTTGCTGCTCGCGGCCCAACATTTGTACGAGCCGGGACAGTTGCCGTTGCAGCTCAGGCCGAGCGGATCGATCGTTGGTGAGACGCTGCTCGTCCCGCCGCTGCCGGGCCCGCCTCCGACCACCGTGACCGGATCAGCGCCGCCGGTTGCCGTCGAGCCTGCCGCTGCGTTGCTGCCCCCAGCGCTCGTGTTGCCGCCACCCGCGGCACCACTCGAGCCCGCCGTCGGCACGACGCCAGGATCGAAGCCGGCCGGCGGCACACCCGCCCACGCCGGAGGATTGTAGTGACCGCTGGTGGCCGCTGCGAAGGTCTTCTCGACGATGAAATCGCGCCAAGCCGAGACGCTGCTGTAAATGGCGATGGTGCACTTGTCGTCGCCGCGCGAGGTAACACCACTGACACGCCCGTCTTTGTCGAGCGCGGGACCACCTGAATCTCCCGAGCACACGGGGCTGTCAGCGATGAACTCGGTGGATTTGACCATGTCGCTGTTGCAGGCCGTGCCTTCGCAGTACACCTTGGCGTTGCTCACGCTCATGCGGTGCCCGGCGGTCGCGCCGGTTTGGTCCGTGGGGGACTGCAGGCCGAAACCGATGGCCGCGAACACTTCGTTGGGCGAAAGCTCACGCGTCAAACTCGGCTCGATCGGGGTAGCGGCCCCGGCTGGCACGCCGCTGCCCGACAGCAAGAGCAGCGCAATGTCGCGCCCGCACACCGAGTTGTCGCCTGGCGGCACCCAAACCTGCGCCACCTTGAAGGGGTTCAGCTTGTCGGTGCCGACGTTGGCCTCGATGGAGATGAGCATCTTGCTCGCCAGCCCCTGGTTTTGGAACTGAGTCGTGCTGCAGTCGACGCTGGCGCCATCGGCTGAGCTGAGCTCGGCGACGCAGTGGTGCGCGGTGAGCACCAAGTTTTGGGTCAGCAGCGTGCCCGAGCAGGCTGGATAGTAGCCGCCCTGCGCTTGCTTGAGCAGCGAGACGACGCCCTTGTCGGCCGTATCGAGCTGGCCGCCGATGATCGGTGAGTCGCTTTGCCCGAGAGCTTCCGAGCCCGGTTGAGCGCAGCCGCTGAGGGCGGCGCATGCCAGGACGGCCAGCGCGGACACAGACCCGTTCACCACGCTTCCGCGCATCCAAAACGGCATCGACCAAGCGTACGGGCGATCGGGGGGGCCCGCAACCGCGCCCGTCGCTTACGAACCCGGCTGGCTGTCATTGCTAGCGTTGCAAGAAAATTTTACGCGCACACTCGCTATGGTGTCGAAAGAGACCGAGAATGCCCGCCGCCATGAACAGGAGAACGCCATGACCTTACCCGGCTATTTAGTGGTCGGCGGAGCCGGCTTCATCGGCAGTCACCTGGTCTCGCGCTTGGTCGAACGAGCAGAAGTGACCGTGGTCGACGATCTGTCTAGCGGCCATCGCGAGTTTCTAGCGCCCGCCATCGCCACCGGTCGCTGCGAGTTGCGCGAAGGCTCGGTGTTCGACGCGGAGTTGCTGCTCAGCGCCATGCGCGGAAAAATCGCCGTCTTTCATCTGTCGGCGAACCCAGACCCGCGCCGTGGCCTCGAGCAGCCCATGCTCGATCTCGAGCAAGGCACGCTGGCGACTCACACGGTGCTCGACGCCATGCGCCGCGCGGGCGTGAAAGGCTTGGTGCTGGCGTCGTCGGCCGCCGTCTACGGCCTTTCGCGCAGCGCCTGTCGCGAAGCTGACTTGGGAGCGTTGCCGATCTCGCTCCACGGCGCGAGCAAGCTCGCCAGCGAGGCATTGGTTAGTGCCTACGTCGAATGCTTCGGTATCGCTGCTTGGATTTTTCGGTTCGGCAACGTGATCGGCGCCCACGCCACGCACGGCGCCGCCTTCGACTTTTTGAGCCGACTGAAGCAAAATCCCGACCAGCTTACGGTGCTCGGCGACGGCAAGCAGAGCAAGCCCTATGTCCACGTCGCTGACGCCGTGGATGCGATGCTGTTCGGCTTCGAGCACGCAGCGGATCCGCTGAACGTCTTCAATGTCGCGCCGCCCGACGCCACGACCGTGAGCCGTCTCGCGGAGCTGTGTGTGGCTCATTCTCCGAACCCCGGCGCCAGCATTGCTTACGGCGGCGACCAGCGGGGCTGGCGTGGCGACGTTCCGCACACCCGCCTCGACGCCGCGGCGCTGACGGCGCTCGGGTTCAGGTTGTCGCGCGGCAGCGACGACGCCGTGGCGCTCGGCGTGAGCGAGCTAGGTCGGGAGATTTTCGGCTGATGCAAATCGTGGTGCTGGCGGGCGGTTTGGCCACGAGCGAAAGGCCCGAAGACGAACAGCTCCCCAAGTCGCTGCTGCAGGTCAATGGCCGACCGCTCGTCGACTGGCAGCTCGATCGCTTCGCCCGCTCGGGTGCGCGTAGTTTGGTGATGTGCGTGGGCATCTCGGGCGAGCAGATCGAAACGCACGTGCGCCGCGCGCTCGATCGCGGCCTTTCGGTTGGCTACTCTTACGCTGGCGGGCAGCTATTGGGCACGGGCGGCGCGCTACGCCGGGCCTTCGCGCGGCTCGAAAGCGAGTTCGTGTTGACCTACGGCGACCACTACCTGCCGTTCGACTACGCCGCGCCGCTCGCCGACTTGCGCGCGCACCCCGAAGCCGTCGCGACCATGAGCGCGTACCAAAATCGCCATGGGCTCGGCGAGAGCAACGTGGCGCTCGACGGCGAGTACGTCGTGAAATACGAGACCGGCGCAGGCGGTCCGGCGTTCGACCACATCGACTGCGGCGCCATCGCGCTGCGCCGCTCGGCGTTGGCCGAGATCGCAGATGGCGCTGTCTGGGACATCCAGGCGCTGTTCCGTCAGCTGGTGAGAAAGGGCCAAATGCGCGCGTTCGCAACGCCCGAGCGTTTCTATGAAGTCGACTCGCCCGCCGGGCGCCACGATCTCGAGCAGTACTTGAAGAATTTGCCGGCGGAGCCAGAGCCGGCGCGCTGAGCGCCGCAAGGTCATGCGGAGCCTCAGCCGCTTCCTCGGGCTCGTACCAATTTTGGGGCTCGCCGAGCTTTTGCTCCATCAATATTTTGCACAGCGCGCGCCCGACCTTCAGGACTACCAGCGGCTCGCGCCCGCGCTGCTCGAGCTGAAACGGCTCGGTGTGCCGGTCGTGGTTGCGCCCAGCTGGGCCGAGCCGCTGCTGCGCCAGGTCGCGCCGGCGGCGTTTCCGCTCGCCGAGCTCGCGCGGCCCGATGACAGTGGCTTTACGACTTTTCTCGAAGTGTCACTGCTCGGCCAGAGCGCGCCCGAGCTGGCCGGCTTCGCGACAAAACAGGTGCAGCAACTGGGCCCGTTTCGCGTCGCTCTGCGCCAAAATCCTCGGCCCGAGCCGACCAGCTTCGACTTCGTCACGGCGGTCGACGCAGGCGAGGTCGAGGTATTCCTCGACGTCGACGAGCAACTGAGACCCTGCCAGCGTCGTGAGCGGACGCACACGTCGACGGGCGGATTGCATGGGCATGTCGCCTATCCGAGGCTGCGTCATGAATGTGGCGGCGGCCGCTTCGTTGGCGTCACGCTGATCGAAGACCAGGACTACCGCCCGCGGCGCTGCATCCTCGTGCAGCCGCCCGAGGCCGGCGCGCTCGTGCTGCGCTTCACGTCCGTCCCGGCGTCGCGGCGCTTGGTCGGGTTCGCGGGCTTCTCCTACTTTTTGGAGCGCGACATAGCGGTCGATGAAGTCGAGCTCAGCGTCGCCGAAGCCGGCAAGGCGCTCGGCAGCTACCGCGCCGCCGGGGCGCGAGGCTGGTCGCGTTTCGAGCTGGCGCGGGGCGCGAACGGCAGCGTCGAAGTCAAGCTGCGTCGTCTGCTGCATAGCGCCTCTGACTTTTGCTTCGCCCTGGAGGCTCGCTAATGCGGCTGCTCGCGTGGTTGAAGCCGCACCGCGATGCGTCGATCGCGCTGCTGCTCTTCGCCGGTTACTTGACGCTCTTGCTGGCGACCGCCGACTCGCTCGGCTTCATGCGTGACGAAGGCTTCTACTTCGCTTCCGCCCGCGCCTATGGCGATTGGTTTGCCCTCTTGTGGCACAGCCCTGCCGAGGCATTGCAAAGGGGCACGCTAGATCGCTATTGGGCCATAAATCACGAGCATCCGTCGCTGCTCAAGGCGCTGTTCGCGCTTTCGAATCGCTGGCTTTCGGGCGCCTTCGCGCAAACCAGCAGCAGCTTTCGCTTTCCGGCCATGGTCTTGTCCAGTCTCGCCGTCGCGCTCACGTTCGTCTGGGGCCGACGCACGCTCAGTCGTGGCGGAGCGCTGGTGGCGGCGTTGTCGTTTGCCTGCATGCCGCGAGTGTTTTTTCACGCTCACTTGGCCTGCTTCGACTTGCCGGTCTGCGCCTTGTGGCTGCTCACGGGCTATGTCTACGTGCGCTCGCTCGAATCACCGCGGCTTGGTTGGGTGGTGGCGGCCGGCATCGCCTACGGGCTGTTCTTGGATACGAAGCACAATTCTTGGATCTTCCCGTTCGCGCTCGTGCTGCACTTCGCGTTCACGCAAGCTGTGCCGCTGTGGCGAGAGCTGCGCACGGGCGCGGCGTGGTGGCGGCGCTTGCCGCTGGCTTGGCTCAGCATGCTGCTGCTCGGTCCGCTCGTCTTCTGTGCGCTCTGGCCCTGGCTCTGGCACGACACGGCGGCGCGCTTGCGCGAGTACGTGCAGTTTCACACCGGCCACGAGTACTACAACATGGAATTTCTGGGTCAGACGTACTGGAAGCCGCCGATGCCGCGCGCCTACGCCTGGCTGATGACGCTGGCGACGGTACCGCTGGTGACACTAGTGCTGGGTTTTGTGGGCGCGCTCTGCTTGCGGCGCGAGCGAGCGTCGGATCACGTGTTTTGGGCGGTCTCCGTGCTGATGAGCTACGCGCCGTGGCTGTCGACTGGCACGCCGATCTTCGGCGGCACCAAGCACTGGATGACCGCCTATTCGTTTCTGTGTTTGTTCGCAGGGCTTGGCTTCGAGCGAGTCGTCGAGGCGTTGCGCGGAATGAGGCCGTGGCTGGCCCGCCCGCTCGTGGTCGGAGCCTGCGTGCTCGTCGGGCCGCTGGTGATGACTTTGCACGCGCATCCGTTCGGGCTCAGCGCCTACACGCCGCTAGTCGGCGGCGCGCCCGGCGCGGCCACGCTCGGGCTCAATCGCACATTTTGGGGTTACACGACGCAGAGCTTGGCCCCGCTGATCAATCAGCGCGCGCCTCGTCACGCTGTCGTCTTTCTGCACGACACGGCCCCTCAGAGCTTCGCCATGTTCCAAGAAGACGGCCGGCTGCGCCGCGATTTGCGCGGCTCCCTCGATATTGCAGCTTCCGACGTAGCTCTCTACCAGCACGAGCCCCACATGAGCCGCGTCGAACAGCAAATCTGGCTCGAATACGGCAGCGTCGCTCCCGACGCGGTCGCCACCTTCGACGGCGTGCCCATCGCCTGGGCCTACCTGCGCAAGGCCGCGTGCCCGTGAACGTGCCCGTGCCCGTGCCCGACGGTCCGTAGGTCACCGGATGGAGTGTAGGCCTTGCCTGCGCGCCCAGCTGGGCGCGTCGCCCGCGGGCGACGCCCGCGCCAGGAACCTCGGCCTGCCAAACGGAGATAGGCGGGGCGTGCGGATTTTGGGGCACGGGCACGGGCACGGGCACGTTTTCGGCGAGACCAACAATTCAGCGACGTGACTAGCCGCCGAGGTACGACATCTCGAGCTTGCGTTTCGGCAGTACTAGCTGCTCGCGCTGTTCGGAGTAGCGATCCGCGCGCTGCTCCCAAACTCGGCGCACGATGTCTCCGAGCTCGGCGTCGCTCGCGCCGTTGCGCAGTGGGCCGCGCAGGTCCGTACCGGTGACGGCGAACAGGCATGTGAAAAGCTGGCCGTCGGCGGAGAGGCGCAGTCGCGAACAGTCGCCGCAGAACGGCTTCGTCATGCTGGCAATCACGCCCACTTCGCCGCCGCCGTCGCGATACGTGTAGCGCTCGGCCACGTCACTTCGCCGCGAGCGCGGCGCGGGCTGCAGCGGTAGCTCGCGATCGATGCGCTCGACTATTTCGGCGGCGCTGACGACTTGCTCGCTGCGCCAGCCGTTGGTGGAGCCGACGTCCATGTACTCGATGAAGCGCAGCACGTGACCCGAACCGTGAAAGCGCCGCGCCAGCGGCAGTATTTGGCTCTCGTTCAGGCCGCGCCGCACCACGCAATTGATTTTCAGCCGCGTGAAGCCCGCTCGCTCTGCGGCTTCGATGCCGCACAGCACGTCGGCGACCGCGTAGTCGGCATCCGTGACGGCGTGGAAGACGGCGGGCTCCAGCGCGTCGAGGCTCACGGTCAAACGCTCGAGCCCTGCTTGAGCCAGTGCCGCGGCGAACTTTGGCAAGAGGACGCCATTGGTGGTGAGCGCGACGGGCAGCTGAGCGCTCGCCTTCAATAGCGCGACCAGCTCCGGCAGGTCTTTTCGTAGCAGCGGCTCTCCGCCGGTAAGCCTGACCTTGCGCAGCGTTCCCTTCAAAAGCCCGACCACGCGCGCCAGCTCCTCGAAGGTCAGGAGCTCGGCGCGCGGCAGGAACGCATGGTCTTTACCGAAGCGCTCGCGCGGCATGCAGTAGCGACAACGAAAATTGCAGCGATCCGTCACGCTGACGCGCAAATCGCTGAGCGGCCGGCCGAGCGTATCGAGGAGCGGGGACGAGCTCATGCAGAAGAAGTCCGAGCCGCTGGGGTTAGCACGATCCGCACTCGCCGGCCGTTCATGTACGGACCGTTTCTGGACGGTTCCGGTTTAGAGCGGAGTTTCAGCTGCGTTTCAGGACTTTTCTGCACGGTTTCGAGCCGCGATCTCAGGGCGATCTTGGTGCAATTTTCATCAATCCGGAGGGTGAAAGAGCGTTGACCCAAAACTGCGCGAGGGTCATTACTCAAAGTGTCGACCTTGTGCGCAGGGCGCCCTCCACAACGGAGCCGCTCAGTCAAAGCCGACATCAACTCGAGTCCGAAACGACTCGCTAAGGTTAGCGATGAGTGGTGATCGACTGCTCGCCGAACGGCGTATTCTTTTGTTTGGTCCGTCCGACCTGGACAGCGTCGCGCGACTCTTGCGCGACCTGGGGGCTGACGTGCAGCGTTTCGAGCTGGCCGCTTCCGGCTCGACTCGCTCGCTGGAGTCGTGGATTTCGGAGCTGATGGAGGGGGCGTTCGACGACATTCTGTTTTTGACCGGCCAAGGCGTGCGGGTTTTGGTGGAGTTTGCCCTGCAGCGCGGACGCGAAGACGACGTGCTGCGCGCGCTCGCCCGAGCGCGCATCGCGGCTGCGGGCCCGAAAACCCGCGCAGCGCTGGCGGAGATCGGCCTGCGGCCGGCCATCGTGGGCGACGAGCCCAATGGCCCGAGCTTGCTCGAAGCATTGTCGGCCGCTTCTTTCTCGGGCCGCACGCTGGGCGTGGCCGCGCTGTCGTGCGATCCGCGCTTGGTTGCCGCCGCAACGGCCCGCGGCGCAAACGTTCGCGTGCTCGGCGGCGACGACGCGCCTGACAGCCGTCCGCGCGCGCTCGTGGCCCGCATCTTGGGGCGTGACTTCGACAGCGTGGCGTTCGGCTCGTCGCGCGAAATCGACAGCTTGTTCGACGCCGCAGCGACCTCGCAGCGCGCCGAGCTGGCGCAGGCCTTGCGTCGCTCGGGCGCCGTGGCTCTCGGTCAGGCCGTGGCGCGTGCACTGAGCGAGCGCGGCGTGCCACCAACGGCCGTCGTCGAGCGCGCCAGTTTGGTGCGTCCGCGCGGCATCGACTTTCAGAGTGTGTTCGGAGCTGGCACGGCGAAAGCAGGAGAAGGCATGTCGGGTTCCAAGACCAAAGGGCGTCGCAAGAGTCTGGTGGTGATCGGCAACGGCATGGTCAGCTACAAGCTGTGCGAGCTGCTCAGCGAGTACGACGCCGATGCCTTCGATATCAGCGTGTTCTGCGAGGAGCCGCGCCCCGCTTACGATCGCGTCAAGCTGACCAGCTTCTTCGAGAAAGACAGCGCGGACGAGCTGCTCTTGGCGAACGCCGATTGGTACAAAGAACGCAAAATTCGCCTGCTCTTGGGCGAGAAAGCGGTGCGCGTCGATCGCGGACGCCGCGCCGTGCTGTCGTCGAGCGGTGAGTGGGTTCGCTTCGACAATGTCGTGCTCGCTACCGGTTCAGCGCCGTTCGTGCCGCCGATCCCGGGCGTGCAGAAGCCGGGCGTGTTCGTCTACCGCACCATCGAAGACTTGGTCGCCATCCGTGAGTACGCCAAGACCGCCAAGGTCGGGGCCGTGCTGGGCGGCGGTTTGCTCGGGCTCGAGGCGGCCAAGGCCGTCCACGACCTCGGGCTCACCACGCACGTGATCGAGTTTGCTCCGCGCTTGATGCCGCGGCAGCTCGACGCCGCCGGCGGACGCTTGCTGGCCAAGGCCGTCGAAGCGCTGGGCGTGAAGGTTCACACTTCGCGCGCGGCCACCAGCATTCTCGGCGACGAGCGCGCCGAAGGCCTGGCCTTCAAAGACGGCGAGACGCTCGAGTGCGACCTGATCGTGATTTCGGCCGGCATTAGGCCGCGCGACGAGCTGGCGCGCGAAGCGGGGCTCGCGCTCGGCGAGCGCGGCGGCATTCTGGTCGACGACAACCTGCGCACGAACGACCAAGACATTTTCGCGATTGGCGAGTGCGCGCTGCACCAGGGCACGCTCTACGGGCTCGTCGCGCCGGGCTACCAAATGGCCGAAGTGTGCGCACGCACCCTCACCGGCAACGAGGTCAAGTTTGCCCCCACCGATCAATCGGCGAAGCTCAAGCTGCTAGGCACCGACGTCGCCAGCTTCGGCGACCCCTTCGCCGAGGCCAACGGCGAGCGCACGATTTGCTACGAAGACTTGGTCAAGGGCGTCTACAAGAAGCTCGTGATTAGCGCGGATCGCGCGCGTCTGGTCGGCGGCATCTTGGTCGGCGACGCCAGCGAGTACGCGACCCTGACGCAGCTGTTCCGCAGCAACGAGGCGCTGCCGGCCGCACCGGAAGAGCTCTTGTTCGGCGCTCGCGAAGGCAAAGGCAAGCTCACGCTCTCCGATTCCGCCCAGGTTTGCTCGTGCAACAACGTCAGCAAGGGGCAGATCTGCAAAGCGGTGCGCGCCGGCACCTGCAACCTGGCCGATCTGAAGAAGTCGACCAGGGCCGGTACGGGTTGCGGTGGCTGCATGCCGCTGGTCACCGACCTCTTGAACGCGGAGCTGGCGGCTGCAGGCAAGGCCGTCAAAAAAGAGCTGTGCGAGCACTTCGCGTTCAGTCGCCAAGAGCTTTACCAAATCGTGCGCGTGAAGAAACAGCGCACGTTCAAGGAGCTCGTGACTTCGCACGGCCAAGGTCACGGCTGCGAGATCTGCAAGCCGGCGGTGGCCTCGATTTTGGCCAGCGTGCACAACGATATGATCTTGCAGCACGACACGCTGCAAGACTCGAACGACCGCTATCTGGCTAACCTGCAGCGCAGCGGGTTGTACTCGGTCGTGCCGCGCATTCCGGCCGGTGAAATCACGCCCGAAAAGCTGATCGTGATCGGGCAGATTGCCAAGAAATACAACCTTTACACCAAGATCACGGGAGGCCAGCGCATCGACATGTTCGGCGCGCGCGTCGAGCAGCTGCCTGAAATCTGGGATGAGTTGGTGCAGGCCGGCTTCGAAAGCGGTCACGCTTACGGCAAGGCCCTGCGCACGGTGAAGAGCTGCGTCGGCAGCAGCTGGTGCCGCTTCGGCGTGCAAGATTCGGTGAGCTTCGCGATTCGCGTCGAGGAGCGTTACAAGGGCATCCGCGCGCCGCACAAGCTCAAGAGCGCCGTCAGCGGTTGCACCCGCGAGTGCGCGGAGGCGCAGAGCAAAGACTTCGGGCTGATCGCCACCGAGAAAGGCTGGAACCTTTACGTGTGCGGCAACGGCGGCATCAAGCCGCGGCACGCCGACCTGTTCGCCTCCGACCTGACCGAAGAACAAGCGCTCAAGCTCGTCGATCGCTTCTTGATGTTCTACATCCGCACCGCAGACAGGCTGACGCGCACGTCCACCTGGCTCGACAAGATGGACGGCGGCATTCAGCAGCTACGCGACGTGATCATCGACGACAAGCTCGGCATCTGCGAAGAGCTCGAGCGCGAGATGCAGTACCTGGTCGACACTTACAAGTGTGAGTGGTCCGAGACCATCAAAGACCCCGTCCGGCGCGCAAAATTCCGCCATTTTGCCAACACCAACGAAGCCGACGACACCATCGAGCTGGTCGACGAACGCGGCCAGCGCCGTCCCCGCGATTGGGAAAAAACACCCGTCTTACCCACGATTCGCGATCGTCGTCACTTGCCGTTGATTCATACGCAGTGGGTCAAGGTCGCCAACGCTTCCGAGGTGCCGGCCGAAGGGGGCATCGCGGTGAAGTACGGGCAAGCGCAGATCGCGCTGTACAACTTTGCTTCGCGCGGTGAGTGGTACGCCTGCCAAAACCAATGCCCGCACATGTCGGACATGGTGCTGGCGCGCGGCTTGATCGGCGATCAGCAGGGCATTCCCAAGGTGGCGTGCCCGCAACACAAGAAGACCTTCTCGCTCAAGACGGGCGAGTGTTTGAGCGGTGACCAGCTCAAGGTGCGAACCTTCCCGGTGAAAGTCGAAGGGGACGCAGTTTACCTAGAGCTGCCGAGCGAAGCGGAGATCGAAAAGCTGATGCCCGTCAAGGCTCGCTGCGATCTCCACGAAGACGCGGCCTCCGCCGCGGAGTGATTCGATATTTTCCAAAAGGTTACGGGGCGATCCCATGAAAGCAGACAAGATCCGTCTATTTAGTTTCAGCACGCCGAACATGCGCGCCTTTCACATGACGTGGATCGCGTTCTTTCTGTGCTTTTTCGGCTGGTTTGGCCTGGCGCCGCTGATGCCGCTGGTGCGCGCCGACTTGCACCTGACTCCGGCGCAGGTTGCTAACAGCGTGATCGCGTCGGTGGCGGGCACGATCTTCGCGCGGCTCTTGGTCGGCTACTTGTGCGACAAGTTTGGCCCGCGGCGTGTGTACGCCGGGCTGCTCGCGCTCGGTGCGCTACCGGTGATGGGCGTGGGCTTGGTGCACGGCTACGCGAGCTTCATGGTCTGCCGTGTGCTGATCGGCCTGGTCGGCGCCTCGTTCGTGATCACGCAGTACCACACCTCGGCCATGTTCGCGCCGAGCGTGGTCGGCACGGCGAACGCTACGACTGCTGGCTGGGGCAACCTGGGCGGCGGTGTCGCGCAAATGGTCATGCCGGTCGTGGCCATGGCGTTGGTCGGTTTCGGTGTCGCTCAAGGCGCCTCGTGGCGCTACGCCATGATCGTGCCCGGGGTGTTGATGCTGTTGATGTCGGTGCTCTACCTCAAGTTCACGCAAGATTCGCCGGAGAGCAAAGACGCCAAGGCCGTGACGGGAAAGTCGAAGGGGTCTCTGTTGGAGGCTGCGCGTGATGCGCGGGTGTGGGCGCTGTTCGTGGGTTACGGAGCGTGTTTCGGAGTCGAATTGACGATTCACAACATCGCCGCCAGCTACTTCCACGATCGCTTTCAGTTGGGGCTGAAGGCGGCGGGCATGCTGGCGGGCAGCTTCGGCGTGCTGGCGATCTTCGCTCGGTCGCTCGGGGGTTACCTGGGCGACCGAGCGGGGCGCCGCTTCGGTTTGGACGGCCGCGGACGCTTCTTGACCGCCATGCTGCTGGCCGAAGGCATCGGTCTGATCGCTTTCTCGCGCATGAACGCGGTGGTGCCGGCGGCGATCACACTCGTGGCCTTCGGCTTGTTCGTGCACGTCGCCGCCGGTGCGACCTACTCCGTCGTGCCGTTCATCAAACCTAACGGCGTGGGCGCGGTGGCGGGCATGGTCGGTGCAGGCGGCAACGTGGGTGCCGTGCTGGCGGGCCTGCTCTTTCGCGGCAACGCAGGCAACACGCAGACGGGCCTGTTGTGGCTCGGTGGCTCGGTGCTGGCGGCCGCCACGCTGGCCGCGACGGTGCGCTTCGGCCGCGTCCCCGACCAGCAACTTGCCGAGCCGGTGACTGCGGCCGTGGCCGCCGAATGAGCGAGCGCTCCGCCATTCACTAGACGCCTCGAGCTGCGCTGGTTCACGCTTTCAAGTCGAGCTGTATACGCCCAGCGCGCTCGAGCCCAACCTGCGTGACAGGGGGTGGCGTTTCTTCTATATCTCGGGGCAAGATGGGTACGCTTAGAAGCGGAGCATGGCTGGCGGGGGTGCTACTCTTTCCGGCTCAAGCCTTGGGGCAATCGGATGCGACGCGCGCGGCCGCGCGCGATCTCGGCGCGGAAGGCGTAGAAGACTTTCAGGCCGGCAACTATGCGGCGGCGAGCGACAAGCTCGGTCGCGCCTTCAACATCTTGCGCGTGCCGTCGCTCGGGTTGTGGTCCGCGCGCGCCTTGGCGAAAAGCGGCAAGCTGGTCGAAGCTTCCGAGCGCTATTTGAACGTGACGCGCCTTGACGCGAGCAAGGGCGATGCCGCGGTACAGAAGCAGGCGCAGGCCGACGCAGTTGCCGAACGCGACGCGCTCCAACCGCGCATTCCGGGGCTGACGCTCGACGTGAAGGGCAACGCCGGAGACGCCGTGGTCAGCCTCGACGGAGCGCCGGTCGAGCCGGCGCTGTTCGGCGTGAGGCTACCGGCGAACCCGGGCAAACACGTCGCCGAGGCGCGGCAGGCCGCGCTGCTGGTGCGGCGCGAAGTGACGCTGAGCGAGGGCCAGCGTCTCAACTTGACGCTCGATTTTTCGACCGCCACGGCGGCCCCCGCGGGTCCTCCGGCGACGGCTTCGGCCGCTCCTGCTCAACCTGCCGCCGCGGCAGCGCCAGCGCCCGCCACGCCGGGTCCGCAGCCGCTCGGCCCAGCGGCTCCGCCCGCCGATTCCGGAGCCGCGAGCGTGCCCGCGGGCGTGTGGGTCGGCGTCGGCATTGCGGGCGTGGGCGTCGCGGTGGGCGGCATCACCGCGGTGTTGGCGTCCAAGAAGAAGAGTGACTTGAACTGTGCGGGCGACCACTGTCTGCCGTCGCAGCAGAGCGACGTAGACGGCTACAACAGGCTACTTACCATGTCGACGATCGGGTTCATCTCCGCGGGTGCGGGCGTTGCGTTGGCGGGCGTGTTTTGGTTCACCCGTCCGCGCGAGACCGAGCGCGCAGCTTACATGACGCCTTGGGTCGGTTTGGGCGCGGCCGGTGTGAAGGGGGCGTTTTGAAAACGAAAGTCCGTACATCACTCCTGCTTTGGTCGCCGCCGCTGCTGCTGGCAGGGTGTCTGATGAGTCGCCTCGATGCGGACGGCGTGCCGACCGGAGACGCCGGAGCGGCCAACGAAGGCGGTACCGGCTCGATGCCGCTCCCGATGGGCGGCAAGAACGCTGGCGGCAAGCCGAGCGGCAGCGCCGGGAGCGAGGTCGTGCCGAACGGGGGCGAGCCGAGCAGCAGCGGCGCGAGCGGTAGCAGCACCGGTGGCGTGAGCGGAGGCATGGGCAACATGACCGCAGGCATGGGCGGCGAGCTGCCTGCGGGTGGCGGGTCGAACGGGGGCAAGGGGGGCTCGACGCCGGGCGGAACTGGCGGCACCTCCAGCGCTGGTACTGCGGGAAGCGGCGGGAGCGGCGGCAGCGCTGGCAATGGTGGCAGCGGCGGCACTGTCAACGAT